>Ga0207713_1000416_pt1 | contig 45403 bp, 59 predicted proteins | sample KBSS64metaG_FD_184404 | JGI IMG/M metagenome (GOLD analysis project Ga0207713, IMG submission 184404) | Switchgrass rhizosphere microbial communities from Kellogg Biological Station, Michigan, USA - KBS S6-4 metaG (SPAdes) (version 2) | ecosystem: Host-associated > Plants > Roots > Rhizosphere >... | reverse complement strand
ATCGAACTACAGTTAACAAACGATTATTCATTGGGTTTGCATTCCATTCTGCTTGGCTTGAGCGAGGAGGCCTTGAACGCGCTCAATTTCCTCGGCGGTGTGGGGCGTGCCCCCAGCATTGATAGACAGGTAATGTTCGAGCAGGTCAGCTCGGCGTGTGAAATCGTGCACGGCCACCTTCATGTGGAATCGGCCAGGATGGAACTGAGTGCGCAACAGCTCCTGCGCTGTGAATCCAAAGGGTTTCACATTGCCTTTTGCGAACTCGGTGACTGCGGTGTAGCGCTGCAAGCCATCAACACACTGCAGACCTGGCGGGAGATCGCTATCGGCTGGCTCGTCGTTCCAGCTGGGGCTATTGAACTGGATCAAGAATCCGCAGCTGGCCACGACACCGCGCAGACAATTTTCAATGAAATGCACCTGCTGGGCGCGAGTCCAGACATGCCCACGTTGGAAGTCGGGAGTTAGCTCAAGGCCGCCATATTCAGCACCGAGGCTGGCAACGTTTTCTTCCAGTCGGTCCCAGCGAAAATCTGCCTGCCACTTGGCGGTGCGTAGTGGTTTGATGACACTGAGTGCGTGCATCTCGAAATCGGAAAGCTCACGAGCCATTTTGACAGTCCTTGTGACTCTGGAAGATAAAGATTTGCTTAACAGAGCTAATTATAGTTCTGATTAACAGAACAAATCAAGTATTTTCCGGATGCATAGATAGAAACTTGTTGACATGCCTTTAGTTATTTCTATGAATCAAAAGCCGGTGGGCCGCCGCAGACCCCATGTCGGCAAGGTCTATGTACAAGGGGGTGCAGGCTCCGCCAGTCGATTCTCTAACCAAGGGGGGGCTGGCGAGCTTGTGAATAATGGTTGCCTTGATTCTGCTCTGGTCGCGCAAGCGCAGGTCCGCGTGCGGCTACACTAACAGGCTTGTATGATGCGCTGATTGAAAGAGCTGCGCGACAGCCATTCCGCACACGTTGGACTCAGGGGGATCGAATGGTAAGGCAAAGAAAAGCGTTGAGCGCCCAAGGGGACATACCGTCCGAAGCGAGCACTCAGCTGCGCTTGTTCGAGCTCATGGACCCGTCCGAATCGGACTACAGCAACACTGTGGAACTGTACGACGCACTCCCCAAGTACGTCTGGTCGATCACTGAGGAGGAGGTGAGAAAGAACCGGGTACTCACCCGGTCTTTCAAGTCGCGTGGCGTTGTCTACCAGGTGAAGATCAAGCCTGCAGTGGTTGAGCGCAAAAAGGGGGGCGAGAGCGAAAGCGTGATGCTCTACCCTGGCTCCCGTGAAGAAATGGTCGAAGAGGTGCTTCGCAAGCTCGCGGTGAACGGAAACCTTGGGCTTGCAGCGGACGGGAACAATCACACGATCGGCGTCTACTTCACCGTCAATCAGCTCCGCAAAGAGCTTGCCCGAACCAACCACACCTACAGCGCCAGCGAAGTGCTTGAGGCCCTGGATGTGATGAGTTCATCCCTGCTGGAGGTTTCCCAGGGCAAAGGCAGCGATCGGGATGCGTATCGCGGTAACTTCCTCTCATCATTGGCCGTACGCAGGCGCGAGGCGTACCTGGAGGATGGTACCGCCAAGTGCTTCGCAACCTTCCATCCGCTCGTCCAGCATGCGATTCGCACCCAGCAATTCAGGATGTACGACTACAGCACGTCGATGAACATCCGGTCAGACCTGGGGCGTTACTTCTTCAAGCGGATGTCGCACTACTGGGCTCAGGCCTCACTCGACAATCCCTACCAGTTCAAGCTGGTTCCCTTTCTTGAAAGCAGCCCAAGGGGGTTGTCGCCGCGCATGAAGGACAATATGCGGGCCATTCGCCTGGCGCTCACGGCGCTGGCCGAGGAGGACGTTATCCTTCCGAACTGGAATGAGACAATGATTAAGAACCCCCAGGACCGTCGACAAACAGTCGATGTGGCCTACGAGGTCTTCCCGACAGAATCCTTCCGCAAGAAAGTGATGCGCGCCAACAAGAAACAAAGCGTCGTGACTGGACGTGCCACCCTGAACGAAGCCCGCTCTGCTATCGCTCACCAACCAGGCTCGTCAAATGACGGCTCGTCGCTGGACGATGGCTCGGACAATGTTTTTGACGACCTGGAGAACGCCGCAGCACATTGAGCGCAGAATACCTCCAACCCCCCTCCGAGCACAGGTCGGCCATTCACGCGGTGGCCGGTCTGTTTTACCCCGCGAAGCGTCCTGCAGAATGCAGCCCGTTAAACCTCCAACCCGAACAGCTGCATTTGCTCGAATGGGCGCACAGAACCTCCATCACCCTTTGAAAATCATAATGTTAGGCTGACCCACCTGATTTGCTGGTTAACCCCACTGTCGAGGCACCTGAAGGAGAGGGCGCAATACCCCCCTGCCGCTTGAAGGGCGGGCTCTCCGCTGCGCTCAGTGGCTTTTGTAGCCCTTGGGGCGGCATGAGCACACCAGGTACTCATTTTGGCCAACTCAACGATCCAGTACGTCGGTGGCCTGCTCGATCCATTGCGTAACTTAAGTTGGGCTTCTCGTCGGCGATGGCTTCGAAAATGCGCTAGGCCTTTGGATAGACCTGCTGGAGTAATAGGGCGCTCAAAACCTTCAACCCTGGCTGCGGGTCAAGGATAGGGCGCAACGAACCTACATGTGCCCATGACTGGGGACCCTGGCAGATGCGAGCGATACTGGAGCGCAACGAACCTACAACCAAATCGACCGAACCGGGTTGGCAACTGTATGCGTGGCGCCGTAAACCTCCAACCAGGATGCACTTTTTGAGATCGAGCACATCAAACCTACAACTGGCCAAAGCTGGTGAGATGGTTTGTAGGTGTTGTGGCTAACCCTGTGAATAACTTGGTTTTTGTTGTAGGTATGACGCGCCCTATTTTCGCTTTGTTGTAGGTTTAGCGCGCCTGACGTGTCTCGGCAATCACGAAGGTTGGAGGTATGGCGAGCCCATTCACCGAGGGGTTGTAGGTTCTGTGAGCCCAATGTGCAAATCACCATTCTACGCGATCTTACTGAGCGCTCAGCGTTGGAGGATCAGTGCGCTCATCACCAATTTAAGGGGCGAAATCTGGCCATTTTGGGGCCGTCTGTTGATAAGTCTGTGAGCAAAAATGGCCGAAAAAATGGGGTTGGAGGTTTGATGCGCTACAGGTTGTAGGTATGGGACGCTCTATGACTTAGGTTTGTTGCGCCAGACTTTTATGGCCTGGCCAGCATAGGGGCGGGTAAAGCTCAAGAAAACCTCGACCTAACCGCTTTTATCCCGCTCTTAATCTCTTAACCCAAAAAACAACTGCGGCTCCGCAACCTGGTTGTGGATAGGTCAGGCTTCGACGGTCTGATCGGCGACTATGATCGCGTTGAGCACCATTTGGTCATCGTTGAAATGGCCTTCCTCGGCTAAGCCCAGATTAGCATCGAGAAAGACGCAAACGGCCAGTGCTGCTCTTGCTGGGTCTGCGCTGTATTGACGAATCAGGCTCTCTATCTGCCTACGGACAGGGTGCGCAGGTTCGAGTTGGCCAACACCACGCTGGGAAGCCACGATCAATACCCGTCTAAGGCCTCAGCCCCACATAAAGCGGGGCTGAGGCTAGGATTTGCGTACTGCTACCTTGAGCGACCTAAGAGAAACGCAATGCGGCCTGCACAAAACGCAGCTAGCACCATCTGCGAGTAGAAGACAATCATGTCGAGCTGACTGTTAAAATTCGCTGTGTCCTTTTTGAGGACACTCAAGAACATGAGCACGAAAAAAAACACGGTCAGCGGAATGCTTCGGGTTAGGGATGGTGGTTTTGAATTACTCATTGGATTTCATTCCCATTGAATTTGCCAAGCCGAACTGCCCAGATGTGAGCACCCGGTCTGTACAGCGCTCACCTTGCGGAACGCACCTCGGACACACTTTATTATCCTTGACCTACGGGGGAGGGGTATAGGTCACACCTAGGGCTTGGGAGTGGGCGCCAAAGCCAACCACAGTGACCCTGGAAGTGGATCACCATTCGTAGGTGGGGAGGTCCTCAATCGGCGCAGCGTCGCGATCGAGCTGAACCCAACCACAATCATCAAGTAGGCCTTCACGCGTCATCTTCACTCGCCAGTCGCAGATATCGAGTAGGCACTGGGGTACCGGCACACCCTCATGGGGACGTGGATTAGCCAAGCGGATGAAGAAGCCGAACCCAATGTGATTAGCGCTAGCACACCATGGGGCGTTTTCTTCCACCAGAAGATCATTCACCTCCTGGGTGATGTGTGAGGTGCTGATGACTGGGATGGTCTGGCTTTCAAAGGACTTTGTCATGGCACGGTAATCCTATTCAATTGCTATGGAATGGCGATGCTCTCCCTGGTTCAACTCAGCGGGAGCGTTTAGATGGGATGCATCAATGTTAACCGATGACGGTTAACATGACAAGATCTGACAAAACACAGAGTCCGCGAAAGGACGATAAAAAGCCCGCTCGCAGCGGGCTCATGTAGGGGGAAGGCCCCAACAGGTTGGAATGGTCTTACTGACCTGCGAGGACAACCTCTTTGCCAGAACAGCCGCTTTGTGATGTAAACGGCGCACCTGGCAATACACAGATGCGGAATGTCACGCCATGTCGCATGTCGATGCGACCAATAGCTCCGTATGGGACCTCTACGGTACTGGTGAGTGATTGGTTGTCCGTCAGAATAGGCATATCTTTGCCAAGCGAACGGCCCATGAGAGTGCTCGCGGTTTCGCTCTTGCTCTCAACTACCTGCTTATCGCCAATGTTCATGCGCAGAGCAACCTGGACGGTGGCGCTTTCACTGCCCAGAGCAACGAGCTTTACGTCTGCGCCCACCTTACCTTGACCAACCTTGCAATCGGTTTTATCCGAATTACATTCACGCAGTACAAAGAGGCCGATAGGGGTATCTGAACCGCCCACCTTGAGTGAAGGGTTCCGGTTGATCACCAATGGGATGTGACCTGGGAACTGAGGGGGCGAGGTGACTTTGAACGCCACAGTGGCTTCTTTGTGCTGCTGGGTTGCGCAGGCTGCGAGAGCGAGCACTGCGAGGACTGCCGAAGCAATGATGCTTTTGTTCACGAAGGTCTTCCGTCGTTGCATGTGGACCATTTCCATATGCTTCTACGGGCTCAGCCCCGCTTTTGCGGGGCTTATGCCGAACTGGCGCGCTACTCGTCATCTTCCTCAAGCTCACGAACCCTGAGCGATGGGAGAGGCCTCTTAGGCTTTGAAAACGTCAGGGGTGGTGCTGAAAGGCAGACGATCAGGATCACAGCAGTCCAACCCCAATTTGGCAGGCCGTTTGGTGAGAAGCGATCAATCGCATACAGGAACCCGGTCACAACAACTGTCGCGATACCCAGTATCATCGGGACCTGCTGTGTGAAGTACTCGCTGCGCGCACGCTCGTACGCCAACTCGTCTTCCAGATCATGAGGCAGCTTTGGGGCCATCCGTGTACCTCCCTTTACTCAGCTGCGGAAACCATATCGTCGTCACGAATGCATGTGGCACGCATGCCAGCATCGTTGAGGTGCTGAGCCATCTCTTCAGCGGTGAGCCCTTTCTGTGACAACATCCCGTCGCGCAGCGACACGAGGGTCATTTTCCCTCCCTCGATGATCGAAGGGTCATAACCGATCATGTAGCGCTCAGCACGATTGCTCGTGTCAACCGTACGCCCCGAAACTACGTCCCGTGCTTCCCACGTGTACTTCATTGCATCACTCCTGTTCCTTGGCGCTGAGATCGGCGCGCAAAATTGAAGGGTCGATCTGGCTTAGAAATTTCTCGAATTGCTCTTGCAACCGGATAGGGTCAATCCCTACCTCACATTGGATCTCCAGCCTCTGTCCTTTGATCTTCATCGTCCCGAAGCCTGTCAGCTGCTTTGGTCGATCTTTAGGGGTGAGCTGGGTGCAGGCGCTGATTCTCTGCCCAATCAGTTGAAGGGTCGCTACCTGGCCAAGGCGTTTGGCCTCGTCCTTACACAGCATTGCCGAACGAATGACGCGCTCGACAAGGAATGGGTCTTGCTTGGAGTAGTCGATGAACTTTTTGGCATAGTTCGATGTGATAAGGCCTGGTTCCTCTTGCAATATCGCCTGGATGTTTTCAGGCAGCTCAACGAGCAGGAGGCAGCGGCTTACCGTCGACTTGTTGATACCCAAGCTGGCCGCCAGCGATGCCTGGCTCCGCTCTTGTCCAAGCCTGAGGATGCGGGCATACCCTATAGCGTTTTCATAGTCGGTCAGGGGCTCATCAATGTTGTCAAGCATCGCCAGCAGCATGGCCTGGGCGTCGGAAATTTCTCGCACCATAGCCGGTATGGTTTCCCAACCGAGCGCAACCACTGCGCGCCAGCGGCGCTCCCCGCCTACGAGTTCATAGCCGGCCTCGGTAGGCCTCACGATGATCGGTTTGATTAAGCCTTGAATCCCGATCGATTCTTTCAACTCATTCAGTCGGGCCTTGTTGAACACAAGCCTTGGCTGGTAAGGAGATGCAATCACCATGGCCACCGGTATTTCGGCGATCGTGTTAGGCGGCAGCAACTCGCCCACTAATGGAGCTGACGCCTGTACTGGCGCCGCGCAAAGACGGAGGGTAGGGGGGCGTTGATCGGGGGCGTTCATTTGTGCCTCAAGTGTCCAGAGTGCAGCGATCGGTGGTACGGCAATGACCAGCAGGCTCAAAAATACCCGCGCTTCATAGCTGATCGCGCAGCCCTACCGAGCCTTACAGCGCGTGAAGCAGAAGAGTTGTACTTGGCAGCGCGGGACTGAGAAGTGGCGCGAGCTGCTGGCGCTGGCTGCTGTATCGCTAAAGAAACCAGCTTCGTCTCTTCCAGCAGGCTGGCCAGCTGCTGACGCGCCAGATTGTAATTGTCCCGGTCACGAGTGGTGGCCCTGGAGCAATCAGCACTCTCGAAATATGCTCGGTACAGAGAGGCACGCGAGCGCCAGGCCTCTCGCTCCTCATTGCATACGCAAGCGCTCCAGTCGATAACCATCTGGAAAGCCGCCGAGATCGAATCACGGAATTCTTGAACCCGCACGATGAAGCTCCTATGGTTGATCGACCTGATTACCAGCCCTGAGCCACGCACCAGGCATCAAATTCACTGTCACCCATGCGGCGATGTACTTCGTTCCAAGTCATCGCGTAGGCTGCTTGGCCGTCCTTATCGGAGCGGCTACGCAGGGCAATAAGCGCCACTTGAAGTTGAGCGGTTGTGAATTTCTGCATCTGAGTGGTCGCCTTTTGGATGTGGCGCTGATTGTACGCCTACGAAGGCGTACAATCAAGTCTTAAAGGCTGACTCAAGCCTTCATGGTGGAGCTGGGACCGTCTGCTGGCGCCGTGTTGTGTAAACGTTCCCCGCTCCAGCCGGAGGTTGCCACTGAGGCCTGATCTAAGCATGGATGATACCCGCTCGGTCCCACGCCTCTGTCAGCGCAGGCCAGGCATTTGCATTGTGGCGCTTTCTTCCTTTCGCAGTGAATCCCTGGCCTCCAAGGCGACGTTCAGATTATTCAGGCCTGCCAAGAAGCGCTCTCTGGTGGTCGGGGTGCCTCCCTGCTGCGTAGGAGATGCAGCCTGCACATAATTGGAATACCAGGCCTCAGTTTGAAAGCCCGCTTTCTCGACCGCCTTTTCAACCTCAACGCGGGCCTCCAATGCCGGTTCGAGATAGCCAGTTTCTTTGAAGTCCTCTACTAACTTCAACAGTGCTGCCTGGTCAGCACTCTTCGCGTCATCTGGAAGCGCGCTTCGGTTTTGCCGCTCCTCAAGGCGAATGCGCATCACCTCTTCGGCTTGTACCCGCTCAATTCTTGTCGCGACCTGAGACAGCTTTTCGTCGAGCTTTTGCTGCTGCCGCTCTTTTACAAACGCATAGGTCTCTTGAGCTTGGTCGTAGATGATGTATGCGCCGACAACCGGACCAAGTAGGGTTGATCCTATAGCCGCGCTGGCGATGTTCGCTGCTTGTTCTCCGGTGTCTTTGGAGTCGGTAAGGGCGCCCACTGCACCACCGATCACAAACCGGGTTGATGCTTTAAGCAACGTTCCCTGGGGATCTATAACGGCACTCCCTACCTCAGAGGCGATCTCAAGCTTGCTTAGAGATGTTTCCGGCTGAGCCTTAGCCTTGTCAGCGCTAGCGTGCTGCTCGATCACCGAGGCTCCGTATTGAGCGGTGATTGTGCTGATTGCAGAGGAGTCGAGATTCGCCTGCTCCTGTGCATGGGCGGGGGATGCACACCCCAATGCCACAGCCAGCGCCGCAGTTAGAGCTCGACCGCATTTGGCGCCAGCTGGCCCGTGCTCGATGACGGCACCAGACTTGATGCCGAGATCTGCAAGGAGCTTTGATTTCCAGCTGGTTTGTACTCCCGGTTCATCACTCATCGGCAGCACCTTCATGGCGTACCTGGAGCAGTGCCTCATGCTCCGTATTGGGGTCTATAACCACCAGCGGCAAGTTTGCCAAAGCCGCTTCTCGGATGGCCTCGGCAACATTTTTCAGCACCAGCGTGCCTTGCGTGCCAACAAGCATCAGATCAGGCCCCGCCAGAACCGCCTCAGTGGCCGATCGGGCGAGTTCACCACCCTCTTGGAGTGCATCGCAACTCAAGATGAGGCATGCGGGCTGCTTTGCCTCGTTGCATCCGATCACGATCCCAAAGCTTTGAATTTCGACAACGGGTAATGCAGTCATGACCTACTCCGTGAGTGATTTCAGCGCATCGTATCATTAGACATTGTTCAAGGCCTTGTAGCTTTGACCTTATCCAGGTTGAGCAGAGCTTTATTGCTGACCCTGCCAAGTGCCGATGGCTGGCCACTCTCGACTCACACCTTCTCGGTTCCAACAATCGACACGCCTGCGCGGTCGGATCGTTCGCGAAAGAATGCGGCGGCTTTGGTGGACAGTTGTTCCAGGTGCCGCGCCAGCTTCTTCTGAGAGCTGACCATTTCCTTGCGGCCCCAGCGCTGTAGTAAATGATCCTGGAGAGCCTGTGCTTCGGCTGTCTGCGCGATGCTGTTGGTATCGACAATACCGATTCTCCCCTCGGTGCTTTGGTCGCGGGTGTTCATTACGAGCTGGGTGTTACGTACGTCAATGACCTTAAAGCCAAGCTTCTCGTAAAAGGGCACCTTGGGCACAAAGCAAGTCAGCTCGGTATGTGGATAGCGTGCCAGGACCGACTTCATCATCGCACTCCCTACCCCGCGCCGACGTGCAGGGGTCGCCACAGCCATGTAGGTGATAGCGCAAGCGTCCGGGTGGGTGGCCACGGGAAGGGCCAGCACAAAGCCGATGACCTTGCCTTGATCGCTGGCAATGACCAGCTCCACAGGAAACTCGGGGATCTTCCCGATTCGGTGCATGTACAGGTCAACCTCCACAACCAGGGACCAGTTATAAATCTCGTGCAAGTGGTTGCTTGGCGGAGTACCAAGCATGCTCAGATCGGTGTGGTACTCCTTCACCATGTCCAGCACCTGCTGCCGGATTTGTGGGTGGGGCATCTGTGTGTAAACCGCAATATCCATGTCGCATGTCCTCTTTGATCTAGAGCCCGCGCTTAGAGCGCCAGCGTGTGATTACACTGACAAAGCCCGCAAGGTGCGGGCTGGGCATGAAGGGGGAGCGCTAAGCTATGTCAGCTTCTGAGGTGCGCCAATCGTCTTGGGCTTTTCAAGCCAAAGGCCTCGCTCAGGGGTAACGTTCTCCATGGCATCACCCCAGTGCCCCTCGCTCCAATAATTTTTGAGCTCGTATTCACCAGGATCTTGCCCACAGTATTCAGCGATCAGTCTCCTCAAGTCGGCACGACTATAAGCTGCCGCGTATATCGTTCCAGACTTGAACTGTTCTACGCCCTGCCAGGCGGGGGCTTCGCGTTTGTAACAGCAGCCTGCCCGACCATTCCACAGCTTCAAGCTTTTAGCCATTCGACGCCCTGCCGCTAGTCACTGTTTGAGTTGCACTGGGAGGCCAGGCTTTGCTGAAAGGGCCCGGATTTCCGCCATGGCCTCTTGCTGGCCATGGTGAAAGCCGCGCCCGTAGGCAAAGGCACCGACCGCCATGCCAGCAAGGAAGCAGGAGGCTCCAAAAACGATCACTGCACCGCAGAAAATCAGCTTCGTGCGATTCGATTGCCAGGGGGAGGGTGTTGGGTTGGAGTTGAGCATTGCGGGTACCTTGGCTTCGTTGGCCGGTTTAGCTGTCGACATGATACTGCGAACCTTACCGAACGTTGGTCGCAGCACCGTGCATCAGGCTATGTCGACGGTCTCAAATTGGATCGTGTTCGCGGTGATGCCATAGCTGTCCCATGCGGAAGGGGGCTTCCACTCAACCACCTTTGCGGCTTTGATGATGAGGTCTGTGCCAAGCCGGTATTTCTTACCGTGGTACACCTTCGGCATTGTGAGCTTTTGGTCGAGGCAGGTCGCTCCGACCACACGGCCATCGCTCAACCGAATCCCATGCACCAGCTTGCGCTTGCAATGATCGCAGCTGGTGTCCTGCTCGTAGCCGACAATGGCTATCTTGCCCATGGTTGCTCTGTCTCTGATTAAATTGGATGACTAATTGTACGCCGCTTAGGGCGTACACACAAGCGAGGTCCTGTCATTTGCATGTCCGCTTAAAGGGACGTACAGTCACTTCATTCAGTCCAGCAGTGAGTTTCCTTCACCGATGAAAAACCTGCCACGACTGCCCGAGCTTACCGTGGAGCAAGTTCAGGCTGGTGCCCGCATTGGGGAGACCTGGGGCCAGGCCAGGCGTCGAATTGAAGCGGCCCGGTATGCTGTCTCGCAAGACCCTTGTACTGAGTGCGGGCATGCTGTCCGACACTACGCCCACGAGACCCCACCTTGTCTTTGCCTTGATTGCACTGATGAGCTGATCGCAGAGCTAGACCCACGTACGAGGGCCGCTACTGAGTTGGCTTCACTACATCCAGCTCCTTGAAGCTGGTAAGCATGCGAGCGAAGTCAGCGACCTGGCTTGCCTCATACAAGAAGGGGATGCGCTCTTGGTCATCAGCTCTGCAGACCGCTAACCGATTGTTCCCACCGACGATCACCAGGCACCCCATACTAATCGCCAGTAGGGGAGGGGTAATCAGGCCGCAATTGCTCCAGTGCTCGATCACTCTGGCAACCTTGTGAGGCGAGAATGACCAAAGCTCCGAGGCAGATCGGCGGCTCACCCCGTGGAGCTTATCGTCGATCTCTGCAAGGTCTGCCTCACCAAACCGATAGTCTTCAATCGGGTACCCGTCTGGTGAAGCACCGTCGTCCGCCAGGTGCATGCTTTGCGGCGAAAAGTCCCAGCGCACCTGGAAACTTTTGGGCCACTCGTGACGCTGCTTCCCCTTCATTGTGCTGAATTCGAAGCAAGAAGCACCGGATCAAAGGCATCAAGGGGAACGTCCACCCCCCAATATTCCATCGCCAGTTGACGGAATTTTGCCCAGTCCTCGGTTGTTGGCTTGCCGTGCGTGCAATAGCGGCACTCTGGCGCGCCCGCCAACTGTTCAGCCACCGTGGTGTGAAGGTCGATGCCCATTCGCCCGAACCGGCCCACCGTGCTACCGCACGACGAATGAATCCAGACTGCATTTTTGGCAGGAGATAGCTGGACCTCGTAGAACAGATCAGGGTTGGCCATGAAGCTTCACGCTATCGCTGTCTAAGTGAGGCGAAACGGTGGTAAGGGTTTCACCCGCTGGCCCAAGTAACGCGATGCTGGGGGCGGTTACCTTGTCACTCTCCACAGCTTTTACGGTAACAAGATGATCGGCCATCCTCACTAGATAGCTGTGGCCGGATGTGTCTTTGACGAACACAGCCTGGTCGCTACCGAGCTGGGCAAGCAGGCGCCGCTTGCCGTCCATCACACTGAACCCCTTTCGGGCCAGCTGTTCCAGAATTCCCATATCAATGTCCCTATGCTGATTGTGTCAGTCGCCGAATTCTACCAGCGCAGGGAAAGCGGAGTGACCGCTCTGATGCAACTGATTTTCGGAATATGTGCTTGGACCCAGCCTTGTCAGCGCACTCCAATTGCAGCCTGCGGCCTTCGCCCAGCGCTGGGGCTGGGCTCTGGTCGAAACAGCTTGATCAAATGAGTGCGCAACTGGCCTCAACCATAGGAGCTGGAGGCTCATTCTCTGGGGCGAGCGGCAGCAGTTGCAGGGAGGCCGCCGCCTCGGCAATTACTGCGTGGTTCATGGTGAGCCAATAGGCGTGGGCGGAGTTCGGCATCGGGTTTACCGCCGAGTTACGGGTCTTGCGCATCAGCGCTGCGACCTCGAAGGCCATCCAGCTCCAGTCGTTCTTGAGATCTTTGCCGTTGATCCAGTACGGGGCAGAGGTGATCTTGAACATCATTTTGAAAACGGCCAGCGCCACCTGCGCGAAAGGCTCGTCCGACTTTTCGAGCTTCGCCATGATTGGCCCAACCGAGCGCAACCGCTGGATGCGAAGGGAGTTCGCGTAGGAAACGGCGCGGGGAGTTCCTGCGAGGGGCGGCAGGTCAAGCTTGAAGAAGCCTTTATCTACTGGCGCCAGAACTTCCTTGAGGCGACCTACGCACTCACTGCACAGGGTATTGGCGGCATACATGCGGCTTTGGGAGTTGCCTGCCTTGGCGCCGTAGGTGAAAGATACGGTATCGGCATGACCGCAAATGCTTGGGCAGCTGACCGAGAAATTATGCTTGCTCATCCTGGAACCTCCGTTAACCTGTTACGGTTAATTTTAATGGGTTCAATGGTGCACATCAAGCGATATTAACCGATATCGGTAAACTTTTTTATGCCCTGCCGAGCCATCCCGAAAGTGATGACCCCCAGCCCTGCCATCCGGCATAGAGCTGCCCATGTTGCATATGGAATGGGGGTGCCACCGTTGGTCCAGCACTCAACCAACTCGCTCCCGCGCTCCCCCAGAGCAAGTTGATTTGAAAAGTCCTCCAGGGCAGGGCCATGCCCTCTGCGCCTGGCTGCAGCCAGCACCCCTCGCACCTCATAAGCGTCAGGTTGGAGCCAATGATCTTGCGCCACCAGGCAGGCGCACCGAATCAGCGGCATACGAGTGTCCAGAGGTGTGGCTTGGCGGGTGACGGCATAGAGAAGCCCTTAAATAGGTTTTTGTAAGCGATGTCGAGTCGAGGTGCAGATGCCTGGTTGCTGCCAGGTGCGGTCTCATAGCGCCAATCGCTTTTCCCCCACCGCCCCGCAGGGGCCTTACAGACCAAACTTGTTTGGAATCGTGCGAGCATTGTGGATCGGGATCAGGACCGCTTGCTAGGTGCCGTTGTGCCGCGCTGAAAGCGCTGGTGATCAGTTACCTGGGCGTGTTCGGCTATAAATGCGTTAGCTAGCACTCGGAATGATTGAATGCATTTTGGAACTTGAGCCGACATTCCGCGATTCGCGGCATCGTAGCCCGCTTCGCCAGCAAGGTTTTCGGCCTTGAATTCCATCTTGTTGAGCTGGCGCTCGGCCTTGTCGCTGGCTTGACTGCCGAGGGTACGCCTCAGGTGTCTAGCATGTGAAAGCATGCAGACTGCTTCCAAGCATTTGAATACAGGTGAGTAGATGATGCTCATCGGGTACCTCACACGCTCATGCGTTAGCGTTGAGCGCTCATGACTGGTTGAAGAGTAGCAACGTAGGATGATTCTACACGAAGGTTGAAAGAGCTAGGGGAACACTCTTGCCAGTCGCACCTTTGCATCACCTCTCTCGTCCAGATGATCGCCGGATCGTTGCGTATAAGCGCTGAAAATACATAATGTTTTCCCAGATGAAGACCGCTCGAATCGATCCGCTAAGCCTCGATCTCAAATTCTTGACACAAAAGCTAGCTATGTAGAGTATTATCCTACCGTGTTTTTTCAGGCGTTTTGATGCTGCCGATTACGCTGGCGTCGCCTGGTACAGCTGCTGCGGGAGTCGCTGCAGCGCGTCGTTAAACGCCCGCTCATCATCGGATCGCTCTGCTGATCCCGCCGAGTCTGGGCATTGGCCTGGTCACGATTATGTGAGCCCCAAGTCAACAAGCCGCGCACCTTGCTGCCGAGAGGTAGAGGAGGGGTGCTCACAGTGAACATCAGCGAGAGATTGGAGCAGGAATGAAAGCCGGAAACGAACAAGTAGGACAAGGAGCGCAACTGTGAAGCGCAGTCACCTAGCAATCGCTTTAATGGCCGCAGCCACATTTTCCTCCGCCGCTTCCGCGTCTTTTGGCATTGATGACTCCGGCATCATCGGCACAGAACGGGGCCAGATGGGTAAGTACGAACCGTATAGCGCCCAAGGCAAGGCAACGTTCATCGCGCCGAGCGGCAGCATGGAAACCAAGCAAGCCCGCTACAAAGACGCCGAGCTCCTGGTTGACCTCGCTTATACCCCGGTCACTCAGCATGGTTCGGGCGAGCCGGGTATCGTTCCTGGTTTCGGCGAAGAAATCCCGTTTGACGACGCGATGGGTATGATCCTGCCCAAAGGCTGGCAGGTGTACAGGGCAAAGCAGCTCGACAAGAAGGCCGTGCCTTCCTCGATCACCTTTGCTGGCGGCCGGACTTGGCCCGAGGTGTTGAAAACAGTGGGCGAGCGTTACGAGCTCCACTTTCACATCGACTGGTTTGATCACACCATCATGATCTCCAAGGGGCGCCCTAGTGCGTCAAGCTTGGCGCGCAGCATGCGCATCATCCCAGAACCCGCTAAGCCAGTCGGTTCTCCGCCTGCACCCAACTCGCTGAATGCACCAAGCCAGGCAACTGCGTTTGCAGCTGGGAGCGGCGGCGCGGTCATGCCGTCGACTGTGACACCGCCGACGGTGCAGGCAGGTGGATTCACTAAAACGGTAATCAATGGCCAAAGCACTGCAGCGCCATATGTGCAGCCTAAACCGCTGCCACCAGCTGTGCCTACCTGGATCGTCTCGGCAAAAGACCGAACCATCCGCGAAGCACTGAAAAGCTGGAGCAAAACAGCGAACTGGACTTTCGAGCCCGAGCATTGGGCAGTACCGGTCGACATCCCAATCACTGCTGGCGCGCCGTTCTCTGGCGACTTCAAAACTGCAGTCCGCCAGCTGATCTCCACCACGGAGCTCGGCGATACCCCGTTGCAACCCTGCTTCTACAGCAACCGCGTTGTCCGGGTGGTCCCGATTAACCAAGTGTGCGACCAGATGAGCGCCCGCTGAATGGAATTCACTGTGAAAAAACAAATCCTGCGGCCAGCTCTGCTGGCCATCAGCGTGGCCATGGCCTCGGGCTGCTCGACCTATATCGACAAAACCTACACCGATGGGCTTGAGTCCGAAGTGGGCGGCGCAACGAAAGATCACGTTGCACGGAACATGAAGACGGTCACCCTGGATGCGCGTCGTGCCGCTCAGGATGTGAACCGCCCATACATCACAGGCAAAGCGATCCCGCTATCCCGTGAGGTGACATTGCCAGCCCCACTGCGGGGCACCATCGACACGACGATGCTTTGGAGCGACGAAGCTGACCTCGTCACCTTGGCGGCACGTATTACCGAGGCGTCCCGCATTCCGGTCAAAGTAATGCCTGACGCACTGCTTCCACTGGAAGACTTCGGGCCGCGCCTGGAGGATCGTCAGGTCGGCGGCGTGGGCGGTAATCAGGTTCGGGCGCCTATGACGGCGAGCACCAGTCCAATCGCGTTGGATTCGCCACTGCCTACGGCTGGTGCTTACGCAAGTGCCGACATTCCCGTCACCGCAGTGCCGAGCGCGCCTGCGAAGAAAATTCAAGGCAAGTCCACAGGTACTCAACTGCTGGCGCCCACGCTCGACTACATCGCACTGCGACTCGGGGTGTACTGGAAGTATGACGATAGCCTGGGCGCGATCGTCTTCTATCGCACCGAAACGCGAACCTTTGAGATCCGCGGTGCTGAGCTGGCTTCCAGTTCGGAGATGTCGATTGACTTGAGCGGCGGCATTGACGCGGCGGGGAGCAGTGGCCTCAACAGTAAATCGAAAGCCAACCTAGATGCTGTCGGCTCGAAAGAATCGCCCCTTGAAGGTGTTGTCTCTCGCGTGACTCAGTTCATGTCGCGGTCTGGGAAAATCGCTGCAGGGTCGGGCGGTCTTCTGGTAGTCACCGACATCAAGTCCTCGCTCGATCAGATCGAGAAGTTCATCAATCAGGAAAACAAGATGCGTTCGCGCAGGATTGACCTGGTCTTCGAGGAAATCACCGTTGAGCACACCACCAGCGCACAAGGCGGGGCCAACTGGAACTTGATGTTCACCAGCAATGGTAGCGGCAACGGCTTCAACATCAACGGCCTGAACTCGTTGCTTGAGCAGGAAGGTGCGGCGATGTCGATCGGTGCCTCGGTCGGCAGTGGTCAGTGGGCCGGTTCGGGTTTGACAGTCCAGGCACTGAGTAAGGTCGGTAAAATCGTTGACCAGAAGATGAATACCTTTGGCGCAATCAATGGGCAGCCAGCAACCTCAGGTCGTCCTCAGCGCCAGAAGTACATCGACAAGCTTGAGCAAACGCCAAGCATCTCGGACGCGAACCAGCCCACGGTGACTGTGACCCAGTCAGAAGAAGTTTCTGGCCGGATCATCACTGTACTCCCGTACGCGTACTCCGATGGCGATATCAACATGGCCATCAAGTACGACAACACACCCACTCCGGTCTTCGAGAAGCAGGTTCTCCCAGACGGCAGCTATGTGCAGTCACCGTCCTCAGTCAGCGACGTGCTGGTCCGCTCGGCAATCCTGCGAAGCGGCCAACCATTCGTCATCAGCGCCACCACGGCGAACAGCGCCAGCTATGACGAACGGCGCACGGATCGACGCGCCCCAATCCTGTTTGGCGGCTCCGATGTTGCCAACCAGGCTGACCGGGTCACGATCTTTGTGTTGACCGCGCTGGTGCGAGAGAAGTAACCATGAGCGAGTCGATGATTTTTGAGGCCAGTCCGGATACGTCGATCGTATTTGGAGGTGTTACCTGGCATACGTTGCTGGGTTCGAATCTTCCTGCCCAGTCGGTAAAGGCAGCGGTAGCGAACAAAGCCACTCACTATGTTGCAGCAGGGCCGCACTCCGCATCTTGCGGCACCCTAAAAATTTCATCAGATCTCGCCAAGGTCAAAGGCCGGAGCTTCTATTCAGCTGCAGCGATTTTCGCGCAAGCGCACCAGGGCGGCGTATTCCTAACCACTCATGAAATGGCCGATGGCAGTGTGTGGGTAGCTGGTGTCCATGACGGGAATATTCTGCGGGGAACAGACGTTCTCCTATCACAGGAAGAAGCTGAAAGATTAGTAGCTGAGGTGGAGTCGCGGTTTAAAGATTCCTCTTCGGCTGTAAACCTCGTCAAATCCGAATTCGATCTAGAACCGTACTTTAACGCCCGCACTAAACTCGCCCCGGTTAAAAGCGCCTTTCAGAAAATTCCACGGCCTCTCCTATTGGTCTTGGGTACCTTATTGGGGCTCATCGTGCTCGATACGGCGTGGGATCAGTATAGAAAGTATCAATCCAAAAAAGCACTGGAGCTGGAGGCGCAGCAGCCAGTTGACGCTCATTCTGAGTGGGCTAATGCACTGAACGAGTGGGCCGGTTCAGTAGTTGTTGACGGACCCAAGGGCCTCGCTGCAGTCGTTCATGGACTTGGCCGAGCGCCAATGGATATTGGCGGGTGGGACCTAAATAAAGCACGTTGTAAAGCTGTGCCTGGAGCATGGTCATGCTCTGCAGATTACGATGCTGGAATCGGGGCAACTAATTTGTCCTTTGTGGCCAATTTACCACCTGGTTGGACCGCAAGCTGGAATGGTCTGACGGGCGCAGTTGGCAGTTGGACAGTCCCAGCTCATAGAGAAATGATTGATCGGGCAGGCATCCAGGCCATTCCAGATTTCAGCCTGAATTACATAAGCAAATTGCAAGAGGTTCTTCCTGCATTCCGTTCTGTTGAACTTTCTCCGCCCATGGCAGTACAAATTCCGGAACCGCAGGTGGCGGTGAAGAATGGTAGTCACCAGCAAATGGTTGCTGTCCCATACCCAGCTGACAATACTGAAGGGATTGAAAGACCGAGCGTACAGACGATTGAGTTAGTAGCGCCTCTTCGATCGTTGATGGTATTGCCAATCATCAATGAAACTACTATCCAGAGCGTTAGCTTTGTTGTGGAGGGAATGACATCAATTCCGTCGCTGCGTGATAGTTTGTTTACCGCAAAATTAGTTGGAGAGATGTATGTGCGCTAATCGGATGCAAGCCATGATCGTTAGTCTGCTCGCGGCTATTAGCTGTGGGGTGTCGGCCAACGAGAGTGGTGCTGCAAACATTGCAGCCGATCCCTCAGTTTCTCAAACCGTGAACGAGATGATCCGAATTGACGCTGAGCGAGCGCTCAAGGCAGAAAAAAAGATGCTCGCAGATGCCGATGCACGTATGGGAGGCCAAGCGGTACCCGTACTAGGTGCTGCAACTGGCGGAGCGTTGGAGAGCGCTTTGGATACGCCGGAAGTACCCCAAGAGCCAATTGCAGTGCCTGTTACTTTGGAAGTCCTAGGAATATTTGGTCTTGGCCACAACTTGATGGCTGACGTAGCTATCAATGGTTCTCGGGTACGCTTCAAGCGAGGTCAACTCCATCCTGTAGGCGTAGCGCCGGGCTTCCCCTACACACTTGTTTCAATCAAAACGCCCTGTGTGAAAGTGATCGACTTAGCCAAAGCTGAGCACGAAGCTTGCCTGGTAAAGAAATTCTAGTAGGTGATGATATGAGCGTTCCAAGCCACTCTAAAGCCGTCCTCACTTTTGGGAAGCTGACTTCTGGTAAGCCTGAGCCACAATTGGGCAATATTGGCGAAGCAGCTGACGACAAAAAAGCGGTCATCAGCAGTAAGCATGAGCTACAGGAGTACCTAGCTTCTCCGATTGAAAAGGTATGGCATGAGCTGGTGGAAAACGTTGTAAACAAAGTCTGCCCTGTACAGCTTACTGACAAGTCGTGGGCTATCTTATCTATTCAGGGGTATCTGACCAGCGACATTATTGATGCTGTAGTCGAAAAGTGTGTGAAGGCTGGGGCTAAGGCGGATTCGATTAGACTTGTCACTGTCACCCAGACCGTTATCTTGGCTGTCAACGCCCACAAAGATGATGATGTAGTTGAATGGACAAGCGATGATGATAAGTCGGGGCACCTTTCAGCCTTCACAGAGATCATCCGCTATGGTGTGGAGCGCGCAGCGTCAGACGTTCATTTGAACGTGGAAGAAGGTGAACCCTACTCTCAAATTCGATATACGATTGAAGGCCAGTTCACAGCTCCGCCTTCGGGGAAAATCGAGACTAGCCGTTTGCTGGAACTGATCAACGTTGCCTGGCAGAAAAGCAAGGGCGGTGGTGCTGCAGTTTTCTCCAAAAATACAGAGCAGCAGTGCAACTTAATTATTCACGTCGAAAACGAACGAATCATGTGCCGCTGGGCCTCTCTTGCAGCAGACAGGGGCGTTTCCGTCACGCTGCGTATTCTGAAAATGGACCAGCGGGTAAAGCGCCGATCTCTGGAGTCTCAAGGGTTCCTTCCTTCGCAGATTGCTATGTTTGTTCGTGCGCAAAACGCGGAGGGTGGGGCAATTATCATCGCGGGTGTGGTGAACTCGGGTAAGTCGACAACCCTTGCAGAACTGCTCAGCATGATTCCAGATTCGCGGAAGATTTTGACGCTCGAAGACCCAGTGGAGTATCTCATCCAGAATGCGTTTCAGAGTACCGTCGTTCGTTCCCTGGATGGCGATGACGATCAGGCATTTACCTCCAAGCTGAAAACCTTCAAGCGCTCGGCTGGCAACGATATCCTTCTGGGCGAAATTCGGGATACCCAAACTGGGGCGGCATTTGTCGACATCACGGGCTCTGGTACAAACCTCTATTGCACGCTCCACGCAAAGTCGAATGTACAGATTCCTGAGCGGTTGGCATCTGAGGCAATCGGGATTCCATTCGACTTCCTTGCTTCCCCTGGCATTTTGAACCTGCTGGTTTACCAGGCACTGGTGCCAGTCCTGTGCCCTCACTGTAGTGTACCTATCACCAAGTTGGCTGAGGTGGGCGGGTTCGATCGTCGTGGTTACCACCATGATGCGAGCTACTGGAAGGAATATGTCGAGCGCCTTGTCCGTCTGTTCAAACTTGATCCTTCATCACTGCGCGTTAAAAACGATGATGGCTGCAAGAACTGCCGTAGTGACGACTTGCCGCAGTTGAACGGCTATACCAGTCGGACAGTGGTTGCATCCATGCTTGAGCCGCAAGTAGATCGCGGTATTCTCCGGTTTATCCGAGATAAGGATACACTCGGCTTGCAAGAATATGTGGAAAGCCTCCCGCGTACGCATGTGTCCGATCCTGATATGACTAACAAGTCAATCATGGAAAGCGCTCTATACAAGGCGCTTCGTGGCGAACTTGATCCTCGTGACATCGAGCAAAAGACAATGGACTTCGATACCTATGAGCGTATGCGATTGAGGATGGCCGAAGAGCAACAAGCCAGGCAGGAGGCCCCTATGTCTTACCTCAACGCTATGCCAGCGCGTGCCAAGCAAAACCAGGCTGCTGAGCAAGCATGACAATCGCATTCAAAATCCAATCGTTTTTGGGTAGGGCGTCTACCTGGCTCAAGCAACATACAGTCGCCGGTATGACGGTCGATGCGAAAATTGCTTCCATACTTTTTGCAAGCAAGCGAGGAGACTATTACACCTACCTAGCCGATACGATTGCCGGTACCCGTGGTCGAAAGTCCCTAATTGATATTTTTCAAAGCGATGTAGATCGTTATGGAAACTCTGCAAGAGGTAAGCTTTCTGCACACTGGATAAAACAGTTCAAAAATGGTGGTGGTAGCTTGCAGCGAACCTTCGCAGGCACACTGCCAGATGAAGATGTTGCAGTGTTAGACACTCTCTTGAAGAGCGGGGGTGAGAAAGCACTAGATGGCGCGCTGCGCGACCTGGCAGAAAACAGCGAATTGCTTAGCAAAGCTCGCATGATCATGTTCATGACTATGCTTGCCTCCATCATGTGCATGGTTATGACAACTGCGATGGTTATTCTCATGCCATCGTATACCGTGCCTAAGATTGTCGAAGCATTTTCGATGTTACCGCTTGATCACTATCCTGGGAGTGCTCGTGAGCTTGTGGAGTTTGCAAGCTTTGTCGAATCATCCAAAGGTATGATCATTAGCGTTACAATTGCCGTCTTCGCTGTAGTAATGTTGTCTCTTTCGCGCATTACAGGTAAGCCTAGACTCTACCTTGATAAATATGGCGTGGTCTGGGGGCTGTATCGTGACTTTCAGAGTATTCGCTTTCTATCCACATTGGCCGCTCTTGTTCGCGAAAGTGACAAAACCGCAGTCAACTTGAAACCTGCATTGCAGATGCAGCTGAATGGTTCAAGTCGGTGGAAGCGTTATCATTTGTCTCGTATTTTGGCTATGGTTTCCCGTGGCAATGTGGGGCCTGACATTTTCACAACGGGCATCATGGATAAGACCATGCAGTGGTACATTGCTGACTTGGTTGAGTCCCGAGGCTTAAGTGAAGCTCTTCAATACGTCAAAGTACGGCTGAAAGAGCGTGTACTTAAAAAAATTACGCGACAGAGTTCGTTGCTGGCTTGGACGATCATGGCTTTCTCGATTTCTGTGTCCATCTATTTGCTAGGTTGGCACATGACAGCGATCGACGACCTCCGGCGCGGCCTGCAAATGTATTTGGCTTAACAGCCAGCTTTTCCTTAATTAAAAAATGGAGCTGTAGAGTATGAAATCGTTCAAGCACGCTAAACGCCAAAAAGGTAACTACCTGCTGACTATCGGCATCGGCATCATGATCATGCTGATCCTGGCGGTTTGGGGTATTCCGAAGATCAAGACCTACCTGGTCGAAGGTGCAATCCCTTCCGTTGCTGAAGAAATCCAGCGCTTTGCCACTCGTGTAAAAGTCTCGACTACCGGAACTGGCACTACTCCGTACGCTGGTTTGACCCAAGCATACTTCGCTCGTTCTGTGCGCGGTTCCGCGCTCCAGGTCGGCGCTGTCTCGGGTCAGGGTACTGGCGGTACCGATGTACGCCACGGTCTGGGCGGTGGTGATGATGGCCTGATTACTCTGGCCACCACTGGCGCTGCGTTCACCATGACCTTCGCCAGCGTAAGCGATGCAGCTTGCCCAGGCCTGGCAACTTCGCTCCAAGGTACCTTCGATACCATCACCGTGAACGGCAAGGCTGCTAAAACCACCAATGCCACCACCAACGTGGTCACCGCCGGTTACGTCGCGGGCACTGTTGCCGCCAACTGCACTGATGGCGACACCAACACCTTCGTCTTCACGATGAACCGTAGCTAAGGGTGGTTTGATCTTGGCACACTCAACTCAGGTACGATCGGTCACCGCAAGGAAACAACGCGGATTCGCGCTGATCCAGGTCATGGTCGCAATCCTCATAATGACCATCTTATCTGGGTTGGGTGCTCGGAAATTTGTAGACCGTATCAATGATGCTGCCGCTGAGTCGACAGGGCGCTATCTCTTCACCGTGCGTGCGGCGGTAGTCAAAGCTTTGTCCGACTACGATGCGGCTTTTACCCAGACGGATACGAGTAGTGCACCTCCAGGCACCTACCCGACACCTCCCTCCTGGGCAGTTTTCTCTGGCGGATCGAAGACAGTCTCGGTCAAGGATCTTAAAGACTCAGATCTTCTCCCCGACTCATTCCCAGATACGCCCCCGATCGGGCGTTCTGCTCATGTTCGAATCTTGCGTACTGGTACCTGTCCAGGCAGCAGTTGCAGGGTCGAGGCCTATGTTTTCACCTGCTGGCCCATGAACAAATTTGTGGCCGCTGGTGCTGTGAACAATGCGACATGTCCTGCACCTCCCGCAGGTTCTGATTTCGACATTAATTTGGTTGGCGGGGCCACACAAGCCACAGAAGGCTATGGTGGCTCAAATGCCTTGGACGCGGCGAACATACGCGGTCCGCTGTTCAACGTTACAGCTGCAAGCCTGGGCATTCCAGCTGGTAGCCAAGGGCACGTCGTGGTCCTGGCTTCGTTGAATGACTCTATGTTCAGCCAATTTGTACGCCAGGGTGATACGCGCCATATTTTCCTCAAAGACAACCTCACAGTGAGCAAGGTGGTCACTGCAGAGGAGGGCGTTAACCTGCCCACGAATGCGGTACGCGGCCAAGTCTGCACCTCAGAGGGCACCTACGGCACAAGTACCCGTGGAGTCTTCTCGGTGTGCAGTGGTGGGCGCTGGTTCGAGCTCAATGACCACATGGTGCTCTCGACCCAAGCTCTGGCAAACAATGCGAACATTACTCCGCCGACCTGTGGCGCGAACATGCAGGCATTCGCCTACGCCTCGCTGATGAACGCCGATGTGACCATGACGGGCACCGACATCGCTATCAGCGGCGCTATCTCGGGCGGTATCACTGGCTCGGGTAACGTCAGTAGCTCCGGTGCCGTTTCGGTCAGCGGGTCCTTCAACGGTACCACCACGTCAAACCCATCCAGTTCGATCCGAGTTACGCAAGGTGTGTCGATCGTGTCCAACAAGGTTGTCATCACCCCCGCCTCTACTTCTGCGCGTGCTCTTGTAACGCAAGGGTGCCGGTACCTCTGACATGCGCATGATCATGCTCCCATTCGTGTGTCGCCTAGCAGCTCTGGTCGTGCTGGCGATGTTGCTGTCGGGCGGCTATGCCATGGCCGACAGCCGCGTTGATGGTTGCATGGCCAAAGCAGCAGCACACCATCACGTTGACTTGTCCCTGCTCAGGGCGATTGCGAAAGTCGAGTCCAACATGAACCCCAAGGCCGTTGGTAAAAATACCAACGGCACCAGGGACACTGGGCTTATGCAAATCAATGACTGGTGGCTTCCAACCCTGGCGAAGTTCGGCATCAAGAAAAGCGACCTCCTCGATGCCTGCACGTCTGCGTATGTAGGAGCTTGGATCCTCGCGCATTCCATCAAGAGGCACGGCCTCACCTGGCGCGCTGTAGGCGCTTACAACTCGCCAACCCCAGCCAACCAAAAGATCTATGCGGAAAAGGTCAACAGGGCGCTCGCCCAGCGCCCCTGAGACCTTTCTCGCGGTGACCTAGCCACCATCCCCTTTACACCCAAAACGGTCCTCCTATCATGCCTACATGGCCTTTCTTCGTCTTATCAACCGTGGCTGGCGTGATGGCTGGTCTAGTCGTTGCTGCCATCTGCTTGCGGCTACCAGCTGCCCTCAAGCGTGAGTGGAGAGCTGATGCACTCGACTACCTTGAACTTCCCCCTGAGACTGCGACAGCGGGCGAGGCGCAGGTCTGGAGGGTAGGGAGCAAGGGCAGGCTCATAACGATCTGCGTTGTTTGCGCGGGGGTAGGGTGGCTATCTTTATGGACGCATGGTCCGAGCCTGCAGGCAGTGCTCTACAGCCTGCTGTTCTGGATGCTCATATCGGCAGCCATCATTGATATCGAGACCTTGTACATCCCAGACTCAATCGTGTTGCCACTACTGTGGGCTGGGATGCTCTATTTTGCCGTTCTAGCGCCCGATCAGCTGCCAGGCAGTGTGATGGGGGCGGCTATGGGGTATTGCGCTCTACGGTGGCTCCCTGTGGGCCGTGGGGATGCAAAACTGTGTGCGGTCGCGGGAGCATGGCTTGGCATTGATTCACTGCTGACATTCGGGTTGATCGCTAGCGCTTTAAGCGTGGCAGTTGGCCTGATCTATTACCTGGTGCGTAGAAAGTCGGAGCCTTGTCCATTCGGGCCAAGCCTGGTGGTAGGATTCATCGCCGCTCATGTGCTCGAATCGAAACACATGCTGATTTTGTGACAATCAGTCCTTCAGAGCTTTCGGGTCGGGAGAACAATGAATACCAGTAAAAATGAACAGCCGAAAAACGCTGTCGCGATGTAGACCAGTTGAATCGCCTCAACAGCTTTCACGAAGAATAGACATGCGACGGCTAGGCAAGTGCCAAAGACGACTAGGCTGACCCAAAAGCCTGTAGTGAGGTTGTTTCGCCTATTTCGTTCTGAAATTTGCTTTTCTACGCGGGCTATCTGCTGACAGCTCGTCGGGCATGGGGCCATATTCTCGGGGGGCAAACTGATTGGACATTTTGGTTCCCTGGCTCGCTCCGCACCCATAGCAGTGCAGAGCATTTCTCTATCATGCGGCGCCCTAGCTAAATCACATTGCACTGCAGGGCGGGACGAAGCTTATGAGTCTTGCTGTTTGACCAGCTCGAACTGCTCTCCAACTTCGTCACAGCGGCAGTCTACAACATTCGTCTCGCCAACGGATTCGCAGCTGCAGAAGCAATCGCAAAGCTTGGAAAACAGCTCCTCCCCCATGTGCTCCGCTACCTCCTTCCGGTTAACCGTCACTGTGTGGTGCTCACCTGTTTTGGGGTGAACGTACACGAACGCCATTTTCTCGATGCCGTTGCCGTCAGCTGAGGCTGCTGCTGGTGCTCCTCCTGCAAGCTGTTCCGCCATTTCTCCAATCGCGGCACGGATAGCATCACCCTGCTGCTTGGTTCGAGGCCCTGTCTTGAGCAGCCACAAGAGGAGCGCATTTTGCTTTGTCAGCTGGGCCTGCAGCCGCTCCAACTCCCCAGCCCCAGCTTTGACAGCAAGCCCCGGAATCACAGGGCATTCACCATCCATCTTCACGCGGCCATCAATGGCATTGACGCCGCATTGAGTGCATACATTGTCGCCAACGCGGCCAGGGCCCGACCAATTGTGGAGATTCATTACCGGCTCTCCTGGGCGGATCGATCAGCCACATCGTTTTGGCCAGGCCCCATGGTTGCGGCCAGCACTGCTCGATACCGCCGTACAGTGCCTTCTTCGTTGTGCACCTGGTGGTCCTTGTCGTAGGAGCGAATGGTGTTGATCAAGCCCTCGATGTCATCAAGGGCGTTTTCGAGCTGGTTGTTGCGCTCGGCCAGTAACTTGGTCAAGCGCTGGTTGTCTTCGAGTACTTTGGCCAGCTGGTCGACCTCCAGATCCGTGGATTGCTTTTTGGGGAGCCCCTTCATCAGGACCTCGTCGAACTCCCCGATGACCAAGCAGGCCCACCCGTCTTCGACTGCGCGCTCATGAATCCACTTTGCTCCGTAGTAGCGTACGCGCAGGCGGTCGCCGAAAATGGTCAGCTCAGCAGAATCATTCCGCACTGCACTCGTTTCCATGGCTTCACGAATTTCCCGCGCCAGCGCGGCACGCCCCATGGTCGACGGACCATTCTCTGTGAGCCAGGCAGCAACCTTGTCGGCGCTCATGATGGCTAGGGTTTCCGAGCACGAGTCGCAGCCGAGCACCAGTTGGCACTCGATGTCATTGCTGTTCAGTCGGCCCTGCTGAACACCGCTGACGTTTTTGTTGTGCGTCTGCCAAGACAGCGATTTGCTCTGACACTCACGGCAGTGGTTGATGGTGGGCATGCTCATAGTTCTGCTCCTGCAGGTGGGGAATGTTGGTTGTTAGATGGGCCGACCGATGTGGTCGCCCGAAGCGGTGCTGATCGTTCCCTCAGCCCGCTGGTTACTCGGCCTTGGCGCGGCCTTCAACTCGTGCATTAACATTGGCCAAGTCCTCAGGAAGAGGTACGCCAGTTACCTGCAGCAGCTGAGCGGCAGTGGATTTGGTACCGTCCGTGGTCTTTTGCATTTTGCCCAACACGACGCAGCGGTTTTCCCACATTCCGTCGACTTTGGCAGGCTTGATGTTGGCCAGCTTTTCCATCACATCCCAGTTTGCTCGATCAGGATCGAGCACCTTCTCGTGACGGTTGAACTCAATGAGCCGATTGCCGTGGAAAAGGGCTACTCGGCCGAAAATCCCCAGTGCCTCCAAGAACACCGCGTGCCCGATGACCATCATTTCGCGGACGTCGCTTGCCGCGATTTTGCCCTCTACCATCTGCCCCCAGCTGGGTAGATGCTGGCCGCATTCGTCGAAAAAGCGCTTCACGAGGCCCGTGACAGCATCCAAGCGCAGCTTGTCTTGTTGGCCGATCGTCTTGTCACTTACACCCGTCAGCAGCGTGACAAATTTCTTGAAGGCAATCAGGCTCCAGAGCTTGTAGGAGCGAGGGCCTGGCGTTGAGTTCTCGAAGTCGATGCGCTTTTTGATATCAGGCATCGACTCCAGCATGTCCTGAATCCAGCCATTGTATGGATTGCGTTGGTCGTACAGCGCATTGAGCGCCGACGACGGTTTCACCGCTTTGCTGTTGATGTCGGCGAACATCTGCTGAGACTTTCGCAGGCCCTGGTCAAAGTGAATCTGCACGGGAGCCGTTTCGTTCTGCAGCGTGGGGTCGCTTTTAAGCGCCAGCTCAATGGCGTGACGACGATGTTGGCCGTCATTGATGAGCATGGTTGCGCTCATCGGAATATGCAGCATGCCCAGCTGACTGATGCCATCCATGGCCTCGAAGGCCATTTGGGTATCTACGCTGGCGGTCAACGCTGGAAGCACATAGTCATCCCTATTTTCCAGCAGGTAGTCGCTGATTGCCTCGCCGCGCTTCTTGTTCAGCACGCGCTGGGCCCGAAGCTCAGCAGGTACCGCTTCCTCGTCGAAGACAAACAGTTTGGCCAGGATCGGGTAGGGGATCTGTGCGAGATAGAATTCGCCGCGAGCTTGAATGCCCCGGACTGCTGGGACCGCAAAGCATGGTTCGTTGCGGATCTCATCGATAGACTTTTGCTCGGTGTAAGCACGGGCCCTTTTCTGAGCATCAGCTTGCCGCGAGTCCGCAGCATCCTGGTGCTCCTGCCTGACCAGAGGTTCGTATTTTTCGCGAAGCTGCTCGATGGTCAGACCGAGGTCTTGAAGGTGGTAGGCTGCATCATCCGCGAATGCGGAACGCTTACCTGTGAGCTCAACCGAGAGGATTGCACGCATGAGATCCAGGCAGCGGGCCTCACGTTTTTGAGCGTCGTACTGCTCAATCAGATCCAGAGCAATATCACCTTTTTTCCGTGGCTGTTCAGATTCGACAGCAATGAAATCATGGCGACCGATATTGCGCAGGAGCAGCTTCGCGGCTTTCTGTTTCGCGATCGCCATCGTAGTGTGTACCGATACGATCTCTCCGCACTCTACCGGTTTGTCCAGGTAGGAACTGGTTCTTGAGACGACGCAGTAATGCATGTGAGTGGTCCTTTGCAGTAGTAGCTGAATGACTGTTAATGTACGCTTGTGCAGGCGTACTTGCAAGGGGCAGACGAAAAAAACCCGCGACATGCGCGGGCTTGGGCGGTACCAGTCAGGCGTGCTAGTTGGCTGCATGGCGCGTATTGCGCCAGTACAGGAAGGCCAGCCCCACAGGCGCGATGAAGATAGCCATGAACCAGCACATGCACATGGTCATGACCTTCACGAACATCATCACCAGTCCATTCACGATGAACACGTTTCCGCCCGTGATGAAGCTCACGAGGCTCTCGTACACAAATCGCGAATAGGGGTACAGCAAAGTGCTGACCACCATCATCAGCAGCTCACCAAACTCCAGGCCAGTGGTCGAGTTCGCTTTTCCAGCGATGAAGACTGCGCCAAGAATGATGCCGAATACCAGGTGACGAAAAAAATAGGCCGGGTTGAGGCCGCCAAAGAATTTTCCAAAGAGTTCTTTCATGGTTACCAAAAAATTGGGTGATCAGAAATGCGTGGACGTCAGGCCGGGGTGCAAGGGGCCGATACAGGATCACGAGCCTCGCGCTCAAACGTTGTGCGGAACTCTTCCTTTTCGTAATCGCTCGTGGCCTCCGCGAACTCGACTTCGAGCTGATCGATGTAGGTGAGCTCGTCGTATTGGGATGAGCCAGCCAGCTCGACGCCATGCTGCTTCATGAGGGCATCAACCTCATTCAGAAACTTGCGGCGGGCATCCTGATCTTCAGGGAGCTCATACACATGGGTGATGAAATGCTGCATCGGTAATTCCTATAGAAATAAGGCCCGCATGCGGGCCCCGGACTGCCAGACCTGGATCGGTCAGCGCACAGCTTCGTTCAGCGTCTTGCCCGCCTTAAAGGTGGCGGTGGTTTTGGCCTCGATCTGCATCGGAGCACCGGTGCTAGGGTTGCGGCCGGGGCGGGCTGCTGACTCTTTCACCTTGAAGGTGCCGAAGCCAACCAGGACAACCTCGCGCTTCTCGCGGAGCTCCTCACCGACGATTTCCTGGAATGCTTCCAGCAGAGCGGTGGCTTTGGCTTTGGAAACGTCTACGCGCTCGGCGAGGGCGGCTACCAGTTCAGTTTTGTTCATAGAGAAACCTTTTGGAGTTGGGTATTGATTCAGCGGGACTTCTTGAGCAGAAGCTTGCCCGCGTACGCGATGGTGAGGCCAACGAGCAGGCCAGCGGCCATGCCTGTCATGCGATCGTTCTGCAGAGTGCCGAACAGGTAAAACATTACGCATGCGGAGCTGATGGAAACCTGGAGAATTGACGCCCAGGCGAACCACTCAGCGCGCTTGAAGATGCTAGCCATGTACCAAGCCACAATGGCTGCAGGAATCAGCAGGAGGGGTACGAGGACAAGGGTGAGGCTTACTGGCTGTTGCAAACTTGTGAACCCTTCATGGGAGTACAGATCGAGATTGGTACAGTCGCAACCTTAGCGGTGCAGGCCTCAAATTGCGACTTTACAGAGTTACCGTGGAGACGGCCCGCTGCTGACTCTGGTTGCTTGCTCATGCTGCTGGCGCTCAGTGCGCGTCTGCACGTTCTCCAAGCCCTTGTTGAACTTGGCACGCAGAGATTCAGAGTTTTGAGGGTCGCCGCTATCCAAGGCTCGCTCATTGGCGAATTCGCGCTTGAGCAACTGGTTCTCGCGCTTGAGGTGATCGGTCTCTTCGCTGAGGCTCTGGAAGGCCTGCGCGACCTTCGCAAGACCGGCAGCAATGGCACCGGTACCGAAACCGCCGACAACGAGCTGGAAGGCCTTGTTGGCCGCGTCAAACGGCAGCTCACCTTTCAACGCAGCGAGAGCCATTGACGATTCGGGGTTGTTGATGTGGAAATAGGCAGACGTAACAGCCTCAGGATTCCCTGTGATCACACCCGCAGCGTACACGGCACCGTACGCAACTGCCGCGCCGAGGAGGGGAGTTGCCGCAAGGGCGAACGACTTCTCGGGGGAGGTGATGATGCCTTTGGCGAATTGGCTGAAGTTGTCGTTCACCTTCTGCAGGAAGGACTGCTCCTGGTTGTTCATGCGCCGGCTCCTTTGGCGATCGATGGGAATTGGATTTCGTAAATGTTGCAGTGCTCCTCAGTACGATCGAGCAGTTCCGGGACATTGACGGCGTCCAGCGCAGGGTTACCGTCGCGAACGTCAACAAGGAAGGCCGCGTATGTCACGCCAATTTTCAGCGTCACATCGATCAGCTGCGGGCTGGCAGTTGAACCCTTGACGGTTTGGTTCAATTGCTCAAGGCGTGGAATCAGTGCTTTGGCCCGCTCGGCGTTAGGGCGTGGTTCGGTGGTTTGCGCCAGCATAGGTATCTCCTTGATTGTTGATTACATGCGCATGCCATAGCTCGGGCGCTGGCGCTCGGGCTCGGGGGTTGACGGTTCAGCCTGGTCGAACATCGCCAGCTGGTTGCTGCGCTCGTGCTGAGGTGCACGGTTATGCGTTTGAGCTTGCTCGCGGGCCTCGTGCTGGGCCGCTACCAATTCAGGGGTGATGCGCGGGGCAGGGGTGTCTAGGTGATGCACCTCAGGGGCTGAGGTTTTTGAGGCGTAGCGCACTTTCAATGTCTCACCCAGCGTCACTTCACGCAGGTCGGACGCTTTGTGAAGAATCCCGACGCCACCACCAATGTCTTGGATCACGATGCCGACATCGCTCACGCTGACAGGCCCCTCGTAGGTGATACCTGCCACAGCAGGACGAACCTGACTCACAACTGAGGAAGCTCGGTCCTGGATAGAATCAGCAACTACCTGCATGAGCTCGCGTGCGCCGAATTCGCCGTTGTGGTGGTAGTCGAGGATTGACTCACCTAGCAACTTGGCTGCTGCAACGAATGGGTCGCGTTGCACGCCTTGGCCCAGCGCTTCGAATGCAATCGTCTTGGAAAGGCCTTCTACAACACTCGGTGGCCACTGCATGGCTCTGGCAGCTTCTGGGACGGTGAGCATGCGAAGCAGATCCGGATCGGTAGGGTGCTGGATTTTGGCATCCGTACTGCGGTTCTTAGCGTAGCCTTTAGTGATGGTGGCGATCTTCGACGAATCTTCGTTGAAAACCTGCATCTTGAAGCTTTTTCCGTTTTCAAGATCGCGCTGTTCTTTGTCCTTCAACCCGCGCATTTCGCTCCACATGGGGTCATCGGGAGAAATGTCATCAAGAATCTCGGACAGCGTCATGTCGCGCTTTTCGGGCATTTGAAGCATGTCCCAATCAAAGTGCATGCCCTTGGTGACCGCGACCATGCACCAGCGTTTACGCGGTTCTAGTGCGTTGAAGTCTTCGCCTTTGAGGACGGTCTCGTGGGTTTCATATCCCAGGTCACGAAGCTGATGGCGAAGAACGGAAGCGCTCGCGGTGCTGCTGTATGGGACAACATTCTCAAACAGCAGGAACGCTGGATTGGCCTTGGCAATGATCATCAGGGCGGCCACAAACAGATGGCCGACTTCGGGGTGATCCTCGGCCATAGCGGTGCCTCGGCGCGCTCTTCCCGAGACGCTAGCTCCGCTGCAGGGCAGCCCTAATTCCATGCCCTCGTGCTTTGGAACGTGCCGCATGGCCGCTTCATCGAACGCAAATTCTTGCATCGGGGCTGCGACAGGAATGGTGCTGTCTGACCACTCTGAAGCTTGGGATGCGTGCTCCAGGAGCTCTGGTCGAATCTCGTTGACCAGTCCCTTCTCGGTTTTTACCCCCGCCTGGCGAAGCCCTTCATGAACTGCTTTGGAAAGCAGGCCAGCGCCATGGGACAGGCTGCCGATTTTCAGTGGAATGTCATTTTCCAGCTTGTAGTTCAGCCTGTTGAGTCGTTCCTTCTTTCGAACCTCGGACGCCAACGGCAGCAGGTAGATTTCACCTTTGCGCTGCACCAGGCGGATGGAGTCCATCCCTTCAAAGAGCGCTAGCAAGGCCTTGCTGTTCAGGTCGATGATCGGAAGCGGCTCGCCGTCCCGTGAAGTGCGCTTGCTCTTGCTAACCACTCGCGACCCATCGGGATTCGCCTGCAGGGTAACTACGCCGCCCTTGAGCTTCACATCATAGCGATCGCCAGGCTTGAACCCTGCAGAGGACACCTCGGCATTCTCCAGCCATATGCGGGGCTTGCCCCGATTTTCGCCCATTTTCTTGATGAAGTAGCCCTGCATTTCCTCGAACCCCTGTGAAGTCGTCAACGTAGAGTATTATTAAACCTTGTTGCATTCCACTGAAAAAATTGAGCCGGGCTCTTGTTTTGTTCGTTGTCCTGGACCAGACTGATATCACGATTTGATACGACGGTCGGCGGTGCTTCTATCCCCGATCCAACACAATTGCTCGGAGGCCAGGAGGCCAGACAAATGAGTGCACAAGGTTCCAATGTAGTTGGTCTGCCAGCTCGAAAAACGGCAGTAGGACAATCCCGCTCGCCCGCAGCCCAGGGCGCGATCAACACCATTGCATCCAGCTTCAAAAGGCTGATTAATGACGCTGTTCGCGGTGAGTGGGACGACTCTGGGGTCCAGAAGCGGCAAGGCATCGTATATGGGGCTTACAACCAGATTTCGTTCACTGCCTCGGACGGTACCGTCACCCACTTCTGTGGGAACTCGATCACCGAGATGCGTGATTCTCGTGAATACACACGGAACGCCGTTGAGTTGCGGTGTGACGCGCTTGGCCTGGCGATCTATGTCTCTAGCGTCAAGCAGATTGACCCTTCGATCCGCAAATTCGATGCGTTCCTGCGCGTTGCGAGCTATCAGTACAAGAAGGAGAAGCCTGACCTCTCCAAGAGTTACGACGCAACAGCGCTGTACACCAAGCTCCACACAATTCTGATCTCCACCTACAATCAGCTGGCGCGAGAATACAACCTCGCTGGACTTAAAGTCGAAGACCTCACCCTGGTATCCGATCACCCGAATTTGATTCCTAACGTGGTGATCACCGAGCCCTGCTGATCACACAGGTGAGCGACTTAGCTATGTATAAAGATACGGTATATAGTTCCTGGCTACGGCGGGCTTCCATTGGGTTGCTCGCCCAAACCAACTAGGCTTGTACCCTTGCAGCAATTGACGGCGGGGCTAGCCATGGAGCCTCGAATGAACCGTCGCCACACCATCCTTGCTGCTGTCCTGGCAAACATTGCCTTGTCTGGCTGCTCTTCCACGACTGTGCCGCAGCACGCCGCTGCGCAACCGTTGTTCATGCAGATTGATACCCCTTCACCAGCGCCAGTAGGCGCTGCAGTGACATACCCTGACGAAATCCGGACCTATCAAGACCCTGACGTCGCTCAGGAGCCGGATGCAGGCGTGTGGGTGCCCCTCAACCAAGAAGTGGTCGATTCCGCCTCGATCTTGGAAAGCCAGGCGCTGGCGCTGGCCCTCTCTCAGCGAGATCCGGTACTAAAGGTCAAGTACCTGGAGGAGGCTGCAGCAAAGGGTAGCGGGAAAGCCCACTACGAACTTGCCAAGTACTACACAGGCACCAAGCCTGCCAACTTGAAGCTCGCCCGTGAGCATGTAGAAGCCGCCGCGAGCTTGAACGACCCAGAGGCTTCCCGCGTCATCGGCTGGATGATGATCAGAGGGGAGGGGGGCTATTCCCAAAACCTGATTGGGGGCGTGGCTGTGATGGAGGTCGGGGTGAACGCGAGCGTTCGCACTCAGCGCGAACTGGGGATGCTCTACTGCAACTTGTACAGCGATTACAAACTGAATGACTCGGCGAAGGGGGAGGCCTACCTACTCCAGGCGTTCAACGCGGGTGACGTTCTTGCAGCTGCAGCCCTAGGCAAATTCTACGTTCAACAGGGGAGGCAGCTCGATGCGGTGGCTCCGCTGGCGTTCGCGGCTGAGAGGAATGATCGGCAAGCTGCGATGCTGTTGTCCAAGCTAAACAGCGAGACGGTTCAGCCTGAGGCTCCGGTTGCACAGTTGGCACAAGACAGCGGCCCAACTGGGGAGGCTTACTACCAACGCGGCGTCGACATCATGCTGCACAAGCACAGCCCCAGCGATGAAGCGCGAGCGTATGCGCTCTTTGACCTCGCAGCTGATATGGGTCACAACCTGGCACGGGCCGAGCTGGCTGCTATCAGCGGGGTCAAGCAGATCATGGACAAGCAACAGGGGCCTGGTTGGCTTGATGCTGCGAAGCAGGAAGTGCAGAGTGGCTTGGGGGGCTGATCAGCACCAACTAGCAGGTGGACACCACCGTTGAGCCTGTGTGATAGGATCCAGATTCAGCACGGAACAAGCCCCGGTTTTTAGGCCGAGGCTTAGGGGCGAGTAATCGAGCTAACAAGCAGATGCTGTCGATCTGCTACAGTCCGCAGCTGAAATGCTCACCATCCTGGACGAAACCGAATAGCATGTCAGCGAAGTAGTACATGAGTAAGTCGGCGCCGCCTGAAACGGAGGGATAGCTTTGCGTGGTGACTTCAAAACGGGGAAGGCCCATGCCTTCGCGCAGGGCGTTCTCGGCCTCGGCAGACTGTAGGATGTCGTCGAACTCTGTTTCAGATACTGGTCGCATGATGATCTCAAACCGGTGGTTGGCATGCCGACATAGTACGCCTACATAGGCGTACATGCAATGCTCTTTAGCCGCTATTCCTTAGGCGGTTCACGTCGCCTGTCCGGCTGATCATGTTGCGCCTGCCTGGTAGAGTCGTACTCACGAATTTTTTCCTTGAGACTGCCGCTGAAGAACAGCTCGGTGTTGAATGCGTCTGTGCGGAAAGCGCGAAGCTTGATTGCCCGGTCCCCAGGTCTGCGATTGGGCAAGGACTGGATGTCCCTCGGGTTAGCCCAGCCAGCAAACTTCATTGGATTCTCCATTCGACTGCGGTGCATTCCAGCCTCAATAGACGGCAGAAGCTCCAGGATGTCGTTGAGGTTCAACGTGACCGATGTAGCTTTCTCGCGCTGAGCCCGCTGCACTTGGGCCCTGACAACTGAAAGGGTCTCACTACTCATGTCAGTGGGTTCCCCACAAGCTCCGGGTGTCGTTCGAGGAATTTGGAATATCCAACGCGGCCACGGGGGTTCCAGCCCGCATCCTGCGCGATTTTGGTTTGGGCACGAAAGGCATCCAGCTCATCTGCAGTGACCTCAACGAAGCCATCTTTTAGTGCTGAGGTAACGTTCGCGGCATGCTCGTCACCTCGCCCGCTGAGCATCCTGCAGAGACGGGTTTTGTGATTTACGAAGCACTGGATATTCAACACCCTGAAACCTCCTATGGCTTTTGGAGTTAGCTTGGCAGCTTGTGGGCGGCCAGCGCATCGATCGACTTCTGCAGGGCCAGCCGAGCTTGGGAAGCACGGTTGAGCTCCCCCCTTTGTTCATCGACCCTCGCGTGGAGCTCAGCTATCCGCTGCTCTTGTTGCGTCTCTTTGGCTTCGAGCTGTGCGCAGCGAAGCTTGGACGTGGTCAGTGCATCATTCACGGCATTCGCAACCAAGTTGGATTGTTGCAACTGAGAGGCTAGCGCCTGCTTGTCTTGTTCGGAGCGGGCCAACTCGGCTTGCAGGGCCTGTATCTGGCCCAGCAGGTCTGCCACCTCAGAAGGCGCCGCTGAAGACTGCGATCGCTGAGCAGCAACACGCTGAGGGCCTATGGGGAAAACGTTGCCATTGACCTGGGCGGCCACTGTCTCATGAGTGCTGCAGCTTTCTTCCCAGATTTTCATCAGGCGCTTGGGATTCCCGGCGCCGATCACGTTGCGAAGCGAGTGACCATTTACGACTTTGCCTTGTTGCTGAAGCTGAATACCTGCGCTGATAATTTCTGGGGATAGGACTGTAGCGGGACGCATGGGTACCTCTGTGCAGGTGATAGAACCAAGCCAATGAGTAGGAGTTACCGACCGTGTCGGTACTCCCACGGCGGAGTAGGGTAGGGATCTGCCCATAACCCGATCCGCTGGCCACGCGCCTCGCTCTCCAGGCCCGGAAGCTGCTCATCATGGTTGTAGCGGCCATACACCCAGGCCATGCCTGCCCGAACCTGCTCGACGTTGGCTTCCTGGCCATTGACCATCACTCGGCCTATGCGGCGTCCGTATTGGTCGCCACCGAGATCGATGATGGTCACCGCCTGCCCCGCAACAAGTTGGATTAAGTTCTCCTTTGAGCTCTGACCAAAAGGCTGGGCCTTCTCTGGGGCGTCAATGTTAGCCAGGCGAACGCGTACGCTGTGGTTGCCTTGGTTGAGCACCTCAATGGTATCCCCATCAAGAACACGCACTGCACGGCCCTGAAACTCCGTATCGGCGTTTGCCGCGCCTGATGCTGCCACGCTCAAAAATAGCGCGATGGCCGTCCGCAATCTCATTTGAATGTCCTTCAGTCTTTTCGCCCGATGACCATTGGTTCGAGCTATGGCAATTGCCTAGAAAACAATGTGCAATATAATCATACATTGCAAGGTTTGTAACGGTGAAACCCAGCACTGCCAGGAGGGCGATGCGACCGATGCGAGCCGAGTGGGACAGATGATCTAAATCCGAGAAGGACTGGACGTATGAGTTTTTTGCGAAACGCAACCAGAGGGCTGGCAGCCGCCGTCCTTTTGTTGAGCATGGGGGGCTGGGCAAGCGCAGCCGAGCTCAAAGAGAACACTGCTGATATCAAGCAGGACATCAGCATTCCTGGCATGGCAGTTACCATCAAGCGGCCAGGGGGGGAGACCGGATGTAACGCGGCGAACCACGAAAAATGGGACACGACGAAAGGTGGGTGCTCTAACACAGAGTACATGAAGGAAAACGCTCAAGTCGTCTCCATCGCCTCTGATGAATACCGTCTGTCTATCGGCGTCATCGAGTCGACCACTCTGACAGCGAACGTACGCACGAAGGATGGGCAGCCTGTCGGTGCTGGTGTCCCTGTGTCGTGGTCAACTTCGAAAGGCTATTTGTCTGCAAGCTCCAGTACCACAAATGCTGCAAGCCAGGCAATTGTAACATTGACGACCCCAAAGGGGACGCCCAAGGGTCCCACTACGATCGCAGCTACTGCAAAGGGTGGCGGCACGAGCATCCTTGTTGTTGTAGCAAACTCCACCGCTATTTCCGGCCTCACTGCTATGCCACCGACAGCTCTTGCTGATGGATCCTCAGTCATTACGCTGAGAGCGACCCTAACGTACGAAAACGGTCAGTCGGTAGGTGCTGGTGAGGGGCTTAGCTGGGATACAAACATTGGTAATTACACGTATGCTGAAACTGTGACCAACCCGAATGGTCAAGCGTTGGCATATCTGGTCAGCACTGTGCCTGGGACAGCCTTTGCCAGTGCAATCAGAGATGTTCCAACTTTGGCGCAAGTCAACTTTACCTCCCCTGCACCTGTAGGCCCTGTAATCGACAGCTTTTCTGTAAAGGCTGGGGCACGCGGTAAGTTTAAAGAAAATGAGCTTGGATTTGATTACGATATAGCATATTGGGCTGCTGATAATGTGTTTACTTGGTCCGCCACAGGCGCTGATCGGTTTGAACTAGTAGACCAGTACGGGCAAATTCATTACTCCGGGACCGCATCGGGCGTAACATTCGGGAATCAACCAATTGGCGGCTGGGGTCGAGATGGCCAGTATGGATCGAAGCTGTATTTAAATGGTACTGCTGGACGAAACCAAAGTCTCACTTTCACGCTTCGAGCTTACAAGGGAGAAGTTATGGTCACAAAGCAACTCACGGCAAGAGCACTTTGGAACTCATGCGGTGGAGGCTGCAGCACCTAATCTTGTAAGTATTTTTAACAAGGCCAGAGTGTCCTTGCTCAAGGTGTCAGCTATTTTAGTCGATACCCATCAGCACTGATCTATGCGAAACGAAAAAGGGTCACCTGGCGGCGGCCCTTTTTTGTGGCTGCAATTACTAGAATTTTTTTTTTGCGGCTTCAACGCTTCTGAGAAATTCTACTGCCAGATCGCTCGGAGCCCAGCATTCAACTCGTACCCAGCCATTAGGCGTATCGGAAAGAGCGGCGTAAACGCGCAGCATCGACTTGCTGACGTTCTGCCGTGACATTCCAACCTCTTTGGCTGCGACAGCGGGCTTTAGCCCTCCAACGATGATGAGCTTCGCTAAATTGATCGTGTTCTGCGAAAGCCGTCCCAGCTTGTGCTTAGCGAGCTCAAAGTCCTCCTCGGACATGCGTAGCTGATTTTCCATGTTCCCAACCTTTGCTAAAAAGCCCGACTCATCTAGGCAGCTTAGACTAACTAATGCCTATATCTGAGCAAGACTACGCATCGCCAGGGCTCAGCGCAATTAAAAGCCTTTGAAGATATGCGGCACAAAAAAGCCCCGCTTGCTAGCGGGGCTTGGTCTTACTCGGCCAATTACTGACCGTTTTGGTTGCTCTCGCCCCAGCCCATCGGATCGAGTTTCGGCTGGAACTCATGGGCGCGGACAAAGGATTCGGAAGGGTTTGCACGTTTGGCCTCAGCCTTGTTGTGCATGTCGCTGACAGTGGAGCAGCCAGAGGCGGAGGCCAGTACGAAGGCGACAGCAACAGCAGCAGCGGATTTGAGTACGTTCATGGTGAAGCTCCTTGAGTTAGTTGGTCAGCTGCATTTGCTGCTGATGGGTCCATGATAAGGGTTCTTGTAATACCTGTCAACCAAAGTATTACACGTATTACAAAAGGGCAGGGATCACCCCTTGGTATCGCCTAGAAACCCCTATTCTTGAGCCTTCTACTAGGAATCAGCATATTCCTAGCTGCTTATCGCGTTCCCCAGCAGCCTAAGCTGCCTGATCGCCAAAGGCCATCATTTTCATGCTACTTTGGTCGCCTGGACTTGGCTTTTTATAGCTGCGCGGAATAGCGTCCAAGGCGATTGTTCCTAGACACATGGTCTGATTGCGTTTAGGTTACGCCTCAATAAAAACCAAAAAAATTGATAAAAATTAGGATCATAGGAGCTTAACGTGAACAACCCGAAATCTCTCGCGGTGGCGATCGCGCTCGCCACCGTTTCCGTGGGCGCCAATGCAGCTGGTTTCATCGAGGACTCGAAGACCTCTGTCACTGCCCGCAACTTCTATATCAACACTGACAACCGCAGCGGTACTGACCTGCCTAGCAAGCAGGAAGAGTGGGGGCAGGGCTTCATCTTCAACTTCAACTCCGGTTACACCGAGGGGACCGTAGGGGTTGGTGTTGACGTTCTGGGTCTCTACGGCATTCGCCTGGACTCCGGTCGCGGTACCGCCTACAACGGCACCAACTCTGCTTTCGGTGGCACCGTATTCCCGAGCGAGAGCGACGGCAGCGCCGTCAACGACTTCTCGCACGTTGGCGTGACGGGCAAGATCAAGATCTCGAAGACCGAGGCGAAGGTCGGCACCCTGATGCCGAAACTGCCAGTGGTCACCTACAACGATGGCCGTCTGCTTCCGCAAACGTTTGAAGGCGCTCAGGTGACGTCGAACGAGTTCGACAACCTGACCCTTGTCGGCGGTAAGCTGGAGCACGCGAAAGGACGCAACTCGTCCAACAACGACTCGCTGTCCATTGCTGGCTCCAATGGTCGTAGCGCAACTGCTCAGCGCAGCAACGAGTTCTACTATGCTGGCGCTGACTACAAGGCCACCAAAGACCTGCTGCTGCAGTACTACTACGGCAACCTGGACGACTTCTACAAGCAGCACTTCTTCGGCCTGACCCACTCGCTGGCCTTGCCAGTGGGTAGCTTGAAGTCTGACCTGCGCTACTTCTACAGCGACTCGGACGGCAAGAATGCTTCCACCGAGGGTCGTCTGGCTGGCTACCGTTCTTCCGGCTACCAGAACAATGGCGAGGTCGACAACCGCACCTGGTCCGCGAAGTTCACCTATAGCCTCGGCAGCCACGCGCTCAGCGCCGGTTATCAGCGCATCAACGGTACCAGCGACTTCCCGTTCCTGAACCAGGGTGATGGTGCGACCAGCTACCTGATCACCGATGTGCAGATCGGCAAGTTCCAGCGCGCAGGTGAGCGTACCTGGCTGGCCCAGTACGCCTATGACTTCGCCGCACTCGGCGTTCCAGGTCTGACCGCCAGCGCCATTTACCTGAAAGGCACCAACATCAACGCACCTGGTTCCGATCGTTCGGAATGGGAGCGGGACTTGAGCCTGCAATACGTCATCCAGGAAGGCACCTTGAAGGGCCTTGGCGTGCAGGTTCGCAGCGCGGCCTTGCGTTCGGATGCAGTCAACCAGCGTGACCAGGACGAAACCCGCGTCATCCTGAACTACACCTGGACCCTGTAATCCACTTACGGAGACCTCTTGCGATTCTGCATGAAAAAATGACGCTAAATTCTTGTCACTACAGGTAGTGGCGTTATAGAATCGCAGCTCAATTGCTTAATCTACGTTCGCAATTGTGTATCTTTGAGCCCGAACGCTTTTGCATTCGGGCTTTTTTTCGTCTGTTCGATAGAAGCGCGCCCTGCCTTCCCCCTCCCGTGTCGCCTGGACACGCCCTGGCCACATGTTGATGAAATGCCCAGCCAGGCCCTCGTGTCCTGGCAACTGATAGAATTCCACCAAGTCGTCAATGGAGCTCAGCATGGAGCCTTTCGATAAACCATTTTTGCCCGCGCTGGGTAGCAGGGTGATGGTCGGCGGGAAAAGCCCTGAGCAGCGGATCGCCGATCTGGAGCTCGGGCTTGCGCGTATCGGCGGATGCTGGCGACACCCCAACTATTTTGAATCCTACTTGCTGTCTGCGAGGGCACTGATTGATCAGGGTGTCAGCGTGGGCACCCTGGACGACATTGGCCTGCCAGCGTTCTATCTCCAGCGACATGCTCTAGAACTCCTACTGAAAACGATGTTGGTCTGGATGCTCGATATCTCCCACATGCGTGCAGCCTTGGCCAACCCCGCGCACCAGGTCGACACCGAGCTTCGACAGGCTGTCTTGTATGGTCACGACCACTCGGCATTGCTCAAGCGGCTGCATGAGTGGGTAGCGCGCATTGAGTGGGAGGCACCACCAGGATCACTTGATGACCTGGTACAGCGCTTCAAGCAGATTGAAATCACTGAAACCTGGGCCCGCTACAGCACCTCACGCACAAGACGAAAGGGCTCGTCCACGATTTCGCATGTGCCGGATGAGAGAGTGATTCCTTTAGTTAGCTTGCAGCGCGACTTGGAAGCCTTGGCTGGCCAGCTGGTATCCCGAGGATCAGGGGATCACAGTTACGAGATTGAGTTGTACCGGGAGTGGTGCAGGCTTGACGCGGCCCTGAACCAGTAGCGAGAGGCCGCTTAGCTATGCGGCCTGGGAGGGGGAAGAGCGTTTACTGGGTGCAGAATAGCGGCCAGCCATGGTGTAACCGCCAGATACGTTCCACATGTGCAGAATCGTCATAGCTTGAAGGCACATCCGCTTTGATGCTGCCCTTATCGTCGATCGTTGCGTAGGAATAGCGCCAACGGGTCAAGTCGCTCAAGCTCGATCTGCAAATGTGCAAAGCCCCGGTACCATCACCACCATTGAAGTGTTGGCCCAGTCGCCCCCGGATGCCTCCAACACTCCTTCCGGCGCGCCCGCTGTACACCAATTGATAACCCTCTGGGGCCAGCGTGCAGACGTTGCCAAGGTCACGGTGCAGCCCAGCAAGCCGCGCAAGGTTAACGCCGCCTTTGTCCGGCGATGGCGCACAAGCGACCAGCTCATCAAGCGAGTAGTCCGTGTAAATCCAGTAGTAGCCACGCACCAGGGTAGGGGGTGCACTTTCGAAGCGAAGCTGCTTGCTTGTTGCATCCCGACCGATCCGCAGCAGTCTGCTATCCCTTACAGCCTCTATCCGGGGCAGGGTATTTCTAGGCAATTGGGTACCTCGGCACTATGCAGAGTTTTTCAAGTGGCTTTGGGCTTGGTCGCTGCGTTTTTAGCAGTAGCTTTGTTGGCTTTGCGGGCAGCCTCGGCCATTTCCATTGCAACAGTGACGGCAGATGGCCAAGCACCCTCGATTAGCACGAAGGCATCATAAAAACGTGTGACCGCATCATGTACTGTTGATCGCGTGGCACCTGTCTTTGCAGCTGCAACTGGCTTAGTTAACCCTTCGACCAAGACAAGGCATGCGGCATCGTTGGCTGGTGTGCCCAGCTTCCCTTTCAGCAGCTGTACCACTACGTGGAACTGCGCCAAAGTCATAACTGGCTTTCCTGCGCCAGGTTTACCCTCGTCGACCGTCCTGCCAGGTTTTTTTTCGGTCATCACTCTCACTCTTCTAAGGTTCGGTGGCTTTGGCGTAGTAACAGACCGCTGCCACGCTTCATTGCGCGGAACATACGTTCCTGGTGCAGCCCCGTCAATTGTACGCCTCATCAGCCACCGGCGCTGTTTCGAGCTTGCTCCCATTCCGCATGGAGTAACGCAATGTCGTCTTCGCCCTCGATCGGCCTAGTAGCGGATCGGGATATGAGGAAAGCAGTGAACTCTAGTACTGCAGCCTGCTCGATCTTCTTCACGCTTTCTGCATCCGCTGCAGCACCTGCTTGACTGGAGCCGGAGGAGGGTAAGGGCACATAGCCTTCTTCTAGAATTGGCTCGATACTCGTCAAAATGAGGCGGCTCCAGATCCCCGAAGACCCTTTCGAACCAGGTCGCATCCCAAGCACCTTCGTGATCGCATCTTGAATCTGGTTGCGCTGCTCGTGATGCCGGTTGGCCCTATGCTCGGCCTTGGCATTTCGAAGTGTCGTGAGTAGCTCAGGCAGGCGGTTCACGACTTCAACAAACAGGGCGCCGTATGATGCACCGATGGCACCCTTGGCGAGCCTGCAAACAGGCGCATCACCTGCCAATATGCCAGGCAAATCTTTGCCAACTTCGCCCAAGCGCAGCGTAGAGTTTGGGATCTGTGCGAGCAGGTGCCCCAGTCGTTCAAGCATCATATGTGCCTCAGTACTCTGTTGTAATTGTGGTTGTCCGCAACCACGACCGAAATTGCACGGCTGTGTAGCTATCACCACCCGGTCGGTAGTCCAGGGATGGCGAAGCGGTAACTGGCGTGTTGGATATGGGCTCCCCACAGTCGGAGCACAGCAAAAGCACAAAGGCCTGCGCCCCTGTACGCTGGAAGCACAGGAGCCCTGCTGATGGTTCGCGATAGTACACGCGACCTTGGCGATCATCAGTTCTCACCAGGCAAAGCACCTTGGGCTCCAAATGGGTTGGGTGAATGCGCGTAGCCATGCTCAGTACATGGCCTCGATGGCAGCCTGGCCGAGCTGGCGCGAGTACTTCGCGAGCATCGATCGCGCCAGTGCGGCCTGCAGCGGCTCAAGCTTTGGCAAAAGCGCTAGGCCACGGCCAACCTTAGAATCGGGGCCGTTAAAGCCCACGTCATCAATGCTGCTGGCGCCATCGCATACACCAGCAAGTGCACGCAGGTTCATGTGCACTGCCTGGATCTGGATGGAGGTGATGGCTGCTGCCTCTTTTTCAAAGCCGCGCTCCTCTGCACGCTGCAAAGCCCGCTCGCCCGTGCGCTGGGCCAGTGCCTGGTCTTTTGCTTTTTTGCGCCGTGAGACGCTGTCAGAGGCCCATGCAGCAACAAAACTGGTTGGAAGTACCGCCAGGGGTGGCAGCACCTTAATCGCAGCGCTGGCGCGTGCCTCGCACTGAGAAATAACGGTGTCGATGAGCACACAGCGCTCGATGTAGTTTTCAGCTGCAACTGTCTTGATCAGGCTTTGAGTTGCGGCAAGCGTATCCACAGATACTGTCAGCCCGAAGCGACTGACCAGCTCTACGACAACGTTGATCGAGGTATCGTGAGGAGGCAAAGACCAAGTCTTGGATGCATCCATTTTGGCACCGATGCAGCTCCTCAAAAGCGCGACAACCTCAGGGTTGTAGGAGGTGCGCACGTCGAAGCGCGTGATGATGCCCGCTGTCTTAACGCAAGTGATGTTCATAGCAGGCTCTGCCGCGATGGCGGTGGCCATCTTTTCGGCAGCTGCTGCATCAACGACGAAGCTCTTGTCGAATGCCAGCTGGGCAAGGGCTGCTGAGGTTTCTTCATCAGCCCCAGCAATCCAGTGCGGATCATCCCAGTCTTTATGGAAGCGGCGGACTGGCAGGGCGCGAACGGCATCAAGAAGCTCGATGCTACGAGGGAAGTAAACACGGTACGAACCGATCGAAGGATCGAAGGCGACGACTTTGTCCATGAGCATTTCCCCCAGTAGATGATGGGGAAATTGTACGCCTAGACAGGCGTACAATGCAATGGTTTATCTGTAGATTTGTTGTGGCAGTTAATGTCGCTGTAATGGCGCTGGTACTGCCTTTCCGTGCCACAACAAGTCACCGCTGGCACACCAGCGGCTTTCTGCATCCATCTAGCCAGGTGCGGCACCAGGCTGAGTTAAGCGTTCGCCTTCCGGTAGGCATAACCGACCAAAATTAACCCGAACACAACCAGCCCCCAGTAAACCGCCTCAAAGGGAATGATCGGCTCGATTGGCCCAGTGAACGGTTCGTAGCGCACCAGCTCCGTTGCACCAAAGGCAAGGGCGATGATCCCAAGCGCCAGCTCGATAAATGCGTACCGTAGGGTCATGCGTATGCGGCACTTCAAAGACATCATTTTTCCTTCCGTGGGGGTTTCAGCAAAGCTCGTGTTCAGCGCTTGGTCGCCGCAATGAACAACGTGGTCGATTTTCGATTCTTGGTCTCGAATGTAAATGATGGTGCGCGCTTCGGGAAGCTCGTGTGCCGTGTTGATAGCTAGATTGCTATCCACTTCCGGCCCATCAAAATCGATTGAAAGGAATACGCCAATCCCCGTTTCGTTGTCATAGGTTGTGAGAACCCAGTCGGAACATCGTACGCTTAACCAATGGCTCATTTGGGTTCTGGTCGGATAGGGCCGCGCAACCACAGCAAACGACACAGCGTCATTCCCTTGGCCATGCTCAAGGCGGATGTCGTCACAGAGCGGCGCGGGGCCGACCTTCCCCGTAATGCGAATAGTGACAACGTCACTCA
>Ga0207713_1000415_pt1 | contig 45423 bp, 53 predicted proteins | sample KBSS64metaG_FD_184404 | JGI IMG/M metagenome (GOLD analysis project Ga0207713, IMG submission 184404) | Switchgrass rhizosphere microbial communities from Kellogg Biological Station, Michigan, USA - KBS S6-4 metaG (SPAdes) (version 2) | ecosystem: Host-associated > Plants > Roots > Rhizosphere >... | reverse complement strand
TTTTGATCACCCAACCAAAATAAAGTAACCCCTTCAAATTGAGCTAAAATAGCATTTTGAAAGAAGCTAAAAATAAGCATGAGCAAAGCAATGGATTGAAACGTATTTGGAACTATAAAAATAGCCAGCCATATACATGATTCCATCCAAGTCGCCAACCGTACTAATAGCATTCGCTTACCAGATTTGTCAGCAATCCATCCCCATACCAAAGGTGCGAAAAAACGCGTCACAATGGCAATTGATGATAAAACACCAATTTGTTGATAATTAAACCCTTGATCTTGAAGATATAAATTCCAGTAAGGCATAAATGTGCCAACAATGGAATAATAGAAAAAGTAGAATCCTGACAGTCTAGCTGTAATTGTTAACGGTTGCATTCGGTTGCTTTATCTTGCATTTTCAAATAGTTAATAACAATTAAGGTTGCATCCGCTTGTACTGATATGCTGTATGTTGCACTTCACTAGTCTACAAATCAGTCTACAAATTTAATTTCCGATCAATTTAAAAAAATTTGTAGACTGCATATTTTTTAAACAGAAACTACATATCAAATTACTGATCGTCGCAATTCTATCATTTTGGGTAACACAAAATTGATTTATTGTTGATAGCAGTAATAAAGAAACAGTCGATGTTTATAGGAGCTAAAAACTAAAAGTATTAATGCTCTCAAATTTTATTAGCTCATTACATAAAAAAGCCCTCGTTAGAGGGCTTTTACACAAATTCCTTCATAGCGAAACCCGATTAGCGATCCAGCCATAGAAAAACTGCTCTTGCGTTGGATTTCGTTCACAGATTTCGATGTAGCGCTGGCCTTGCATGATATTAAGTACACGCAATAGAACTTTTTCACCTTCTTTACCACGTTTGGCCAAGTATGTTTTAAGTGCATTTAAAGTTGCTGGACCATAAATTCCGTCGACTGATAGATCTAGCCACCCTGCCTTACCTTGGTTGTTAAGCAAATTTAAGGCGCGCTGTAAAAGTGGTTTTGCAAATCCGGTGCCACAATTCACACCAGTATCTAAAAGCTCCTCAGCAACAGCCGGACTTATCGCATTTACCTGATTAAATCGCGGTGCTGTCCAGTACTGCTTTTTATAAATAACTTTGGCCACATCAAGCGACAAGTCTTTCATATTGCCTTTAAATCCATTTGTTCGGGCAACTGCTTCAGTAATACCGAATTTAGTAGCCCCTCCTCGATCCGCCGGGTTATTAACATAACCACCTTCGCGTTTAATAAGTTCCTCAAGATATTGTTCGATGTTCATTTCAGTTTCCTTTAGATGTAAAAAAACCGCCCGAAGGCGGTACGTAATTAATGGCGCGATTATTTCAGAGCCAAAATAATCGCGATAACGATGATTCCTACAACTAATCCAAAATTGGTAATTGCCTGTAATAGTCCTGCTCGATCAGCACCTTTCTCGCTCATTTTTCCATCTACCTTTAATTCAGATTTTGATGTATGCTCATGCATAGAGATATTTCTCCTTAACTTTCGCTGGTTGAGTTGAATTGAAGACCTCAGTGCGCCAACACTGGGGTTTTTGCTTTTTTGGAATAAAGTACATTTCTTACTTCCCAGAATTAATAGACGAACTTTACCCCCTTTCGTTTTTTAATATCAGGCGGAAGGACTTCCGCCGACTTTGTTAAAAAATTGTTTCTGCTGATTGACGGCCTGCTCATACATAATTTTCCTGCCCGTAAAAATAGAAAAACCACCCTGTGGTGGTCGTTTCATACTATTGGTTGTCAATAGGATTTAGTAGTAGTCAGAAGCTTGCACTGTCAACAGATAATTTCTCTCTTATACGTGTACCTTCTAAACAAAACCGTCCGAAGTCGGCATTAACTGTTTTCGATGTCTTTTCTGGCTTTTTTAAACTCTTTAATCACTTCAACAATCGTTTTACCTTCCTGTTTATCTATGAAATTAAAGATCCAGCGGACCAAAGCCCATCCTGGTAAACCACATACAAAGAAGAAGCCACCTAAGGTAATCATCCCCCAAATATCAGTAACCCATTCATGCAGTCCCCACTTCACAATAATGAAAGAGCCACCAGCCAGACTTGATACAACTGTACAAATTAGACCTACTGCCCATTCTTGAGGTGATCGTGGCATTCGTGTCATTAATACAACGGCAGCAACCAAAGCAACCGCTAATGTCACCATAATTGCTGCACCATAAAATTTTAAAATTGCTGTTAGACCGCTTGTGGAAACTGGTTCCATTTATTTCTCCAGAAAATTTAGACAATAAAAAACCCCGCGAATGCAGGGTTTGTGTACTTGGTTAGGTGGTTATGTAGTTGTTTCTACTTTAACCTTTTCAGCATTTCGCCTACTGATCTTTTCTTCAAAAACCATGTAAATAAAGAACAAGAAAATTGGAAATAAGAAGGAAATCTTAGTAAGCATAAAAGTTAAAACAAAAAGTTTATTACTGAAACCTTTAACATTTAAAATAAGTAAAACCAATAAAAATAGCCCAATTACCCCTGTTAAAAGATAAGTAAATACAAAGAGTGTAGCATCCTGAATGGAAGCAATATTTCGCCCATATGCATATTGTTCTTCTTTGTAAATGTATAAGTCATAAGAGTATAGACCTGTACCGCCAATTAAAAGAACTGGATTATTAAGTCGAGATTCCCAAGCGTATTCAACCAAATTAGTTCGCAAAATAGTATTAGCGTTATCAGATACACCATCTGAGAATCGGTCTTTCTGAGAGCTATAGCCAAAATAAACTAATGGCAACCCTATAATGAGTGCTGTAAAAAGAATCTTTGGTCGCTTAATTAAGCCTGATTTTAGCAACATTGTGACCAAGAGCAGAGAGCCAACCAGGAAGGCAGCTGAGGATAAAGTCAAAATAATTGAAACTGGTAGAAGAAAGTCTTTCTTTCTAAAGTTAATATTTTTAACAAGATACGGTAGATACAATGCCAAGGTATAAGCAGCAAAGTTAGATGGCTCCCAGAATAGTCCAGCAGGCCGGAATACTGTCGAACCGCTATAATCCATTGATGTACGCTGTTCAATGCCAAACATTCCTAACAAATCAAATTTCAGTCCGATTCCATAGTAAAGTGCGAACTGTATTAATAGATAGAAAATATGAAATAATGCTACTTTCCTGAGAATTAATGCGTAATTAACCTTGTTGAAAGACCAAAATATCATCAATGCAAGAATGATTAGTGAGAGTCGGTCTAATATTTTGAAAAAGAACGTATCTCTATCATCAGGAATTTGCAAGTATGTATTGGGAAAGAAAAAAGCCAAACATGTATAAACAATAAACCCAACCAACATGATTACTGTTGGGACAAGTAAAGTTTTGTTAAATTTAGCCTCAAATTTAATAGTCAAAAGATAAATCAAAAGAAAGCCAATGCCGGCTATGCCACGCAAGCGGAAGTAACTATCTATAGAAATACAGAATACCGCCAAGTACAGAAAAACTTTATTGTTCATTTAAGCAAGATTAATTGACTATTTGAATTGTTAAGTATATTAACAAGAACGTTTATTTTTTTCACTTAATTTAACAAAGGTTCAACTACTCACCAATTGTGTAAACTTGAATGATATGCAGATCTTTGGTGATTTTGTTTATTTATTAAGCAAAATTGGAAGGTTGGTTTAATACCTAAATTATTGGTAATTAAAATTATATAGATTAGTTATTCATATATAAAATAAACTAATTATTTAGATATTTCAAAATTATTTTTCTTAAAATCTGATACTTGAACAATAAAAAAGCACCCAGTTAGATGCTAAACCGACTAAAAAGTCAGAGTTAGGTAAATTTTGTTGAGCGCTATCAATCTTCAGCTTGTTTAAGTAAAAATTTTAAGATTTATTTAAAGCAATGTACTTACACTTTATTAGAAATAAATTTCAAACATCATTGTATTGGAGATATAAATAATGAAAATAAAATTAAACCCATATATATCAATAGGTTTATTTTTAAACTTATCATTAACCGCTTGTGTCAACCAAACATTACCCCCAACAGCATCAGCAACAGCTATACCCACAAACACTCTCATTCGTGATGATATTCCTGTCAAAGAACTTACTAAAATCGAGGCGTTTACAGGTAAAAAAGGTGAAATTCAAAGAATCCCGTCAATCTTAAAACTAAAAGGTAATCAAATTTTATATTTTTGGAGTGGTGGTATTGAAGGCTATGATGGAGATCTTGATGGTGCAAAATTATACAAAAGGATTCTTCAATATAATTCTAAAGGACAAATTATTGATAGTGGAAAAAAAGAATTATTTTTCTCATCCCCTGATTTAAAGGGAGTTGCTAAACAACCCATGTTGGGTAGAACTAAAGATGGGAGAATTATATTGATGTTTAATGTAAGACAGCCATCTTTAGAGAAAAATGGATATCGGATCTATAAGATTATGCTTGCATTTTCCAGTGATGAAGGAAGAACTTTTACGAAACCAATAGAGATTCCTAATAACCCTATTGCAAAAACACAATCTCTTGGTACTACTGGCACTATTTTAACTCTTCCATCAGGTCGTTTAGTTTGTCCTGTCTATTACATTGATTATTTAAATGCAATAGGAATGGTATATTCTGATAACTCTGGTGTAACTTGGAAATATGGACAAATATTTAAGCCAACATATACGGTTCCTTTTGAACCTTCTATTACCTTAGATGAACATAATCACATTATTATTTCATCTAGAACTTCCAATCAAGCTTATAGAGAATTATCAATTTCTACTGATGGTGGTGAAACTATTCAAGATTTAAATTTAAATAAAGAACTTATAACACCTCCTGTTGCTGCTTCAATTTTATATGATGCTGATAATAAGTTTTTTTTACATAGCTCCCCAACTGGAAATGCACGTGATCACTATAAAATTCAGCTGAGCTTTAATGACACCAAAAACTGGGAAAAAAGTTATTCACCTTTTCCTCCATCTTTTTATATAGGCTATTCACAAATCATAAAATTAGACAAAAATAGTTATGCCGTTGCTGTAGAAGGATTAACGAATAAATATGTTCTCAATAATTCTGAAAATGTAGGGATATTTATTTTCAATAAAAAAGAGTTACTTGATCATATTTCACAATAAAAACTTCCTCATATATCCCTAACATATCAAATATATTAAAACTATAAAATCAAAGGATGTGTAGACATCCTTTGATTTATTGTTAGGATCAAAAAGAATTATGACTGCTAAAATATATTAAAGAAACTAGCTTGGTTTTTACTAAAGTAAGTTCATATTCTAGCAGTTGAGAGTTAAGTAAATAATTTAAATTAACCTTCAAAAGTACTTTGAGTAATCTGATTTGAATAGTTCCAGATTGTATTTTCCCATCCATCCCGTGCTGCTACACGAATGTAATATGGGGTTGTTGGTTGTAAGTCTCCAATTGTGGTTGTTAAATCAGTACCGGTCCACGAAGGCGGTGTTTGTGTTGGATCAAAATTAGAAGTACTGCTGAGCCAAACAGCATAGTCTTTCAGGTCTGGAACTTCACTAGATACCCATGTCACTGTGACTGAATCAATAGTTGCTGAGGTATAAACATTTAGAAGCATTGGCGGTACCGGATTGCTAATACTTAATTCAGCAAAGGTACTGATCTGATCTCCATTTTTACTGGCTACACGAATTGTATAAGCACGGCCTATTCCATCAGTCTTAGCCTCTTCAATTGAATAGCTATAATCCGTATTGGTTGTATCTACCTCACGAAATATTGCACCATTCGACCAGACCTGAACACGGTAGCCATCTGCACCGGTTGAGCTTTGCCATTGAACTTTAAACGTGGTACCAACAAACGGCGATTGAAGTGACAGTCCTTTCACACCCGCAGGACGTCCACCAGATAGTGTATAGCTGTATGCCGTTACCTCATCTAATGTTTGCTCTTTACGCTCTAAGCCATTAAAACTTGTGAACTTCAAGAAGATCTGTTTACCCACAAGATTTTCATTGTAAGGATAATTAAAAATAGCCCGGTCAAGACGTACAAAAGGCTCACCCGCGTTATGAATCGCGGCATCATCAAAACGTCCACGCAAAACATCACTCAATGTATAAAGACCAGATCCGTTTAAAGTGGCCACCTGATAATTGAAATACTCGTCACCGACTTTACATAGTGTTTGGTCGGCTTGCGCATCCTCTAAGGTGCCGCTAAAAATCTGGCTTACTGTATTGAGTTCAACTTGTAGAGCTGTGTCATCTGCATCAATGGCCGTTACTAATTGGCCATATCTTGCAGATCCGTAAATAGTGCCGATCATTTCATAAGTCGTATTATCAAGACTTGCCCAAACATTACAGCCACCCCAATTAATGCCACCAGACACTGCAACCCATACCTGATTTTTACCGTCTGTTAGATCCAGCGGAGGTTCAAAAATAACAGGTGCATTCACATTACCCGGTTCTTCATTCCCCCCTTGATAACCGTTAGAGGCTTGAGAGTCATATTCAATTGCAGATCTTGAGCCCATGGCCAACTCTTCTCCAGTAATTGTTAATTCACCGAACTCATCTTCCTCTATACGCGTAATACGCACAGGGAATTGATTTAAGCCTAATACTTCATCAGTAATAGTGACAATATCCATTGGTTCTAACCGGCAGTACTTCCAGCCCAAAGTAAACTCATATTCATTACGCACATAAAGCAATCGTTGTAAGCGAAGCTGAGCAGCATGACGGGCTATTTTAGGCTCACAGAAATAATGATTTTCTACTGGATCTTCGGTACGCAAGCCATACATCTCGATATTTGCTTGGTCCTTCGCTTCAGTAGTTTCTGTGTTGTACTGATTGTATCGATTGATGTATTCGATCTGAACATGATTATAAGCATCAGTGTCACGGCTACGGCGTACTCGCACAGGCTCATCACCACTAATAAAATCATCATCAGTTAAATGATAAACAGGTGTGAGATCCGGAGTAAACGTAACCCCATTACCTGTAATTGCAGAATCGCCAAAAGAGCGGATTTTTAAACCGTCTGGACTTGGTACCACAGCACAATTTACAGCTTCTACAATCTCATTAATCGTTTCATAAGCGGCGCGTTGTTCGGTGAATGCTGGACTAATAAGAAGATTGGCTGCACGGCAATAGGTACGGAACTCTTCTAAATCTGCCATGTTTAAATTAGGTGCAGCCCCATGTCGTGGATGTGTAATAAAGTCTTCAATTACATCTGCCGGATTAGCATCATCAATAGTTTCTGACAAAGTAATTGTGCTAATCACTTCAAAGTTATGATTTGAGAGACTTGCACTATTTCCCATCTCATAATTAGCTGCTGCCACATACCCCAAATATGGATAATTAATTGCCTGATTAGGATGTTTTGAAACTAGCCAACCCCAAGGCGGGTTACTATTACCGTCGAATAATTCAAACTTGAGCTGGTCAATTGGATCTAAAACAATGGAACCTTCTTGCTTAGAAACAAATTGCTCCTTATCAACCCATATCAAGCCAATCTTCTTAATTTGGTTTTCACACAAGCCCAGCATGAGCGAAGCACTATAACTAAATGTTGTGTTACTGGTTTTAGTGCTTCCACCTTTACCACCAGATTTAGTGACAGTGGTGTGAGGCGTTGCCAAGAAATCCCCATACCAAAACATGTTGGCCGCTACACGTGTTTTCCCGTAAACCAAAGGCTGACAAAGCCCATAAGCCGATTGCTGGATACGCATAGAATTAATACGGGTATCCGTTGTACTAATCGTAGTACCACCAAATAATCCACCCATTATTTTTTCAGCCTCTTCATACGAAAAAACCCGGCAATTCGCCGGGCTAAACTTCCTTTGGTTCCATCCTGAATGATGACTCCCTGATGGATATAACTGTGAATGACCTGTGGCCACTCGATGACAATTGCACCATGACTAATGCACTTGCCGAATTGATATAAAACGATGTCACCCGGTTGCGGTGGCCCTTCGACTGGATCACATACACCTAAAATGAGTTCCAAATAGCGCTGCCCCATCTGGTGCATGTGCCAATCTGGTGGATATGGCCGCGGATCCAAATGATCCATCAGTCCTACTTTCTCGTAGACCTCACAAATCAAAGTTCCGCAGTCTACCCCAACGCCTTTAACACGGCCTTGGTGATGATAAGGTGTACCCAACCATGTAAGCGCCTCTTGTACAGCTTCTATATTTTTCATATCAGTACTGCTTTAAGAAATTGGCAAGGATGATGCCCATTATTCTAAAAAACTTATTTTTTGGATGGAGCAAATAGGCTGTAAATGCGTCTGGATCATCACCAAGATAATAAAACTTATTTAACTCATTTAGACCGGTTAAGTTATACCAATCTAAAACAGGAATGCCGTAAAGCTTTCCGATAGCTTTCATGATATTGGCGTACGCTTCATTCATTAACCCGAGAACGTTCCGATCTGTATTAGGTACATTCGATGTGTTGTATTCGTTATACCACCCACGAATAGGTGTTATTAAGAAGATCTTACAAGCTGGATTAGATGACATTACATGTTCAATAGAAGCCTGTAATGCACCCGCATATGTAGTTTTATCGAACTGGTCCCCAATTGGGGCAATTTGCCCAACACCTACACCAGTTCTACAATCATTAGCTCCGCTGGTTATTGTTGTCGCATATGTATTTGAAAAATTGAATAAACTAATTTCACCTACATAAATTTGTGGCATCGTCCAACCTGAACGCCCATGATTATCGATCACACAGCCCAAGATTTCTTTTACAGCAGATTGGTACCCTTCACAGGTTTGGCCTCGTTCAATATGAGAATCAACAAATTGTTGAAGGAAATACCATGTGATTGAATCACCAAAAGTCGCAAGAACCTGATTTAGCCAATGATTAAAAGCATCTGATGACATACTGGAAGCAGGCAACTTGCTATAAAACTGCTCAAAACTGAACTGGAAGGCATAGCTCATATTTGGATTAGTGGTGTATTCAGCATCATCAGCCAAACTCGTAGTGCTATAAACCCCATCATGTCCAGATGTTGCGGAAACATACACAGATTGTCCCGCTACCGAGGTTCTTATACCTATATATTCCCCTACATTAAACTCTAATTGAATTGGGATTTCATTTAAGCCTACTGCAACATTTACCGATACATAACGCTGACGTATAAAATGGGTTCCTGACTTTTTATATACGCCAACTTGTACAGAACCTGAAGCAGTAGCATACGTTGAAAACTTGGTCACGATACCGTCTTTAATCGCAGCTTTTGCTGGAATCCATTGTGCAATACTTGCATTCCCAGATGCAAAAACAGGCTTGTACTGAACCCCAAATCTTTGAAGGCCCACAACACTATCTAAAGTAAAGGTATTCCCATCCACTCTGCTATCGATATATGTAAAAGCGGATGCTATTCCCTCTAGATTGGGGAACATGTGGAAGGCAATTTGTAAAATCGCAGTAGCACCAGAGTTGCTAGAAGTAATGGCAAATGAGGTAGCGTTCGGGTTTGAATCCACATAATAGGATGGTGTGGATGTAGACTTTTGAACATAAGAAACTACACCACCCGCTGTTACAGAAAATGCAAGATATTCCCCTGCATTTAATGCAATGTTCAGGTTATCAAGCTCATTTAAACCAATTTTAGTAAGGCTTACACTGGCAACTGTTCGGCTAAAATTGAAAGTGCTACCTGATAAAGTGAATACCTTGATCGTTGCTGTTCCAGTGGCAACCTTAGATACCAAGGAGATTTTACGAATTACTGTTCCTGCTGCTGCGGGTTTATTTAGTACATACGTTCCTGAAGGTACATTATTTAATGTGGCCCCAGTATTATCAGTCGATCCAATTACTATTTCTTGCCCAATAGCTTTATTGAAATCCTTAAGTTCTGACATCTTATTGTCAATCGATACTTCGACAAACTCTGAAGAAGGAACTTCATTTTTTAAAAATTCGATGAGTTGGGTTTGAGCGGTTTTAAACCCCTGCTCAGTAACCCCTGAACCTGTAAACTGGTCGGCATTAGGTAAAGGCATTTTTATCCCCAAATAAAAAGCCCTGCAAATGCAGGGCTTGGGTTAAATTAGATAAGTTAAATTGAGGTTTCAGGTACCGGTACAAATGGTGCACCACGGAAACGAGCACGGTTGTTAAATCGATTTGTACAAGTATCAAGTCTTTTGTCACAACCCGGATAAACGCGGATTGTTTCTCCAATTGCTGGCATATCAAGAAGTGGTAGGGTTAGAAGCAATGCGCCCGATTCATGCAAACGGACTGTACGCTTAATACCAACATTCACGCCTTCTAAAAACTCCACAACTCCTTGAGTAAACCAACCTTGAGGCTGGCTTAGATCACAAAGGATGCGACTAGGTGTACTATTCGGCCCAATAGTCGTATTCACGGCAAAATCTGCACTTAACAATCCACAGGCACTATCAAATAAAGTATTTAAACAACCTGGCGTGTATAAATTTCTTGGCATTTGAAGTTTTAAGTCATCCACTTCTGAAACCACACTAGCGTTAATTTCATAACGATCGAGTTCAGGCTCAACAATGCGGCCTTCAAATAAAACCAACGTACCGGCACTCGTATCAGTTGGAGTATTTATATCCATAAAAATACGTTCAAGCTTAAATCGAGCACCATCTAAAACACCGTTATGAAATGCCTGTGCTACAGGTACGTCACCAAATTTAGCGCTTTCATTGGTTTCAATTTTGATAGACAAATTATCAACTTCTATTCCTAAAGAAAGGCTGGTACCTTCGCGGCTAATGATTGGACCATCAGCACGAAACTCCTTGCCTTGCACGGTCAAATTGACGTCATAGCTGGTATAGCAATATTCAATGCCTTGTATAGTAGAGATGGTGTACAGATCCGCCATGATGAATTGATCAGCATCTAACAAGGCAATAAGTTTGGGTGATGCTTGTCTCATATCTTAGCTCCTAAGGATCCGATTAATTCAACCTTGTTCGCTTTCCACAACTTATGCATAAAGTTGACATACTGCTGAGTGTCATCTTTAAAGCGGCATCGGTAATAGAAAGTACCCATTACAGTTACTTCTATACCCTCTTCAATTGGTTCTGAAACAATGTATTTACCGTCACTCGTCACCTGAGCCGTTGCGGTATTCCACATCAACTTTTCTTGGTTTGAATTCCACATGGTTTTAACTGGTGTTTGATTCCACATATTAGGATCCACTTCACCAACAATTTGTTCTTTGCTATTTCTGAGTGGCAATTGACTTGTATACATATCCTTATAAAGTTGGAATGAGGTAGTTGCCCCGTCACCCACAAAAGTGCAATTAAATTCATTATCCTCAGGCATTTTATAAAGAAATGAATCAAAAGCCCCACGACGTTCTAGATAAAACCCTTGTAGTTGCTGCAATTCCTTTCTCCCTTTATTTTCCCGCAAGAATGCGTAAGACAACGAGATTTCATATTTCGGAGCGGCCTGAAAACTCGCACGGAGTTCTCGGCCATTAATTGAAGTCATGATCTTGGTATTGAACATGGGTGTTAATGAGGCATCCCATTCAAGACCGGGTAATTCTGGAAATAATACGTTTGACACTTACACCTCCTTATTTACCATTCTTACCAAAGCCACGAACATAGCTGTGTAAGCCGCTAGCCACTGCACGACCATTATTTTTTAATAACCGCTCAATACTCCTAGCATCTACAGCGCTAATATGAATAGTCGGTCCACCACCACCTTCAGTTGCTGCAGCTGCTCCGAAACTTGCACCACTACGCATGGCTTTACCCATTTCACGAATAGTATTTGCATGTTGTGAAGGTAGAACCATTTCGTCCTCATGAAGCTGGGTAACTGGATTCACACCAGATGGAATGTCATAACCGCCTCGAGCAGATTTGATCTTACCCGCTAAGCCTGCCACTAAACCAAATGCAGCCGCACCGGCACCAACGGCGAGAATTGGGCCAATGTATGGAATGGCAACCATTGCTTTAAATGCTCCGGCCATTGCTTCCCATGCTGACATCATGATGCCCTTGATAGCTTCAGCAGCCTTTAACCCCAATCGAGCCAAACCACCCGCAGCAGTAACACTGGTACGAGTTGCTTCACCTGCAATTGTTGCCCCTGTTTGTGCAGCTTGGCCAGAAGCTTCAGCCGCTGTTTCAGCACCAACAAAACCGAGTTTTCGAGCTAGTTTAATTGCTTGGATTCTGAGCCAGCCTTGGAGCTCTTTAGTAGCCGATTGCAATGCAAATGCACCCATGTCTGCAAGGACAGCTTTGGTTGCATTACTCCAGGTCAAAGTACCATTCATGAGAGACTGGATGCCCTGATCCCAAAGGTTAGAAAGTCGTGAAGTAAATCCTCCGAACTTATCTTCAAAGTCTTTCATTTCCGCATCACTGATTAGGCCCATTGACTGGGTATTTGCAACTTTCTGATCTGTCTCCAAATCAGAAATATTATTTGTGATTTGGTTTTGATTGCCCTGCTTACCGGTAATTCCAGTTTGCTCGTTCTCAAGTGCTAAACGCTCTAAAAGACCTTGCCGTTTAATTTCACGTAATTGATCTTCGAGCTGTTTCTCTAATTGAACCTTACGAACATTTGAAATCTTCTTGGCATCAAATTCAGCTTGGATCCGCGCAGCCTCAATTTCATAAAGGCGCTGTGCTTGCTGTTGATAATTGTCTATTTGTTCTTCACGAGCTTTTTTATATTCCTCAAACTCTTTTAAACGGATAACAACGATCTTGTCTGAAGCATCCTTTTCGGCTTTGATTTTGGCGGCGGCTTTTTCATCGGCAGTCATCTTAGATTTTTCAATCTCATCTAATGCCTTTTGAAGATCTAGAGCCACTTTCTTTTCTTCGGATGCATATTTATACCGAATATCAGCAAGTGCTTTAGCTGCCTGTTCAGCTTGGCGCACAGCATCAGATTTGCCTTGTTTTGCCTTATCCGACTTACCACCCTCTGGATTGAGTGCCTTATTCTGACCAATACCCGAAGTGACACCTTTACTACCACCTCTGCTACCAAGTTGAGCATTTTGGATATCTATTTTTGCTTGAGATAAACGATCAAATGAAGGTGTTCCACTAAAGATATTAGATGCTGAATTAATGGCTGCTTTCGTGGTACCAGCAATATCAACCACAGTATCTTTGGTTTCAGTCCAGATTGCTTTAACGCCACCCGCTAAAGCCTTACCTTTAGCTAGAATCCCATCCGCATTAACAAAATTTACAGCTGTGCTTCCGATGGTCCGAAGATTACTCATCACACCAGACATTAAACGCACAAGATTTTGCAACCCAGCTCCAAGCCCAACAATAACAACTGCCACGCCCTTAGCAACTGAACCTAAGGTTTGAATAACGCCAGTAAATGCTCCACCCTTTGTGGTGCCATTCATAAAATGACTAATAACACCACTTAAAGCTGGCATCACTGCTTGTGCCAATTGATTTTTTAAACCAGCGTACTGCATTTGAAGTACTTCGGTTTGTGCCTTCAATTCAATGGACTTTTGAATTGCCTCTTCACCTGTAATAATCCCTGCCTCTTCCATGGCAGACTGGTATTCTTTCCAAAGCTTACCGCCATCCTGCAAAATAGGGATCATTGCTGTAAGATCAGATCCCATGCTTTCTAAATAGAATGACATTTGCTGCTGGTTGACGCCGGCTTCTTCCAGCTTATCAACATACGTTTGAAGGGCGTCCACCCCATCCATTTTTGACATTTCTTCAGCAAGCTTTTTTGCACCTGCTGCACCACCTTCTGTTTTAACGGCGATTTGCTCAAAAAAGTCCATTGCACCACCAGAACCTACAGATGCAAATTCTCCAAGTTTTTCATTGAAGTCTTTCATCATGTCTGAGACTTTTTCTTGGGAAAACCCTAAAGTTTGGGCTGCGCCAGATAATCCCTGAAATGTTTGTATTGAGGTATTTGCTAGAGCTGAGAATCTTGCGAGTTCAACATTATTATTGGCAACTTCGATTGCTAGCGTCGCCATACCTACAGCAGCTACAGCTACTCCTCCCACAGCTAACCCCGCAACTGCCCCAGCCGCCACTAAAGCACCGCCGCGTAGAGCTCCTAATTTGGAAGTAATACCATCAAATGCTGAACCTATTTTTGAACCACTGAATGCTTCACTAATTTGGTTACTAAATCCTTCTGAAATAGACTTGGAAACATCATCGAACTGTTGCTTAACGCTTGAAAGATCAAATTTAAATTTCACCCCTTTAGTAGAATTTTCAATTTGCTTGGCAGATTCAGTGACAATCTTTTCTGCCTCATCCATACCTTTTTTAAGCTCAGAGGTCTTAGCACCAATATGAACTTCTACGCGGTTATTCGCCATTTCAGTTTTCCTCAGGCATAAAAAAACCCACTTCTTAGAGTGGGTTCATATCAAAATTTAAAATGACTTTAAAATTTCAGACGTATATTTTCTTCAGCTTTTTTAGCCTTAAGATATTCATCTAAATCTTCTTGGGTTACTTTAGAAATATCTACATAACTAAGCGAACCGCTTTCCAGATCAATATTATATTTTTGAGATAAAAGCTTATTATAAAGCGATCTACTTGAACCGGTTTCAGAGTTTAAAAGCGTGCATAAATGACCAATAATCGCTAAGTCTACTTCCGATTGCTCTCCCTTCACAAAAGCTTTCAATTGCGCATCTCTAAATATATCTTGCGTTATTTCCCTAACAAAATTTTTATATTTCGGACTATTATCTTCAGCGGCTAACTGAATAGTTTCAAGAGGTACGGTAGTATGCCATAATGATTTTCGTAGTTCACAAACAAAGACTAAATCATTGGTTTTTAGATCTTTTGTTGCCTTATTTTTTATTAATTTATCTATTTTATAAGAGTTACTTTCATATTCCTTTGAGTGTTCATTTCTTTCATATTGCATATAAAGATAATTCCCCACTATATAAAGAATTGCAGAAAGAGCTAATACAAGAATTCCTATTAATATTTTATTAATCATATTTGATACCCTATAAACGTATTAACAAAGATACCAAATTGATTATTTAATGTCTCTTAAAAAATCTTAGGCGGTATTAACCGCCCTGTGGAAAATTGCTTAAAACCTCGATTAAATCGTCGTCGTCTTCTGTTTCAGTATTAACTGGCTGATCATCAATTCCCATAAATGCTTCCAAAATACGGCAAAGCCTTTTTACCCCAATACTTGTGGGAGGATTATTTTGCTGATACGCACTTAATGCTCTTAATCTAGGTAGATCCATTTCATTACGTACATAGTCGTAATCTTTACCCATGGTGAGCACTAAATGCGTGTACAGCTCCTCCCAATTTATTCCCCCGATGATTCACCTGCAGGTTTAGCTGTTCCTGTGTATTCTAAGCCTGAAGTCTTAGTTACTAGTGATAACACCTCTTCCATGTTAGCCATGTCTAAGAGCTCATCAGAAACATATTCACGGGTAATATCTGGATAATTTCGCTTTAAACAAATATGAGCCATATCGACAATTACAGACACAGGCACATTATTTGAGCTTAGTTGTTCTTGGAAACGCTCAAGCGTACCCAATGGTGCCGGGGCAAAAATCCAAGTCTGGCCAGCAATTTCTTTGCTATTCCCTCGAGGGTTTTCAACTTGCTTAAATTGCATTTGGTATTACTCCGATAAATCGATTTTGAAGACACGGTTGAGATCATCAGCCATAGGTTGGAATTCAAACTCAGGAATATCGTAATCGTCCTGCTTTGAACTGAACCCAAGCTTGTTACTAGTACAACGGTAGAAATTCATATGCATGAATTTGCCCTTGTAATCACGTTGCAGATCTAATGCAAACTCCGGTGTATAACCCATGTCCAAGTTGGACACGGTGATTGACTTACCACCTGCAACTGTTGCCGAATATCGGAAGCTAATAAAAACTATCTTCCCAACATCGGCAGTAGCAAATGTGTAGGCACCTGTCACATTATCCACGCTGTATTGCCCTGCCGTTGGTGCTGAGGCTACGCGCTTAAGTGGAATAGCCTTCCCATCAGTAACACCTAAATCCTTAACAAAAGTGCCAGCATTTGGAACTACAGGTGTAACCAAGCCGCCAGTTTGAATAGTTTCACCATTAATGGTTTGAGATACTGTCTCAATCCCACCTTCAGCAACTACACCCCCAAAGAAAATAGAATTTAACAATGTGCCGTTGATACGTCCGAAAGATGCTTTACCTTTAATTGAACCTTTACCACGTGCAGCATCAACGGCGAACTGTCCACGGCCAAAGAGTTCTTTTAAATCGAAACTGATATCGACACCTACCGACTGCAAGACTCCCACTTCAACTGGTGTGGGATTGCTAATTGGTTGCCCATAAACATCTTGAATCGGTGTAGCAAAGATCTTGCCGGCACCAAATAAATATTGAGCCATTTATTTTGACCTCTCTAAAATGACAAAACCGCCATCGAGGCGGTCATAAAATGAATGTTTTGTTAATTGGTTGTGAGGATCCGGATAGGGATAATGACTATCGCCTGATCATCCAGCATGTTTTCTACGGCTTCATATACTTCTACTGTGCCCTCGATCCAGCAATGCTCTACCAAACCACCTAAGGTTTGATATTCGCTAAATTCTGGATGGTCTGGTTTTATTGCTTCACGTACACGATCAATAAAAATATTCATCTGTGCTGATGGAGGTTTAGCTCTATCAGCCTCGTGAATATAGAGATAAACCTCGGCAGCAAGTTCAACTTTTGAGTTTAAACCGTGTACCGGCACTTCTTGCTGATTACCTTGTGTAATAAACATGGCAGGCCGTTCATCAGGCAGCACAGTATTAAAGTGACGTAAACGACGGCTAACCGTAATTAACCCTTCCACATTTGCACTTAACCGATTAAACAATGCTTGATAGATTGCTTCGCTATCCACTTGTTAAACCCCGCTGAATTGCTGCATCAATATTTTTTGGCACAATCTTGGCTACCATATCCAGTGAATCACGCATGAATCGCAGCTCTCTAAAACGTACATTCCTTGAATGAGCTTTCACATTGACCTGAACTGGTGAGATAGGTCGGCCAAAAGCCTGTTTAATTGTTCTTAGGTGGGCTTTTATCCCCATAGATCCATTTAATCCAAACTCATGGGCAAAAGCATAAGGAACCAAAGCACCACCAGCTCCTACCGTTCCTTCTATCGAATCCTTATCCTCATCAACCTTTGATGACACAGAACCACGTAAGCGGCCAGACTGTACTTTTAAACGTTGGCCACTCAGCATATCTTCCTGAATCGTTCGCTGTAAGCGCAAAGTAAGAGCGTTTATCGTGCGTCTTATTTCAAACCTAACTCGATCATTCATCTCATCAAAGTTTACTTGCCTATCAACACGATAATCGCTCATAGATTAATTACTCTTTAGCAGAAGCCGTCGATTTCTTTGGCTCAACCACTTCGACAAAACGCTCAAAACCTAAGGGCTTTAACATATTAATAATGTCATCCTCAGATTCTAAAACACCGTTTTTGATATCAAGGTTCTGACCAGCAATAACGATTTTTGTTGGCTTATAACCTTTGGGTGCCTGATATTTAAAAGACATGGGATTCTCCTATACGACAAAAACACCAACACCTAAACGGTTAGGGTTAGTGCCTTCATCATCGATTGGAATTGAATTTTTTAAGGCAAGGTAACGCTGGCCATACATACTTAGATCATAGAAAGCTTCTTTCGATGAGCGGGAATAACTCACGCTTTGGCCCGCAATAGTCATGCTCGATGCGGTACCAAAAGCGGCACCATTGCCGCTAGTAGTACCTACTTTAAGAATATGTGCTGCATATAGACCTACAGCACGCTCCTTTAATGCGCCAAACTCAATTTGAGATATAACCAGCTCAGCCTCTTCTAAGGCATCCTGAATCTTTGCATCAGGCAAGTTGACTAAAGCCGTATCAGTAGAGAATTTCTGGCGAAACGTTTGTACGTCCATAAGTCCACCTTATTCCTTAGCCTGATCTAACTTTGCTTGCAGCTGTTCAAGTGTTTCATCATCACTGAACGTTACTTCAAGCGCTGCCAGTTCAGCTTTCACGGCGGCCAAAGCTGCTTCATCAGTTGCCTTTTGCTGATCACCTGCTGCATCATTTTGCTTGCCACCTTTGCCGCCACGTCCACCGGTCTTACCTTTAGGCTCATCATCAGGAATTTCCTGAATATCAAGTTCACCCTTTTTAACGAGTGACTTAAAGGCTTTCCCTTTAGAAATGCGTGTGAAATCCTCGGTACTGACTTCTACTGTTTGACCTTTACCAACCTGAATCCCATCAAAAGAAAAAGCGGCCTGATGGCCGCTGTAAGTAATTTCTGGCATGTTTAGTTTTCCTTATTCAACATCGTAGTAGCGGAGAGAGTCGACACGTTTTAAATAGACACCTTCATACATATAGTGTCCTGGTGTACGCATCACATAATTGATAGGTTGAGCTGCCAAGAATTCCAGCTCATTACAACGGAAAGTAATGCAGCTTGGATCACGGCGATAAATAATGCTACGGTCTGTACCACCTTCGCCTTTACCCTCAAGCGTACTTTCAGAAGTAAACGTTAGTGTTTTACCTTGCATGGCAAAAGTATTCTTTTCCTTAATGTACTCAACGAAAGTTTTACCAGCAGAGTCTGGAACAATACGGCTTGCTAGAATTGTGAACTTATTCTCAGGCATCACGAAAGTATCAGGCTGAACACTGCTATCAAACTTAGATGCATTGGTTGCGCCTTTAATCGCCTTATTAATGTCTGCAAGAACGGCTTCAACTGTAGCTGTTGCATAATCAATAGTGGAAGTAATGACCTCTACACCGGTTTGATTATAGAAACCAAGTAAACCCGTTTCAGGCTCACCAAACCATGCCACATCACTCATATGGTTTTCATAAGCCAAGCGAGCAGCAGCTACTTTATCCGTTGTAAGCTGGATACCGGCTCTTAAGGCTGCTGCAGCATCAAAAATACTGATTTCGTAACCAATAACACCCGGCTGTACGGTGAGTTTCACCTCGTCATACATCACTTCTGCTAATGGCACATCATTACCTTGACCTGAAAAGCGCTTACCACGTCCTACACCTTTCTTACGCTGTAAGACACTTGCAGAACCAATGACCGCACCTTCCAAACCTTCGATTGGTAAATACTTAGCGTATGCTTGAGCTTCAGCAAGTTGCGGCGTCATTTCATCTATTGATTCAAGCTTTAATAGCAACTTGGCAAAGTTATCTAAATTAAAGGCATCACCTACGGCGATTTGCACGCCATGTGCAACGGCCGATAAGCGAATTTTCATTTGTTCTAATTGTTTTGACATTTTTACGCTCCACGTAATCGAAGGATTGCTAAACCATCAGGACCAGTGATGGTTTCCCAAGAGGCATTAGGTAGTTCAGTAGAATCTAATGCTGCAGATGAAAGAGATCCTAACGGCGCTTGTGCTGTTGGGTTTGAGGTACGGACATACACCTTTGCTTTGATATCAATCACAGGAGCTGTAGGTTTTACCCAAATAGACCCAATCTGCATGATGGGTGCACAGTCTTTAGCCTGGTAAGCTTCTTTGCCTAAGGCGTTTTTTCCTGATTTACCAACATGCTGAAAAACTACTACACCAAACTTTGTGTTAGTTGCACCAGTTACCGCAGAGACGGTTTTACCATCCGCAGACTGTACCGCTACCTCCCCATCACTTAACACTGTAGTGCCAGCGACTGCCAAAGATAAGATTTCTTCGGGCATGTGCAAACGTGCACGCATACCCGGAATTGCTTGAGGTGTTAATGACATTCTCTTTTCTCCAGATACTTAGAAGCTTTGTTTCCAAGCTTCTCTTTTGTTGTTTGTTTTGTTCTCATCTCCTTGAGGCTTACCATCACCAGCATTTACTTGCTGTTGTTGGTTAAGTGCATCACCTACAGGATTTGAGGGTTGTGTACCTTTCACAGCAGATAAGGCGCGGAATACTGTGTCTATTTGATCTGGTTTTGCATCGCCCACAGCAACACTACCCAGCACTGCACCCACTAAGGCATCACCCGCTTTAGCCGCAATCACATCACGCTTGATTTGCTCGCATGTGCATCCTTCGGTTTTAACTGTTGGCACCAATGCTTTAGCGTCAGCAATGACAGCAGCACGTTCGGTAGCGGCTTGTTCGAGTTTTTCTGGTGTCATCTGGTTCTTTTCCAGATCACCGACTTTCTGCTCAAGCGTGGTTTTGTCGGTATGCAATTGATCTACTACCGCTTGAACTGCGTTCAATTCATCACCGATAGAAAATTGCTTATCACCGACTTTAAGTTTTGCAGCTTTTAAGTTATCGATTTGCTCTTGCTGGATCTTTAATGCATCTGCCAAGGGCTTGTTATCGCCGATGTCAAAACGCATACCGTTTACAATTACTTCCATTGTTTTCCCCTCTGGTGGAGTTTGCTTTTGGTCACCGATGCGGCAATCACCACCACAGCGACCGTATTTAACGAGTGCTACGTGATTGCCAATAAAATTGATAAATTGGGCTTGATACACTGTGCCATCTGGCGCAGTACCCTGTTCTAGAACTAATGTGGCTCCATAACCGAGCGACATTTCCAATCGCTCGTTGTTCTGGATTAAATCAATGCTGTCCTTATCCTTAATGAGCAAATCGCCCAATAGATATTCGCCTTCTTGGCGGACGTTCTCACAATAGCCAATGTGGTAGTCCTTCCAGTTAGCAGCATTAATTTCGTTCTTGGGTGGGTGATAATCTGTAGCGTCTGCACCATCCCAACTTTTAATCGCTGCCGGCTTAAAAAGCTCTTCAGCCGATGTGTAAACATTAATCGTCTGATCTGCTGAAAAACCTTCTAAGTTTGGGAACTCATACGCATAGTACTGGCGTACCTGAGGTGCTTTGCCCAAGCGAACGTTTACGCATTTCAAATAACCTTCTGGTGTATATGAGCGTGATGATTCACTTGGAGCAAAGTCACCAATTTTTAGGTGGTAAATAGTTTTCATAAATTGCGCTCAATAAAAAACCCACCATTCGGTGGGTTTTACTTTTTGACAGTTTGTTTATAAATTTTTAAAGCTTACACAGCCTTTTCCGAAGGAAGCTATGGTACAAAGTTGATCACTTGTGAACTTTCTATCTATAAGATCTATTGTGATTCGAGCACCTTTATTTGAGGCATAACTCGCTATAGTTGATAATTGGTCATGGGTATAAGATTTAGCATTTAATTCTAATCCTCCACCATAAGAAGCAATTTGACATAACTGATCAACGGTATACATAACAATTCCTTTTAGAAATAATATTTTAATTTAACAAAGTCTATTATTTAATCAATCAAAATATCCTTAAAATAAAGTCACCATCCATGAAACGGTAAATATGTTTCATAAATTTCATCCAAATAAAAACCACCTGTTTAGGTGGTTCTTTAGAAGAGTAAGAATTAAACTAAGTAGAAAATAAAATAGGTTATATAGATGAATCCTCTTATTACTTTATGGGACTGGATAGGCTGTAATTCAGGTCAATTACAAACCCTAATGGGTTTATTTGCTATGGGACTGGCAATTAAAGCTGCTGCATATGCAAAAGAACAAATTAAATATGCTAGAGAGCAAATTCAGTTTGCTAATGATCAACAAGCAGAAGATATAAGATTAACAACTTTTAATTTAAAATTATCAATCTTAAAAATCGCATATGAATGCAAAGAATTAATGTATTCAATTGAGCATAAGCATAAAAAATTTGAAGAAACATTTTCTCAGTTTGCTGGAATATTTAATCAAAAGTTAAGTGATAAAATGCCGGGTAGTGAATATACGTATGCTGAATATATAAAAATTCCATTGAATTTAATGAAAAGTTCAAAAGAAGTTATAAATCAACTCATTGAAGGACTTTCTAAAAATGACAGCTCAGTTACTTATAAAGATTTAGAAATGTATTTGGAATTTCTCATTCCAATCAAAGGTAAAATCCATAGTGCAAATGAAGGTTATGATAGAAGAGTCGAAGATGTAAAAAAAATTATCGACTCTATTCAATCAATATATCCTCATAGTTAGGCAAGGCTGTGCAACGACAACGAATAGGCTGACCGGGATGTCCACCCGCTGGCGGTGAATCCCATCTAAAGGTTTTGCCCTGCTTATGTTGATGATCTGGACGTACTCGCTCGTCTTTGGCAGTTTGCCACGTGTATGTCTCAACACCCATTGAAAGCTGTCTAGCTTTGTTGATCTGTCCATTGATCTTACCCATTTGATCACTAGCAATAAGACGTGCGCGATAATCAGTAGATTGTCCTAATGCCTTAATCTCTTTAGCTAGATCCTGATTTGTTTGTCCTGTCTGCAAGGCATTTGTGATTAGCACTTCAAGCTTATCGGCGTATTGCTGGGGAATAGACTTAATCAAACTGACATTAGCCGTAATATTTAGATCTACTTCATTCTGAATATCAGCAGCTCGATAGAACGGCGTGAGATCTACACCAATAATTGATTTGGTGTGCTCTGCAATCTGCTTGTCTACTTCCTTTTGTGTATCAGTTACAACTTTTGTGGCCAATGGTCGAGAAACCTCAACAACATACTTTGTTAGTTTTTCCCGAAACGTCCACATCATGTCCGAAAACCAAGCATCACCGATGTTCTGGCCTACCGTTGGAATGACTAGATCCTTAGTTTGGTCCTGACAAAACTTTGAAATAGCCAGTAATTGCCGTGTGTAATACAGCTCTACACGGCGATTTACATGTACTGCTCTAGGCTTGGAAGCTTTACGCCCTTTCTTGCGCTTCTTCGCTTGCTGGAGGTGTGGCTTCAGTATCTGTATTATCGTTGTCATTAAGCTTCACCATTGTCTCAAGCCCTTTGATATGCTCTTCGTCAATTACTGAATAAACACCGTCAATAACAAGCTGCTTTGCTATTTGTGGCTCTGTAATGACACCCATTTGAAGATATTTGTCATCCCGTTCTGCATTCGCCTTTTCGACTTCCGCTCGAACTTTGCCATCCAATTGCCATAGCGGATTAAATACAACTTCCAAACTTGGAATTTGACGACCAAATGTAGCTTGTACAATGACTCGTAAAAGCTTCAACATGAACGGCTTCAATGACCATGTTTGCTTGGTTGCTATACTGTCGTAATAGTTTCGAGTGTCATGCTCACCCGTCGCATTCATCCCAGCAGGCGATTGACCGAATAAAATTGTATAAGGTATATCCGCAGCACCAGCAGTTTGAATTGAGAATTCACGCATTAGATCCGGCAAGCCGCCAAAGCTATACGATTTAGAGTCATACTCTTCTTCTTTATCCAAGACGAGCATACCGTTAAGCCCTTTCAGCAAACCGACACTAAGAAAGCGTTCAGCAACTGCTTTCATATCCTCTTTGATCTTCTCGACTAAGTCCGGTGTTCTAATCACATCAATTTTTGATTCATGGACCAGACTGGCAGTAGCCTTCTTTACAGCAGCATGATCTAAAAGGTCCTCGTAAACTTCCTGTAAAACACTTACAGGCTCTTCATTGACCACATCTGCATGACCAAATTTAATTAAGCGTGTGTGGTGGATCCGTTGGTTAGATTTGCCATCGAGTTTAAGCTTGTAAAATTCAGGTTGCTTTAGCAGCCCGCCTGCTTCATTTGGAGGCAAGTACTTTAAAGTATCGGCTTCAATCTGCTTTTTCTTGAGTACGGTGAAAAACTCTAAACGACCGATGCCCAATTTGTTTAAATCAAACGGTTGATCTAAGTTGCCGCCGTCCACCGTACCTAAGAGCACATAGCAAACGCCATATAATCGAGAAAGGACCAAGCTAGATAAGAGCACCCCATCTAAATTAAAAGCCTTACACGCCTCCTTAAGCTTCTCTAAATCATTATCCTGAATCCCCTCATAGAACCAACCAGCTCGAAGCATGTCACTTGCTGGGCGGTTAACAATTCGCTTAGCTAACCAATGTTGATAAACTGCCTCTAATTGCTCATCTGGAATAACCTTCTTAACGAAAGTTCCATGTGATGCCTTATCGCGGTCTGTACCAATATTTGAGACAAAGTTTGTATATGCCCCTGCATCGCCAATTGCATCGGACTTTTTATTTTCAGTCATAATTTCCTCTAATCAAATACAGTTGGCTTCTTGGCTAATGAATCATTAATCGCATCAATGGTTGGGTCCCACTGGTCATCATGATCATGTGACATGTCAGCTGTGAGTCCTTCGATTTCTTCAATGTAGTTCAAAAGCCATGGTGCTTCTGCTGGCAACCAGACACGGCGCTCTTCAACGTAGAACACTACATCCATGGTTCGTGTGAGCTTGTCTGTATCACGCTGAATTGCCCGAATAGGCAATGTGGTTTGTCTAGATATGGATTGGATCAATCCGGTACCACTCGATTTATCCTCTACGGCCATATAGCGAAGTTTGCCAATCTTGGTATTGCTATCCTTATGCTTATTAATAAAGGATTTAGCTTCTTTCAATAGCTCTGGTGCTTCCCATTTGCCGCGCTTCACATCAATGATGTAGAGGTTATTGTCATAGCCAAGGCCAGCACATAAAAACACTGAGTAGTCGTTATGCTCTTTAGTCTTTTGCGCGGTATCTGCCCAAATCGCTCGCCATTTAAGAAGTGGTAATTCTTCATAACGGCCAAACCATTCAGCCTTAACAAGATCACCACCCAGCTTTTTAGGGTGTTGCATGTATTGGCTAGCAAAGGTGTACCGCGATACCGTGGCACCGTCTTTATCCTCACCACCTTTTTCTAACTGCAGTAATGAGAGTAAAGATTCTTTTAATGGCCAATAACTTTGTCGGCCTTTCGCATCTCGCTCAACATTACGTGGAATTTTGCTCTGTATGTGCTCTGGTAGCTTACGGATGTACTCATCATCAATGAGCGCAGGAATACTGATCTGTTCCCATTCACCAGGCACATTACCAGTCATCACAAAGTTAGTCGGATCCTCAACATGCAAACGCTGCATGATCAGAATAATGGGCGTATCAGATTTAGCTTTACGCGAGTTGACCGTGTTTAAAATCTTACGGTTAGCTTTACGTCTTGCTGTTTGGCTAAATGCATCCTCAGGCTTTAACGGGTCATCCAGAATAATCGCACCAGTAAAGCCCTCATTTGCTAACGTGCCGGCACGGCGACCAGTGACCTGCCCACCCATTGATGCAGAATACACATGACCAGCGTCATAACCATCAACTGTAGTTTTCCAGCTTGATTTAGCATCTGTACTTGTCGATATCTTAATGGGCCAAAGGTTTTGAAAATCTTCTGACTTAACAATGTTTCTTGCCGTTGCAGATACATCCTCTACAAGTGACTGTGAGAATGACAAATACAGAAAGCGTGATCGGGTATTACGAGCTATACCACGTGCAATGAGGTTGGTAAGCAACTCAGTTTTACCACTACCCGGTGGAACGTTAATCACTAAGTTCTTAACCTTCCCCGCAATAACCTCGTCAATCTTGTCGGCAATATATTCATGATGCCAATTTACTGAAAACTTAAAACCCATACGTGGTAAGAAAAATCGACGTGTAAAGAATAAATGTTCTTTCTCACAGAGCTCTCGCTCTAACTGCATTTCTAACAGCTTAGTATTTACCTTTGAGTTCATCTAACACCTGCCGTATCTGTTCAGGCGTTGCAACAACTTGGGTTACGTTCTCGCTTTGAAGTGGTCCACCACCAGCGCCAGTTAGCTCTTGTTTATTCGTGTATTGATTCCCCATTTCCTTAGCTGCTTGCTCAGCAAATCTAGGTATCAACATTGGATTATCCGGGTATTTATCGGCTAGACCTTGAAGCAACTGTAACCGATATCTTTTATTTGCTATGGGTATTGCTTCAAGCTCTTCATTGGCTTTACGGCGGCACACAAAGAATAAATCTCGAAACTCCTGACTTAAGTCTTTTCCAATCTTCTTTGTAGGATCGTATGCTTCACATTGTTGCGGGGTTACCTCTACATTAAATATTTCTTTAACCGCTTTAGCTGCCTCAGTGGGTGTTTCAAATTCGGCAAGCATCCTCACGATGAATAATTTCACCTTCTTATTAATACGTGCCATTTCAACCATTCCATCTAAGTACATCTAAGAAGAATGGCAAAAAAATTTAAACCACCTTCAAGTAACAAGTGCCACATGCATAGTGAACATCAGCACGTGATATCTCTGGTCTTGTATTTGCTGCTTCAACCATTCTTTTGACATCCTCACTTGCTCCATATCGGCGTACAACGCCTGTGAATTCTTCAACATCGTGTCCTTGTATTGTTAACTTTGGCATGCCTGTTTCTCTGTTATATGCTGGTGTTCCCCACTCATCTTTCTTATGTGCAATGTGATAAAGCTCATGCTCAACCAAAGCACAAAAGTTCACATCACTAGCTATACGGGAATATGAAGCATCTAATGTAATGAGATATTCAGGGACATATTCAAACCACTGGATGAATTGTTCTTCTTGTCGCTCTTTCTTCCAGCCACCTGCATTAATCATGACTTTTTCAGTAGTACCGATGACCTGACGACCTTGCTTTTTAAAACCAGATTTAGCCCACATCACAGCAATATCTGGCCAACGAAATGACCGTAAATGCAGATGGTCAGGATTAAATAATTTTGATTTTGGATTTAGAAATACCTTGCCTATCCATTCCCACATTTCTGGAGCTGGTGCAAAGTTTGGTGTATCCAATTCAAAGATCCATTCTGGAGGCATTGGGCGGATGGGAATATGAAAGTCGACTTCTTGCTTCATAAAAGAATCCGGATCTTGAAAAATGAAAAACCACCCGGAGGTGGTTTTTAACTATCCCTGATATTCATCAGCAGACATATATCCCAACGGCGAGATACTAATAAGATTAAAATTACTAAATACTAAACCATTATTTTTTGCCTTAAACTCAGCCAAGCAATGCTCTTTAAGTTCTTTTTGTAAATTAATATTGATCTTATCTGTATTTAGATTCAAATCCATAGAATAAAAGCCTAATTGACCATCAGCCGTTTTAAAGGAGAAAGTTACATAATAAAAATAAGCTTTTTGATCATTTGTCATGAGTATAACCTTTTAAATTTAAAAGACTAATTTATAACATAATTTTAATAAAGTTTCTAAACTTATCTTTTTAATAAATTCTCTATTCATCAATATCTAATAAGATCTTAAGTAACACTCTAATAGCTACCAATAATATTAAATTATTCTCAGAAACAAAAAAGCCCACCTTTCGATGAGCTTTTAATATCTTTTATGATCTTCATTTACAATTCGACCACTATACGCAAAAATAGCATTTCCCCTGTACAGGGTCAAGCTCTGAACTTCTAACTACCATTCAATTATCTCAAACACCTAAGATTTTTTTAACTACAAGAGCATCATCCAAATATCCAACAATATAGTGAGGTTGAAAATACTGTGTTTTTGCCCTTAAATTCTGAATCTCAGGTTTAACATTATATGGAGGGTTCGTTAATAAATAAGCCGAAACAAAGTCATCCGTGTCATAAAAGTTAAACCAATCTCCTTTTAATGAAGAAGGTTTAGTACGATCTTTGAAATATTTATAAAATACAGGAATGCCTAAAGGAGAGCCTAAAGTTACTAACCGAGAAATCTTATAAGAGGAATTTAAATGCTGTAGAGCATCTAGACAAACAGCACTACCAAGAGAATGGCCAACTAATACAATTTCTTCATTGGAATCCTCTTTTATCTTACTCAATAATCTTTCTGTCACTTGTGATCTATATTGTTCATTCTCAAGAAATAGATTTGCCTCTTTGGCAAATACCTTAAGTACCCACGTATGAAGCTTTTGAAATCTACTCGTAATTTTGATCAGTGCCTTCGCACCTTTATCTATAAAGGAATATGGAGCTAAAGTACTTTTTAAATTAACAGGAATTCCTTCAATAGGTAATGTTCCCATCTCATCAGTACTATCTCCGTCCATCGAGTCAGCAATATTGATTAAAATATCCTGCTCATCTAATGACAAATCATTAAAGTTTTTTTCAAAAGCATGAAATCCACTGGTCTGTAAATCAAACAACACTTTATTAGAAGTTGGGGTATTTGAATAATCCTTTACCAGATCTCCATAGTAAATAAACTCAAATTCTGTTGTAGCTGGAACATTCGGTATATGTGCTTGAAATACTCCCTCTAAGAAGGCTTCTATCCATATCTTTTTCAATGTTTCAGGATCTTTATCAGTCTGGTTGATCCCGTGTACCATTATTATTTTCATGACTTTATCCTTTTAATTATATTGAAATTTTATTATATTCTTTTAAATATTAAGTGCAAACATAAGCCAGTTCAAAGCATAATATTTATATTGAACTCATCTAAAATATTTTGCATGAAATCTCTAGAGGTCGTCGCTGCAGTCATCCAACACCAGGATAAAATTTTATGTGCCCTTAAAGGTGAACATAAGTATCCCTATTTATCAAATAAGTATGAATTCCCGGGCGGCAAAGTCGAAGCTGAAGAAACACTCGAGCAAGCACTCATTCGAGAAGTTAAAGAAGAGCTCAATCTTGATATAGAAGTAACAGCGTATCTATTAACTGTAGAGCACGCCTACCCCAACTTTAATATCGAGCTGGCCACTTTTATGTGCGTGACTAAGACTATTGAAGAATTGGCGTTAAGTGAGCACCAGGATGTACAATGGCGCACTATCGATGAATTAGAACAGCTCGACTGGGCTGCTGCTGATATCCCCATCGTGAAATACTTACTTGATAATAAGACTGCAGCATGTTGAAAGATTTTAGACGATTAAAACCAGGTACCATTTTAGATAATGATGGATTATGTGATTACTTCCTTTGCTCACCTCAGGGCGGAATGCGTAGATCTCATAAGACCAATACCCTTATCATTGTTTCAAACCATGTAGAATCCGTCTATGAAGATCGATGGATCGGTGATGAACTGCATTACACAGGTATGGGCCAGGTCGGTGACCAGGAATTAAAAAGTCAAAATAGAACATTAGCTGAGAGTCATACTAACGGCGTTTCAGTTCATCTTTTTGAAGTGTTTGTCGATAAGGAATATATCTATCAAGGTCCTGTTACTCTCGTAGCTGATCCATATCAAAAGATTCAACCTGATGCCAATAAACAAGATCGATTAGTCTGGATATTCCCGGTTAAATTATCTGATTCGAATACATCTATTAACGTAGAGACTATAGAGCGCACAAGTCAGAAAAAACAGCGTAAGTATAAGAAGAAATCTATTGAGCAGTTGATGGCAGATGCCCAGGCTACAGCACAAACGCAAGTCAGCTATCGCAATACAAAGACGAAATATTTTATTCGTTCCGATTCGATTGCCCAACTTGCGAAGCGTTTAGCTAATGGGGTTTGTCAGCTCTGTGAACAACCTGCCCCTTTTAAAGATCAAAATGGTGAGCCCTACCTGGAAACTCACCATATTGAATGGTTAGCGCATGGCGGACCAGATACTGTCGAAAATACAGTAGCGCTTTGCCCGAATTGCCATAAGAAAATGCATGTTGTGAATGCAGAGGCTGATAAACAGAAGCTTTTAAATATAAAGAGTTAGTATAAATGGCTATCAGAAAAAATATTTTTTTAGATCTTACTTTTTTAACCACTACTTTAACTGTTTTTACATATATATCAGGGAATTCTTTTGTTAGTAGTTTTATGGGATATTTTGATTACAGTGAAGGAGCTTTAGGACTTACACTTCAAGAGTATCTTAAATTGGGGGGACTAAATGGTTTCATAGGAATCTTTGCTTTTTTTTCAGGGCTACTAATTATTTCACTAATAAATACCTTATACGATAAACAAATTCACATTAGTATTTTTAGAGGCTTAGCCTATTTTTTATTGTTTCCATTAGTATTTATATATAATTGGTTTGATAGTTATGGAAGGCTACCCACATCTTGGTATCTAAAAATTTCTTATTTAAAACAAGAAAGTAAAAATAAAATTGGGAATATATCAAAAGAAACACGCCCTACCCGATATCTAATCCACCTAGTAAGATTAAATACTCATATCGCACTTTATAAATTTGTAGGTTGGAAAGAAAACCAAGATCACAAAAAAATTGAGGAAGGAGTCAAAGAGTTCGGCCGTTATTACTTCTATCTCATCCTAATGTATATATTAGTACTTACTATATTAAAATTCTTTATAGGAATAGAAAATAGTGGCAAGGCTCATGCAGAAACTTCCTTTAAAACAGAAGATAGGCCTATTTTCTTTAAAGATGAAATAGTACAAGACTACTTAAATAAAACTTATAAGAATATTAGTTATCCACTCAAAGGAAAAATTCTAATTTGTGGTTCAACAAACTGCCTTGTGGCTATAAGATTAAAGGATTATACATTGAAAGATAAGAGTTCTGCTGATAATCCCGATTATCTCATAAAACCAATTGCAAATATTAGCTACTTAAATTTTAAGAATGGAATTACAGAGGTTGGTGAAGTTAAATTAACATCTACATTAAAAGTAAATTAATTATTAGATTAGTTTTTTCTTCAAATTCTCAATCTTCCGTTTTAATCCAATTTTTGGATTTAGACCTAAAGCTATCTGGTAAACTAAAAGAGCATCTTGATCATTACCAATAAATTCATATGCTAAACCTTGTGTTTTATAAGCAGTAGCTGCCCATGTTTTATAATGAAATTCATCTTTATTAAGAATAGTAAGAGCATAGTCAATTGCTTCTATTACTCTATTAGCTTGATAAAAATCTAAATTTTCTGATTTCAAAATATTCTGGGCTTTATTGATAACTACTTCATAACGACTAGAAGCTAGTTGTTCCTCATCATATTTCTTTTCATCTAAAAACTTACCTTCAAAATCATAATAATATGTTCCACCATCTCGAATAGTGACACCAATCCTTCTATTATTAACATCAAAAATATATTGATCAGCCCACGGAGTCATCGGGTTTATTGAGAAAAGAACTCCACCCGTTTTTACATTAAATAAAGTAAGCAAATTTCCATCTTCCGAAGCTTTATTCTCACAAGTTTGGCAAATCACATACAAACCATTATCAGAAATGGCGCAGTTAAAAATATTAGCCTCAAATCTCTTGCCAATAGCTTTTTCACCATTAGCTAAAAATGTGTAGATTGTACCAAACAGACCCTCCCCAAAATGCCAATCACTAATACAGAAGGTACCATTATCAGCAACCATACCAGCATTTGGACGTTCCAACTTACTACTTAAAATAACTTTTTCCTGTTTCTTATTATATAAAGCATAACTCCCATGACCACTATCTCTAAATCCTAATAGGCTTCCTTCTGATGTGGTAACCCCATCTTTCCAACAAATGTACCACTCCCCGGAAGATGATTTTGAACACCGTCCAGAAAAATCTAGTTTATCTATAATTATAAAACGCTCATCATCAAGTATATGTGTTCGAAACATCATACAGCTAGTAATCCTTGATAGAACAATAGGATTTATCAAGGTATTTGATTAACCACTTAAAATCAACTATGAACCAACAACCCACTATACCGGCACATTAAACCAATTCGGATTAGTTTCCAACTTCCCCATTTGAAAAGATCACAACTAAATAATGAACTAATACTCAATAAACCCATACCGACAATGCAACACTGCCAATCCACACTTCACATCACTACGTGCATCTGATTGCGAACGATCTTCTCTAACCATCTCTGGCCATGACTGTCCACGGAAGTAACGGTCAATAATCGCGTCCATCCATTCATCCATGACTTCACTCTGCCCCATTAAATCTAAAACTAATCGTTGTATTGCACGGGCTTCATTGTCATCAATCTGGCATTGGGTTTTAGATTTAGTTTTACGAAACGGATCTGCTTCGCTCACAAAGTAATTGGCAATGATTTCCCGTTGTTTCTTCTTACCTAACCGTTTTAAACGGCGTTGCTTTTCAACTTGTACCATTGCTGAGGCAATTGGGTTGCTATATGCGCCAGAAGGAATACCGGTAAAACTCTTTTGATCTAGCCATGCACCAAACTGATATAACCAGCCTTCCAGATCGAACCGTGTCCAGTCCACTGAGTGCATAACATGCTTCTTATCGATCATTAGTGTCATTCATTCCCCCAACCATTTTCTCTATCTGCTGAACCGCTAAACCCGACTTCACTTGCTCTGTACTGAACCTTAAAACTGTAAATCCCATCATTGCCGCCGAGTTATATTTCTCCATATCCCCGATGTAGCCCTTGCCCCTTGTGTGACGTCCACCACCTGCCATCCAGATACCGCCTTCAACCTCTACCAAAATCTTTGTTCCCGTAATAAAAAAATCTGCTCTCCATTTTCGTTTTGGGTGGAATTTATATTCCTGCTCAAAACTGATCTTGCATGCTCTTAAGTGCGTTGCTAGTACCGTCTCGCCTTCACTTGGCTGTCTAGTACCTTGCTTTTCTGAACGACGTTTCTTGCTTTTCACTGGAAATAATTCACGGTATTCAGCAAGGCTCATGCTAGACATGCAAACCCCTTTTCAAAAGCGTTGAGCTCACTTTCCAAGAGCGCTACGTTGACATCGTAGAGGTCTGTCATGCCGCCCCCTGCAATGAGCCTTTGAAGCCGACTTGCTTGAGATACGATTCCCATTGTTTGGCCTGAACTGGATCGCTAAGTTTTACGGCGATACGTGCAGCGAGTTGATCGTAGCTTTCCCCTGCAGCTGCAAACTGGCTTGCGAATTCAGGATGTTGTGAGAGTTTTTGAGCGAAGGTGTGGACCTGTTTGTCGCTGAGTTGATTTGACTCCCCCTGCGGGACTCGAACCTGCATCGCTGTGTTTTGGATCTTTGCCTGTTCACGTGCTTGGTATTTGCCACATGCGTTGATTAACCAATCTGCAAAGTGGTAATGCATGAGCTCATCACAAAGATTCTTCTCGGCGTTGTAGAGTTCAAATGCTCGAAGCTCCCGATCAAACCAAGTCGCGTTTTTGATCTGCTCGTAAGTTTCCTGATCAGTTGCCAAACGAATTTCTTCACCAAGTTTTTTCAAACTCAACCATGTTTTTTTATTTTTAGATTCATCTGAAAGATTCTTTAAAAGATTCCGTGTCCCAACGTTGGGACCGTTTACCGGAATTGTTGGGACTCTTTCATGGAATTGTTGGAACTGTTCCACTGTTGGGACTGTTCCAACGTTGGTACTCTTTCCATCTAAATTTCCACCTTCTAATAGTCCCATTGTTGGGACTGTATCTTCACGGCCAACTACACCATTCAAGCGGTAAACGACTACCTGTTTTGTCTGACCTTTGCGCTCTCCAGTATCAGTAATTAATCCATCATCGGAGAGTTCAGCAAGAATCTTCATCACAGTTTTTCTGTCAATTTTGCAGTCCGCTGCTAAACGTTTAGCGCTTGGATAACAGGTATGATCCTCACTTGCGCGATCGGCCATAGATAGCAAAACAACTAGTTTCAAAGCAGGTAATGAACCGCCTTTCTTAGTCGGGATATGAACTTTCCAAGCCCAATTAGTGGCATCTAGACTCATAAACCCACTCCAAATAAATCGCTTTGTTGGGCATTTGGAGAAATCCAAAGGCATTCTTGGCGACTCACACCCCCTCTATTTCCTGAGGCTTGTACCGCTTTAGTTTTCTTCACCCAGTGTGTTAAGCGTGAGTTGTAAATCTCATGGTCATAACCCGATAAAATGACTTTACCTTTGACCTGGTTTAATAGATCTAATAAATCGATATGGTCCTGATCACTCATCTCGAATCGATAAGCTGTCATGTTTGATGTTCGAGTACTTCTTACATACGGTGGGTCCACAAAAAATAATGTGTTCTCATCGTCATATTGGTTAATCACTTTTGCAGCTGGCTGGTTTTCGATAAGGACCTGTTTTAATCGTTCAGCAAATTGTAATAATCGATTTGGGTAACGTTCCCATAATGCAATTTCATAATTCTTTTGTCGGCCTCCCGCCATTCGAAAACCTGTTTTTCCTTTAGTTGCTCCAGCTGAACCAAATCCCATTTGAGCTCGAATAATCATCCTTCTGGCTTTTTCTACAGGATCTTCAGTTTCATCGTAAGCATCATAGAATTCAGTGCGAGAAAATGGTGTTAAATACAATTTCTCTTCTAAACATCTTCGTTGGTCTGGTTCTCTCAGTACTTTGAATAAATTCACGACCTCATTATCTAAATCGTTATAGACCTCAATAACACTAGGCTCTTTAGTAAATAGAACTGATGCTCCGCCACCAAATGGTTCAACATAAGTTTTGTGGACGGGAAAATGTGAGATAACCCAATCAGCAATCCGGAACTTACCACCGTGATAACGGATAAGCGGATGTTTTAAGCTACTCATGACACCTCCGCCCGTGCTAATTCTTCTGCAGTTAATCGGCGTTTTAATTGGTTTTCTGCAACAGTGGCATGACGTATATACCTCACTCCAGATGTCCAAACTTTTCCGTTGATGTCAGTCATAGAGACATGATCACCAAGAAAGTCACTTTTTATTTCTATGATGCAGAAAATACTATCGCTACCAAGCGGCCCCAAAATGTGGTTTTGAATAACTACCATGTCACCTACTACAAACTCCTGTGAGTTGAGTTCAACTGGTTGTTCTGATAAATTGCTCATGTTCTAATCTCGCTATAGATTTGAATGCCTAAAAGCCTGATCTCATCCATCAGGCTTTTTTCATTTCTAAAATTTGTGATTCTGGGTTTACCTCAACTTTCCTACGTATTCCCAAACGCTCCCTCTTGTGCCTATTTTTATCTGCTCTTTCAAGCATTAAGCTAACTTCATGATATTCACCCATAAGGGCTTTTTCTAAGAGGACAACAGCTTGATGCGCATACTCATTACCACGGACATCCGCGATCAATCTCAAACGCTCCATCATGTCTGGAAGCATCTTCAATCTAAGATCTTCTTTTTCGAGGCTCATATTGATTTCCTCAACCAACAGCAACTTTGCTTTTTAAGGGCTCTTTGCCTTCGGCTAAATCTCGAATTTGATATTCGCGCGCTAAAGGGATTTTTTCTTCAGGCCACTGGCTAATTGCTTGAGTACTAATACTTAATTTGTAGGCTAATTCAGTAACACCGCACTCCAACAAGGCCAATGCTTCTGTTTTGGTCATGCATTCCACCAATAAAAGTAACTTTACTTACCTTTATTTAAACACATAAAACTTACCTTATCAAATGGTAAGATTTCTTACGAACGGAACTGGCAAAAAACTATGGAAACTTTAGGTACTCGTTTAAAGAATCTGAGAAAGTCTAAAAAACTAACTCAACAACAAGTTGCTGATGCAATTGGAGTTTCGAAAACATCAGTAATTTATTGGGAAAAGGATGAGAACTTACCTAAGCACGATAGTTTGATGGCATTAGCACAAATTTTAGGGGTTACTTCTGATTACCTGTTAAGTGGTAAAGGGAGTGATTCACTAGATAAAAATGTAACTACACCATTTCCAATAGCAGGTCGTTTAGTGCCTGTTATTTCTTGGGTACAAGCAGGAACTTGGACTACTGCCGATTCAATTCCAATGGGTACTGAATTTAAGGAATGGTTACCACCAAACCCTAAATGTGGAAAAAACGGTTACGGTTTAATTGTAGTTGGAGAGTCCATGTCTCCAGACTTTAGACCAAGTGACAAAATATATGTAAATCCTGACTTTCAAATAAGTGATTTAAAAACAGGTGATTTGGTTATCGTTGCATGCGACGGGGAAACGGAAGCAACTTTCAAGAAATTGATTGTAGAAAGCAACGGTATGTACTTAGAACCCTTAAACCCTAAATGGCATGAAAAGATCATACCACTCCGAGAAGGATGTAAATTGGTTGGAAAAGTCGTTGGGTTGTATAGGGATGTTTAAAATTATGTGAGCTTAGAGTGAAATTAAAAAAAGTTACTTTTGATGCTAATGGTTTTCGAAAATTAAAGTCTATTGAAATAGAAATTGGTGATAGATTAACCGTTATTGGCGGCTTAAATGGAATAGGTAAATCAACTCTTTTGGGTTTGATTGCTAATTGCAGTGGAGTCAGCGGACGTTCTGCAGCCAATGCAAAAACAAAAAGTTATATTAAGAAAAAAAGCTATTTTGATTTACCTTTTCAAGCAAATTTTCAAGAGCTATTCCACCTTGATGAAAATGACTATCAAGGTGATTTACAGAAAAAGGGACATTTTGAGTTTATTTATGAACTAAAAAAAGAAGTTGAATTAAATTCAAATAACTATAATGAATTTATTAAAAAGTGTAATGTTTCAGCCCATAGTGACCCTATAAAAAGTACTACAACTGAGGGTTCTGAAGAAGGCGAGGAAGAAAGTATTTCATCTCCGTTACCAGCAGAAAATAAATCGAAAGTAACACAAAAAACTGTTAGATATAAAGTTGTACCTCGAAGTGTTAATCGTTCTCTTGGCGAATATCTACATATAGGTGATGATGCCAAAATGCCTATACCAACTATTTATCTTGGTATGAGTCGCATGACTCCAATTGGTGAAATAAAAGAAAGCATTAAAACTAAGCGTATTAGAAATATGCATGATGAGGATAAGGAATACTTCTCTTCTTTATTCAAAAGGGTAATTAATTATGATTTAAATAAAGATGATAATAGTATTATTGACTTAGATGTAAAATATTCACACAAGAAATTCAAAATACCAAGTCTTCAACATAATCCTTTTGCCATTTCTTTAGGACAAGATTCATTAAGTTCAATTTTTACAGCTTTAGTTTCTTTCTATAGCCTAAAACGAGAATATAAAGAGCTTTATGAAGGCGGAATATTATTAATTGATGAAATAGATACTGGTCTACATCATATTGCTCAAGAAAGCCTAATTGAGCTATTAAAACAAGAAGCTAGAAGATTAAATCTACAAATTATTTTTACCACACATTCTTTAACTATCTTTAAAAAGATATTAACTATTCCCAAAGAGCAGTTAATATCTAATAATAAAATTTTAGATAAAGTTGTATATTTACATGATACTTATCGCCCGAGAGTTTTTAAAAATCCCTCGTATTTTGACATTAAAAACAATCAATTATCATTAAATACTAAAGTAAAACCAAATAATAAAGAAATCAAAATTTATTTTGAAGATGATGAGGCAGTTTGGTTTTATCAACAATTACTTATTGCAAAAAATATAACAAATACAGTGCTTGCTTACTCTGTTGATTTGAAACCAGTGTCATTAAAATTAAGTTGTTCAATTCTATTAAGCTTATCTAAAGCAGATGATTTTTTTAAAGAAGTTATAATTATTGCAGATAATGATATAAATACTGAAAAATCAAATCGCAATATATTAGATGAAAATCCAAATATTATTAGTTTACCGGGATCTTCTTCTTTTGACGAAAATACCCCTCAAAAGCTAAGAACTCCGGAGCGTATAATATATGATTATTTATTAGACAAACTAACAAATTATGATACTGAATTTTGGGATGAGATTTATGAAATAAATAATGGTAATACAGATTATGATTATTTTAATAATAGCGTCTTGAACTTAGACTTTGAAAAAAACCTTACGAATGTTAAGTATAGAGAACTAATGAAAGCATGGTTTAAGAAGCACAAAACATTATTTGAAGATATTAAATTGATAGACAGATGGACAAAGGACAATTCAGAGCAAGTCGACCATTTTATGAGCAAACTCAGCATGGCAATTTCTTTTATTTCTAATCGAAAGTGGCCTTCCGAATAATTTATATGTTTTAATATGCTATGAGTATCTATCATACCCCATTGCGCTATCCTGGCGGTAAAGGAAAATTTGCTCCATTCGTAAAAAAACTGATGGAAACAAATGGTCTTACCGCAGATTATCTCGAACCATATGCGGGAGGGGCTGGTGTAGCTTTAGATTTACTTTTTAGTGGATACTGTAAAAATATCCATATAAATGATTATGATATTGCAGTTTTTAATTTTTGGAAGTCAATTATTAATGATACAGAATCATTACTCAAGCTCATTAATGATACCCCTGTAACTATTGAGGAATGGCATAGACAGAAACATATTCTTTCTAATCCCCTAGATTTTAGTCAACTTGAACATGGTTTTGCTACATTCTTTTTGAATCGTACAAATCGATCAGGCATCTTAAAAGGAGGTGTAATTGGTGGAAAAAATCAAAATGGTAACTACAAATTAGATGTTCGTTTCCATAAAGAAAATTTATCAAAACGTATCGAAAAAATAGGTAATCATAGCAACCGGATTAAAGTATACCAGTACGACGCTTTAGAATTACTTCATAAAGTTGACAATCTCCTACCAAATAATTCTCTAATATATCTTGATCCCCCATACTATGTTAAGGGCCAAGGCCTCTATCGCAATTTCTATATGCATGAGAATCATGTACAGATCAGAGAAGCTCTAGATAAAATCCAAACAAAATGGATCGTCTCTTATGATAACTGCGAGGAGATTAAGAATATTTATAAGGGCTATAGACAAGATGACTATGATTTAAATTATAGTGCTTATTTTAAAATGAAAGGGTCGGAAGTTATGATTTATTGTGATTCCATAAAGCCCGTAAATATTCTTGGAAAGCAAGTCGAGTTAGAATTATAATAGCAACTACTATTCCTAATCCACGATTAGAAATAACTATAGGTTAAAAATGGATAACTTAAATAAAATTATAGCGGAAGCTATATCCAAAGAACCTCCATTAAAAACATTAAATCTTAATCCATTAAAACTTACCTCTAAAGAAATTAAGGCTTTAACTGATGAAGATTTATTCGCTTTACTAAATGGAGAAAAATATAAAGGTATAATTCCTTTACCGATAATGCAATCAATTAGTAATGAATTACTAATTAGACAAATTGAAAAATCTAGCAAACCACATTGGACAGTGACACCCACTTTTATTGTCTCTTGTATTGCTGCTATCGCTTCAATTATCTCAATCGTTCTCACTATATATTTTTCAGTAAATATGAATAATACTAATACTCAAAATAACAATACAAATCAAAGTAATAATATTAAAAATGATACTAGCCATTAGTAATCGCATTATTATAACTTCTTGGTGATTCAAGATAACCCCCTATATTTTTGCACCTAGGCAATAGTCAGTATTTTTACCATATTTCCCACAAAAAAGTAAGTTTAATTATCTTAACTATTGACTATTTTAGTAAGTTAACTTACCTTTATCTCGTAGACAACAAAAAGCCCCGAAACTTTGGACGGAGACGGGGCTTTGCATAACTGCGAGGTAAGTATGAAACAAAACCCTATTCCTAGTCAAACGACTTCACGCCTGTATCAACACCCAACTGTTGAAGAACAGCGCCCTTCTCGTTTCGCCACCATTAAAGCGAACGTCATCGATTTTCTTATATTCATTGCCCTTTCATTCATCCTTTGGGTGATTGCTGTAGCCGCTGCATCTTGGATGATGGGAGGCTAATCATGAATGCTCAATTCAAACCACATCCAGACGGCATAAAAGCCTATATAGGCCATGACCGCTTAACGGGTCTCTACTCTGTGCGTATTGGCTGGACTATTTATGCAGCTAATGCAAACGGTAGTGTGCTGTACACAGTAAAAGGTGAAGTGAAGACACCTTTAAATGTTGAAGAATTTAAGACGAAGCGCCCTAAGGTTTATGCCACCTTAATGAATGAGATTAGCTTCCAACGCAAAAAAACATTAGCAACTGCCCTAGAACTTAGCAACATCCCTTCATATGACCGCAAAGCTTATAAGAAGAAGTGCGGCTTTACTGGTTCAAAATAAGGATAAGAAAAATGAATGCAGCAATTAATCCAGCAGTTTTAAACAATGAAAGTACTAACCACTTTGAACAGTTAGCAGCAATTAGCGTATCTGGACATATCGAAAAGAAAAACAACATGTCATATCTGTCTTGGGCGTGGGCCGTGGACAAACTCATGCGCATAGACCCACAAGCAAACTGGGCTTTTCGCGATCCAATGTATTTTCCGGATGGATCTATGATGGTTCATTGTGATGTCACCGTATTTGGTAAAACCATGTACATGTTCCTACCTGTCATGGACTATCGCAATAAAGCGATTGCTAAACCGAATGCTTTTGATATCAACAAGGCCATGATGCGTTGTCTGGTTAAAGGTATTGCCGTACACGGTTTAGGTCTATATATCTATGCGGGTGAAGACTTACCTGAGGAAGAAAAGACTCAACAAACGGCAGCTCAAGCTCAACAGCAGCAAACACCACAAAACCCGCAGCAACAGCCGAATGCAGCCCAACAACTTACGGCTGATTTCCAGCAAGCGTTACAAGCGATTCAACATACACAGAATGAGGCAGATCTCGGCACAATCTATAAACGCTTCAAAGGCACCAGCTTTGAAAGCCAGATTGTGAAGGCATGCAAGGCAAAAAAGGACATGGAGGGTTGGAGCGCTTAAGTACCTATATCTTTAGATATGTTGCCAAACTACATGGCAACGGCACTCTAAGAGGTCGTATTGAAGCGACCTCTGCCCTCCATGCTAAACAACGTGTCATGCAGAGTAATGAGTTAATTAAAGATGCTCATATCTCTTTACTCAAGAATCAGGCTTCAGCCCGTAAACAGGCTTTTGAAGCTATGGAGGAATATATATGAGCTTCCGTTATTCATCCTCAGCCCGAACTCTGATTGTTTTCGGTAACCTGATGAACCATTACTACGACAATGTGAACCCGTCTCAAATCGACAACTTGGTTGATGAGGCTAAATTTAAAGAAGCGACTTGGAGAAAGTAAGGAGGAGGTAAATGCTAAAAGATTTGAGAAATCTAACTGATGCAGAACAGCAGGAATATTTAGATCGCTTCATCAATGCAAATGAAGAACAGAAATTCCCACAAGAAGTTGTGGCACTTTATCTGGATTGTTCTCCATGGACTTTAGCTAGAATGCGCTGTGACCAATCTTCAATGCCTTTCTCAAAAATTGGTAGACGTGTTTCATATAAAAAGAAGGACGTTTTAAAGTATGAACAAAGCAAGACTGTGCTAAACACGGCACAACTTGCAACGATATAAGGCGGGTTAAACCGCCTTTATTTCTTTTAATCTTTCAGCCCAAACAGATTGATAGTTAAAGCAATCGATTTTGCCTTGATAAACCGCCTCAATCATATTCATTGATGCTTTTAATTCCTCATCAGGTATTTGTACATAACCTCCCGTTACATCTACCCTAGGTTTAGCTGTGTGATTAAGAAGTCTTTTTGTCACATAGATGTTGAATCTTAAAAGGTTGCATATAGTGGCAAATGTACGTCGAAAATCATGCATTGAAACGTAATAGTCGACTTGCTTACCTACTCTATTCAACAATGTATCCACTTTTGTAGCATGCATATTCCAAGAAGTCGGCATCTTTGTAGCTGGGAAAACCCAATCGTTTTCTCTTAATAACCAGCGTTCTCGCAAAATACTATGTAAATGGTCACCGATTGGAAAAGTATGATCTGTACCATTTTTGGTATCTCTAAAAGTTAAGGTACCATTTTTAATATTTACATCAGTCCACTTTAAAGAACACGCTTCCTGTTTTCGACATCCTGTATACATGCACATCAAAACTATATCCCGATGTGTATTTGATCTTGCTGTATTTTCAAGATTCAGCTCATCTTCATAGTTAAGTACTGCATTGTAATATTTGTGAATGATATCTTTGTGTAGATGTCTATCTCTACTAGCAATCTTGTTCCATCCTTTAGTTACAGAAATAATGTCAACCGGATTCGTTTTAAGGATGGGGGCTTCGTCTGTTGAATAAAGAACGTGAATGTATTTCCATAACGTACCTAAAAGAGATACAGCGCCATTTGCTGACGATTCACTTATGTTTGATACCTCAATAAAACGATCTAAGACTTCCTGCTTGGTAATCTGGAAAAGCTTTCTATTGCCCCACCCTAAATAAAGATTAAAGTATGTGTTGTATTGCTTTATGGTCTTTGGTCTAAAGTCATTTCTATCAATATAAATTTGAAGTGCTTCATTCACCGTAATTTCCAAAGGATTTGAAACATTCTTTAGTCTGGTTAGTTTCTCATATTCATTATTTGATATTTTTGCAAGAATCATCTGCGCTTTTGCCCGGGCATTTGTAGCAGGTAGATCAGTCGTCTTGCCAATCGTTACTCTAAAAAGCTCACCTTCATGGCGACGCTCAACGATATATGTTTTGCTTTTATTGGTTACCCGAACTGCGAAACCGATTAGTTCTGAGTCTCGATATATTTTTTGACCTTTATCTGTCAATGGAATAGCATCAACATTAGATTTGTTGAGTTTCATGTCTTAAACCAGTTTTAGCGAACTTTGATTTAATCATGTTTCTCAACAGTCTACAAATAGTCTACAAGCGCTTTTTAGTCTCAATAAAATACGCCACTTTTTAAACATAAGTCATTAATTTTAATAATATTTATAAAACAATACAACCCACAGGCACACTATAGAAAAAGTAGAATCCGCCGAGTCTAGTTTGGATTGTAAGTGATTGGAACAAGTTGTAAACCTTTGTATTTTCAATAGGTTAAAATTCGAGATAATTGTATATATCAAAACATCCCAACCATACAATTCTAACACTTTGTTTTCCAATACAAATAACTAATTTATGAATAACCAGCTTTTCCTCTAAAAGCTTTTTTATTGATAAGAAAGATTAAATAAAGATAAGCGAACTGTAATTTAATTTGTACAATGTGTTAACTTGTGTAAAAATACATTTAATATTCATAAGGTATTTATTCATCAGATGTTTTTTCTTATTTTTTTAATTTGTCTTTTTTTGTTTTTACTTATCCTAAAACAACATTATCGTTAACAGTCTTTTTCACCTATCTTTTCCTTAAAAGCTTTTCTACCTCCTTTAAATTAGAACAATTAAAAAATCAAATTTATAGATAGCTCCTTTAGGTAGAATTAAATACGCGAATCAAACTTGGCTTAAAGCATCACATCAAAAAATCACAATTATTCACATTACCAACCCACTCCCGAAATACACCCAATATTAAATTCATAAATTTAATCAATAAGTTACTGTAACAACTATCGTATCTGAGTAATTACCGGGAGTCGTTGAAATAGTAGTACCTTGTGGAATTTTTCCATACACATTTGTGCTTTGAGCACTCCCCGAGCCTGTTTTGGAAACACCTCCAGAACCTCCAACCGCGGTTACACCACCTGTAGTATCCCATACCGTACTATAAGTCGAGTTCTGATATAACTGATAGGGAATATATTGACTACTACCATTTGTCATACGTCTAAAGCCACCAGCAATACGGTTATTTCCATCACCTAAATAAATACTGTATGGCGTTCCATTGTTACAAGTCGTATTCACAGCACCTTGCGCGGTGTAATCACGACTAGTCGAACCAATATCATTAATATTGCCAAAATCGACATTTGATGTTGAATCTAATTGGCATAAACTCGGTACAATATAATTAGCTGTTATAGTGGCATTACCTGAATCCCACCCGCCTCCGCTATTACCTTCACAGACAGTGCTAGAGCTTGCCTGCATGTCCCAAAAAAGCTGAACCGTACCAGTATATGTGCCTTTAGGATATGCAATGAGCGAACCAGTGCGGGCTGGTACTTTTATATTTACAGAGTAACTAATAATATTATTTGAAGCGACTGTTCTTACTGGTCCATACCACACATTTGAAGTTTGATTTGTAGTAGAAGAACCTGCGCCCCCTACAGTTGCAGTGACCGTATAAGGTAATGAAACGCTATTATTGGCGTTCGTGTTTCCCGTAAATACTGTTTTCATACACATATAAGCTGAAATTTCAGGAGTAGTACGCCCACCAAGACAGCTAATCGTGCCGGAAAAGTTGATGTTTGCATCACTATTAATTGTGGCAGCCGTATAGGTATACGTACTATTAGTCGTTCCAGTTACCGTACAAGCAGCATGTGCAGAGCTAAAAAATGCATATAATATAAAAAACAGAACAACTGCTAAAATATACTTTATGGCCAATGAAAACTTTTTACTCTTCATCCAAAAACTATGACTGACAGTAGTTATCGACATACGTAAGGCCCCAACTTTTTAGCACTGTATTGCTTATTTTCATACGCAAAATTAACTTGGCATGAACCATGATCCAGAAGATCTACTTCAAGTTTGTTTTGCTTTAAAAGGTTTGGAATAAATACTTCACCGTCGTAGCCAACTACTCCATCTTGTTGCCCATTAATTCGAACGCTATAACCCGGCAATAACGCTGAGTTATTCGAATCAACAAGTTTTACTAACCCTGAAATTACCTGATGAGCACCAAAGTCTACTAAGGTTCCTTGGCGATAACCCACAAATGCTGTTTGGTTAGTTGATGTGACATCCCATTCTAAAGGTAAATATGATGGATCTAGATAGATATGATGAAGCTGATAAGGTCTTAAATTTGCAATTAAGAATCGACCAGTTCGATCAGTCGCTCCTAAATTGACTCCACCATTTAGAATTTGACTTTGCGGTCCGGCATTGGTCACGACAGCGTAACCATCTCCAATTTCATTGGCCGCAAAAATCCGCTCAGCTGCCGCAACCAACGATCCTGTCGCTGAAAGTGCTACTTGGTCGTTATCTCCAATTCGGTTATATCGACCTGTCAGATAAGCTGCCCGAGCACGGTAAGAGGCATAGACCGATGCATTGTTTTGATTGGCATCCTGATCGCGTTCAACATAGCCGCCCCATCCAAATGAGCCGATTTGTGGGTCACTAAATCCATTTATTTCTTGTCTATACGTTGTTTTTCCACTTTCACTAGATACACTCGTAATCGCATTGATTCTAATAGACGGTGTATAACGCAGTGCAAAGTAAATGCCATAGTCTTTTTGATTTTCATAATTTTTATACGCTGAGCTATAAAATCCCCAGTTCTTGTTCAGGCTTCCACTCAAATTGGCAGATACTAACTTATAGGAATTGTCGCTAAATTTGATCTGGTTATACCCCAGATAAGCTCCATACCCCTCATAAAAATTATAGTTAATTCCTGCCCTAAAAATCTCATCTGCCAGTGCGC
>Ga0207713_1000414_pt1 | contig 45438 bp, 39 predicted proteins | sample KBSS64metaG_FD_184404 | JGI IMG/M metagenome (GOLD analysis project Ga0207713, IMG submission 184404) | Switchgrass rhizosphere microbial communities from Kellogg Biological Station, Michigan, USA - KBS S6-4 metaG (SPAdes) (version 2) | ecosystem: Host-associated > Plants > Roots > Rhizosphere >... | reverse complement strand
CCGCACCGGGGCTGGTGCTGCAACCGCATGCGCCGTGGCGCTGGCTGGCGCCGCGGCGCCTGCCCGGCGCCGCGCAGGCCTATGGCCACGGCTTGGCCGAACTGCTGCGGCAACCGCCGGCGCTGGCGGTCGGCTGCGGCCGCCAGGCGGCGCTGGCGACGCGGCTGCTGCGCGCGCGCGGCAGCCGCGTGGTGCAGGTGCTGGATCCGCGCCTGTCGCCGCGCCACTGGGACCTGCTGGTGGTGCCCGAGCACGATCGCCTGCGCGGCGCCAACGTGCTGACCCTGCTCGGCAGCCTGCACCCGGTCGATGACGCCTGGCTGGCAGCCGGGCGCGCCGCGTTCCCGGCGTTCGCCGCACTGCCGTCGCCGCGCACCGCGGTGCTGGTCGGCGGGCCGGCGGCGTTGGCGCCATGGACTGCCGAAGACGCGACGACGGCGTTCCGGCACCTGGCGGAGGACGTGCGCGACCGCGGCGGCAGCGTGTTGGCCAGCACCTCGCGGCGCACGCCACCGGCGGTGGCCGCGGCACTGCGCGACGCGTTCGCCGGCGTGTCCGGCGTGGTCTGGTGCGGCGAGCGCGATGGCCCGAATCCGTATGCCGGCCTGCTGGGCTGGGCCGAGCGCATCGTGTGCACGCCCGATTCGGTGAACCTGCTGTCGGAGGCGTGCGCGACGCGCGTCCCGGTGAGCGTGGCGATGCCGGCGGCGGCGCGAGGCCGGGCGCGCGACTTCCATGCGGCGCTGCGCGCGCGCGGCCGCCTGAGCGAACCGGCGCAGGACGACGCCGCGCCGCGCACGCCGCTGCGCGAGACGGCGCGCGTCGCCGCGCAGGCGCGCGCGCTGCTGGGACTGGATGGCGCGTAGCGTTCCTGCGCAGGCAAGCCTCCTCGCACATGCGGCACCCTCCAACGCGATCGCGACCGCTGTCATCGCAGTGTCAGCGGCGTTGCATCTGCCGTTAACAGTTCGGCAACACCCTGACCAGCGGAATCGCGCCACGCCGCGCGCGTTGCGGCGCGCATGCGCACGGCCCGTGCCTGGCGATTCCACCCTCCCCCGCTGCCATGGAATCGCCGATGCTCCGTCCCTATCCGCTCGCCACCGCCCTGGCGCTCGCCCTGTCGTCCCTCGCCGCGCAGGCCGCCGCCGCCGAGCCCGCCGCGACCGATGCCGCCGCGGCCGGCACCGGCGACGTGCAGCAACTCGATGCGGTGTCGGTGATCGGCCAGGGCGAGACCCGCCAGGTGCAGCGCATCACCGCGCAGGACGTGGCGGTGCTGCCGCCGGGCACCAGCATCCAGAAGCTGCTCAACCGCATCCCCGGCGTCAACGTGCAGTCCAACGACGCCTTCGGCGCCAACGAGGAATCGCAGACCATCAGCCTGCGCGGCTTCAACGGCGTGCGCCTGGGCTACACCCTCGACGGCCTGCCGCTGGGCGACAACGCCTACGGCAACTACAACGGCCTGAACATCAGCCGCGCGCTGATCGCCGAGAACTTCGGCGGCGTCGAACTGGCCTCGGGCATCGGCAGCCTGGGCACCGCCTCCACCAGCAACCTCGGCGGCACCGTGCAGTACTACTCCGACGATCCGTCCACCGAGACCGGCGTGCGCCTGTCGCAAACCTTCGGCTCGGATCGGAACCGCCGCACCTACCTGCGCCTGGACACCGGCGAGCACAACGGCTTCTCCGCCTACCTGTCCGGCATCTACGCCAGCGCCGACATGTGGGCCCCGCCGGACTCGCCAACCCACACCGCGCAGTTCAACGGCAAGGGCGTGTACCAGTTCGACGGCGGCAAGATCACCGCCTTCGTCGACACCTCGCGCACCTCGCAGGCCGACTACGCCTACCTGTCCAAGAGCGGCCTGCACCGCGGCCTGGGCTGGGACTGGAACCTGTACGCGCCGGACTGGCAGCGCGCGCTGGCCGCGGCCTACTGCGCGCCGGCCACGCGCGATCCCAGCCGCTGCGGCTACAGCGGCGGCGTGGACAACATCGACGACGCCTACTACCAGAGCCGCGCGCTGCGCAACGACGACCTGTATTACCTCGCCGGCGACTTCCAGCCGTCCGATGCGGTGAGCGTGCACACCCAGGTCTACCACCACGAGAACGCAGGCCAGGGCCACTGGTGGTCGCCGGGCCAGCCGTCCTACCCGGGCACGCCGCAGGCGCTGCCGATCTCGATCCGCAGCACCAACTACACCATCAACCGCACCGGCGGCATCGCCTCGCTGGGCTGGGACATCGGCCCGCACCACCTGGAAGCGGGCGTGTGGTACGAGCGCAACAAGCACCACGTGGAACGCAACTTCTACTGGATCGACGGCCCGATCGACGACGACCTGTTCCTGAGCGACCCGAACCGCCGGCTGTTCTCGCAGGACTACGTCATCACCACCAAGCAGGCCTACGTGCAGGGCACATTCAAGCTGCTCGACGAGCGCCTGACCCTGGACATCGGCGCCAAGAGCCCGCACACCACGATGACCGCGCGCGAGACCCCGGGGATCGCGGTGGAAGCGCCGGTGGCCAACGGCGAACTCAAGGCCAGCAAGGCGCTGCTGCCGCAGGCCGGCCTGAGCTACCGCCTGGCCGAGGGCCAGGAAGTGTTCGCCTCCTACGCCGAGAACATCGCCGCGTTCCAGGGCGGCGGCGCCGGCGGGCCGCTGCTGGTCACCCAGGCTTCGTTCGACGCCAGCGTCGGCGCGCTGCAGCCGGAGAAGTCCAAGACCTTCGAAGCCGGCTACCGCCTGGTGCGCGACCAGTTCGAGGCCTCGCTGGTCGGCTACGACGTGACCTTCGACAACCGCCTGCTCTCGCTCAACCCCTGCCCGAGCATCCAGCAGGGCACCACCCCGGCGTGCACCACGCGCTTCTTCAATGTCGGTTCGGTGAGCAGCCGCGGCGGCGAGCTGACCTTCATCTGGAAGCCGAACGCGCACCTGCAGTGGTACAACTCGGCCTCGATCAACCGCTCCACCTACGACGACAACTACGTGCAGAACGGCGTGGTCATCCCCACCGCCGGCAAGTACACGGTAGATACGCCCAAGCGCATGTTCGCCAGCGAACTCAGCTGGACCTGGAACGGCTGGAACGCCAACCTGCGCGGCAAGTACACCGGCCAGCGCTACTACACCTACACCAACGACCAGGGCTTCGGCGGCTACACCGCCTTCGATGCCGGCGCCGGCTACGACTTCGGGGCGGTGGCGTTCCTGCAGGACCTGAAGCTGTCGTTGAACGTCACCAACCTCACCGACAAGCGCTACGCCTCCAACCTCACCGCCTTCAGCAACAGCGACCCGAACGGCCGCTCGCTGGCCTTCCACGCCAGCGCGCCGCGGCAGGCGTTCCTGACCCTGGACGCGCGCTTCTGAGCGCGTCCATCCTGTCCGCCCACCGAACCGGAACGCATGCGATGATCCGATCCACCTGCTGGTTGTTGGGATGCGCGATGGCCGTGTTGGCGAGCACCGCGGCGGCCGCACCGGCCGCCGCCCCGGGCGAGAGCAAGCCGCTGGTGATCGGCCACCGCGGCGCCAGCGCGCTGCGCCCCGAACACACCCTGGCGTCCTACGCCAAGGCCATCGCCGACGGCGCCGACTTCATCGAGCCGGATCTGGTCTCGACCAAGGACGGCGTGCTGGTGGCGCGCCACGAGAACGAGATCGGCGGCACCACCGACGTGGCCGCGCATCCGCAGTTCGCCGCGCGCAAGACCGTCAAGCAGATCGACGGGCAGCGCGTGGAAGGCTGGTTCACCGAGGACTTCACCCTGGCCGAGCTGAAGACCCTGCGCGCGCGCGAGCGCCTGCCGCAACTGCGCGGCACCGCCTTCGACGGGCAGTTCCAGGTACCGACCCTGGACGAGATCATCGACTTCACCGCGGCCGAGTCGGCCACGCGCGGGCGGCCGATCGGGCTGATCCCGGAGATCAAGCATGGCACCTACTTTCGCGGACTGGGCCTGGCGATGGAGGACAAGGTCGTCGCCACGCTCGATGCGCATGCCTACACGCGCAAGGCGCCGGTGGTGATCCAGTCGTTCGAGATCGGCAACCTGCAGTATCTGCACGGCAAGCTCGGCAGCACCCATCCGAACGTGCGCCTGGTGCAGTTGCTGGGCGATCCCAAGGAGCGCCCGGGCGACCAGTTGCGCGACGGCCCGACCTACGCGCAGATGGGCAGCGCGCAGGGCCTGCGCGCGATCGCCAAGTACGCGCAACTGGTCAGCCCCGGCCTGCGCACCATCGTTCCGGTCGATGCCGACGGCGCGCTGGCCGCGCCCACCACCTTCGTCGCCGACGCGCATGCGGCCGGACTGCAGGTGGTGCCGTACACGTTCCGTCCGGAGAACTACTTCCTGCCCAAGCGACTGCAGGACGCCCGCGGCCCGGCGGCGGTGAACGCCGCCGGCAGCATCGCCGAGATGCGCGCGTTCATCGCCGCGGGCGTGGATGCCTTCTTCACCGACGACCCGGCGCTGGGCCGTGCCGCGGTGGATGGGACGGCGGCGCCGTCGCGCGAGCGCTGAGGGCGCTCCAGGGCTATCCAGCAATCTTGTGGGAGCGACTTCAGTCGCGACGCACTTTACCGGGAAGGCCCGCCGCGACCGAGTCGCTCCCACAACATCATGCGCGCGTCCTTTGTAGGAACGGCTTCAGCCGCGACAGAATCCATCAGAACCAGCAGGCTACCTGTCGCGGCTGAAGCCGCTCCTACAGGGTGCGCAAGACGTGCGTCGGGCATGCCACGCTGGCCGCGACGCCTCGCACCGCGATAATGCGCCGCTTCGCCCAATCTGCAGCGCCGCCTTCCCAGCAATAGGGCGATCTAGCACTCTTGTGGGAGCGGCTTCAGTCGCGACGCGCTTTACCGGGAAGGCCCGCCGCGACCGAAGTCGCTCTCACAACATCATGCGCGCGTCCTTTGTAGGAGCGGCTTCAGCCGCGACAGAATCCATCAGAACCAGCAGGCTACCTGTCGCGGCTGAAGCCGCTCCTACAGGGAGCGCAAGACGTGCGTCGGGCATGCCACGCTGGCCGCGACGCCTTCGCACCGCGATAATGCGCCGCTTCGCCCAATCTGCAGCGCCGCCTTCCGTGCCTCCGCCCTCCTCCACGTCCCCTGCGTTCGCCGCGCTGACCCCGCGCGCCCTGCTGCTGGCGGTGCTGGCGATGGGCGCGGTGGTGCTGCTGTCGAACGTGCTGGTGCAGTTCCCGATCAACGACTGGCTGACCTGGGGCGCCTTCAGCTATCCAGTGGCGTTCCTGGTCAGCAACCTGATCAATCGCCGCTTCGGCCCGCGCGCGGCGCGGCGGGTGGCCTGGTGCGGCTTCGCGCTGGCGGTGCTGCTGTCGATCTGGATCGCCACCCCGCGCATCGCCGCCGCCTCGTGCACCGCATTCATCGCCGCGCAACTGCTGGACATCACCGTGTTCGACCGCCTGCGCCGCGGCCACTGGTGGCGCGCGCCGATCGTCGCCACCACCTGCAGCGCGACCCTGGACACGACCATCTTCTGGTCGATCGCCTTCGCCGGCTCGGCGCTGCCGTGGGTCAGTTGGGCCGCCGGCGACCTGGCGGTGAAGCTGGGCATCGGCGTGTTCCTGCTGGCGCCGTTCCGCGCGCTGCTGTGGCGGACCGCCCCGCCGGCCGCCGCCGATGCAGCGGCCACGCGCGCGCCGCAGCGTTAGGGTGGACCCGATCCGCTTGGCGGCCGCCGTGGAAGCAGGCACTCCCGACGTTTGCGCAACGTCCCGATCTGGCGACGCGCCGCCACGCCAGCGCCAATGGACCGACCCGGCGGCACTCGCCACGCCAGGCCGACTTCGGCACTCTCGTCGCCGAGCCCGTGCAATGGATCGGACAACGCCGCGACGTGCGGTCGCACTCGCGCCTCCGACCCAACACACACCTCGCATTCTTCACCGCGACGCACCGACGGGGCCACGACTCGGACGCGCATCGGCCACCTCACAAACGAAAGGAAGCAAAGACAGATGACATCGAACTCCAGGCGCATGCTCCGCGATCCACTGCTTCTCCCGTTATTGCTCGCCTCGCTTTTGAATGCGCTTTGCGGGAATGGTCTTTGGCGGAAAATTGCGACCGCATACGACCTCGGCCCCGGTTGGCCGGAATTGCTGCAGGGACTCTGCGGCTTTCTTCTGCTGGTGCTCATGCTCATCAGGGCGCTTTGGCTCAAGAAGCGCATCACCCCCGGATGACGGGCACAGCCCGTGTCTGCCTCAGGGGCGTGTCATCCAGGTCCGGGCAGGCCGGGCCGGATCCGGCGGGCCGTCGGCGGGCCCGCCGCGCTACCGTCCGCTGCGCCCCGGCTCGAATGCCAGTCCCCTGGCCTGCGCCACCGCGGCAATCGCCGCGCGCGCGTGCTCGATCGCGGGCGTCATGGCGGTCAGTCGCGGGCGCCGATCCAGCGTGCAGGCCAAGCCGGCATCGACCAGCGTCGCGTGCGCCTCGTGCAACGCGGCGGCGGTCGGCGCATCGAACCATGCGCTCGCCGCCAGCGCGTCGATCAGGGCGGGCGTGGCGCGCGGCACGGTCAGCTCGGCATGCTGCGCGGCGCCGAGCAGCACCCCGGCCTGCAGCAGGAATTCCAGGTCGACCAGGCCGCCGGCGCCCTGCTTCAGGTCGAAGCGCGCCGCGTCGCTGCGGTCCAGCTCGGCGCGCATGCGCGCGCGCATCTTCAGCACGTCCTCGCGCAATTGCGCCGCGTCGCGCGGGCGCGCCAGGGTCTGCGTGCGCACCTGTTCGAAACGCTGCAACAGGCCGGCATCGCCGGCCACGCCGCGCGCGCGCACCAGCGCCTGGTGCTCCCAGGTCCAGGCGCGCTCGCGCTGGTACTCGGTGTAGCTGGCCAGCGACGACACCAGCGCGCCCTTGCCGCCGTCCGGGCGCAGGCGCACGTCGATGTCGTACAGGCGCCCGCCGCCGGTGACCGCGCCGAGCAGGGCGATCACCTTCTGCGCCAGCCGCGCGAACCAGCGCCCGCTCTCCAGCGGGCGCGGCCCATCGGAGGCCTCCACCCCGGCCGGATGGTCGTACAGGAACACCAGGTCCAGGTCCGAACCGATGCCCAGTTCGATGCCGCCGAGGCTGCCGTAGCCGACGATCGCGAAGCTGCCGCCCGGCACCTCGCCGTGCGCGGCGACCAGATCGGCCCGGGCCAGGCGCAGCACGGTCAGCACCACGCCTTCGGCCAGTTCGGCGAGTTGCCGCGCGCTGTCCACCGCCGGCTGGCGCCGGTCCAGCGCGGCCAGGGCGATGCGGAAGCTCAGCGCCTGGCGCGCTTCGTTGAGCCCGCGCAGCGCCGCTTCCGGATCGTCGCCGGCCGCGGCCACGGCGCCGTCGCACAGCCGCCGCATCGCCGCGCGGTCGGGCATCGGCCCGGCGACGCGGCTGTCGAGCAGTTCGTCGAGCAGCACCGGGTAGGCCACCAGGCGTTCGGACAGGAACGCGCTGCGCGCCAGCACATCGACCAGCCGCGCCAGCGCGCTGGGCTGTTCGTCGAGCAGTGCCAGGTAGCTGGCGCGGCGCAGGATCGCCTGCAGCAGGCCGAGCACACGGTGCAGGGCGGCATCGGCCTGCGGCGAACGCGCGGCGGCATGCAGCAGCGCCGGCAGCACCCGGTCCAGCCGCGCGCGCGCGGCATCGGACAGCGTGCGCACGCCCAGCGACTGCACGAACCCGCGCAAGGCCTGGTCGGCGCCGCCGGCATCGGCGAAACCGGCCGCGGCCAGCGCCTGCGCGTCGCCGTGCTCGGGCAGCCCGCGCCAGTAGCCGGCCAGCGCATCGGGCGCCTGCGCCTGCACCCGCGGCGCCAGCAGTTCGGCGAATTCGGCGGCGACGCGGTCGCGCTGCGCCTGCAGCGCGGCATACAGCTGCGCCCAGTCGGCGTAACCCAGGGCCAGGGCGATGCGCGCGCGGTCCAGCGGGTCCTCGGGCAGCGCATGGGTCTGCGCGTCGCGCAGCATCTGCAGGCGGTTCTCGAGCCGGCGCAGGAAGCGGTAGGCCTGCACCAGCGCCGCGCCGTCCTCGGCCGCGACCTGGCCGCCGGCGACCAGCGCCTGCAGCGCCGGCAGCAGGCGGCGCTCGCGCAAGGCCGGCTCGCGGCCGCCGCGGATCAGCTGCAACGACTGCACCAGGAATTCGATCTCGCGGATGCCGCCGGGGCCGCGCTTGATGTCGTCCAGGCGGTCGTGGCGCGCGACTTCGGCGGTGATCGCCGCCTTCATCTCGCGCAGGCCGTCGAGCGCGGTGAAGTCGAGGTAGCGCCGGTACACGAACGGACGCAACGTGTGCAGCCACGCCTCGCCGGCGGCGACGTCGCCGGCCACCGCGCGCGCCTTCAACCAGGCGTAGCGCTCCCAGTCGCGGCCTTCGCGCTGGAAGTAGTGGTCCATGCCGGCGAACGACAAGGCCACGCGCCCGGCGCTGCCGAATGGGCGCAGGCGCAGGTCCACGCGGTGCGAGAAGCCATCGGCGGTGGTCTCGTCGAGCAGCCGCGCCAGGCGCTGGCCGAGCCGGGCGAAGTATTCCTCGGCGGCGAGCGGACGCGCGCCATCGGACTCGCCGCCCTGCGGATAGGCGTAGACCAGGTCCACGTCGGAGGAGAAGTTCAGTTCGCCGCCGCCGAGCTTGCCCAGGCCGAACACCACCAGCCGCTGCGCGCCGCCGTCGGCGGCACGGACCACGCCATGGCGCGCGGCGAACTCGCCTTCCAGTGCCTGCAACGCCAGTGCCAGGCAGTCCTCGGCCAGCGTGGTGCTGCCGGCGAGGGTCGCCTCGACGTCGTCCAGGCCCAGGACGTCGCGCCACACCAGCCGCGCCGAGGCGGCGGCGCGGTAGCGGCGTAGCTGCGCCGGCCACGCCGCCGGTTGCGCCGGATCCAACTGCGGCAACGCCAGCGGCGGCGGGTCCGGCTGCGCCAGGTGCGCGAGCAAGGACGGCTGCCGGCACAGCGTGTCAAGCAGGAAATCGCTGGCCAGCAGCGCGCGCGCCAGCGCGGCCTGGAAACCGGGCGACGACGGCCACGGTTGCGCGGCCACGGCTTGGCGCAGGCGCGCCAGGTGGCGGTCGAGCATGGGCTGCAGCGCGTCGGGAACCACGAAGGAAGCAGAGGACATCGGCCGATGATGGCATTCCGCGGCCACGGCGGACAGGACCGGGGCGGCGATGCGGCCGGAAGCGCGTTGCGGGACGCGGCGAGCACAAAGAGAGCGCCGCGATTGTGGCATCGGCGCTGTGCACTGCAATGCAGTGCCGCAGCGCAAGGGCTGCATGCCGGAGCGGCCTCAGTGCCGACCTACGACTCGTCCGGTTCGTACTGCACTTTCCCTTCCCACCTCCGCGCGTCGCGGCTGAAGCCGCTCCTACACGTGCGACGCCAGCATTGTCGGCAACTGCATTGTGGGAGGGACTTCAGTCCCGACCCGATAGCCCTTGCGGCGCTTGCTGCATCCCAACCTCGCAAGTAGCGCCGAAGCCAAGCGACCGCCACCGGACTCGCAAAAAATCCATGCAAAACGCAGCTTTTCAGCGCTTTTAACCGTGGTTCCCGGACATTGCCGCCAGCCCCACGGCGCCAATGATGTACAATGCGCGCCTCGATGGAGCCCTGTGCGCCTGCGCCGCCCGCTCCATCTCTTCGATCCCGCAGCGCCGTGGTGTTGACGCGGCCATCCGGGATCGTGCCCCCGCAGACCAGTGCGGCGCCGCTTGCGCCATTCCGTCCTGTTTTGCCCTGCCGCGTGCGGGCCTGGGGGTCATGACCTCACCGTTCCAGGACAGGAGAAGACATGTCGGAGTTCCACAGCCATTTCGGGTGGTTCAAGCGCCGCCGCCAACTGCGGGTGGAAGAGGTCACGGTCGTCGACAAACCCATGCTCAAACGGGCCGTCGGCGCGGCGGCGCTGGGCAACGCGATGGAATGGTTCGACTTCGGCGTGTACGGCTACCTCGCCGTGACCCTGGGCAAGGTGTTCTTTCCCAGCACCAGCCCGACCGCGCAGCTGATCGCCACGTTCGCGACCTTCACCGTGGCGTTCCTGGTGCGCCCGCTCGGCGGCCTGGTGTTCGGCCCGCTGGGCGACCGCTACGGCCGGCAGAAAGTGCTGGCCGCGACCATGATCCTGATGGCGCTGGGCACCTTCTCGATCGGCCTGATCCCGTCCTACGAGCGGATCGGCGTGTGGGCGCCGGTCCTGCTGTTGCTCGCGCGGCTGCTGCAGGGCTTTTCCACCGGCGGCGAATACGGCGGCGCCGCCACCTTCATCGCCGAATATGCGACCGACCGCAACCGCGGCTTCATGAGCAGTTGGCTGGAGTTCGGCACGCTCGGCGGCTACATCGCCGGCGCCGCCACGGTGACCGCGCTGCACGTGTTGGCGAGCGATGCGCAGATGCTCGACTGGGGCTGGCGCGTGCCGTTCCTGATCGCCGGCCCGCTGGGCCTGCTCGGCCTGTACATGCGCATGAAACTGGAGGAAACCCCGGCGTTCCGCGCCTATGCCGAGGAAGCGGAGAAGCGCGAACAGGACACCCCGGGCCTGGCCGCGCTGTTCCGCGTGCACTGGCCACAGCTGCTCAAGTGCGTGGGCCTGGTGCTGGTGTTCAACGTCACCGACTACATGCTGCTGACCTACATGCCCAGCTACCTCAGCGTCACCATGGGCTATGCCGAGAGCAAGGGCCTGCTGCTGATCATCATCGTGATGCTGGTGATGATGCCGCTCAACGTGGTCGGCGGCCTGTTCAGCGATCGCCTGGGGCGCCGGCCGATGGTGATCGGCGCGTGCGTCGCGCTGCTGCTGCTGGCGGTGCCGTGCCTGCTGCTGATCGGCACCGGCAACGACTGGCTGATCTTCCTCGGCCTGATGCTGCTGGGCGTGGCGCTGGTGTGCTTCACCAGTTCGATGCCGTCCACCTTGCCGGCGCTGTTCTACACCCCGGTGCGCTACAGCGCGCTGTCGATCGCGTTCAACGTGTCGGTGTCGCTGTTCGGCGGCACCACGCCGCTGGTCACCGCCTGGCTGGTCGAACGCACCGGCGATCCGCTGGTCCCGGCGTACTACCTGATGGGCGCGGCGCTGATCGGCATGGCGACCATGGCCTTCGTGCGCGAGACCGCGGGTCTGCCACTGCGCGGCTCGCCGCCCGCGGTGGCCAGCGAGGCCGAGGCGCGCGCGCTGCTGCGCAGCGACGAACCGGTGACCGTCGATCCGACCCCACCGACGCTGCCTCCATCGCCGGAGCCGCCTTCGCAGGCCATGCCGACCTGACATCACGGCCGCGACCGTCGTGGTGGCGGGCAGCGGACGTGCGCGGCGCCGGTGGCGTCCGCGCGCGAACAGACTGCGCGCGGCTGTCGCCGCCTGCCTCTGACACGGCGTGATCGGATCCGGCGACGCTTGCCGCGCAGCCCCGGCGACGACGGCGGCACCGAAAAAAGACCAAAAAAAAGCCCGCTTGCAGCGAACTGCCAGCGGGCCTTGCTCCCTCCCCCACGTCGGGATGCAGGGCGATCTTGGTCCCTTTTTTTGGGCATTGCACGCTGCAGTGCAAAACGATACCGGGCAGTACATTCTGCTGCGCTGCACGATCCGCCCGGGAGGTGGCGCGCACCGATTGCGGCGCCGAAGCGGGACCGCGTCACTCCCTCACAACGCGCGCGTTCGGGCGACACCACGGACAACGCGATCGCACCTGTCGCCACCACGGCCTGGATGCGCGCAGCGCTTGCGCAAGCCCGTACCCGATCTTGCGGACGATCGCCTGGTCACGGCGCGCGTGCGCGACAGCCCCGTGCATGACGCGCCGGACGCGAGGCGGATGCCGTCGGCGACGCTCGCTCACGGTGGCGAAGGCGCCGGCATGGCGCCCTCCGGCAACCACGCGGGCTGCCGTTCGTACCAGTCGCGCGCGTTGAGCAGATGCCATTGCCGTTGTTCGCCGCGCAAGGCGACGCCGACGCCGAGCACGCCCCAGCGCGCGTACAGGTCGCCCTGGGTGCCGGCATCGCCGACGCGCAAGCGTGCGCGCAGCGACACGCGCTGGTTTTCCGCGGCGAGGCGGTCCAGCCACAGCGCATCCTTGCGCCAGCGCAGTTGGGCGCTGGCATCCAGCTCTCCGGCATCGGCCAGCTTGAGCAGCCACGCCGGCGCGTCGCTGCGCTGCGCGAACACCGCCAGCACCGGCCCGGCATCGCGCATCTGGATCTGCAGCTGCGCATCGGCCTGCTTCGCCGGCTCGGCGGCGATGCGCCCCTGCGGCACGCGCAGCGTGGCCCACCAGTCTCGTTGTTTCGCCGCTTCGCCGTAGCGCACGGCCTGCAGGCGCAAGGTGCTGCCGCTCAGGTCGAAGCGCTTGTCGCGCAGGTCCGCGCGCCGCAGCCGCGCATCGAGGTCCAGGTCGCCCAGCAGCGCCAGGCCGGCCGCCTGCAACTGCGCCTGGCGGCCACGCAGGCGCACAGCGCCCGCACCGACCTGTCCGGCCGCATCCAGGCGCAGGTCGCCGCTGAGCGACCCGCTGCCGCCGAGCACACGCACCTGCGACGCCGGCAGGTAGCGGTTGTAGGCGCGCAGGTCGGGGACGCGCGCATCGTCGAAACGCAGGCGCGCCTGCAGCGAGTCGTGCAGGGTCGCCAGCGCGCCGTCGCCTTCCAGATCCAGGCGCAGGTTCTCGCCCTGCACGAACACCGCCTTGGGTTCGGCCGCCGGTGCCAGCGCGAACGTGTGCATGCGCACGTCCATCTGCGTGCGCGGCTGCGCGGCACTGCCGACGATGCGCCCGGACGCCTGCGCCTGGCCACGCACCTGCACCTGCATCACGTCGGCCATGGCCTGTACGTCGGGCACGTCGAGCCGGCTGCCGGGCTGCAAGGTGCCCTGCGCCAGGCGCAGGTCGGCGCTGACGTCGCCGCCGCCGGCGAGCCGGAACCATGGCTTGCGCACCAGCAGGTCGCTGATCCAGTTGAGCGACTCGAAATGCCAGCGGCCCTGCAAGGTGCCGGACAGGCGCGGCAACACCGCCGCCGGGTCGGCGAAGGGAATGCGGCGCCCGGCGATGCGCAGGTCGGCATCGAGCATGCTGCGCGGATCGACCTGGCCGGGCAGGCGCGCACGCACGCGCACGTCACGGTCCACATCGAGCAGCAGCGCCAGCACGCCGCGGTCGGTGGCGCCGACGCCGGCATGCAGCGGCACCCGCCAGTTGAGCATGCTGCCCGGTTGCAGTTCGCCACGCCGCAGGCGCAGGTTCGCTTCGACGTGACCCAGCCCGGGCTCGGTGCTCAACCGGGTCTGGCCGCCGGAGGTATCGATGCGCAGCGCCACGCTGCGCCCGTGCAGCTGCAGCGCCAGATCGGCGATGTTCAGCTTGCGCAGGCCCGGCGCCTGCGCGCGGTAGTGCCGCGGAAACGAGAAGCGCGCGTCCACATGCGCCTGGTCGGCGATCTGGCGCGTGCCGTACCGCACGCTGGCCTGGTCGAACACGATCTGCGAGGGAAACAGTTCCGACGGGCCGCCGCGGATCTGCTTGAGGAAGCCGACGGTGCCATGGCCCTTGCCTTCGATCGCCAGGTCGCCGAAGCGCGCGCGTTGCAGCGTGCCGCTGTGGATCGCGTCGAAGCGCAGCGTCCAGCCCTGGTCGCTCTGCGGCGGCGGCGCGATGGCGTCGGCGACGCGATCCATCTCGCCGATCACGTTGACCGCTTCCAGCCACGGCAGGCGCACTTCGCGGTGCAGCAGCGGCAGCAAGGCGATGCGCGCGCTGGCGCGGTCCGCGCGCAAGGTCCACACGGTGCGCTGCACATGGCCGCGCATGCGCACGTCCCACGCCGTGACCAGCCCGGGCAGCACGGTCAGCGCCGGGCCGGACTGCATCCGGAACTTCTCCGGCTTGCGGTTGGTGGCCATGTCGAACAGCGGCGTGTTGAGGAACACGTTGCCCAGCAGCAGGTACGCCAGATAGGCGATCAGCAGGCCGCGCAGCAGCAGGCGCCATGGCCGCGGCAGGCGCCGGTAGCGTTCGAGGGCGGCAGCGGGCAGGTGGCGGGCGAAGGGCGGCACGCCGGCACTATCGCCGTGGCGCGGCGTCGGGCGCGTGAAAGCCGCTCCGTCGCCACGCGCCGGATAACGGCGCGATCCGCGATAATTGCGGCCTTCCCCTTTTCGCTGGTTGCCCATGTCCGCCGAACGCATCCTCCACCCGCGCCTGCGCGAGCGCGTCGTCACCGCCGAGGCCGCTGCCGCACTGATCCAACCCGGCGAGACGGTGGCGATGAGCGGCTTCACCGGTTCCGGCTATCCGAAGGCCGTGCCGATCGCGCTGGCGCAGCGGATCGAGGCCGCGCACCTGCAGGGCCAGGCGTTCAAGATCCGGTTGATGACCGGCGCCTCCACCGCGCCGGAACTGGACGGCGCCCTGGCCAAGGCCGACGGCATCGCCCTGCGCATGCCGTTCCAGTCCGACCCCGACGCGCGCCAGCGCATCAACGCCGGCACCCTGGACTACATCGACATCCACCTCAGCCATGTCGCCCAGCACGTGTGGTTCGGCTTCTACGGCGAGATCGACACCGCGGTGGTGGAAGTGTCCGGCATCCGCGAGGACGGCAGCCTGATCCCGTCCACCTCGATTGGCAACAACAAGACCTGGCTGGACCTGGCGAAGAAGGTCATTGTCGAGGTCAACGACTGGCAGCCGGCCGGCATCGACGGCATGCACGACGTGTACTACGGCACCGCGCTGCCGCCGCAGCGCAAGCCGATCCCGCTGCTGCACGCCGAGGACCGCATCGGCGAGCCGTCGCTGCGCTGCGACCCGGACAAGATCGTCGCCGTGGTGCGCACCCACGGTCCGGACCGCAACAGCCCGTTCACGCCGGCCGACGCGACCAGCGAGCGCATCGCCGCGCACCTGATCGACTTCCTCCAGCACGAAGTGGCCAAGGGCCGGCTGCCGGCCAACCTGCTGCCACTGCAGTCGGGCGTGGGCAACATTCCCAACGCGGTGCTGGCCGGGCTGGCCAGCAGCGGCTTCCGCGACCTGAGCGCGTTCACCGAGGTGATCCAGGACGGCATGCTCGACCTGCTGCGCAGCGGCGTGCTCAAGGTCGCCTCGTGCACCGGCTTCGCACTGAGCCCGGAGGCCAACGAGGAATTCAAGCGCAACATCGATTTCTATCGCGAGCGCATCATCCTGCGCACGCAGGAGATCTCCAACCACCCGGAGCTGGTGCGGCGGCTGGGCTGCATCGGCATGAACGGCATGATCGAGGCCGACCTGTACGGCAACGTCAATTCCACCCACGTGATGGGCAGCCGCATCATGAACGGCATCGGCGGCTCCGGCGACTTCGCCCGCAACGGCTTCCTGTCGATCTTCCTCAGCCCCAGCACCGCGAAGAACGGCAGCATCTCGGCGATCGTGCCGATGGTCAGCCACGTCGACCACACCGAGCACGACGTCTCCATCATCGTCACCGAATACGGCCTGGCCGACCTGCGCGGCCTGCCGCCGCGGCAGCGCGCGCAGCAGTTGCTCGCGCACTGCGTGGACCCCGGCTACCGCGCGCAGCTGCAGGACTATTTCGACCGCGCCCTGCACGGCAGCTACGGCAAGCACACCCCGCACCTGCTGCCCGAGGCGCTGTCCTGGCACCAGCGCTGGCTGGACACCGGGACGATGCACGCCGGCGGCTGAGCGGCGGAAACCGCAACGGCAGCGGGGTATGCTGCGCCGATGCTGACCACCCTGGCGGTGTCCTCCTACCGTTCCCTGCGCGAGCTGGTGCTGCCGCTGGCGGGGCTGACCTTGATCACCGGCGCCAACGGCAGCGGCAAGTCCAACGTCTACCGCGCGCTGCGCCTGCTCGCCGACACCGCCCAGGGCGGGGTGATCGCCGCGCTGGCCCGCGAAGGCGGCCTGCCGTCGGCGCTGTGGGCCGGCCCGGAGACGCTGAGCCGCGCGGTCCGGCGCGGCGAGCATCCGGTCGAGGGCACGGTGCGGCAACGCGCCGTCGGGCTGAAACTGGGCTACGCCAGCGACGCGTTCGGCTATGCCATCGACCTGGGCCTGCCGATGCCGTCTTCGTCGGCGTTCGCGCTGGATCCGCAGATCAAGCGCGAATGCATCTGGACCGGGCCCTGGCTGCGCCCGGCCAACCTGCTGGTGGACCGCAACGGCCCGGCGGTGCGGCTGCGCACCCAGGACGACGGCTGGAGCGATGCCGGCGCCGGCATCGCCAGTTTCGACAGCGTGCTGGCGCAGTTCTCCGATCCGCGCGCGGCGCCGGAGATGCACGAAGTGCGCGAGAACATCCGGCACTGGCGCTTCTACGACCACTTCCGCACCGACGTCGCGGCGCCGGCGCGCATGGCGCAGATCGGCACGCACACGCCGGTGCTGAGCAACGACGGCGCCGATCTCGCGGCCGCCCTGCAGACCATCCTGGAGATCGGCGATGCCGACGGCCTGCATGCGGCGGTGGACGATGCCTTCCCCGGTGCGCGGCTGACGATCGAGGTGCATGCCGGCCGCTTCGACCTGGCGATGCATCAGCATGGCCTGCTGCGGCCGCTGTCGGCTGCGGAGTTGTCCGACGGCACCTTGCGCTATCTGCTGTGGATTGCCGCCCTGCTGAGTCCGCGCCCGCCGGAACTGCTGGTGCTCAACGAACCGGAAGCGAGCCTGCACCCGGACCTGTTGCCGGCGCTGGCGCGGCTGATCGGCGGCGCCGCGCGGCATGCGCAGATCATCGTGGTCTCGCATGCCAGCCGACTGATCGCGGCGCTGGAGCAGCAGCCGGATTGCCTGCATCACCTGCTGATCAAGGAACACGGCCAGACCGACGTCGCCGGCCTGGGCGCGCTCGACCGCCCAGCGTGGCATTGGCCCAGCCGCTGAGGCGGACCGTGCCCGGGGCGGCACGCCTGCTGCGCACTGCGGCATGCCTGGTGGGCGATTGTGGCGTCGTTCGAGTCCATCGCGTCGGGACTGAAGTCCCTGCCACACAGGTCTGCGTGCACACCCGACGCGCTCCCTGTAGGAGCGGCTTCAGCCGCGACGGGGCGTTACCGGTAGCGCCTGTCGCGGCTGAAGCCGCTCCTACACCACTTCGGATTTGGCGGTCGCATGCGGGCTGTCGGACGCCAGTGCGGACTCCGAGGCGGACAGGAACGCCAGCTTGCGGCCACGCGGCAGTTGCTTGAGCGCGTATTCGGCGCGCGAGGCGGCGGCGCGGTCCGGATAGGCGCGACTGGCGAGCAGGCGCACCGGCGGGTTGGCGCGGGTGTACTTGGCGCCGGTGCCGCGCAGGTGCGCCTGGAAGCGTGCCTGCAGATCGGGAGTGATGCCGGCGTAGTAGCTGCCGTTGCGGCATTCGAGCAGGTACAGGAACCAGGGCGAGTCGGCGGCCATGCGCGCATTATCGACCATGCCATGGCATCCGCCAGCGCGTGCGCAAGCCAAGCGACCGGACACGCCGCATTCGCTCCGGCCCTCGCAACGTTGCCGCGCACCATTGCGCTTGCCGTGGCCACGGCATGCAGGCCACCCGTCTTCCGTCTACTGGAAGTGGCCTTCCGGCAAGGCACGCGACGCGTCTGCCCAATGCCTCGATCCCGAAAACCCGGGGCGAACATGCCCACCGCGCTGAACCCACGACAACAGGCTTTAACGCCCCGCGAACACCTTGCCAGCCGCTGCCACACACCGGCATAGCGTGGCGATCAGGGAGGCGGATAACGTCATCACCGGCTCGCCGCCGTCGACACCGAAGCTCTCTCCCTTCGCATTCGGCGGCGCGGCCGGCCCCTCTTCGGGCGAGTCCCGCCCTCCACGCACGCAGCCGGCCAGGCTGCGTGCGCTTTCCGAACGACAGCCCTCAGGCCGCCTGCGCCACGCGCGCCTGGCGCCGCGCGCGCACCGCCTGCGCCAGCCGCTCCAGCACCTGCACCGAGCTGTCCCAGTCGATGCAGCCGTCGGTGATGCTCTGCCCGTAGACCAGCGGCTGGCCGGCGACCAGTTCCTGGCGCCCGCCGACCAGGTGGCTTTCCACCATCACCCCGACGATGCGGGGCTGCCCGGCCTCCAGTTGCGCGGCGATGGCGTCGATCACCTTGGGCTGGTTGTCCGGATTCTTGCCGCTGTTGGCGTGGCTGGCATCGACCATCAGCCGCGCCGGCAGGCCGGCCTTCTCCAGCGCCTGGCCGGCGGCGGCGACGCTGTCGGCGTCGTAGTTGGGCTGGGTGCCGCCGCGCAGGATCACGTGGCAGTCGGGGTTGCCGGCGGTGGCCGCGACCGCGGTCTGCCCGTCCTTGGTCACCGCCAGGAAATGGTGCGGATGCGAGGCCGCGCCGACCGCGTCGACCGCGATCTTGACGTCGCCGCTGGTGCCGTTCTTGAAGCCCACCGGGCACGACAGGCCCGAGGCCATCTCGCGGTGCACCTGGCTCTCGGTGGTGCGCGCGCCGATCGCGCCCCAGGCCACCAAGTCGGCGATGTACTGCGGCGAGATGATGTCGAGGAACTCCACGCCGGCCGGCAGGCCGAGGCGGTTGATGTCGCGCAGCAGGCCGCGCGCCAGGCGCAGGCCCTTGTTGATGTCGAAGCTGCCGTCGAGGTTGGGGTCGTTGATCAGGCCCTTCCAGCCGACCGTGGTGCGCGGCTTCTCGAAATACACCCGCATCACGATCTCCAGCGCATCGCCATAGGTGTCGCGCAGCGGGCGCAGGCGCTGCGCGTACTCCATCGCCGCGACCGGGTCGTGGATCGAGCAGGGGCCGATCACCACCGCCAGGCGGTCGTCGCGGCCGTGCAGGATCTCGTGCAGCGCCGCGCGCGAGGCGGCCACGGTCTGCGAGGCCTCCTCGTCGCAGGGCAGCAGCGCCAGCAGTTGCGAGGGCGGGGTCAGCGGTTCGATCTTGCGGATGCGCAGATCATCGGTGTGGGGAGCCATGGGGAATCTCTCGGTCGGGTCTGGGTGGGGGCCAGTCCGGCGGCATGAAAAAAGCCGCCAGGTTCGCTGGCGGCTTTCGGGATTGCGGCTGAAGTGTCCTTCAGGGTGAACGCGATCCTTCCTCCGCCAGCGGCATCGGAAAACCGTAGTACCAAAAATAAAAGCTGCGGCAGGAGGCGTTCATGGGATGCAGTGATAGCACAGGGTTCGCGGCGGCGCCACAGTTGCATTGGCAACTGGTGGGGGAGCCGGGAATCGGGATTCAGGAATGGGGAATCGTAAAAGCGGCGGTGCCGCGAAGAGCCGGGATTGGGGAGTCGGGAATGGGGATTCGCAACAGCGGCGGTGCCGCGACCGGTTGCGATGCTGGGTTACCGATTTCCCACTCGCGGCGCTCGGAAATCCGATGCGTACTCCGCCGCCGCTTCGCGGTCGATCACGTTGTCGGAAGGGGTGTTGTAGCGCTGGTGCCAGCGTGGCGCTTCTTGTCGCGCGCGCGCGACCAGATGCGTGCTACGCATGTCCTCCAGCGACGCGACCGGCGGATGCGCCGACGGGTTGGCCAGCCGCGCGACGCATGCAAGCGTGGCGGGCGAGCGCAGCGGCAGGCCGCACGCCGACTGGCAAAAAAAGAGCCCCGCATCGCTGCGGGGCTCCTTTCGACTGCGTGCAACAGGTCGGCCGAGGCCGGCTGGATCAGAAATCCATGCCGCCCATGCCGCCCATGCCGCCGCCCATGCCGCCCGGCGCGGCCGGCTCGTCCTTCTTCGGGGCCTCGGCCACCATCGCTTCGGTGGTGATCATCAGGCCGGCGATCGAGGCGGCGTTCTGCAGCGCCGAACGGGTCACCTTGGTCGGATCCAGGATGCCGAACTCGACCATGTCGCCGAACTCGCCGTTGGCGGCGTTGTAGCCGAAGTTGCCGGTGCCTTCCTTGACCTTGTTCAGGATCACGGACGGCTCTTCGCCGGCGTTGGTGACGATCTCGCGCAGCGGCGCTTCCATCGCGCGCAGCGCGATCTGGATGCCGTGGGTCTGATCTTCATTGGCGCCCTTCAGCTCGCCGATCGCGGTCAGCGCGCGCACCAGGGCCACGCCGCCGCCCGGGACCACGCCTTCTTCCACCGCCGCACGGGTCGCGTGCAGGGCGTCTTCGACGCGCGCCTTCTTTTCCTTCATCTCGATCTCGGTCGAGGCACCGACCTTGATCACCGCCACGCCGCCGGCCAGCTTGGCCACGCGCTCCTGCAGCTTCTCGCGGTCGTAGTCCGACGAGGTCTCTTCGATCTGCGCCTTGATCTGCTTGATGCGCGACTCGATCGCCGAGGTGTCGCCGGCGCCGTCGATGATGGTGGTGTTCTCCTTGGAGACCTGCACCTTCTTGGCACGGCCCAGGTCCTTGATGGTCGCCTTCTCCAGCGCCAGGCCCACTTCCTCGGAGATCACGGTGCCGCCGGTCAGCACGGCCATGTCTTCCAGCATCGCCTTGCGACGGTCGCCGAAGCCCGGGGCCTTGACCGCCACGACCTTGACGATGCCGCGGATGGTGTTGACCACCAGGGTCGCCAGCGCTTCGCCTTCGACTTCCTCGGCGACGATCAGCAGCGGCTTGCCGGCCTTGGCCACGCCTTCCAGCACCGGCAGCAGGTCGCGCACGTTGGAGATCTTCTTGTCGTGCAGCAGGATGAACGGGTCGTCCAGGTCGGCCTGCTGGCTCTGCTGGTTGTTGATGAAGTACGGCGACAGGTAGCCGCGGTCGAACTGCATGCCCTCGACCACGTCCAGCTCGTTCTCCAGGCCCGAACCTTCCTCGACCGTGATCACGCCTTCCTTGCCGACCTTCTTCATCGCGTCGGCGATGATGTTGCCGATCGACTCGTCGGAGTTGGCGGAGATGGTGCCGACCTGGGCGATGGCCTTGTCGTCGGCGGTGGGCTTGCTGATCTTCTTCAGCTCAGCCACGGCGGCCACCACGGCCTTGTCGATGCCGCGCTTGAGGTCCATCGGGTTCATGCCGGCGGCGACCGCCTTGGAGCCTTCGCGGATCAGGGCCTGCGCCAGCACGGTGGCGGTGGTGGTGCCGTCGCCGGCGTTGTCGGAGGTCTTGGAGGCGACTTCCTTCACCATCTGCGCGCCCATGTTCTCGAACTTGTCGGCCAGTTCGATTTCCTTGGCGACGGAGACGCCGTCCTTGGTGATGGTCGGGGCGCCGAAGCTCTTCTCGAGCACGACGTTGCGGCCCTTCGGGCCCAGGGTGGCCTTGACGGCATTGGCGAGGATGTTGACGCCGCGCACCATGCGCGAACGGGCGTCTTCACCGAAACGGATATCTTTGGCAGCCATGTGTGTAACTCCGGGATTCGTGATTGGGGATTAGGGATTCGCTAGAGCGGGGATTCGGGCGGAGATGTCGGGTCGCGCGGCGCCTGGCGCCTTTGCCAATCCCGAATCCCGATTCCCGAATCCCGCGATCGGGGGCTTTAGCCCACGATCGCCAGGATGTCGTCTTCGCGCAGCACCTTGTACTCGACGCCTTCGGCCTTGTAGCTGGAGCCGGCGTACTGGCCGTAGATGACCTTGTCACCGACCTTGACCGCCGGGGCGCGGACGCTGCCGTTGTCCAGCGGCTTGCCGCTGCCGATGGCGACGATCTCGCCCTTGGTGGACTTCTCCTTGGCCGAATCCGGGATCACGATGCCGCCGGCGGAGATTTCGTCGGCTTCGATCGGCTTGACTACGACGCGGTCGTGAAGCGGCTTGATGCTCATTGAGTGAGACCCTCTTAAGTGATTGATTGGTCTAGGAAAGGCCGGCGATGTTAGCACTCGCATGTGACGACTGCCAGCAGCGCTCGCGAAAAAACCCGGTACGCCGGGATGCGCTTGATGTGGTGCTGGCCTGGGGCCTTTCAAGGGCCGGGGCGCAAAAAATTTCGCGACGGCCGCCGGCCGACGCCGGAACTGGTAACCGGATTCCGCACGCTGTCACACAGGCAGGCTAGGCTCGCAGGCCAGGGGGGATCGTCCAAAGGGAGTTGTCGATGAAGCCATCCGCCGTTGCGTTACCTCTCGCCTGTCTGCTGGCCCTGGCCGGCCACGCCCAGGCCGCCGTGTTCATCAACGAATTGCACTACGACGACGCCACCGCCGCCGGCGACACCGGCGAAGGCGTGGAGATCGTCGCCACCGCCGGGGAGAGCCTGAGCGGCTACAAGGTCTACCTCTACAACGGCAGCAACCCGGGCGCCGCCACGGTCTATGCCACCAGTTCGGTGCCGGCCGGCAACCTGGTCAGCTGCGGCGGGCAGGTGCGCATCGCCACCGTCAGCTATGCCAGCAACGGCGTGCAGAACGGTCCCAACGACGGCCTGGCGCTGGTCGACGGCAACGGCCAGGTGGTGCAGTTCCTCAGCTACGAGGGCGCGATCACCGGCGGCGGCGGCCCGGCCGCCGGCCTGACCAGCCAGAACCTGCCGGTCAGCGAGAGCAACAGCACCGCGGCCGGGACCTCGCTGCAACTGCGCGGCAGCAACGGCAGCACCGCGGCGAACTTCACCTGGGCCGGCAGCGCGGCCAGCAGCTTCGGCGCCTGCAACAGCGGCCAGACCTTCAGCGGCGGCAGCGCCAATGCCGCGCCGTCGGTGACCGCGACCACCCCGGCGCAGGGCGCCAGCAACTTCCCCGCCGCGGGCGACCTGGCGGTGAGCTTCAGCGAGGCGGTGACCCTGTCCAGCGGCGCGTTCGGGCTGAGCTGCAGCCAGTCCGGCACGGTAGCGCTGAGCTACCCGAGCAGCGGCAGCCAGTTCGCGATCTCCACCAATACCGCCCTGGCTGCTGGCGAAAGCTGCAGCCTGAGCATTCTCGCCGCGCGCGTCAGCGACGCCGGCGGCGCGCATCCGGCGCAGGACAGCAGCATCGCCTTCAGCGTCGCCAGCGGCACTGGCGGCGGCGGCAGCGGCTACTACGCGCGGGTCAACACCTCCAGCCCCAGCCAACTGCGCTGCTCGCTGCACGAGACGATCAAGGGCCACACCGTCTACCCGTACAGCAGCAGCTCCGGCACCAATACCTGGACCATCCTGGAGATCGCCGACGAGGACCCGAGCAACAGCGGGCGCATCCTCGACGCCTACCGCAACCGCAGCTACGCCAAGGGCACCGACCGCGCCGGCAGCGGCAGCGGCCTGAAGTACAACCGCGAGCACAGTTGGCCGAACTCGCTGGGCTTCGGCAGCGCCACCGGCGACAAGGGCCTGCCCTACGCGCCGTACACCGACACGCACATGCTGTACCTGACCGACTCGGCCTGGAACGCCGACCGCGGCAACAAGCCCTACGCCAACTGCGACAGCAACTGCGGCGAGCGCGCCACCGAGGCCAACGCCGGCTTCGGCGGCGGCAGCGGCGCCTATCCGGGCAACTCCAACTGGGTGCGCACGCCGGACGGCAACGGCGGCAGCTTCGAGGTGTGGAACCATCGCAAGGGCGACATGGCGCGCGCGGTGATGTACATGGCGATCCGCTACGAAGGCGGCACCGACGCGGCCACCGGCCAGTCCGAGCCGGACCTGGAGCTGACCGACGACCGCAGCAAGATCGTCAAGACCTCGTCCTCGCCGGCGTACATGGGCCTGCTGTCGACCCTGATCGCATGGAGCCAGCAGGATCCGCCGGACGACGCCGAGCGTGCCCGCAACGAGGTGGTCTTCAGCTTCCAGGGCAACCGCAACCCGTTCATCGACCATCCGGAGTGGGCGACGCCGTCGCTGTTCATCTCCGCCAAGCCGGCCAGTTGCCAGTTGCTCAACTGACCCGTGCCTCCCGGCGCGCCGCAATGGCGCGCCGGGACTTGCGTGACCCCAGGGTGGCGCCGGATGACGCGCCGGCGCCGGCGCCCGAAACCGCTCCCGCGCGGCGTTCCACATTCATTGCCGCGCGTGGACCTTGGTTGGACGCGTGCAGCGCGGAACGGCCAATCGCCGCCTGGCGTCCACCGCCAGGCGTTCGCCCACGCAGCGCTCCTGCTTCGATCAGACCTGGACGGATCGCCACGCCAGCCGGCGGCGGATGGCCGCGCGATGCACCTGCGGAAGCGGCCCGGTAGCCGACCGCCCCTCCCCGGCCTCGCAACCGCCGCGACCCGCGATGGGAGAGGGGATTCGGGGTTCGAAAGAGCCACCGCCAAACGCAACCTCGTTGCAGCAGACGCAGCACCAACGCCGTCGCGCTTGCCATTCCCGATTCCCCATTCCCGATTCCCCACTCCCTATACTGTCGGCCGCATGTCGTCGCCCCCACTCCGCCTGCTGTTCAGCACCTGTCCCGACCCGGCCAGCGCCGCGCGGGTCGCCCAGGCCTTGGTCGAGGAACGCCTGGCCGCGTGCGTGAGCCGCCTGCCCGGCATGCAGTCCACCTACCGCTGGCAGGACACCGTGGAGCAGGCCGACGAAGTGCTGCTGCTGATCAAGACCGCCGCCGACCGCGTCCCCGCGCTGCAACGGCGGCTGGGCGAACTGCACCCCTACGCGGTGCCGGAACTGGTCGAGGTCGAGATCGCCGGCGGCCTGCCCGCCTATCTGCAGTGGGTGCATGCCGAAACCCGTGAGGAACCGTAAGCCGATGACCTTGCTGCACCGTATCGCCGCCCTGTGCCTGCTGGCCGCGGCCGCTTTTCCCGCCCTGGCGGTGGACGAGAAGGACCTGCTGCCGGTCGACCAGGCCTTCGCCCTGAGCGCGCGCGCGCCGGAGCGCGGCCGCATCGAACTGCACTGGAAGATCGCCGACGGCTACTACCTGTACCGGCACCGGATCGCGGTCCGCGTGGAGCACGGCTTCAAGGCCAACCCGACCCTGCAGTTGCCGGCCGGGCACAAGAAGGTCGACCCGTATTTCGGCGAAGTGGAGACCTACCGCGGCCAGCTGAGCGCGGTGCAGACCGGCGCCGCCGCCAGCGGCGTGGACACCCTGCAGGTGGAAGTCCGCTACCAGGGCTGCGCCGACGCCGGGGTGTGCTACCCGCCGCAGAAGCGCCTGCTCAGCGTGGCCTTGCCGGCGGACGAGACCGCCACCGCGGCGGCCCCCGCGCCTTCGCCCTCGCCGTTGCCGGGCAGCGGCCCGGGCACTGCCGGCGGCCCCGCCACGCCGTTGTTCGGTGCCGGCGCCGGCGCGATGCAGGGCCTGCCGCTGCCCTCGGACCAGGCGTTCGGCTTCGAGGCCATCGTCGGCGACGGCAACACCCTGCTGCTGCGCTTCACCCCGGCGCCGGGCTATTACCTGTATCGCGACCGCACCGCGCTGGCGCTGGAAGGCGCCCCGGGCATCCGCACCGGGATGCCGCAGTGGCCGCAGGGCCGCTCGCACAAGGACGAGCACTTCGGCAACGTGGTGGTGTACTTCGACCAGGCCGAGGTCACCGTGCCGCTGCAACGCCAGCGCGCCGACGCGGCCGAGGCGACCTTGGTGGCCACCTTCCAGGGCTGCCAGACCGACGGCATCTGCTATCCGCCGATGACCCGCCGGGTGAAGCTGTCGCTGCCCGCCGGCAAGGTCAGCCCCGCCGACCAGGCCCAGGTGGCGCCGCTGCTGGTGCCGCCGCTCGCCAGCGATCAGGCCGACGCCAGCGACGCCGACGCCGAGGCGGCCCCGGTGACCGCGCCCGACGCGGCGACGGCGCCGGACGCCTCGGCGCACAACGCCGCGCGCAGCGCCGCGCCGCCGCAGGCGGAACCGCAGAACCTGCTGTGGATCCTGCTGCTGGCGCTGTGCGGCGGCCTGGTGCTGAACCTGCTGCCGTGCGTGCTGCCGATCCTGTCGTTGAAGGTGCTGGGCGTGGCGCAGAGCGGCGAGAGCCGCAGCCGCGCGCGCAGCCATGCGCTGTGGTACACGCTGGGCGTGCTGACCTCCTTCGCCGTGGTCGGCGGCATCGTCGTCGCCGCAGGCCTGTTGTGGGGCTTCCAGTTGCAGCGCCCGGGTTTCGTCGCGACGCTGGTCTACCTGATGTTCGTGGTCGGACTGAGCCTGTCGGGCGTGTTCACCCTCAGCGCCAACCTCGGCGGCCTGGGCCAGTCGCTGGTGGCGCGCAGCGGCCCGGTCGGCGACTTCTCCACCGGCGTGCTGGCCTGCGTGGTGTCCAGCGCCTGCATCGGCCCGGGCATGGGCACTGCGCTGGGCTACGCGCTGACCGCGCCGCCGGCGATGGCGATGCTGGTGTTCCTGACCCTGGGCCTGGGCCTGGCGCTGCCGTTCCTGCTGATCGGCTTCGTGCCGTCGCTGGCCAGGCGCCTGCCCAAGCCGGGGGCGTGGATGGAAACGCTCAAGCAGGTGCTGGCGTTCCCGATGTACCTGACCGCGATCTGGCTGCTGTGGGTGCTGGGCAAGCAGCGCGGCGTGGACGCGGTGGCGCTGCTGCTGGTCGGCGCCACCCTGCTGGCGCTGGGCCTGTGGTGGTTCGAGCGCGCGCGCTGGCGCGAGCACAAGACCGGCATGCGCCTGGCCACCGTGCTGCTGGTGGCGGCGCTGGTGCCGGCCTGGGGCGTGACCCGGCTGCCGCCGCCCGGCGCGACGGTGGAACGCAACACCGTGGCCTATTCGCCGGAGATGCTGGACCGGCTGCGCACCGACAACCGCGTGGTGTTCGTCAACATGACCGCCGACTGGTGCGTGACCTGCAAGGCCAACGAACGCAACGTGTTCAGCGGCGACGCGTTCCGCGACACGCTCAAGCGCGTCGATGCGGTGTACATGAAGGGCGACTGGACCAACGAGGACCCGCGCATCAGCGCCTTCCTCGCCGAGCACAAGGCGGTCGGCGTGCCCTTGTACGTGGTCTACGGCCCAGGCGCGCCGCCGACCGTGCTGCCGCCGGTGCTGAGCCAGGCGGTGGTCGAGGACGCGCTGCTGCGCGCGGCGCGATGAGGGCCACGCCGCCGCGCCTGCTCGCGGTGGCCGCGGTGGCGGCGGCGCTGGGCGTGGCCGCCGCGCAGCTGTGGTGGCGCGAGCCCGCGCCCGCGGCGGACACGGGCGCGGCCAAGCCGGCGACCGCGGCGGCGGCGCCCGCCGTCGCCGCGCGTCCCGGCGACCTGGCGCCGGCGCTACAGTTGCCGACGCTCGACGGCGGCCGCCTGACCCTCGACCGCTTCCGCGGCCGCCCGCTGCTGGTCAACGTCTGGGCCAGTTGGTGCGAACCGTGCGTGCGCGAAATGCCGGAGCTCGATCGCCTGGCGCAGGCACAGCCGGCCGACGGCCTGCAGGTGCTCGGCATCGCCCTGGACCGCCCCGAGGACGTGCGCGCGTTCCTGCAACGGGTGCCGATCACCTATCCGATCGCGCTGGAGACGCCCGGCCCGGCCGACGCCAGCGTGCGCCTGGGCGACACCCAGGGCCTGCTGCCTTACAGCGTGCTGATCGACGCCAATGGCCGCATCGTGCGGCAGAAGCTGGGACCCTTCGCGCCGGGCGAAGCCGAACGCTGGGCGCAGATGCCGTAGGCGCTCGCTTGCGCACTCGCCCTTGTAGGAGCGGCTTCAGCCGCGACAGGCGTTACCGGTAACACCTGTCGCGGCTGAAGCCGCTCCTACAGGGGATCCTCGCCGGGAGCGGGATTGCGCTATACCGCCTGCCGCCGCGCTTCGCCGCCGGCAACCCGCGCCTGCCCCAGCGCCGCCAGTTCCGCGGCCAGGCGTTGCGCGCCGGCGCGCAGTTCCGGCACCGCGGTGATTTCCCACAACCCGCCGCGCAGCAGCGGCCCCAGGCAGTACAGCCCGGCGACCGGATGGCCGCTGCCGTCGCGGACCTGCAGGCGCTCGTCCACCACCAGGCCCAGGCCCAGCGGATCGGCCTGCAACAGGCCAGCGTCGCGCATCGTGGCGATCAGCGGATGGCTGGTGCGGGCGACGTCGGTGTCCAGCCCTGTGGCGCGGATCAGCACGTCGAACGCCTCGGTCCGCGCGCTGTTGCTGCCGCGGTCGCGGATCACCGCCTCCACCGCGGTCTCGCTCAGCCGCGCACGCAACAGGCGCCCGGCGCGGATGCGCAACTGCTCCTGCTGCTGCATCTGCGCCAGCGCAGTGGCCGCGGCCGGGGCCAGCCGATGCCGCGCCGCTTCCCAGTACGGGCGCAGGTGGCGCAGGAAACGCGCGCGCGCCGCCGGCGCCAGGCCCTTCCAGAACGGCTGCAGATGCGGGCGCAACGCATCGACCACGCAGCGCCAATCCTCCACCACCGTGGTCAACTGGCGCAGGCTGCGCACCAGGCCGCTGAGGTCGTGGTTGCGCAGCGCCTGCGCCACGCTCGGCGGCAGCGTCACCGGCGCGCCCGGCTGGGCCAGATGCGCCTGCGGCGCCAGGCCGCGCCGCGACAAGGAGGTGATCGGGCCGCGATGGCCGCGCCGGCGCAGGGTCAGCGCGACGTCGGCCATGGTCAGGCCGGTGCCGACCAGCAACAGCCGCGCCTGCGGGGGCACCTCGTCCAGCACGCCGTCCTGCCATGGCCAGCCGATGTAGCGCCGGTGCACCGCCAGGCGCGGGCCGATGCCGGGCAACGCCGCCGGCGGCAGCGCGCCGATCGCCAGCACCACCACGTCGCTGACCACGTCCTCGCCGTTGGCCAGGAAGATGCGGAAGCCGTCCGGCCCGCGTTCCACCGCCACCGCCTCCTCACTCACCCGCGCCACGTCCACCTTCGAGGCGGCCAGCGCCGCGTCCAGGTGCTGCTCCAGGTAGCGGCCGTAGCGCAGCCGCGGCAGGAACTCCAGGCGCTGCGCGGCGTCGAGCTGCAGGGCGTCGGCGAACCCGCCCGGATCCTGCGGGTCCACGCCCAGGTCCTTGGCGCGCACGTTCAACAGATGCTCGGGCCGCGCCGCGCCATAGGCGATGCCGCGGCCGAAGGTCTCGGCCACGCCGATCAAGCTCAGCCGGCTGGCCGTTCCCTGCCTGGCCAGAGCCGCGGCCAGCACGTTGCCGCAGAATCCTGCGCCGATGATCGCAATTCGCATGGGCTGACACTCGTGGCGGATCGGGGCGTCCTTTGTGCCCGGGATGCGGGCCGCGGGTGTAAATCGCCGGTTAATGCGCGCCAGATGGCGCATTCCGATCGGGCATCAGCACATGCATTCGGCCCATAAGCGGCGTCCGCTGGACCCTGGCCGTGGAATCGCGCCATGCCTGGAATTTCCAGCGCGGCATGGTGCGTTTCCCGCACGCGCAGGGCACGCGCCAAGGATGGACACGCAGGCGCGCGATCGACTTACTGAAGGCCTTCTTCGCGCAGCGCCTGCTGCACCGAGGGCCGCGCGTGCACGCGCCGGTACCATGCCTGCAGGTGCTGCAACGCGTCGAAGTGGATATCCGCCTTGTAGTGCGAGATCAGCCAGGGCGCCTGGCCCCAGCCGGTCAGCGCGTAGAGATAGGCATCGGCGACGGTGAAGGCATCGCCCATCAGGAACCGGCGATCGGCGAGCTGCGCGTCGATCCAGGCGAAACGCTGCTCCAGCTTCGGCCGGGCGGTGTCCACGTACTGGCCGGCAAGTCGGGCGTACAGCAGCGGAATGAAGCCCTTGTGGATCTCCGAGGTCAGGAAGTTCAGCCACTCCTGCAAGCGATAGCGTTGCATGCTGCCGTTGCGCGGCACCAGGCCGAGCTCCGGCTTGAGGTCGCCCAGGTACTGGACGATGGCCGGACCTTCGCGCAGCACGCTGCCATCGTCGAGTTCGAGCGCCGGCACATAGCCCATCGGGTTGACCCGATGGAAATCCTCTCCGTCCCCGGTCAGGTGCTTGCGGTGATCGACCCGCACCAGCGTCGCCTCGAGGCCGAGCTCGTGCAGCACGATATGCGGCGCGAGCGAGCAGGCGGCCGGGATGTAGTACAGCTTCATTGCAATCTCCAGAAAGTGGGCGCCGCTCTGGCGGCAGCGGCCGACGCATTCTAGAAACCTGGTATAGAAAAGGAAGAAGGCACTATAATGTTGTCTAGGTACAAAATTTATACCTTGCAGCGCAGACCGAGGCACCCACGATGAAGGACAACGTTTCCGGCTGCTCCGTGGAAGAGGCCATGCGCCTGCTGGGCGGCAGGTGGCGCCTGTTGCTGGTGTCGTACCTGCTGGAGGGACCCAAGCGGTTCAACGAACTGCGCCGCGACGTTCCGGCCATTTCGCAGCGCATGCTGACCCTGGACCTGCGCGCCCTGGAAGAGGCGGGGCTGATCCAGCGCACCGTCCATGCGACCGTGCCGGTCAAGGTCGAATACGCGCTGACCGAGGACGGGCGTCGCCTGGAACCGGTGGTCGCGGTGATGAAGGAGTTCGGGCTGTGGGTCAAGGCGCGGTCTGCCGGTTGAGCACTGCCGGCGCGGGACCGGAGGACAGGTCGCTGACCGCACAGACGCTTATGCGAACCGGCTGCGGAACGCAGCCAGCGCCATGCGTCGCCGCACATCGCGAACCGCCACAGCCTCCATGCAGGAATGCGCCTGGCCCGGCAGCGGCCTGGACGGGCTAGGATGCAGACAGGCGGCGACCGCCACGCCCGCCTCGCACCCGCACTGCCCGCTGCGCACGCCGCAGAACCAAACATCCGTTTAAAACACGCGCAACTTCGCCGAACTGGACAGTAATCCCGGCTTCGCGCAGACTGCCGCCCTTTCCGCTGCTTTGTCCTCCATGGCGCGACTGCTGCTGCTGCACGGCCCCAACCTCAACCTGCTCGGCACCCGCGAGCCGGGGGTGTACGGGCACACCACGCTGGCGCAGATCGATGCGGCCCTGCTGGCGCAGGCCAGCGCCGCCGGGCACCAACTGGACAGCCTGCAGACCAACGCCGAGCACGTGCTGGTGGAACGGGTGCAGGCCGCGCGCGGCGACGGCACCGCCTTCATCCTGATCAATCCGGCCGCGTTCACCCACACCTCGGTGGCGCTGCGCGACGCGCTGGCGGCGGTGGCGATCCCGTTCATCGAGATCCACCTGTCCAACCCGCACAGCCGCGAGCCGTTCCGCCACCACAGCTATTTCAGCGACCACGCGGTCGGCGTGATCTGCGGCTTCGGCGCCGACAGCTACCGCTATGCGATGGATGCGGCGCTGACGCGGCTGGGAGCGGGCGCGTGAGCGGGGCGCCTGCGCTTCAGCGCGCGTGCACCGGAGCCGCGCCAGCGTGTCCGAGTTCGCCGGGCCACGCGCCCGGTCATTTCCCGATTCACCTCAAGAGGCCGTTATGGATCTCCGTAAAATCAAGAAGCTGATCGACCTGCTGGAAGAATCCAATCTCGCCGAAATCGAGATCAAGGAAGGCGAGGAAAGCGTGCGCCTGGCGCGCACCCCCAAGGGCATGATCAGCAGTGCCCCGCAGCAGTACGCCGCCCCGGCCCCCGCCGCGCCGGCCGCCGCGCCGATGCCGATGAACTCGCCCACCGAGGCCTCCACCGGCGGCAGCGCCAAGCCCGGCAACGCCCTGCCCGAGGGCCACGTGCTGCGCGCGCCGATGGTCGGCACTTTCTACACCTCGCCGGCGCCGGACAAGCCCGCCTTCGTCAGCGTCGGCCAGGCGGTCAAGGCCGGCGAAACCCTGGCGATCATCGAGGCGATGAAGATGTTCAACCCGATCGAGGCCGACGTCTCCGGCACCATCGTGGCCATCCTCAGCGAAAGCGGCCAGCCGGTGGAGTTCGACCAGCCGTTGTTCGTGATTGGCTGAGACGCCGGGATTGGGGAGTCGTGATTCGGGATTCGCAACAGCGGCCGCACGAGCGCCTGGACGTATGGCGCGATGCGATGGCGCTGGTCGAAGCGACCTACCGGCTCACCCAGGATTTCCCGGATGCAGAACGCTTCGGACTGACGGCACAGATGCGGCGCGCCGCAATCAGCGTTCCCTCCAACATCGCGGAGGGTGCCGCGCGGCGCTCCACCGCCGAGTACCTGCGCTATCTGTCGATGGCGCGGGGTTCGCTGGCCGAGTTGGATACGCAGATGCAGATCGCAACGCGGCTGCAGTTCGGCGCGCCGGACGCGGCAACCCATGATCTCTTGAACCGCACTTTCTCCAGGCTCAACGCATTGATCCGCACGCTGGACGATTCGCGACACCTGCGCGATGCCGGCGCCCTCTACGAATCCCCAATCTCGAATCCCCAATCCCATGCTCGATAAAGTCGTCATCGCCAATCGCGGCGAAATCGCGCTGCGCATCCTGCGCGCGTGCCATACGCTCGGCATCCGCACGGTCGCGGTGCATTCCACCGTGGACCGCAACCTCAAGCACGTGGCCATGGCCGACGAGTCGGTGTGCATCGGCCCGGCGCCCTCCTCGGAGAGCTACCTCAACATCCCGGCGCTGATCGCCGCGGCCGAGGTCACCGACGCCCAGGCCATCCATCCCGGCTACGGCTTCCTGTCGGAGAACGCCGACTTCGCCGAACGCGTGGAGCAGTCCGGCTTCATCTTCATCGGGCCCAAGGCCGACACCATCCGCCTGATGGGCGACAAGGTCGAGGCGATCCGCGCGATGAAGGCCGCCGGCGTGCCGTGCGTGCCCGGTTCGGGGGGCCCGCTGGGCGAGGACATCGTCGCCAACACCAAGATCGCGCGCGAGATCGGCTACCCGGTGATCATCAAGGCCGCCGGCGGCGGCGGCGGCCGCGGCATGCGCGTGGTGCATTCGGAGGCCGCGCTGAAGGCCGCGATCGAGACCACCAAGTCCGAGGCCAAGGCCGCCTTCAGCAACGACCAGGTGTACATGGAGAAGTTCCTGGAGAACCCGCGCCACGTGGAGATCCAGGTGCTGGCCGACGGCCAGGGCAACGCCATCCACCTGGGCGAGCGCGACTGCTCGATGCAGCGTCGCCACCAGAAGGTGGTGGAGGAAGCGCCGGCACCGGGCATCACCGAGCAACTGCGCAACGAGATCGGCAAGGTCTGCGTGGACGCCTGCATCCGCATCGGCTACCGCGGCGCCGGCACCTTCGAATTCCTGTTCGAGGACGGCCGCTTCTACTTCATCGAAATGAACACGCGCATCCAGGTGGAGCACCCGGTCACCGAGCGCATCACCGGCATCGACCTGGTCTGCGAGCAGTTGCGCATCGCCGCCGGGCACAAGCTGAGCATCAAGCAGAAGGACATCGTCCTGCGCGGCCATGCGATCGAGTGCCGGATCAACGCCGAGGATCCGGAAACCTTCATGCCCAACCCGGGCCTGATCACCGGCTTCCACCCGCCCGGCGGCCCCGGCGTGCGCGTGGACACGCACATCTACAGCGGCTACAAGGTGCCGCCGAACTACGACTCGATGATCGGCAAGCTGATCGTGCACGGCCCCGACCGCGAGACCGCGATCGCGCGCATGCGCGTGGCGCTGAGCGAGATGGTGGTGGACGGCATCAAGACCAACATCCCGCTGCAGCAGCGGATCATGCGCGACAAGGGCTTCCAGGCCGGCGGGCAGAACATCCACTACCTGGAAAAGCGCCTGGCCGAGCGCAAGAACAAGTCGATCGCGTTGGTCTGAGGGGCCGGGAATGGGGATTCGGGAATCGCAAAGGCGGGTTTCCGGGTCCTGATCCATTTCTGGTGATGGTGGCAGTTGCGGGGGCGCCCCCGCCCTGTCGCCGAGGTATTCGCGGTGACGGAGATTGCACACAGCTGCTCGCGTCGTCGTAGGGAGTGTCGGCGCGCTCGGATGCAGGTCTCGCGCCGCGTCCAGGGTCAGCGCCTGGCGTAGTGGCTGGGCGGTTCGCCCGCGTGGCGGCTGAAGGCCACGCTGAAGCTGCTGGTGGAGCCGTAGCCGACGCGTTGCGCCACCTCGGCCACGGTCATTCCGTCGCGCCGCAGCAGGTCCTTGGCCACCTGCATGCGCCAGGCCAGCACGTACTCCATCGGCGCCACGCCGACGGTGCGGGTGAAGCGCTCGAAGAAGGTCGAGCGCGACAGCGCCGCCACCTTTGCCAGTTCGCCCACCGTCCAGGCGTGGTCGATGCGCGCGTGGATCTGCTTGAGCGCCATCGCCAGCCGCTCGTCGCCCAGCCCGCGCAGCAGGCCCGGCGGCGCATTGTCCGCGCTGGTCCAGCGCATGGCCTCGACCAGCAGCATCTCCACCAGCCGCGACAGCATGTACTCGCTGCCCGGTTTGCGGTCGCGGTACTCCTCGCCCACCATCCGCACCAGGTGCACCAGGCGGCCCGCCCCCTGCACATGCACCACCGTCGGCAACAGCGAGGCCAGCAGCCCGGCATTGGCGCTGTCGAACAGGAACGCGCCGCCCAGGGACAGCATGTCCGGCGCGCCGCCCTGCTCGCCATGGCGAAGCTCGCCCTGCCCGCCTGGGACCAGGGTCGGATCGATGAACACCGGCGGCGCCGGCAAGACGCCGGAGAGGGTGAATGCCGGCGTGGTCGGCAACAGCACGAAATCGCCGGCCCTGATCGCGATTGGCGGATGCCCGTCCACCGCCAGCACCGCGTCGCCTTCCAGCACGATGCAGAACCCCGGATGCCCGTACGCGGCGTAGCGCACCGCCCAGTGGCCCTTGCCGCTGATCAGGTTGGCGAACACCGCCTGTGGGTGCAGCAGGCGCACCACATCGGAGAGCGGATCGTGCATTTCGGATGCTCGCTAAAACAAAACGGATTCTGCATTATCGATCATCCGGATCGTCCCGCCTATCGTGTCCTCCCGACCCACTCACTCCTGGAGAACACAATGAAGACCGCCCTGATCACCGGCTGCTCCTCCGGCTATGGCCTGGAGACCGCGCGCCATTTCCTGGCGCAAGGCTGGAACGTCGTCGCCGGCATGCGCCAGCCGCGGCAGGACCTGCTGCCGGCATCGCCGCGGCTGCGCCTGCTGGCGCTGGACGTCACCGATGCCGACAGCATCGCGCGGGCGCTGGCCGCCGCCGGCCCGATCGACGTGCTGGTCAACAACGCCGGCATCGGCCTGTTCGGCGCGTTCGAGGCGACGCCGATGGCGACCGTGCGCGAGGTGTTCGAGACCAATACCTTCGGCACGATGGCGCTGTGCCAGGCGGTGATTCCCCAGTTCCGCGAGCAACGCGCCGGGACCATCGTCAACGTGACCTCCAGCGCCACGCTGGCGCCGTTCCCGCTGGTGGCCGCGTACACGGCCAGCAAAACCGCGATCGCGGGCTTCACCGCGTCGCTGGCGCACGAACTCAAGGCCTTCGACCTGCGGGTCAAGCTGGTGGAGCCCGGCTACGGCCCGTCCACCCGGTTCACCGCCAACGGCCAGCAGCGCATGCAGGGGCTGATCCCGGACGCTTACGCGCCCTTCGCCGGCGAGGTGTTCGCGCGCCTGGGCCAACCGGCGGCGGTGACCACGCCGGACGATGTCGCCCAGGCGATCTGGGACGCCGTCCACGACACCCGCGACCGCCTGCACTACCCCGCCGGCGCCGATGCCCTGGCCCTGTCCGCGCAGCGCCCCTAGCCGGCGACCGCCAGCCCGCGCTGATCGCCCGTCCGCGCGGGCCTCACAGGACCTGGGAACCCGCTCTTGCGATTCCCCATTCCCGATTCCCCACTCCCGGCTACTTCCCCTGCGTGCCCGGCATCGGCTCGGCGCCCAGGCTGGAGGTGGGGCTGACGATCACCACCGTTTCGGTGGAGCCGTCCGGCCAGACGATCTGGAAGGTGCTGCCGGGCGGCAAGGTGGAGAACGGCATGCCGCTGCGGGCGCGGTAGATCGCCGCGACCTGCGCGGCGCCGGCGCGGCGCACGTCGGGCGCCGCGTGCGTCGTGGTCAGTTCGACCTTGGACAGCCCGCGGTAGCGTTGCTCGCTGGTGTCGATCAGCAACAGGCCCGCCGCCGCCGCCGAATAGGCGACCAGGGCCAGGACCCAGAACCAGAACTTGGCGCCGTGCAGCCATCGCCGGTACGTCATGAGCCTGCTCCTGTCTGCATCAACCGATTGACCATCTCGTTCATCGTGTCCGTGCCTTGCCGCGGAACCGCGGCATCGTAAACAAAACTCGGGAAATCCTGGGTGGGGTCCTGCGAGCAGATCCCGCCGTTGGCGCAGTAGCGCGTCATCAGTTCGCTGTCCGGGCCGCAATCCAGGCCCAGCCGGCACGCCGCCAGTTGCCAGGCCAGTTCGGTGAACTGGGTCCCGGCGATGCGCTCGTCCAGGCTGTCGTCGCCGCGCGCGGCCAGGCCCATCGCCGGCGCCAGCGCCATGTACGCATCCGGATCGCCGGAGGCGCGGACCCGCTCCACCAGGTCGCGCTTGTAGTCGGCCGACGCCTGCAGCGGCTGCCCCAGCGCCAGCAGCGCGGCCTCGGCGGCCAGGTTGCCGCCGCGCGCGGCCTGCACGCGCTGGGCGATGATGGCCTGGCGGGTCAGGCCGTCGCCAGGCACGAAGCCGGCGCAGCGCTGGCCGACCCGCGCCCGCGCCGCGACCATGCGCGCGGACAGCGGCAACTGCGCCGCGCCGATCGCGCGGGTGTCGGCGGCGAAGCCGGCCGGGTCCATCGCGTAGCCGGCGCAGTAGTCGTAGATGCGGCTCAGCAGCCAGGACGCATCGGCATCGCCCTGGGCCACGGCGGCGGACAGCTGCTGCGCCGTGCGGTACAGGTCGGGGCTGCGCTCCAGCGCGGCGCGGCGGTCGGATGGCTCCGCTTGCGCCAGGGCCGGCACCGCGCTCGATGGCCGCTGCTCCGGCTGCGCCCGCGCCAGGTCGGGCGCGACCGCCACCACGGCGCTGGCCGGCGCCGCGGGCGCGGCCGTCCGCGGCAGGGCGCGATACGCGACCACGCCCAGCAGCAGCGCGGCAGGCGCCAGCAACAGCCAGGTTGTGCGGGACATGGCGAGAGACATGCGCAAGGACGTCGGGACGGCGGGCGGCGCGGGCGGCCGCTCCCTGGAACCGAGGGCCGCCGCAGTGTCGCAGTCTAACGCAGCCGATGGCGGGCCACGGCAGACAATGGCGGCCGCGGTCACGGCACGCAGGCGACCGGCGCCGTTCGGGCCGGCGGCGGTCGTCTAAGATGCGGGGTCATTTCCTCCGTACCCGACCGATGCCGTTCCTCGAACTCACCGTGCGCTGCACCGATGCCACCCAGCCCCGCTACGAGACCGCGCTGGAGGACGTCGGCGCGCTGGCGGTCACCCTGCTCGACGCCGAGGCCGACACCAGCAACGAGCGCGCGATCCTGGAGCCGGGGGTCGGCGAGACCCCGCTGTGGGGCACGCTGGTGCTGACCGCGCTATTCCCGGCCGAGCAGGACGCGTTGCTGCTGCTGGCCGCGCTGGAGGCCTTCGATCCGGGCCTGGACTGGACCCAGGCGACCTTCCGCAAGGTCGACGACCAGGACTGGGAACGCGCCTGGCTGGACCAGTTCCAGCCGATGCGCTTCGGCGCCCGCACCTTCATCGTGCCGTGGAACCACGACCTGCCGGAGGAGGCGCGCGGCGCCGAGGCAGCGGTGGTGCGGCTGGACCCGGGCCTGGCATTCGGCTCCGGCACCCACCCGACCACCGCGCTGTGCCTGCGCTGGCTCGACGCCCTGGCCGCCGACGGCACGCTGGCGCAGGCGCGGGTGCTCGATTTCGGCTGCGGCTCCGGGATCCTGGCGCTGGCCGCGCTGAAGCTGGGCGCGGCGGCGGCGGTGGGCGTGGACAACGATCCGCAGGCGCTGCTGGCCACGCGCGACAACGCCGAACGCAACGCGGTCGGCGATCGGCTGGCGGTGCACCTGCCGGACGAGGAGCCGGTCGCGACCTATCCGGTGGTGGTCGCCAACATCCTGGCCTCGGCGCTGGACGCACTGGCGCCGACGCTGGCGGCACGGGTCGCGCCGGGCGGACGCATCGCCCTGTCCGGCATCCTGCACGGCCAGGAACAGGAGCTGCTGCAGCGCTATGCGCCGTGGTTCGACCAGTTGCGCAGCGAACAGGACGGCGACTGGATGCGCATCGACGGCGTACGCCGGGGCTGAGGCCCGCGCACCGTTTCGCCGCTGGCGGGACGCGCCGGAACGTCAGAACCGCCGTGCCGCGACGCCGCGGATCGCCGCGCTGAGCAGGGCCGCCTGCGCATGGATCGCCAGCACCCGCGCGCACGGCCGCCAGCCCTGCGCGCGCAGGCGGCGCTCGTGCCAGCGATGGCCGCGCCACGCCCGCGGCAACCGCCAGGCCAGTTCCAGCAGCAGCCCGGCCAAGGCCGGGACGCCCAGCGCCTGCAGCAACCCCACCCAGGCCGCGGCATGCGGCAGCAGCCACAGCGCGGGCGGCAGCGACGCCGGCGGCGCTGGCGGGTACGGCAGCGCGAACACCTGCCACGACCAGCCCTGCCTGACCGCATGGCGGCCTTCGCCGGCGTCGGCCCAGATCCGGTAGCGATGCACGCCGAGGCCCGGCGGCGGTAGCGGGTGGCGGGGGCGCCGCGCGCGCGATGGCGCGAGGGCGAAACGGGGGTGGCGGGCATCCCGCCGGCAAGCATCCTGCGTGGGCATCGGCGCGTCCTGGTCCTTGGCAGCGGTCGGTCTGGCGGGGCACAGGCGCAGCGGCGAGGCCTACGGCGCACGCGCCTATCGCCAGCGACAGTATCAACAACAAACAGTTAATTGAAAGCCATACGAACCATTCGCCCGGGTCGTCGCGGCTATACCTCGCCTCCCCTGCGGAGGTGAGCGTGAGCAGCAAGCTGTACGAACGGGTGCGCGAGGCGCGCAAGCTGACCGGGCTGACCCAGGAAGCCCTGGCGCTGGACCTGGGGGTCACCCGCAGCGCCGTGGCGCAATGGGAAATGGCCAATGGCACCGCGCCGGCGGTGGAGCACCTGATCGCACTGGCCTGCCGCAGCGGGCTGATCTTCGAATACCTGGCCACCGGCCGCGGCGAGCGCGTGTTCGGCGAGCCGGTCGCCGTGGCCGAGGAAGCGGCCCACTACCGGCAGTTGTCCGACCAGCAGATACGCCTGCTGGACGGGTTCGAGACCCTGAGCCCGCGCCAGCGCGCCGGCCTGCTGGACCTGATCGGCACCGGCCGCAAGCGGCGCTGAGCGGCGCCCGCGGCCCCCACGCTTCCTGTAGGAGCGGCTTCAGCCGCGACAGACGCCTCCGGTAAGTATCTGTCGCGGCTGAAGCCGCTCCTACAGAAACCTATTAGGCCGGCACCGCGCTGCAGCCCGCGCCCCCGCATGTTTGAATAGCGGCTTCGTTGCCGCCGTCGCCTCCGCGCATGCCTGATCCCGTCCCGCCCCGTCCCAGCCTCGCGACCCTGCTGCGCCAGCCCGCGCGTCCTGCGCCGGAGCGGACCGACGACGCCGCACCGGCGGACGCCGGCGCGCGCGCGCGCGACTCTGGCGTCGGCCCAGACGCTGGCACTGGCACCGGCTTGGATGCTGGCACTGACGTCGGCGCCGCGTCCGCACCGGCGCCGGCACCCACCCCCGCGTCCGTCGCCACACCCGCGTCGCAGGCGGACACGGACGTAGCGGCGGCGGTCACGGTTTCGCCGCCGGCCCCACCCGCTGCCGATGCCGAGGCCGAGGCCGACGCCAGCGCTCCGATCGCGCCACGCGCTGGCGCCTCGACATCCCCACTGCAACCGGGCGCTCGGGAGCCCGACGCCGAACCGGCGCCGGCGCCGAGCGCGGTCGCCGCCCCTCCGGGCGCCAGCGCCGCGCCCAGTTTCATGCGCCAAGGCCGGACGCGCCGGCCGGTGCTGCGCGCCGCGCCGTGGCAGTGGATCGCGCTGGTCGGCCTGTGCCTGTTGCTGGGCCTGCAGATCCTGGTCGCCGACCGCCAGCGGCTGGGCGCCGATGCGCGCTGGCGGCCGTGGGTGGCCGGGGTGTGCCAGGCGCTGCGCTGCAGCCTGCCGCCGTGGCGCGAGCCGAGCGCGTTCACCATGCTCAGCCGCGAAGTGCGGCCGCTGCCCGGCCGCGCCGGCACGCTGCAGGTCCAGGCCACCTTCCGCAACGACGCGCGCTGGGCGCAGGCCTGGCCGCTGCTGCAACTGTCGCTGGCCGACGCCGATGGGCGCACCATCGGCAGCCGCGTGCTGCGCCCGGAGGACTACCTGGGTCGCGATCGCCCCGACGCGGCGACGCTGGCGCCGGGACAGAGCGCGCAGGTGGCGTTCCAGGTGCGCGAACCGGCGGCGGGCACCGCGGCATTCAGTTTCGACTTCCACTGAAACGCTGTGGCACCACGATCCGCCATGGCAGCCGGGCAGGCCAGGCGGTAGACTCGTCCCCCCGCGCCGGCCCTCCAGCCTTCCGGCGCCGCTGTCATCCGGGGATCCGTCGAACTTGAACGCTGCCACCACTCGTCCTGACTCCAGTCGCGGCGCGCCGAAGCCGCCGCTGCGCGAACACGTGGCGCAGTCCGTGCGCCGCTACCTGCGCGACCTCGACGGCTGCGACGCCGACGACGTGTACGAGATCGTGCTGCGCGAGATGGAGATCCCGTTGTTCGTGGAAGTGCTCAACCACTGCGAAGGCAACCAGAGCCGCGCCGCGGCGATGCTGGGCATCCATCGCGCTACCTTGCGCAAGAAGCTGAAGGAATACGGGTTGGCGTGAGGCGGGGAATCGGGAATCGGGAATCGGGAATCGGGAATCGGGAATCGGGAATCGGGAATCGGGAATCGGGAATCGAGGCTCACGCTCCGCGTAAACATCTGTCAACCAGTTCCATGAAAAAAGCCGCCTTTTGGCGGCTTTTTTAGTTCGGTGCTGGCGCCTTCTGCAGGAGGGGCTTCAGCCCCGACGCGTGATCGGCAAGGCGTCGCGGCTGAAGCCGCTCCTACAGGGGGCGGGTCGCTTGTACGAATCCCCAATCCCGAATCCCCAATCCCGGCCCTTCACACCCATCCATAGCGGATCAGGTGGAAGAACACCGGCGCGGCGAAGCACACCGAGTCCAGCCGGTCGAGTACGCCGCCGTGGCCTTCGATCATGTGGCCCCAGTCCTTGATGCCGCGGTCGCGCTTGATCGCCGACATCACCAGGCCGCCGAAGAAACCCATCAGGTTGGCCACCAGCGCCAGCGCGAACGCCTGCAGCGGCGAGAACGGGGTGATCCACCACAGCGCCGCACCCAGCGCGCTGGCCGTCAGGATGCCGCCGACGAAACCCTCCACGGTCTTGGACGGCGACAGCTTCGGCGCGATCAGGTGCCTGCCGAGCAGCTTGCCCCACACGTACTGCAGCACGTCCGAGGACTGCACCACGATCACCAGGAACGCGAACAGCAACAGGTTGCGCCCCTCGTAGCCGGGAATCTCCAGGTTCAGCAGCGCCGGCACGTGCGAGATGCAGAACACGCAGATCATCAATCCCCACTGCACCTTGGCGGTGCGCTCCAGGTAGCGCGTGGTGTCGCCGCCGATGGTGGCCAGGATCGGCAGCACCAGGAACGCGTAGACCGGGATCAGCAGCGTGTACAGCCCGTACCAGCCGCTCCACACCAGCCAGTACTGCCACGGCAGCACGATGTAGAACGCGGCCAGCAAGGCGTAGTAGTCGCCGCGCCGGGTCGGCGCCAGGGTGATGAACTCGCGCAGCGCGAACAGCGATACCAACGCGAACAGCACGATCACGCCAATGCGCCCGAACACGAACGCCAGCGCCACCACCGCGGCCATCACCCACCACGCGCGGATCCGCGCCACCAGGTTGTCCAGCACCGCGCTGGGGCGTTCGCGCGCGCGCCAGCGCAGGGTTTCGGAAATCAGCGTGGCCAGCACCAGCACCGCGGCGATGCCCAGGAACAGCCAGATCGTCTGCTGGCGCAGCGAGGATTGCTGCAGATGGTCGCTGAGGGCGATCGGGCTCATCGGGCGGCCTCCATCTGCTCCGGCGCCAACGCCAGCAGCGCCGTGCGCGTGCGCTCCAGAAAGGCCTGCTTGTCCTCGCCGGCGCCCAGCCGCAGCGGTTCGCCGAAGGTGGTGGTGCACAGCAGCGGCAGCGGCAGCCACTTGCCCTTGGGCATCACCCGTTTCAGGTTGTCGATCCACACCGGCACGAATTCCAGCTCCGGCCGTTGCCGTGCCAGGTGATAGATGCCGCTCTTGAACGGCAGCACGCCTTCCTCGGTGTTGCGGGTGCCTTCCGGGAACAGGATCAGCGAGCCGCCGCCGTCGACCGCCTCGCACAGGCAGTCGATCGGATCGCGCGTGCGCTGCGCGGGGTCGCGCTCGATCAGCACGCCGTTGAACACGCTGTGGATCAGGTAGCGGCGCAGCGCGTCGCGCCGCCAATAGTCGGCCGCCGCCACCGGCCGCACCTCGCGCCGCAGCGGCGCCGGCAGCGACGACCAGATCAGCACGAAGTCGCCGTGGCTGGCGTGGTTGCCGTAGTACACGCGGCGCTCGCTCGAGGGCACGCAGCCGCGCCACAACGCGCGCGCGCCGGTCAGGGCGCGGATCGCGGCGCTGCAGCCGCGGGCGATCAGGCGTTCGATCATCTCCACTCCAGTTCGCGCACGATGGCGCGCAGGCGGATCGCAATGGTGAGGGCGGCGGCCGCGACCAGCAGCGCCAGCGCCGCGGCGAACACGGCATGGGCCAACGCGTCGTGCCGCAGCAGCAGCGCGGCGGCGCCCAACAGGGCCGCCAACGACAACCAGTGCATGCGCTGCACGCGCGCCATCGGCCCCTGCAACGGCTCGCGCACGCCGCAGGCCAGGCCGAGCATGCGCACATAGGCGGTGCCCACGCAGGCCAGCGCCGCGGCCCAGCCCAGCTCCGCGCCCCATGGCAGCACCTGCTGCAGACCGTAGCCGGCGCCCAGGCACACCAGCACGTCGGAGAGCCGGTCCGGCGCCTCGTTGTAGACCTCGCCGGCGCGGCCGACCATCCGCGCCTGCCGCGCCATCAGCCCGTCCAGGCGATTGCACAGCAGCCGCCCCTGCAGGCCGAGCGCGGCCAGCAGGAGCAGGCCGGCGGCGTCGCGCGGCGGCTCGCGCCAGGCCAGCAGGAACATCAGCGCCGCCAGCGCGGCGAAGCCGGTCGCGGTCCAGGACAGGCCGTTGGGCGTGGCGCCGCGCGCGCGCAGCGCCAGCGCCAGGCGCGCGCGCCACTGCGCACGGCGTTCGCGCAGGTGCATGCGCGCCATCAGTCGCCGCCTCCGCCACAGCCGCCACAGCCGCTGCTGCAACTGCTGCCGCAACTGCTGCCGCCGCCATCGCCACCGCCACCGCCGCCGGTGCAGCCGCTGGCGCCGCTGCCACCGCCGCTACCGCTGACCACCGGCGCGCGCAGGGCGTGATACTCCGCCCATGGCGTGGCCATCAGCACGCCGGTGCCGGCCAGCGCCAGCGGCGTGGCCAGGTGCGCGCCCGGCGTGTCGGAGGAAACATGCGTCCCGGCGCGCCATGCCGCATCGCGCTGGGCCAGCAGTTGGTCGCCGGCGACGCTGCGCCGCGGCGGGGTCAGCAGGAAGCCCAGCGCGACGAGCGTCACCGCCACCATCGCCGCGACCAGGAAGCCGACCGGGCGCTGCAACTGCAGGCCGATCTGGATCTTCATCGCGCCCACCGCCCACAGCGCCGCCGGCGGCGCGGCGCCGAGCAGGCGCGCGCACCAGGCCTGGCCGCGCCCGAGCAGCAAGCGCTTGCCGATCAGCGCTTTGCGCAGCGACATGGCGTCCTCGCGCAGCGCCTGCAACGCCTGCTGCAGGGTCGGGTTGGCGCGGACCAACTGCAGGGCGCGCTGCAGCGAGGCCGGCACCGCCACGGCGTCCACGACCAGCAGCGGGGTCGGGTCGCGGCGCCGGCCGGACAGCGTGGACAGCGTCGGCCGCAACTGCACCGCGCCGCGGCTCAGCAGCAAGGCCAGTTGCATGTCCGCCACGCGTTCGCCGCCGCCGGCCAGGAACGCCAGTTCGGCGTGATCGACCACCGTGGCCGCCCGTCCCTGGCCGAGGCCGCGCACCGCGCGCCGCAGCCGCGCCGCCAGCGCCCAGGCCAGGCCGATACCGGCCAGGAACAGCCAGATGAAGGAACCGCCGCGCCAGTGCAGCGGCGAGGCGGCGGTGTTGTCCGTGCCCAGCGCCCACCACAGCAGCAGCGTGAGCGCCGCCCAGAACCAAAGCGCCTTGCCGGGCGCGCGCGGGCTGGCCCAGCGGCGCGCGTCGGAAGCGTCTCGCGCGACGGGCCGCGTCCCGGCCGCCGCCGGCCAACAGGCCGCCGGCGGTTCGCCGAAGTAGTGGCGGTAACGCACCAGCGTGGCCCGGTATTGCGCGGCGTGGCGCTCGGCGTCGGCGGCATCGCCGCGGCCGGGCCGGTGATGCAAGGTGGCCTGCAACACGTCCGGACAGAACCGCTGCCAGTACTCGCGGGTATCGGTGAGGTGGGTGTGCCAGACCTGGTCGATCAGCGCGCTGGGGGTGACGTCCTCGCCGCCGCTGCAGGCCAGGAAGCAGAAGCGCCGGTATTCCTCGATCGCCTGCACGGCCACGGCCAGCGATACGCCGGCCTCCTTGGCCACGCGGCGCACGAACACCGGCAGCGCGTCGTCGGCCTCGCCGAAGCGATAGTCCTGCAGCCGCTGCCACAGCGCCTGTTGCTCGGCATCGGCATGCGGCAGCGGTGCCGGAGCGGGGGTCTTGGTCATGTGCGGACCTCCTTCATGCGGCCAGCGCCACGATCAGCGCCGCCAGCAGGGCCGACAGTTGCAACGCCAGGCTGGCGAGTTGCCGCTGCAGCAGGCCACGCATGCCGCGCCAGCGCGCCTGCCAGTCGCGCGGCGGCGGCAGCCGGCGCAGCAGGCCGAGCTGGTGCAGGGCGCGGTCCAGGTCGGCACCGGCCTGGTCCGGATCCGGCTCGGCCAGCACCGCGTCGAGCAGCGCCGCATCCAGGCCGACGCGCGCGGCCCAGTAGCGCTGCAACAGCCCGGCCAGCACGCCGAACAGGCACAGCGCCGCGGCCAGCGTGGCGCCGGCGCTGGCGTACCACGCGCCCAGCACCACGGCGATGGCCAGCAACGCCAGCGACAGCCGGTCCAGCGGCGCGGCCTGGCGCAGCACCGCCGCCATCGTGCGCAGTTCCAGCGGCGTGCTCATGCCGGCTGCTCCTGTGCCTGCAGCGGGGCCGGCGGCGCGGCGCAGGCGGCGGCGATGGCGGCACGCTGCGCCGGCCCCAGCACGATCCGCGGCGCGCGTGCCCGCAGCAGCGCCAGCGCGGCGTCCGGCGTGGCGGCACGGCCGCTGCGCAGCAACCAGGTGGCGACGGCGGCCGCGCTGCGCGAATAGCCCAGCGCGCAGCAGACCAGCACCTGGCCGTGCCGGCGCGCGGCGTCGATCGCGCGCGCGGCGGCGCGCAGGGCGTCGGCCGGCGGCGCGACCAGGTCCAGCATCGGCACGCTGCGGTCGTGCAACGTGGCGTCAGGCAGCGACAGTTCGGCGCTGACATCGACCACCGCGGCGAAGCGGGCGCGCTCGCCGCGCCCAGGCATGCGCCCGAGCCAGACGCCGTCGGCGATCTCCCGC
>Ga0207713_1000413_pt1 | contig 45582 bp, 68 predicted proteins | sample KBSS64metaG_FD_184404 | JGI IMG/M metagenome (GOLD analysis project Ga0207713, IMG submission 184404) | Switchgrass rhizosphere microbial communities from Kellogg Biological Station, Michigan, USA - KBS S6-4 metaG (SPAdes) (version 2) | ecosystem: Host-associated > Plants > Roots > Rhizosphere >... | reverse complement strand
GCTTAGGCCGGCCGGCACGTTCTCGACTTTGAAGGTGATCGCGAAGCCGTGCGTCTGCATGATCGGCTTGATGACGTCGTTGATGTCTTCGAAGGTGGCGTAATCGCTACGCTTCTGGCCGTTCACCACAATGGCGCCGCGCTCGGCGATGCTGGGGATGTCGCTCTGCATGGCCGCCATTGCCGCGTTAAATTCAGCCTCGGCATCACGGGCCTGCATGCGCTCGTGCATCGCCATCAGGCGCTCAAGCTTGTCGATGTCACAGGTTGGATCTGTGGCGGCCCGGCTGATAACCGCCAGGATGCTGCTGTCGGCCTGGGCGGACGCGGCCACCTGGCGGCGCTGCTCCGGCACAATGATCGTGCTGCTCATGGTTTGTGCCTCAGTAGGAAATGGCGATGTTCGGGATCTTGCGCTGGGCGATCAGGGTGATTGCCTGCTTGGCGCATTCCTCGGTCATGCCGCCGGCGACGAAGGCCTCCAGAGCGGCGCGGTTGATGCTGGCGCGGTGCGCCTTGTCGCGCTCGCGGGCCTCTTGCTGGCGGAGGATCTCGGCGGCAGCGGCATCGGCGCGGCGGCGTTCTTCCTGGCGCGCCTGCTCGGCTGCCTCCTCTTGCCGTCGAGCGGCGTCCTGGCGCTCCTGCTCCATCCGCTGCTCGGCCGCAACGCGGTTGGCCTCGGCCTGAATGCGGGCGCGCTCGGCTTGTTCGGCCTGCAACTTGAGCTGCAGGCGCTGGTTCTCGGCTTCCCGCTCTTGCGCAGCGGCCTGGTCAAGCAGCTCCTGCTCGCGGCGGGCGGCGGCTTCACGTGCTGCCTGCTGCTCCTGGGCCACACGCTGGCGCTCAGCTTCGACGGCAGCTTCCTGTGCCAGGCGGATGCGGTCCTGCTCGGCGCGCTCTTCTGCTTCGCGCCGCAGGCGGGCCAGTTCGGCCTGTTCGGCGTCGTACTTCTGGCGGGCGGCGAGGGCGGCCTGCACTGCATTCAGCGCACCCTCTTTGGTACGCGCAGCCTCAGCCTCGAATTCCTCCCACGCTTCGCCCAACTGGAACTCGGAGAGCTCGCTGAGGCGCGCCTGCAGCTGCTCGGCATCCAAGGTGCCCAGCTCGGCGGCCAGGTCCTTCATACGGTTGATTGCGTCGTTGTGGCGGTCGATCCGAGCATCCTCGGCAGCCTCCCACTCGGTGAGCGGCCGGCGCGTCTCGTCCCGTAGCGCGTCCATTTTGGTCACGAACTCGCGCAGCTCTGCCTCAACGACCTTCGGCATTTCCTTGAGCCGGCGCAGGTAGTCGCGGCCCGGCTTCTCGACAGCGGTCTTCGACTTGCTGACCTTGGCGGCCAAGCTGGCGATTCGTTCGCGGCCCTTTCGGGTTTTCAGGTCGGGCACTTCGCCCAGTACTTCACCCTTCACCAGGTCGATGAATTGCTGCAGGCCGCCGGCCACGTAGATGGCCGGGGCGTTCGCCTCGCTGATCTCTTCGATCGCGATCAGTTTCTGTTCTGCGGACATTAGAAAACCTCGCGCCAGGCCGGCGCCGTCAGTTGAGTAGGGGAAATGCCAGGTCACCCAGGCACGGAGGTACGCTCCAGGCCCTGGCTGCGGTGGATGGTTGCGCGCTCTCGCCGCTTACGCTCCCGAAGGGGTACGGTTATCCCGAAGGCCCGCCGTGCGCCGGGTGTGAATTCAGGAAGTGATGCTGCCGGCCAGTGCGCTGGCGAGCATGAAGAAGGTGCAGGCGAAGAGCATGGAGAAGGAGCCTCGCCAAGCCGCGATGCGGCGGGCCCGCTGGTAGGAGGTCACGCCCGAACCTCGTAGCCGACCGTCCACTCGCCGCAGATGCAGGCCCGGCACTTCCAAGCCTGCGGGTTCTCGATGCTGGCCAGCAACGCCTCATTCAGCGCGGCGGCGAATGTCGGCCCCTTGAACAGCATCAGCACCCGGTCGGCCGGCATGGCCTGAGCCTCGGGCAATTCGGCGATCTGCTCGTCGATGAGCGTTTCAACGATTGGCGTGGTCATGCAACCTCCTTGCGCCCATCAACGATCTTGTTGAGGCGCCCGCAGTAGTGGTTGAACTCTTCGATGGTGATTCGCTGGTCGGCCAGCATTTCGGTGAGGAGCTTGAGGACCATGGCCTGCCAGGACAGTGGCGTCTCAGGGTGAGCCATGGCATCAAGCTCTTCGTCGATCAGGACGTGAGGGCTTTTCATTGAGCCTCCTCGGCCTGGGCCAGCACTCCTTCTTTGGCAAAGGGGGTGAGCAGCTGGCGGGCGATCTCTTCGAGCGCCGACTCAGGGTTGGCCACGCTCAGGATCTCGTCAGCTGCCGCTGCTGCGTCGCTGGTCACTTTGCAGCGCGCAGCCAGAACCAGGCGGCCCAGCACCGAGTTGCTGATGCCATTAAGGCCCAGCTGGCCCATCACGAACTCATCCACCGCCTGGGCGAAGCGCTCATAGGTGACGCCCTGCTTCGGGCGCATCCGGCGCTGGAACACCACATCGCGGCGCGCCATCAGCTCAGCGATGCCGTCGTCGATCCAAGTGGATTCCGCGTCGGCTACTTCGCTCACCGCCGGCGGCATCCGGTTGTCGTACTCAAACTGTGCTGCTCGAAGTGCGCCCATGGCGATCTCCAGGTGGGTTATGCGGCCGCATTGGTCAGGAGCCAGGCGCGGGTGACCAAACCCACCGTGAAAGGTGGCCTGGCGCCTGCCAATGCGGTCGATGTGAAGGGAAGGGGTGCAGGCGGTGAGCGCTACCTCACATGCATCTGGCCTGGCCGGGTAGGCCCCGGATTCGCCTGCGTGTACGTCGATTAAGGTTGATGATGGCGAGCCTTAACTTGCGTAAGGATCACGGTGATGAGCTTTAAATCGATGAAAACTGCATCAGGGTGTGATCTGCATGACGTTTTCCGCCCGTTGCTCTCGCGCTGGGTGACGGTACTCAGATCACACACCGATGCAGCCTGCGATGGGGAGCAGGGCATCGGGCAGTTAACGTCAGGCTGACGTGGCACAGGCTCATGCATTCCGTTTCAAGCGCTGTTTCAGCAGCTACGCGGTTTGCAGCGGGGCCTGCGCCTCTTCCAGCAGTAAGCGGTGTTCAGTGCAGAACTGCAGCTCTGCGTCATACCCGGCACGATTCAGGACCTGCTGGCCGTCCGGATCGTAAATAGCTCGATGGTGCCCAGCGCCACTCTTGCGCGGCGTCCGCACAACCGTGTAACCGTGACGCTGAAAGCAGCCGTTGGGGCTGTTTTGGTCAGGCATCGTCTTGCCCTCCAGGGCGGTTGATTTCCCGTCTGGCCCTGTCGCCAAGGCCAGCCAGTGAAATCTGTGTTTCCTCGCTGCTCGCGCTGTGCCAGGCACCGACGCCCGTTCTGAGGGCATCCCGGCAGGGAGCGTTTGCAGCGCAACCCTTGGCCCGCTTGACGCTTTCAGTGAGGGAGCGCGCCGCATGGCTTCGAGCTGGCCAGTTCCAGATCTGGCATGGGGATCGAATTTATTGCTCGCGCTGTACCGTTGCCGGGATCGATCCGCGAGGTTCCCATCAATGTGTAAAGAGCGGTGAGGCTTGAGGGCCTCCCGAGGGGCTGTGTAGCGCCTCGATGGATAAAATATTGCCTAGGGAATTATTCGCTGTCAATGCCTCCGGAATTAAAAAATTCTTCGAGCATGAAAAAGCCCGCCATTGCGGCGGGCTCGAGATGCGATGGGAGGGCCTTATTAGTCCTCTGTCACCAGCTTGTAAGTGACAATTTCACGGTCAGAAAGGGGTTCAAATCTAACGTGCTTGAGCACCTTCAAGGACACAGGCATGCCAAGCGTATACTTCTGGATATGATGATACTGCTGTCGGTTGTAGCTAATTTTAAGCTTCGAATTGCCCGATCGAATGTAAAGGGCTCCGTTCTCCTTCAGATCGGTAACCTCCCCAAAGAGCGATACCGGCTCAGGCTCTCGTATCTCATGCTTAGAGAGCTTTTTATGGGCAAGCCTGACCGCATCGAGACTTCCACCCCAGTGGTAGACCTTGGCATTTGGCGCAGGCCATAGGAGCTCTGCGCTCAACTCCTGGGCCTCCAATTCGCCAAGCATATCGCTCAGCGCCTTCGTGGCAGAGATGCCTATAGTCTCAACAAGGTCCCGAATCCTGTCCTCGGATGGCTCTTTCAGGACCTCGAAAATCTGCTCTAGGGCTCCCTCTAGAATCGAGTCTCCAGCCATATCGGGAGCCACATTTCCAGCAAACACCAAACGAGTCGATCCCAGGGCAAGGCCAGACAGTCTCAAATCGAGCTCTTGGGCTAGCGTCTCGGGAATTCCTCTCCCTGGGTCCCTACCGTGCCTTAAGTGATAAGCAGCATACGAGAGGGCGCGATTGATCCCATAGGAAACCTTGGATAGGAGCTTAAGCGGGATGCTCCCGTCCATACGGCGGCCTGAAAGGCGCAGCTGGATAACCTCGTTTTGAAGTGCAGCTTTTGCCTGGCGAAGCTCTTGGCGAAGATCTTCTTGATGAGCTTGCCAAGAGCGAAGCGAGACTTGCAGCGAGAACCTGTTCGGCTCAGCAGCAAGGCGTTTCTCGTCTTCTGTGATGAGGCTCGCCACCTGAGCTAACTGGCGCTCAAGCCAATCAATGCGATTTGCCTGCTCCGTCATATGTTAACTCCGATGGATGCCAGACCTTTGGGGGTCACCTCGTCGCGCTGCGTGCCAAATTGCTGTTGCCAGTAGGCGACGCCGCGGGAATTTTCCTCTGCTACTTGGAACACATGAAGCCTGAATCGGTTCATGACCATGGTGCTATCAAAGAGGTTCATGAGCACAGGTCGTGCCGACTCTGAGATCTCATCAAGGACGGAAGACTGGAAGACCAGAACGATATCGATGTCGTCTGGTTCGTCCTTGGCGCACATGAAGGATCCGTCGATCCAGGCGGTGCCTTTGAAGCCTGTGGCACCCAGCATATCCAAGTATACGCCAAGCGCCGAGAACAGAGCCCTCCTCCTGGTGGATTCCGGGAAGGCGTCAACGGTCAGTTCTCTCAAGGATTCAAGAGTGTGGGGATGCAGACCGCCCGGAAGGAGCGGGGGGTAATCAATCTTTTCCTGATTCATTCCGAGGCATCAAAAGATCCATTGCCTGCTTTAGCTTGATAGCTTGCTCTTCCGTCATGCCGAGCATCCTGTCCGCCATCTCGTCTACAGCCATTTTGTGGGTCGGGCTTACCTGCGCATAGCGACTATCTCGGTGGTAGTCGCCATCACCGTAAGCCTGCGCAACGTCAGCGATCTCATCAGCGAGGCGCTTGCTGTACTTCTCCGCAGGTATGCCAAAAAGCTTAAAGATCCCAACAGCCACATCCTTGTTGAGCCTCAACCTTCCGTTCAGGTAGTTGCTGAACGATCCCTGGTTCATCCCGAGCGCCGCACCAGCAGCCTCCTGGGTAATCCGCTTTTCCTTAGGGCGAGAGGCGTTCTCCTCTTTGATCAAGGCCTTCAGGGCTGCGCATTCAGCCAATTCCCAGTCTTCGAGTGGTCGCTTGTCTTTGCTCATGGCGGGCGAGTGTATTTCCGGAGGTAATGACAAACAAATGCCGGGGGAATTGATTTAAAAAATTCCCTAGGCAATAATCACGACATGAATCACTGGAGGAGAGGCCATGAGCCGTACTCACATCACCAAATTTGCTGCTGATCACGGGCAGACCGAAGCGGCATCGCTCCTGGGCATGACGCAGGGCGCCCTGAGCAAAGCCATCCGGGTGGGTCGCGATGTTTATGTGACTAAGAACTCTGACGGCACCTATTCCGCGGAAGAGGTCAGGCCTTTCCCGTGCCAACAGCACCACCTTAAAAAGTCCGCCGCCTAACCAATTTCAACCGCAAGGAGCAGTACCCCTATGGGATTCAAAGACCCCCTGACACAACGTCGAGACCTGGCGAGGAAGGTCCGGCTTTATCCACTGCTTGATCGGCAACTGCAGCGCGCTGCCCACAAGGCTCGCCGCGAGTACGCGACCTACCTGTTCGAGATGCTCGAGTGGGCCGCTGTGAATGGCGGCATCGAAGCCCTCATGCCTGACGACCTTAAGGATATCGCGGGCTAGAGGCCCTCAGGAGGGCACGATGGAATTTTGTGAAGAGAACGTGCCGCCAGAGACCAGAGCCAAGATTCATCGCCTGATGGAAGCCAGGGGCTGGACGTTTGAGGAGGCCGTTAACGAGGTCTTGCTCGAAGCAATCACGTCCGGCGCAACGGTATTCCTGGGAAGGCGAAAGGCACCGGTTCTGGAGCTGGTGGGACTGAAGAGGCCCTCTACCGGATAGGTGAGGCCCTCACATAGAGACTGAAGAGACCCTCAAATGGCAGGCACAAAAAAACCACCGGGCAGGGTGGCTTCTTGTACTGCATTCGTAACGCTTGTGTGAGGTCATCATATATGCACCAGACCATCCAAAGCAATACCGTGGCCCTCGCGCCACAAAATGCGAACCACGATTTCGTGGCGCGCAAGATGAGCAGCCTTGAGCTGCGAGATCTGATTAACGCCTCTAGGAAGTCTGCTGGCGAACCCCAGGTGCGCAATGACCAGTTCCTTTCTCGGGTTGAGGACGAGCTGGGAGACGAGCTTGAGGGGGTGCAAAAATACTACACCCCCGTGTACGGCAACCAGGTAGCCACTTACGACCTAACGCTGGACCAGTGCATGCTGGTCGGGATGCGCGAATCAAAGTCGGTTCGCCGCAGTGTTCTCGATAAGCTCAAGTCGCTCGAAGCGCCTCGCGTCATCGCGACTCTGCCTGACTTCTCCAACCCTGTTGCCGCCGCACGCGCTTGGGCTGACGAGATGGAGCAGAAGCAGATCGCCCAGCAGGCCCTAGCCATCGCCGCGCCGAAAGTCGAGTTCGTCGACAAGTACGTCCAGTCGACCGGCCTCAAGGGCTTCCGCCAAACCGCAAAGCTGCTGAGGGCTAATGAGGCCCGCTTCCGTGAGTTCCTGCTCGACAAGAAGATCATGTATCGCATGGGCGGCGAGTGGCAGGCCTACCAACAGCACATCGACGCTGGCAGGTTCTCCGTGAAGACCGGAACCAGTGACAGCGGCCATGCCTTCAATCAAGCCAAATTCACCCCAAAGGGCGTCACCTGGGTGGCTGGCCTGTGGGCACAGTACAGCCTGGAGGCCCAATGATGGCCCGTTCAAGAAACATAAAGCCGGGGTTCTTCTCGAACGAACACCTGGCAGAGCTGGACTTTGCCACTCGCCTCCTGTTCATCGGTCTTTGGACCGAGGCGGACCGTGAAGGGCGCCTTGAAGATCGCCCGCGCCGCCTGAAAATGGCCCTGTTCCCGGCTGACAATGTCGACATCGATCGCATGCTCGATGACCTGGATCATTTGGGGTTCATCAAGCGTTACACCGTGGGCGACCTCAAGGCCATCCAGGTCATCAACTGGTCGAAGCACCAGAACCCACACGTCAAGGAAGCCAAGAGCACTATCCCCGAAATGCCTGTCGTAGAGGCATGCCAGGGAAAGCATGAGGAAAGCACCGTGCAAGCACCAGACTCGCACAGTTCTTTCCCTGCTGATTCCCTCTCTCTTGATTCCGGATTCCTGATTCCTGATTCCCTCAACCCGTCGCCCGCGCCGGTGGATTCGGTCGAGCTGTTTTCGCGGTTCTGGAAGCTGTACCCGCGCAAGGTCGGGAAGGACAAAGCCGAGAAGGCCTGGGCGAAGCTCAAGCTGAATCAGGACCTGTTCGACACGATCGTATCGGCTCTGGCCAAGCATCGCCTGCTGCCCAGCTGGACCAAGGACAACGGCCAGTTCATCCCGCATGCCTCGACCTGGCTCAACGGGAAGCGCTGGGAGGACGAAGTCGAGCTACCTGCTGACAACGTGCACCACCTGCCCACCAGCCGCCACCACGGCTTCGCTGACCGCGATTACACCACTGGCCTGAAGAAGCGGGAGGACGGCAGCTATGCGCTCTGAAAAAGTCACCCCGATCAACCAGGCATCCCTCTGCGACCGGACCCAGCCTGCCGAGTGCGAGAAGCACGGCTCCTTCGAGCAGAAGGTAACCATGCTGCTGGGCAAGGCACTGCGCAGCCAGTGCCCTGAATGCTCCCGCATCGCAAAGGAGGAGCGCGAGGCCCGCGCCGAGGCTGAGCAGGCCCTGAACGTGCGCCTGGCGATATCCCGCAAGCTGGGCGACTCGCTGATCCCGAAACGTTTCGTTGATCGCTCGCTGACGAACTACAAGGCCGAACACAAGGGCCAGGCCGAGGCGCTGCGCTTCTGCCGTCACTACGTGAAGACCTTCGACCAGATCGCCGAGAACGGACGCTGCATGGTGCTGCTGGGCAAGCCAGGAACCGGTAAGACCCACCTGGGCGCCGGCATGGCCAACGACTTGATGCGCAGCACCTCGCACTCGGCCGTGTACCGCACAGTCAGCTCGATCCTACAGGCGATCCGCGCTACCTACGACCGTGCCAGCGAGGCGACCGAGGCCAGCATCCTGTCCAGCCTGATCGAGCCGTCTCTGTTGGTCCTGGACGAGGTTGGCGTGAGCAAGGAGCAACCCAGCGACTTCGAGCTGACGACCCTGTTCGCAATCATCAACGGCCGCTACGAGCAGGTGAAGCCAACCATCGTTATCTCCAACCTGGAGGGCAGCCAGTTGCCGATGGCCATGGGCGAGCGCTGCGTCGACCGACTGCGTGAGGGAGGAATGATCGTCGTTCCATTCGATTGGGAATCGCAACGCGGGAAGGAGGGTTTGTGATGCGTGACCATACAGATCGAGCAGGTATTCGCTGCGTCATAACGGCCATAGCGTTGTTTATGTTCGTGCTCTTCGTCTGGGGACCGGTAAACACCCTGTGGGTCGCTCCCTGGGTTTACTCCGGTACCGAGTTTGGGTCGTTCGCCTGGAGGAAAGCTTGGGTGATCAATGGATGGATTTTGATTGCCCCATTCCTGCTCGCTTTTAGCTACTGCATCTTGACGATGACCCGAGCAATCCGCAAAGACGAAGTCGAACGCGAAGAGCGCCGCAAGGAGAAGCACTGATGGAAAGGATACTTGTTCTTGTATGGCTAGCAGGATGCGGCGCATTCGTGATCGGGAAGTGGTGCATGTGGGTGACCGACCTGGTTGCTGACTGGCCAGTGAGTGGTTTTTGGTTCCTCGTTATCGGCCCCGGGCCCTTCATTTTGCTTATGGCAGTACTGCTGGTCCGGTTCATTTCGCGCATCGAGAAGGAGAAGCACTGATGGACACCAACAAGATGCGCGACATCAGCCGCGAGCAGTTCGAAGCCGTCTTCAGCGAGAAATACCCGCTGATCTTCGCTGCAGCCAAGGTCGGCGAGTCCGAAGCCCATGGTGCTGTGTCGATTGCATGGTGGGGCTGGCAGTCCTCCCGCGAGGCCGTGGTGGTGGAACTGCCCAAGGTGGTTGGCTTCGAGGGCGCGTATGACTCGCACCGCCATCATGAATTCGTCCCGAGCATGAGCGACATCGAGGATGCAGACGAGATATTCGGCCTGTGCCGCAGGGTTGAAGCCAAGGAAGCGATCGAGGCCCAGGGCCTGAAGGTGGCGCCATGACTGAGAAGATCAGCGTCAACAGCCAGGCCAAGCTCTCCGAGGCCATCACCATGCTGACCCGCCTGTTCCGCGACAAGAAGTTCGTCGTGGTCAGCATGCGCCCAGGCAAGGACCGCACCCTGGACCAGAACGCCCTGTGGTTCGCCATGTACGAGCGGATCGCCAAGAGCACCGAGATGGGCGACATCGAGGACGTGCGCCGCTACTGCAAGCTGCACCTTGGCGTGCCGATCATGCGCGCCGGCTGCGCCGAGTTCCGCACCGGCTGGGCAGAGTCGTTCATCCACCTGGATTACGACGTGAAGCTGCGCCTGATGGGGCCGTGCGCGATGTTTGGGCCAGATGGCTTCCCGGTGACTCGGTTGTTCGACCGGGCCCAGGGCTGCCAGTACACGGACCGCATCGTCGAGGAGTTCACGCCGCGGGGCGTGCACTTCGCTGACCTGCTCGGGGAGGCTGCGGCATGAGCGTGCTCGCCAAGGAGATCAAACCGAAGAAGTGCAAGGCGCCAGGCTGCGGCCAGCGCTTCAAGCCGTCCATGACCACGCAGAAGGTGTGCAGCATCGCCTGTGCGCTGGCTGTGTCGAAGGATTCGAAGGTGCAGAAGGTGGCGGCCAGGGCCATCACCACGCAGGCCCGCCAGGACCTCCAGGCGCGCCGCGAGAAGCTGAAGACGAAGGGGGAGCACCTGCGAGAGGCTCAGCAGGCGTTCAACGCGTACATCCGCGAGAGGGACCGCCTGGCGGGGTATGCGTGCATCTCCAGCGGCCGACCGCTCGACTGGAACGGCAACGCCGTAGATGCCGGTCACTATCGCAGCACCGGCGCCGCCCCACACCTGCGCTTCGATGAGAACAACTGCCATGCCCAGTCCAAGCACGATAACCGCTATCTGTCCGGGAACGTGGCGGACTACCGCATCGGCCTCATCAACCGTATCGGCCTGGAAGCTGTAGAGGCCCTGGAAAGGGACCAATCAGCCCGGCGCTACACCATCGAAGACCTGCAGGCCATCAAGTCCCTGTACAGGCAGAAGCTCAAAGATCTGAGGAGGGCTGCAGCATGACACCAGCATGGGGATTCCTGATTTTGGCCACCCTCATGGTGGTGGGTGGTGTGGCGTTGTCATGGGCGGGAGCGGTGCGCCGCAAGCGGTACTACGAAGAATTCATTTTGAGCAAGGCCAGGCGGGCAGGGGGTAAACCATGAAGTACCAGAGCGTTTTGGCAGCGGTGGTTCGCGCCCTTGCGGCAGAGACCATGAGTGGCGTGGGCGGCAGTGACTTCGAGCCAAAGGTCCAGGCATCGAAGCTGAAGGGCGAGATCACCGGGAAGGATGCGGCGATGCTGGTGGATTGCTGGGTGCACGCCCGCCTGCACAGCAAGCTGATCCCACGGCACTGGAATGCGCTGACGGCCAGGTTCTCGACCCACAAAGCCAAAAAGGTCGAGGCCATTGGCAAGTTGGTGCCGCTGATCGCCACCCAGGCGCCTAACCTGTTCCGGTACAAGGCGGTCACCGCCTGGGCGATCCCTCCTGTGAAAGGAGTGCAAACGCATTCGGGGCATGAGGTGGCCAGCCGTGCGGCCCGTGAGCGTGCAGAGTTCGACTCGCTGCATGCAGGCGTGGTCAAGCACCTGGAGGGCGGCGAGATGCCCGAGGACGCCGGCCAGGCGCGCCGCGAGCAGTACGTGAAGCGCTCCACCGACATGATCGTGCTCCCGGCCGAGTTCTACGACATCAACACCTGGGATGGCCAGGGCCTGAACAGGACCACGTATTGGCGCTGGAAGAAGACGATCGAGAAGGTGCTCGATGAGATGGTCGCCGAGGCTTTGGCTGCCTCCAGCAAGATTCTGGAGGACGAAGGCGTTTTGATGGCAACTGCCGCTTGACAACTCTGCAACGGTGCAACAAAATTCTTGCATCCTGTCATTCCTGCGCGTGTTGAGGAGTGATCAAAAAGAACCCGGCCAAGTGCCGGGTTTTTTATTGGCCCCACGAGGGCCTCAAGAGGCCCGGTCATAAGTCAGGATTTAGGGTTCCATACCCGGATAAACGATCTTCGGAGTGCCCACGGCATACGACTCGACACCGGTGATCTGCAAGCGCAAGCCAAACAGGGCCAAGGCATTTTCGACGCTCTCAAGCTTCGACGAGTGCTCGAAGTCAACCAACCTGCCTGCGGCGACAGGAGAGATGCTCAGCATTTCCGCCAGGTCGGACCGGGTCTTGTTGGTCTTAACAAGCATGTTCCAAAGCAGTGCCTTGGCTACGATAACGCCAGGGAGCCGTACATGGTGATCTCCTCGATCAGTCGAATACGGGATTGGCTGTCGCCGCTCAACGTAGATCGACATGGCCAAGGTGATGCCCTCAACTGCGTTTTCTAGCAGTTCGACAAGGGTATCCCCGACGCTGTGCGCCTCTGGAACATCCGGGCAGGATGACCAAAAGTGCCCGTTTTCCTCGTGTGCCACGATTTTGTAATCGAACATAGTTCCTCTCTTGGGGCTGACTGGAAGTGCGTTCAGGGAGGTGGGGCCTCATTTGAGGCCCAGTTGCTTGATGATTTCCTTCCTAAGCCCTTCACCAATCTCCTTGGATCCGTGGCTTGGGAAGATCGTCTGGCGGTCCTTGTAGCGAATCTTGAAGTGACTGCCGTTGGCTGACTTCGAGAACTCGACCCCTTGGGCCTCCAACCATCTCCTGAACTCGCTGTACTTCATCAACCCTCCGTTGTGTGTTGATGGGTTCATTGTATAAACATTTATGTTCAGTGTAAACACAAATGTTAATTTTATTTGTTGCACTGGGGATCTGATATGGCCGAACCAACAAGCGCCGCCGCGAGCGTAGTGCTCGGCAAGTACGGGGTGGTGATGGCTGCATTCATCGGCTCGATCCTCTCCCTGGGTTTCCTGAAGGATCTGACCCGATTCCAGGCCGCGACTGCCGTTGCCACTGGATTCGGCTTCTCGGTCTACCTGACCCAGCCCGTCACCGCCTGGCTTGCCCCAAAGCTTGAGCTCGCGGTCACCGATGATCTGCTGTGTGGAGTAGCGTTCGTGCTTGGCCTCACCGCAATGAACATCATCCCCGCGCTCAAAGCTGCCATGGGGTCGTTCGTCACGGCGCGAGGTGCCTGATATGGACAACATCCTGGTTTCAGCGCTGACGGCCCTGGACGTGTTCCTGTGCGTCATGGTCGTGCTCGCTGCCTGCGATTACCTGCGCAAGGTCCGCCCGGTGGATCAGCCACTGCTGAGCATCGCCTTCTACCTGGTAGCCATCGGCGGATTCGGTGCGTTCGTCACGTCCCTGCAAGGACACTGGGTAAACCCATTTGGCGTGATGCTTCACGCCGGGGTGGTCGCCTATGCTTGGGCCCGTCGCGGTCACGTGTTCAGCTGATCCGCGCCACAAAATCGAGGTGCGCCGTTTCGTGGCGCTTAGAACAGATCTGAGAAAACCTCTATATTGGCCTTTCCCAACTGGAGGCTTTCACCATGACTAGACGTCAAGATGTGCTTATCGCTACTCACCAAGCAAGAAGCAGTGACGGGCTTGAGTTCGAGGTTCAGGAAATCCAAGAGTACTTGCTTTCGGGAGGCGACCGCATACCGTCGCTCAAGAGATACCAGCAGCCAAACGGCCGCGCCGTGAACCTTCTCAAAAATGGTGACTTTGAATTAGTCGCTATAGGTGTAATAGCTTCGCCCGTTTAACTCCAACAATAAGGTATCGGGGGTGCCATGGACCGACCTACACCCCCAGCTTCACTGCTCTCAGTCTCCGACCTGTCCATGCTCGGCATACGGCTCACGCCTGCTCCTGATGTCTGGAAATGGATCATTGAACAGATCCTCTGTGATACCGGCAGTATCCATAACCCCCACCATGCCCACCTGATCGACGCCAACATCGGCGTGCTATGGGCATCGAGTGGATTCGCCAAGCAGGGCCGGATCGTCCTTGGTCAAGCCGAGCAGCTGATGTTCCGCGCTGGCGGGTGGCAGAAGGCCCGCCAAGAGCAGCAGATGCGGGAATGGTTCGGTGAGGAGCCGGACTACCTCATCACCTTCGCTGCCGACTACTGCGCTCAGTGCACTGATGCTGAGTTCTGCGCTCTGGTCGAGCACGAGCTCTACCACATCGCCCAGGCGACCGATGAGTTCGGCGCTCCCAAGTTCACCCAGGGCGGGATGCCGAAGCTCTACCTACGCGGCCATGACGTCGAAGAGTTCGTCGGAGTGGTGAGGCGCTACGGTGCGAGCAATGAAGTCCAGCAGCTGATCGATGCTGCAAGCCGGCCGCCTGAGGTGGCAAAGATCAACATTTCGAGGGCCTGCGGAACCTGCCTACTCAAGTCGGCCTGATTTTTGACAGGTTTTGACGGATGACAACCCATGGCAGCACTACGAAGCGAGGTCAAAGCCTTCATTGTTCAGGCTCTGGCCTGCTTCGATACACCGTCCCAGGTGGTGGAGGCTGTCAAAAAAGAATTCAGCGTCGATGTCAGTCGGCAGCAATGCGAATCGCACGATCCCACGAAGTTCGCCGGGCGCGGCCTGGCCAAGCGCTGGGTGGACATGTTCCACGCATGCCGGGAGCGCTTCACCACCGAGACTGCCGATATCCCAATCGCGCACCGAGCCTACCGCCTCCGCACACTGGGACGCATGGCCGAGAAGGCGGAGAGCATGAAGAACATTGCCCTGACCGCCCAATTGCTTGAGCAGGCGGCCAAGGAGGTCGGCGATGTGTACGTGAACCGGCAGACGAAGGTGGATAGCCCGCTCGACAATGCGGTACCCACCTCGGTGCAGGTCACGGTGATGGATGCGAGGAAGCGCGATGCCGACGCTTAACGTCCCTCAGGCCACTTTCATCAACATGCCGCACAAGTTCCGCGGCTTCGTCGCTGGGTTCGGCTCGGGCAAGACCTGGGTTGGTTGTGCTGGCATCTGCAAGCACGTGTGGGAATGGCCCCGGATCAACTCCGGCTACTTCGCCCCGACGTACCCGCAGATCCGCGATATCTTCTTCCCGACCATCGAGGAGGTCGCCTTCGACTGGGGCCTGAAGGTCAAGACGAAGGAGAGCGACAAGGAGGTCGAGTTCTACAGCGGCGGCCAGTACCGCAGCACGACCATTTGCCGCTCGATGGAGAAGCCGCAGACCATCGTCGGCTTCAAGATCGGGCACGCCCTGGTCGATGAGCTCGACGTCCTGCCCAAGCTGAAGGCAGAGCACGCCTGGCGCAAGATCATCGCCCGTATGCGCTACAGCGTGGCCGGGCTCAAGAACGGTGTAGACGTCACCACGACACCCGAAGGGTTCAAGTTCGTCTATCAGCAGTTCGTCAAGCAGCTGCGCGAGAAGCCGCTGCTGAACGACATGTACGGCCTGGTACAGGCGAGCACGTTCGACAACCAGCTAAACCTGCCGCCGGACTACATCCCGTCGCTGATGGACTCCTACCCCGAACAGTTGATCATGGCCTACCTGAACGGCCAGTTCGTCAACCTGACGTCCGGGACGATCTACACCGCCTACGATCGCAAGCTCAACGGCAGCCAGGAGACTATCCAGCCAGGCGAGGCCCTATTCATCGGCATGGACTTCAACGTCGGCAAGATGTCGGCAGTGGTGCATGTAAAGCGCCTGGGCCTGCCGCACGCGGTGGACGAGATCATCAACGGCTACGACACGCCGGACATGATCAAGCAGATCAAGGAGCGCTACTGGCTCTACGACGGCAGCGATTACCGCAACACCCGACAGATCCGGGTCTATCCGGATGCCTCGGGCGACTCGCGCAAGTCCGTGCGGGCCAGCGAGACCGACATCTCCCTTCTCAAGCAGGCCGGCTTCATGGTCTCGGCGCCCGGTGCTAACCCGCCGGTCAAGGACCGCATCAACTCAATGAACGCCATGTTCTGCAACGCCGCCGGCCAGCGCCGGTACCGGATCAACGCCGACAGGTGCCCGACCTACGCCGATGATCTCGAGCAGCAGATCTGGGGCGACAACGGCGAGCCGGACAAGAAGCAGGGCAACGACCACCGGCCAGACGCCGGCGGCTACTTCATCCACAAAGAGTACCCAATCAACAAGTACTCCCTCGCAGGTGTTTCCTAATGGGCGTAGTCCGATACCTCAGCGACAAGCTGGTGAACCTGGTGGCGAACCTGGGCACCGAGCGCGACAAGGCATCGGGCTCGACGTATGCGCCGGTGATCCTGACCGATGAGCAGCTGATCAACGCCTACCGTGGTGCATGGTTGCCCCGCAAGATCGTGGACATCCCGGCATTGGACGGGACGCGCCGCTGGCGGGCCTGGCAGGCTGACAAGGGGCAGATCGAGAAGATCGAGGCCGAGGAAGCCCGCCTGGACCTTCGCGCCAAGGTGAAGCAGGCCTTGACGAGGGCAAGGCTGTTCGGTGGGTCTGCCATCTTCATCGGCACCGGCGAGACCAACACATCTCTTCCGCTCAACCCCGATCGAATCCAGGCAGGCGGACTCAAGTACCTGGCGGTGATGAACCGCAGGCAGCTTTCGCCGACCGAGATCGAGCAAGACCCGCAGTCGGAGCGCTTCGGCAAGCCCAAGGCCTACCGGCTTGCGGATAGCCAGCTGGAGATCCACCCGTCTCGACTGGTGATCTTCTCCGGCGCCGAGCACCCAGACCCTGATCTGGCCCCGGCCAACATCTTCGGCTGGGGCGATTCGGTTCTGCAGGCGCTGTTCGAGGCCATCAAGCAGTCGGACGGCACCATGGCCAACGTGGCCAGCCTGGTGTTCGAGGCCAAGGTCGACGTTATCCGCATTCCTGACTTCATGCAGAGCCTGCAGGACGATGGATACCGGAAACAGGTGCTGGAGCGAATCACCTTGGCAGCCACCGCCAAGGGCATCAACGGGACGCTGCTGCTCGACAAGGAAGAGGACTACGAGACCAAGTCGGCAAGTTTCGGCACGCTGCCCGACATCATCGACCGCTTTCTACAGGCTGTATCCGGCGCCGCCGACATCCCAGCCACCCGCTTGCTGGGGCAGTCGCCGTCCGGCCTGAACTCGACCGGTGAAGCTGACCTGCGCAACTACTACGACCGCATTCAGGCGCTGCAGGAGCTGGACATCACGCCTGCTCTGAAGCTGCTGGATGACTGCCTGATCCGCTCGGCGCTCGGCTCCAGGCCGTCCCAGATCCACTACGTGTGGAATCCCCTCTGGCAGCCGACGGCGAAGGAGCGGTCGGAGATCAGCAAGCAGACTGCCGAGACCATCAAGATCCTGGGCGAGACGAAGCTCTGGCCTGAAGACGCTCTGAGCAAGGCGGCCACCACGCTGCTGGTCGAGCAGAGCGTTCTGCCCGGCCTGGAGGCGGCGGTCGCTGAGTTCGGTGCTGAACTGCCCGACGAAGAAGAGCCAGACGACGTTACGGCCACGCCCTGAGGTAAACCATGCACATCACTGACAAAGTCAGCCTGGGTGACACCAAGCTGAGCGATTCCGGCTACCTGGAGGCTTTTGCCCTAACCGCCCGGACAGGCGTCCAGCAGTACCTGGGGCGCGAAGTGGGGCGGCCCGACCTGGAAGTGGTCAACGTGTACCGCGACCAGGCCGAGGTGTTCTCCAAGGCCTCGCTGCAGACGTTCTCCAAGATCCCCATCACCAACGACCACCCGGCCGAGGCGGTAACCGCCGCGAACTGGAAGAAGGTTGCTGTGGGCACCACCGGTGACGACGTCCTGCGTGACGGCGAGTACCTGAAGATCGGCCTGAAGATCACCGACGCCGCTGCCGTGGGCGCGGTGCAGGCAGGCAAGCGCGAGCTGAGCGTCGGCTACAGCTGCGAACTGGTGTGGGCAGACGGCGTGGCCGAGGACGGCACCAGGTACCAGGCCAAGCAAACCAACATCATAGCCGACCACATCGCCATCGTTCAGCGCGGGCGGGCCGGCAGCCGGGCGAGCATTGGCGACTCCTGGCCACAACACACCCCAACCCCCGAGGAAAACCCCATGACCCTGAAGACGGTTACCGTCGACGGCATCCCGGTTGAAGTAACCGACCAGGGCGCCGCTGTCATCGCCACCCTGCAAGGCCGCCTGGCCGACGCTGCTACCAAGCTGAGCACTGCCGAGGCTTCGCACGTCGCCGCCATCGCCACCAAGGACACCGAGCTGGCCAAGAAAGACGCCGAGATCGATGACCTGAAGGCCAAGCAGATCACCGACGCGCAGATCGATGCGCGCGTGAAGGCCCGCGCCGACCTGATCGCGAAGGCCAAGACCATCGCTGACGGTGATTACACCGGCAAGAGCGATGCCGAGATCCGCAAAGCGGTAGTGATCGCCAAGCTGGGCGATGCGGCGGTGGCGGGCAAGGCGGAAGCCTACGTCGACGCTCGCTTCGACATCCTGGCCGAAGTCGCCGCCAAAGACCCGGTTCGTCAGCACCTGATCAATCAGGACGGCAAGCCGAAGAACACCCATGACAACGGCCAGCAGGCCTACGAGGAGCGTCTGAACGACGCTTGGAAAGGGGGTGCCAAGTAATGGCCATTCAAACCACCTACAGCTCGACCATCCGCGCCGGCCTGCCGGGCATGATCGTCGATATGATCCCGAAGACCCTGATCTCCCGCACCGTGCAGGCTGCTGCCGGCCTGGCCTTCGGTGTTCCGGTCATCCAAGGCACCGCCGATAAGGCCGGTCGCGCCTCGACCACCGGCGACACCGCCGCCAAGTTCGTTGGCATCAGCGTCCGCGATCGCTCGATCAAGGCTGAGGCCAACCAGTACAGCCAATACGAATCGGCCCGCGTGATGACCAAGGGCGCCATCTGGGTGACCGCATCCGTGCAGGTTGCCGCAGGCGACCCGGTCTACTTCGTGCCGGCAACCGGCGTGTGGACCAACGTGGCCACCGACAACGTCCTGGTGGCCAACGCCCGCTTCGACACCAGCACCACCGGTGCCAACCAAATCGCTCAAGTCCGCCTGGGCTAAGGAGAAACCATGCGTCATATTCAGCTCCTCGATGCTCAGGCCGCCCTGGGCTTCGTGGTCTCGCAGACCTCGTACATCGAGCGTCAGGTAAACGAGATCGTCTACCCGGACATTCAGTACCCGGGCCTGATTCCGGTCGACACCTCCGCGCCCGAGTGGATCAAGACCGTCACCTACTACTCCGCCGACAAGGTGGGCAAGGCCGACTGGATCAACGGCAACGCCGATGACATCCCGCTGGCCAGCACCGAGCGGACCAAGTTCGAAACCAACGTGCACATGGCAGGTATCGGCTATGGCTACGGCCTGGAGGAGATCAGCCAAGCGCAGATGCTCGGCATCAGCCTGACCGCCGACGATGCCATGGCTGCACGCCGTGCCTACGAAGAGATGGTCGACCGCGTTGCCCTGCTGGGTGATTCGTCGAAAGGCTTCTCGGGCCTGTTCAACTTCCCAGGCGTCACCGCCGGCACCGCGGTGACCGGTAACTGGGCCACCGCGACCGCCGACCAGATCCTGGCCGACGTGAACACCGCGCTGACCGTCCAGGCGCAGGGCACCCTGTACACCGCGTTCTCGGACACCCTGCTGCTGCCCTACAGCAAGTTCCTGCTGCTGGCCACCCGCAAGGTGAACGAGCAGGGCCTGGAGTCGATCTTCACCTACCTGCAGAAGAACAACGTCTACACCGCCACCACCGGGCGCCCGCTGCTGATCAAGGGCCTGAATGGCCTGGACACCGCCGGCGCTGGCAACACCGCGCGCATGATCAGCTACCGCCGCGACCCGTCGGTGCTGAAGATGCACATCCCGATGCCGCATCGCTTCCTGCCTGTCTACCAGGCCGGCCCGATCCGCTGGGAAGTGCCGGGTATCTTCCGCCTGGGCGGCGTGGACGTTCGCCGTCCTGCCGAAGTCCGCTACACCGACGGCATCTAAGGGGGTCGCATGGCTAAGGTAACCAACACCCATAGCAAGACCCCCATCGGCCTTCCTGACGGCTCCGTGGTGCCTCCTGGCGGCACTATCGATGTGCCGCAGTGGGTCGACTACAGCAATCGCCAGAATCTGGCGTTCTACGTCGAGACCGGCGTGCTGGTGGTCGAAGGTGGCGAGGCTGTTGAGCTCAGCAAGGAAGAACTGTTCGCCAAGCTGAAGGCGCTGGGTGTCGAGGCTGGCAAGAACTCCAGCCTGAAAACCCTTCAGGAGCGACTGGCCGAGGCTGAGGCCAAGGCCAAGGAAGAGGCAATCGCGAAGCTCAAGGAAAAGGGCATCGAGGTCGGCGACGACGTCACCCTGGAAGAGCTGCAGGCCGAACTGGCCAAGCACCCGTAACAACCACGGGCGGTTCGCCGCCCTCTTATTCGAGACATCCCGATGCCAGAATTCTACGGATCCGTCGCAGGCGCCGACGCCTACCACTCTGCCCGGGCGAATGCTGCCTGGGCCGGCAGTGACGAAGCGAAGCAGGCGGCGCTGATCAGGGCATCGGCCTACATCGACGGCAAGTACCAGCAGCAGAACAGCTGCGGGCGCTGGGAGTCGATGTTCTCCGGCGTGAAGACCGGTGGCCGGGCGCAGGAACTACAGTGGCCGCGCACCGGCGCAACGGACAACGAAGGCGCGGCCATCCCGCCTGACGAGGTTCCAGCGGAGATTGAACGGGCCACCTACGAGGCGGCGCTGCGCGAACTAGTGAACCCTGGCAGCCTGAGCCCTGACTACGTAGCCGCCGAGGCCATAAAGCGGCAGAAGGTCGACGTGCTGGAGATCGAGTACCAGGCCACGGCCACGACTGACGGAGGCGTCCCGACACGCCCGGTGTTGACCGTAGTGGATGAGTTGGTGGCCCCGCTCCTGCGCAGTAACAGGCTGTGCGGTGTGGCGGTGTTTGTCGTATGAAGGCCTCCGAGGTAGAGGCCGAGATCGAGCGCCTTGAGATCGAGGTGCAGCAGGCCTACCTGGATCAGGTCGCGCAGACCGTGCGCTATGTGAGCATCAGCGAGCTAGAGAAGGCGGTCGAGGACAACGACGAAGACCGGATAGCCGAAATCCTGTCCCTCGGGCTATTCGCGCTGCTGGTCGAGCGTCTCCGCGCAGTGTATGCCCGGGGCGCAAGCAAGGAGCTGTTGGCGGTGATCATCCCTGGCGTGCGCCGGGAGGTCGACATGGGCCATCCTGACGTCACCTCGTTCCTGGCCAGTCAGGCCGCCGCGCTGCGCGACCAGGTTGCCCGCGAGCAGGCCGAAGCTGTGCGGGTGGTGCTGTCCATGGGGCGTGACCGGGGCGATACGGCGCGAACCGCTGCGCTGAGCCTGGCAGGTCGAATGAGCAAGCAGACCGGGCGGCGCACCGGCGGTGTAGTGGGCCTGAACGGGCCGGCTGCCGAGGCATCCCAGCGAGCACGCGACCAGTTGGCCAGTGGCGACCCTGCCCGCATGCGCGAGTACCTGACCCGGTTGCGTCGTGATCCAGCCTTTGACGCTGCGGTCCGCGAGGCGATCGAGCAGAAGCGGCCGGTGCCGAAGGCGATCATCGACCGGGCGGCCTCTGCCTACGCCCAGCGCCTGCTTGGCACCTATGCCGAGGCCCTGGCCCAGACCAACACCTCCGAGGCCTATAACAAGGGCCGGGAGGAGGGCTGGAAGCAGCTAACCGCCCGCAGCAGTGGCATGTACACCTTCGCCAAGACCTGGCGCTCCATGCGAGACAACAAGGTCAGGCACACCCATGCAGCTATGAATGGGCAGGTGGTCATGGCCGATCAGCCTTTCACCTCGCCGAGCGGCGCGATGCTGATGTTCCCGTGCGACACCTCGCTTGGTGCTCCGCTCAATGAGCGCATCCGCTGCCGCTGCGTCGTCGAATACTCACTCAGGAAGACCAGCCAGGCGGTGTGACATGCCGATCAAGAGCACCATGCAGTCGTCGTTCGGGCGCCTGTTCGATACCGCGTTCGCTGAGGCGGTGCGCGACTTCACCGGAACCTACCCGGGCGAAGGCGTCTGGGATCCGGTAGAGGAGGTGACCACCGCCCAGCCGGTCATCTACACCGGCCGCGGCGTGCTGAGCCGCTACAAGAAGGACCAGGTCGACGGTGTAAACATCCTGGCCACCGATGTGAGGCTGATTGCCCTGGTGAACGAAGTCACCGATCAGCCGGCGCCCGAGCACATCGTCACCGCGCCCGACCTCATCACCAGCCAGCCCAAGCAATACCGGGTTATGGAAGCCACCACCGACCCTGTTGGTGTGCACTACCAGATTCAGCTGAGGGCAATCTGATGGCAGGCTGGTCGCTGTCGCCCGTGCTGTTCGCCGACCAGATCGAAGAAGACCTGGTGGAGATGCAACGCAGCATCGTCATCGAGCTGGTCGAGGAGATCACAGTCCGCGCGCCGATCGACAGCGGCAACTACATGGCCAACAACATCGTGTCGATAGGCGCAGAGGACTACAGCGTCAACACCAAGCTGGACATTCTCGGCACCGAGACCCGAAGCGCGGCCCGTGCCGCCCTGACCGATTTGAAACCTTTCAGCACGGTCTTCGTGCAGAACAACAGCGTGTACGGCGAGATCATCGAGTTCGGCGGCTATCCGAGCGGCCCAAGCGTCAAGATCACGCCTGACGGATACAGCCGCATGGCACCCAAAGGCGTGTACGGGATTTCCTTCATCGCCGTCACCGAGAAGTTGATATGACCGTACCTTTCGAGACAGTCCGCAAGACGCTCACAGCTCGGATGGCTTCATTCACGGGAATAGAGCAGGGCCGGATTGAGTACCCGAACGCCGAATATCCGAATGGTGGGGTGTTCAAGCCTCCCGCAACCGGTCTCTGGTGCGCCTTCGAGATCCAGTACGCGACGGCCGCGTTCGCCGGCATGGCAGAAAAGCCGCATTACCGCCGGCCTGGTCAGGTTGTGATCCAGTGCTTCTGCCGCCGATCAACCGGGCTGTCAGCGATCAACAAGCTGGCCGACGCCCTGTCTGAGCACTTCCAGTCCTGGGAGAGCGGCAATATTGAGTGCCTTGAGGCGTCCCAGCAGGATGTGGGCGACTTCGAGAGCTACCACCAGATCAACGTGAACGTCCGGTTCCGCGCCGGCTGACCAGCAAGACCATGAACCTCCCGCCTTGAGCGGGTTTTTTTATGCCCGCAGAAAGGAGACATGCGCATGTCCTCTGGCGCCCGCGTTACCAGTTACCTCATTCCCGAGGTCACCCCCGGCATCACCCCAACCACAGGCGACTGGGATACCCTGCGCCTGACCAGCAACACCCTCTCGCCGACCGTCAACACCCAGGTCAGCGACGAAATCACCGAATCGCGCATCAGCCAGGGTTCGGTCGTCTCCAGCACCGATATCCAGGGTGACCTGGCAGGCGAACTGTCCTACAGCACCTTCGACAAGCTGCTGGAAGCGGCCTTCTACGGAACCTGGGACGATGACGTCCTGACCGTAGGCAGCACCCGGCGGACCTTTACCGTCGCGAAGAACTTCAACGACGTGAACGTGTACGCTCTGTTCAAGGGTATGCACGTCTCGGTCTTCGCCCTGGACATCCCGTCTGACGGCAAGATCACCGCCACCTTCACCATGGCCGGCCTGGACTACGCCGATGGCGACACCAATACCGTAGCGTCCATCAACCCGCCGACCACCACGCCGTTCATGAGCAATCAGAACGTCGGCTCCATCACGGTGGATGGCCAGAGCCTGGAAGGCCAAGCGTGTGTGTCTGCTTTGACCGTCAACCTCGACAACAGCCTGCAGGCGCAGCGCTGTATCGGTAACGGCAAGCTTGGGCCTGGCGCACAGATCGCCACCGAGGCGGCGATCACCGGCTCCATCACCTTGGCATGGTCACCGCTGGCTTGGCAGATCTGGAAGAACACCTTCACCCGGAAAACCGTAGCGGTTGAATTCCCGATCATCGACAGCCTGGGCAACCGCTATGACCTGTCGTTCCCAGCCCTTGAGGTCGATGGCGACCTGCCAAACGGCGGCAAGCGCGATCTGATCGAGGTCACGCTGAACTACACCGTGGCCAAGCAGGCGCCGACCATTACCCGGGTTCCGTTCGTGCCGGTGACCAGTGTGTCGGTAACCCCCACCACTGCCTCGATTGCGGTGGCAGCGACCCGCCAGTTGACCGCATCTGCACTTCCATCGGGCGCAGCCCAGAACGTCACCTGGAGCAGCTCGGCGCCGTCGATCGCCACGGTCAACTCGTCCGGCCTGGTCACCGGCGTTGCTGCTGGTTCGGCAGTCATCACCGCCACCAGCGTCTCGGATCCGGCCAAGACCGCCACCTCGGCGATCACTGTCACCGCGTAACCCGCATCACCTTTGGCCGCTCCGGGTAAACGCCGCCCGGAGCGGCCCTTTTTATGGCGTGGCGTGAGGATGATTCATGGCTCTCAAGCTGAAAAAGATCGACACCACCAAGAGCGCTGAGGCGCGCTGGGAAGAGTTCGATGCGGACACCAAGGTCCTGCTGATGCCGTTGGACAACCAGCAGTACCAGATCGCCCTGGAGCGCATGCGCCGCCGGCTGGCGCGCAACGACGCACAGTTCGGACAGGAAGCAGTAGGCGTGATCGAGGGCGAGAAGTCCGAGCACGACAACCACTGCCTGCTGCTGGCCTCGTTCATCGTCCAAGACTGGCAGGGCGCTCAGGACGAAAACGGCAAGGCCCTGGCCTACAGCGAGAACACCTGCACCGAGATGCTTCGGGGCGACGCGGACTTCTTCTACTTCGTCCTGCGCCGTGCCGCGGCTATCGCCGCTGACAACCGGAAAGAGCAGGACGAGATCACGGGAAAGCCGTCGCCCGCTTCGAATGGGAGCGGGCCTGGGGCCAGCGAACCGCAAAGCGAAGCCTGATTTACCAGAAGCTGCGCATTGCGGTACCGGAAGAGCCTGAGCTGGATGTGATAACCGGCAGCCTGCTCAATGCATTCCGAAACGCGGCGCGCGGCCGGCGCTATCTGGTAGGCGCAGCAGCAGTGCAGCCGCTGAGACTGTCAGCCCGCGAGATCACTGACTGGCTTGAAGTGCACCCACTGCCGCTGCCCAGGCGTCTTGTCGACGAGGTGATATTCGCTTTGGATGAGGCCGCGCTGGCAGAAGAAGAGTACTAACGGAGGATCCATGGCAGAACAGCAGGGCCAGACTGGCGATCAAGCGGCGCTATCCCGCTTTCGCCCGAGGCAATGATCGAGGAAAAGCGCAGGCAGATGAGCTGATTGAGCGCAGGCTGTCCCGACTTGAAGAAGCTGCGGGGCTATCGAAGCTGACCTGATCTCTTCGCTGTGCGGCGAGTTGATGGTAAATTGCCGCATAGTCGAATACTTCGGAGTCAGGGATGTTCTTTGTCAGATTCGTAATTCTGGCCTTCTTCGCCGCCTACAGCGTATCCATGGGCAGAGAGCCCGCCCTGAACTCTCTTGGCGTAGCGATTGCGTTCAGCGCTCTGTTCTTTGTGCCTGCCCTATACCTTTTGCCGACTTTTGAGGCGTGGATCAGGAAGAAGAGCAATCTCCAGTCGATCGCCGTTCTCAATCTGTTCCTGGGCTGGACCATCATCGGATGGGTTGCTGCGCTCATCTGGGCCTTCAAGAAGCCAGAAGAGGCAGTAGTGGTCGCTTCGACGCCGGCAGTGGAGCCGATTCCAGCGGCTGACATCCAAGAAAAGAAGACCTGCCCATTCTGCGCTGAGCAGGTGATGGCAGCAGCCATCAAGTGCAAACATTGCGGCAGCGAGCTTCCAGCGACCTGACCGAAGCAAAAACCACAGAAACCCGCCATGTGCGGGTTTTTTGTTGCCCGGAGAAAAGCATGGCACTCAAATCCCGCCTGGAGCTGGAGGTAGATGGGCGCAGCGCAGAGCAGCAAGTAACCGATATTCGAGCTGCTCTCGAAGCGCTTGAGCAGGCCGGCATCAGGGCAAGCTCAACCCTGCGGAAGTCAGGCGGGGATTACTCCAACCTTGCGATGTCCCTGGCAAAGGTACAGGCAGCCAACGACAAGGCATCCTCTTCGACTGACGCTGCCGCAAAAAGCGCAGACACCGCGGCAAAGGCGGCCGCGAATCAGCGTAAAGAACTCGACAGCCTGCTGGGCAAGATTGACCCGCTCACCAAAAAACTAAATGACCTCGCGGCGCAAGAAACAGCTCTGGCCCAGGCGCGTGAATCAGGGCAGATCAATGGCGCAGCGTATGACGCCTACAACAGAAAGATCCAAGAGTCCCTGGCGTCACTGTCAGGCGTTTCCCGAGCGCAGGCTGAAGTAGGCGAGACCGCTGAACAGGCTAGGTCGCGGATCCTTGCGATTGCTGATGCTTCGGTTCGTGCGGCCCAGGAGCAGCGAAATCTAGCCAATGTGGCGACAGGCCTTTCGGAGGCTGAGCAGGGCCTGCTGTCAGGCAACATGGTTCTGTCGTCGAGCCAGGCTCGCCTGGCGGAGTCAACCCAGAAAGTTACGGCTGCCACCAAGCAGGCGGAATCGGCGACCTCCAGCCAGGTTGAAAGCCTGGATGACCTTCTTGCCAGCATTGATCCCACCACCCGGGCGTTGAACAAGCTGGATGAGCAGGAGCGAAAGCTGGCCCAGCAAAACAAGCTTGGCAACCTCGATGCCGATACGTTCGCATCCTACAAAACCCGTATTGATCAGTCGCGGGCTGCGCTCACCGGTTTCGACGATAGCCTCAATCGCACGGGCAACACTGCAAAGCAGAATGCAGCCGCTTTGCGGATGCTTCCAGCGCAGTTCTCTGACATTTTCATCAGCCTGCAGGGCGGTCAAGCACCGCTGACGGTCTTCCTTCAGCAGGGCTCGCAGATCAAGGACTCCTTCGGAGGCATCGGCGATGCAGCCAGGGCCATGGGCGGATACATCCTTGGACTTATCACGCCTCTTAGCGTAGCCGTGGCAAGCGCCGCAGCGCTTGGTTATGCCTTCTACAAGGGATCGGAGGAGGCCGACCGGTTCAATAACGCCCTCATCCTAACGGGGAGCGCATCAGGCGTCACTGCCGACCGGCTTGGCAGCATGGCCAGGCAAATCAGCTCAACGGTGGGGTCCACTGGCGCGGCTGGGGCCGCACTCGCTGAAATAGCTGGTGGCGGGAAGATTGCCGGCGAAAGCTTCGAGCAGGTCGCCCAAGCGGCGGTGTCAATGGAGGTGGCCACAGGAAAGGCCGTATCTGACACGGTGGCAGAGTTCGCAAAACTCGCGGATGAGCCGGTCAAGGCCTCGGCGGCGCTCAACAAGCAATATCACTACTTGACGGCATCTGTGTACGCCCAGATTACTGCTCTTGAGCAGCAGGGCAGGCATGCGGACGCGGTCAAGCTGGCAACAGATGCATTTGCTGATGCGATTAATAATCGCACCCCCAAGATCATCGAAAACCTGAGTTTCTGGGAGCGTGGCTATAACGCGGTAGCCAATGCCGCAGACAGACTGAAGGATATCGGCCGGCCAAACATTGAGGCAGATATCGCGCAGGCCCAAGCCAATCTGGAAAGCGCTCAGCGTGGCGACGTTGGTTTCTTCCAAGACAAAGACAAGATGGTGGAGTTCTACACTGACGAGCTCCAGTTCCTCAAGGACAAGAAGGCCGCCCAAGATGACATCGCCAAGCTCGACAAGGACGCAGCTGATGCGAACGAGCGAACTGTAAATGCGATGGCCAAGGTTGACGCCCTTGAGAAGTCAGCCTGGACGAACGCCAGGAAGCGTACAGAGGCCCTAAAGGAATACGAAAAATCGCTTGAGGTCATTCGGAAGAACAACCCGAATGACTCTCGCCTCGCGCCAGAAACTGTGGCCAGGGTGAAGGCGAACATCTCCGACCAGTTCAAGGACCCCAAGGCGCCGACGGTTCGTGACGACGCCGGCCAGCGCATGCTTGACGAGGCACGCCAGCGCTACGCTGTGCTGCAACAGCAGAGCCGCGTAATAGCGGGGGAGGTCGAGCAGACGCAAAGGCTCGGCACCGAAGCCAAGAAGCTGATCGAGCTCGAAACAGAGATCGCCAACCTCAAGGAGAAAAAGACCCTCACCACGTCGCAGAAGCAGGTTCTTGCGATGGCTGAGCTGAATCTGGCCCAGCAGAAGCAGAACGCTGAGCTGGAGAAGGCCAACCAGCTGACCCAGGCTCGGCTTGAAAACGAGGCGAAGCTGAAGGCTTTCAGGGAGAACCTGCAGTCGCAGCTTGAGCTTTCGCGCGAGGGTCAAGAGGTTGAACTGGCTGGGGCAGGACAAAGCGACCGGTTACGCCGGCGCCTCCAGGAAGATCTGAAGATCCGTCAGGACTATCAGAAGCAACTGGATAAGCTGACCCGCGACTATAACCAGATCAAGAACCCGACGTCCGAGGACACAGACCTCTACAAGGGCGAGACCGAGGCCCTGCGTGCGGCCCTGGCCACACGCATGGTTGATCAGCAGAACTACTACGCCGCGCAGGATGCAATGCGTGGCGAGTGGCTGATCGGTGTGTCGGAGTCTTGGCAGAACTATGTCGACATCGCCACCAACTACAACGAGCAGGCCAGGGCGGCTACAGAGTCGATTCTTGGCGACACCACGTCGTCCATCTCCGGCAGCATCCAAGGGATCATCAAAGGCACGGAAAGCCTGGGCGATGCCTTCGGCAACCTGGCGGGCACCATTGCCAACTCGATGCTCAGTGCATTCGCTGACATCACGGCGCGGTTCCTGGTCATGCAGGCCCTGAAGCTTGCGGGAATCCAGACGGAAGCCACGCAGACGGTCGCGGCGGAGGGGGTCAAGACGACTGCCAAGCTGACGACGGACGCGGTGACCACGACCAGCAGCCTGGCGTCCATCGGCACCGTTTTGACCGCCAACCTGGCGGCCGCAGCAGAAACGTTGGCCTCCTGGGCTCCGGCAGCACTCGTTGCATCCATCGGTACGTTCGGCGCCGCGGCTGTTGTGGGCGGCACTGCACTGGTCGCGGCCTATGCGCTGCTCAAGGGCTTCTCCGAAGGCGGCTACACCGGCTCAGGCGGCAAGTACGAGCCGGCCGGCGTAGTGCACAAGGGGGAGGTGGTTTGGTCGCAGGCCGACATTCGCCGTTTCGGCGGCGTGTCTGCGGTCGAGGCCCTGCGCACTGGCAACGTCACACCGATCACTTCGGCGCGAATTGCCGGAGGCTCGCAGGGCAGGTCAGGTACGGGAACCGGAATCCAGCAAAGCATCAACGTCCACAACTACTCCAGCGCACAGGTGGAGCAGCGCCGCATGCCTAACGGAGACATTGATTTCATTATCCGAGAGGCAACCGACCGGGCTGTTCAAGAGGTAGCTGGGCAGTTCTCCTCCGGCTACGGAGATGTTGTTGACTCCTATGAAGGCGCCTACGGGGCACGGCGTTCTGGCTCCTAATGAGGAATGGCAATGATTCAATACCCGGCAGAATTGCCACTTCCTCTGCAGGAGGGGTATGGCCTGAGCACGGTTGACCCGATGCGGGCAACCCAGATGACCACTGGGCGCACGCGGTACCGCATCAGGCATCGGTATGTGCCGACCGAGGTGAAGGTCAACTTCAACTTCAGCGAGGAAGAGGCGGCGCAGTTCGAGGGCTGGTACGTCTGGGCCATCAACAACGGCTTTGACTGGTTCGAGATGCCTCTGCAGACGCCAGTGGGCTTCAAAACCTACATCGCTCACTTCAAGGGCATCTACCAGGGCCCAGACCTGACGCAGATCAGCCGCTGGCGCTACTCGGCGGTGATGCAGCTGAAAGAGCGCCCTGTTCTGACTGAAGACCAGTACATCGGCGTGTCGGTAGGCATGCCGCTCGACCAGTTCAACAGCCAGCTCTCCGGCAGCCTGGACAAATGGTACACGAGGTACTTCGGATGAGCCTGATCGAAGAGTGCTACGCCTCTGGCCGCGGCGAGCTGGTCGACACTATCGAGGCGCGGGAGGAGGGCGGCACCGTCTCCCACCTCTACTGCTCGGGCTGGGAAGACCGGGTGTGCACCACGGAGGATGGCCGCACGCTCACCTTCATAGCGATGGCCATGGACCTGGCCCTGCCGAAGAACGACAACAGCGCGTTCCAGAACCTGGTGCTCGGCCTGGACAACGTGACGGGCGAGGTGCAGGAGGTGGTGGAGGCCGCCAAGGCGGCTGACAAGCGCTTTATCATCACCTTCCGGCGCTACCTGGCCGAAGACCTGTCGTTCCCGAGCGAGCGGTACCGCATGACGCTGCTCAGCCGGGAATATGAGGACGATGTGGCCAAGCTCACCGCCGGTTTCTTCGACCTCCTCAACACCAACGGTCTGCGCACCGTCCTGACCACCTCTCTGGCACCTGGCCTGAAGTACATCTGACCATGATCGAGAAATTCATGCGCGCCCCGTATCGCGAGGGTGCACGGGGGCCTATTGCCTTCGATTGCTGGGGGCTGTGCATCGCTGTCCGTCACCAGGTGTTCGGTCTGCCGCTGCTGCCCAGCCTCGGCGCAGTGGGCAAGGACAAGCTCAAGGCCAACACTGCCGCCTACCACGACCTTCGTCATGGCATGGAGGAGTGCACCCCGGAGCCTGGCGCTATCGCCGCCGTATTCCGCGGCGCGCTGTGCCTGCATGTCGGCGTCGTAGTCGAGAGCGAAGGGCGCCTGAAGGTGCTGGACACAAACCCCGGGGGCGCCTGCCTCCGGACAGCCGGCGAGTTCGAAGCCGCTCATCCCAAGGTGGTCTATTACCGTGATCGAGTTCTACCCGAACAAGCTGAGTGATACGGCTCCGCTCGGCACCTGGAAGACCGACCGCCGCATGTCGATCGAGGAATGGTTGAAGGCCATGGCTCCGTCGTATGAGCGCCGGGAAAGCCCGCCGATCAGCGTTGTCCTCAACGATGAGGTGATCGAGCAGCACCTGTGGCACAAGGTGAAATTCAAGCCGTCTGACCTGCTCCAGATCTACCGCGAGCCGAAAGGCACCGACCCTTTCTCGATCACCTTCGCCCTATTCAAGGGCGCCAAGGCCGTGCTCAAGGCGATCATGCCAAAGATGCCTGGCATGCCATCCAGCGCCGGCACCCAGCAGGGCGACCCGCTGATGGATGCCAGCGCCAAGGGCAACAAGGTCAAACTGGGAGACCCTGTGCGGCAGATTGCCGGCCACCAGCGGGTGTACGGATCGTATCTGGCCCAGCCTCGCCGGGCGCACATTGCGGCGCGCGACCAGCGCGTGGAGATGCTGCTGTACATCGGCGAAGGCGAGTACAACATTCCGCTGGCCAAGGTGAAGGTGGGCGAAACCCCGCTGATCTCCCTGGGCGCCGATGCGACGTTCACGATCTACCCGCCAGGCGCTGATCTCTCTGCCGATCCTGCACACATCAACTGGTTCAACGTGCCCGAGGTAGGCGCCAGTTCCAGCGGCTCTGCTGGCCTGGAGCTTACCATGGCCACCGACCTGACAAGATCGGCGACCGCATCGGCCTACCAGTTCGTTGGCGATACCATCAGCGTGCCGGCCGGATCCGGCCAGTTCCCCGCTGACTGGTCGAACGGGATCATCGTTCGCGTGCTCGCCCCCTACACCTACACCGTAATTGACGGCGGTGCAGGGCGCGACATCGTGCGCGGGCCGCTGGAAATGCTGAACCCCACAGCTGGCATGCTGATCGAGGTGGCCGGAGCGAACGCGGGCCTGTACGTGGTGCACAGCTACACGCCATACACGCCAGCAGTGCCAGCCAACCCCGGAACCGCATCGACGCTCACCGGTTCAGCCGCTCCCAGCCGTTACGACTTCAACGTCACACCGCTGAGCTTCACCCTATTCCGTGGCGCAACCAGCTACCCGATAACACTGAACACCGCGACCACCAACCTGGCTGGGCTTGTGTCAGCGCTCAATACGCAGTTCAGCGGAAAGCCGTTCCAGGCACAAGTGAGCGGCAGTGTCCTTCGTATCGTCGAGGTGACACCGTTTGCCGGCCAGGCTCTCACCGCAACTGGCGCGACCACCATCCTGGGCGCCTCACCTGTGGGAGCCACGGGCACGGCCACCACCAGCGCCATTCCTGAGCAGCCGGCGGAAATGACGCTGGACTATGATGGCGGTTCGCCAGTGGTTGGTCTCGCGCTGGGGCAGGGCCTTGCCACCATCGGCCCGCGCGGGCTGCGGTACCGGATCACGGCATTCAGCACGAGCCTGCTCGAGGTGGAACGATTGACCTCTACCGGGTCAACCGATGCAGGCTGGCCTGGCTTCAACGCCATGCAGACTGTCAACGGCCTGATCACGCTTGACGCGTCGAACCTGCAGGGCGGATACCGTGGGCCATTCGCCTGCTGCCCGGAAAACGAAAAGGTCACAGAACTGGAGTGGACGGTCACCTACGCCAACGGCCTTGCCGGTATCGGTCGGGAAGGGCAGATCTACGAGATTCCGACCTACTACCTGTTCGAGTACCGCGACATGGACGTGGCCGGGGCGTGGACGCCGCTTCAGTACATGAACGCGGGTGGTTCGCTCGATGCCCAGGGCTTCACCGAGCGCGTGTCGCTGCCATACGCGATGCGAGCCGAGGCCCGTATCCGTAAGCAGTATGTGGACCGGCCTGGCCGGATCAACGACGAAGCACGGGATGACGCCACCTGGACGGACCTGCGCGGGCGCATGCAGAACTCGCCCACCAGTTACCCCGGCCTGACGGTCATGACATGCAACATTCGTGGCGGTGACCGGCTTTCTGCTCAGTCGGAGAGCCAGGTAAGCGTCGAGGCAACCCGCATCCTGCCGCTGATGGAAGGCGGTACCGGGCCAAGCCGAGACATCGTGCCGTACTGCATCTACCAGCTGAAGCAGCGCGGGTACACGGATGATGACCTGGACCTGCCCGAGTGGCAGGCCTTCCATGAGATCTGCGTGGCCCGTGGCGATACGTACGATGAGACGCTGGACTCGACGATCACGGTCAAGGACATGATCAACAACGCGCTGGCGTGCAGCTTCGGTGAGCTGGTGACCTTCCGGGGCCTGCTGCGCCCGGTTCGCGACAGTGCACGGGCCGCGTTCGACGTGACCTACGGCCCGAAGACGCAGACCTACTCGCCACAGAACATGACCAAGATGCTGAAGATCAGCGGCGCCATGCCCTCGATCAACGACTTCGATGGCGTCGATGTTGAGTATTTCTCGCGCACCACCTGGGCCTGGGAGACGGTCGAGTGCCGCTGGCCGGGTGACCTGGGCACCAAGGTTGAGAAGATCAAGATGCCCGGCATCAGCGACAGGACCAGAGCCTGGCGTATCGGCATGCGCCGGCGCGGGCACCAGAAGTTCCGCACCGACATCTACACCTGGGAAACCGAGATGGATGGCAGTAACAGCGGCTACCTGAGCTTTGCAGCCGTTGCAGATGACGCGCCGAAGCGGTGCCAGAGCGCGATCCTGCTGGGCTTCGCTGTCACCGGATCCGGAACCCTCTTGCAGTCCTCTGAGCCGCTGGACTTCAGCGCGGGCGGCGAGCACCTGATAGGCGTGCGCAAGCTGGATGGCACGTTGTCCGGCCCTTGGACGGCCACTCAGGTCGACAAGTACACCGCTAGGGTCGACGCGCTCGATTTCACGCCAGAGGTCGAAGGCCCGCTTGAGCCGCCGCACATCCTGTTCGGCCCGGCAGCACGCTGGGCCTACCCGACCCTGATCACCAGCTCAGACCCAGCCAACGGCAACGTCGCCATGAAGGGCATGCCCTACGACGCCCGTGTTTATACCTACGACGACCAGTCGCCACCCGCTTGATTCAACACCACCCGGCTACCGGGATATGAGAGGAAACATATGACCGGCGCAGAATCCCTGCAGCTGTTCCAGCAGCTTGTGGCAAATGCAAACGCGCTGTTCCTGTCGAACGATGACACTGTAGTCATCAACGGCATAACCAAGCCGACGCTGAAAAAGATCTATGCCCAGTTCTTGGCGAGCATGGGAACCTACGCTACGGTCGCGGACGGCTTGGCTGCGACTAGCGGAACCGGGACCAACAACAGGTTTTTCACCGTGCCTGCGACCGGGGACCTGTTTGAGACTCGATACCGTAATGATGCCGGGGTGGCGGTTGAAATTTCGTCAGTTCTTTCTTCGCTGGCGGATAGCCTGACGATTAACCGTGGCAAGGTTTTCCCTTGCCGGGTCGCGACTCGCAACGGCGTCACCAGTACGCAGAACGCCGCCCTGAACCAATTCGTGCTGGGCGCAACAGTTATCGGAGCCGAGGCGGACTACTTCTACCGCATCGGCTACTACGTCAACGGGTACACCGGTCTGGCCGGCGCCGATCCAGACGGCTGGATCATCGAGCGCATCGCCAAGGCGAACTACGCGACCGCCGACAACCCGGTCACCCAGATCATTCGCTACACCGATGTTGCGCCGGTAATCACTGTTGGGCTGCAGACGATCACGTTGAAATCTGCAAGCTATCCGGATCTGAAGTTCGTCCTCACGGTGGACGGTAGCAAGCGGCCAGCGCGCGGTACGCCGATCGCGGTGAATGCGTCCTTCAACCAGGGGTATTCCTACTACATCGACCCCAGCGTCTACCTGGAGCTGGACACTCGCGATTCGCTGAACATCAACGCTGGCAGGCTTGCGCCGTTCAGGCAGGTGTCTCGGGCGGGCTACCTGTCCCCAGCCAACACGACGATGCTGAACGCCATTCTTGATGCGCAAGTGCTGAACGCAAAACCTGGCATGTACTACGGCCTGAAGTACTTCCAGAATGGCAGTATTTCATCAGCGCCCGATGGTGATAACTGGATCATCGAAGAAGCACCGATCTCCACCTACGGATCCAGCTCCGTGATCGAGAGCGTCAATCAGATCGCAACTCTTCAGGAGGTGAAGCAGCCGCTCCTGGACAGAACCATCGGCGCCCAGACGGTTACGCTTGCAACAAAAACCGAAGTACGAATTATCCTGACGATAGACACGACCAAGCTGCCAACCTACGGGACGCCGGTCGGCATGTCATCGCCAGGCCTATCCGGCTTCTCCCACGTCATTGACCCAGCGCTGTACGTATACAAGAGCGACAAGGGCGGTGCGTTGTCCTACACGATCAACATGGACGGACGACTGCAGGTCACCTGGAGAGACCCGGAAGGCATCACCCGGGGGTACACCTTCGGCATCAACGGGGCCAACGATCTTCCCAATTTTTTCAACCTGCGAAGGGGCAACCGCATCATTCACCAGTTCGGCACCGACATGCTGCCGCCCATGGTGATGGATGCTGCACAGGATGGCGATGTCAGCCCGCCCCTGGATTTCACAGGCGGGAACCACACCATTAACGGCAAGAAGACCGCCGTGAACGTTGGGTTTGACATCCTGGCAGATGGGCGCCTGGTTTCATTTGGGGAGTCGGGCAGGGCAACGAACCTAGTCTGCCGGATCTACAACCGCCTGATGGCGTGCAACACAGTCGAGTCGGAGCGGTATGTCGGGCTTCAGGCCTTTGTCGTGTCGTTCTTCCCGGGCGGTGCACAGGTAGAGCAGGAATTTACCGCTATGGAAGACCTGCAGCTGTACATCGACTACGGGCCACAGCTCGTCCATATCAACCTGGAGCAAACGGTCTTCTTCATCGGCGGCCAGTTCGCCGCCCGGGTCCCGTATGTGACCGGCCTTGGATCTGGAAAGCCGTCTGCGTATCCAGATGCCTGGGCCGTGCTGTGCACAGGAGCCGATGGCCAGCTCGGCGCCTGGATCGACCGCAACTACGGCATCGCCGGGGCGGAAAACACCAGCGAAGATTTTGACCTGATGACAGGGAGCGGCGCCGGGAGTACATCGCGCAAGCAGTACCCAACGGCCTATCACAGGCGACTCGTTCGGGACGCAGTGAACCCGAACTACCTGCCGCTGGCGGCCGGGCAGTCCTACAAGTGGCGCGGCGGCTATTCCTGGCAGCCTACGTCCCCGAAATCGCCATTCGTGGCCTCCATGGATTACATGCTTGATGGTCGGGCCCGCCGGGTCGACGCCATCACTGCGTCCCGAACGGTGTCGCCAGATGCCGAGACCGAGGGCAAGCGCCTCAAGGCCATCGAGGCGAGGCTTGCCCAGATCGAAGCAAGCGCGTAACGAAAACCCCACAGCCCGCCCAGTGCGGGCTTTTTTGTGCCTGGAGCAAACCTATGACCACACCACGCGGCGTTCGCAACCGGAACCCCGGCAACATCGATTACAACCCGCGCAACGCTTGGCAGGGCCAGCTCGGCCTGGAAGAGGGTGTGTCCAAGCCGCGCTTTGCTCGCTTCGACCATCCCGAAAACGGCATCCGCGCCCTGGGCAAGTTGCTGATCAACTACAGGGGCAAGGACGGCATGCCCGGAGTGGGCGGGAAGGGCATCGACACCGTGATCGAAACCATCAACCGCTGGGCGCCCAGCAACGAGAACGACACCCAGGCCTACGCCTCGGCTGTGGCCAAGCGCCTGGGCGTGCGCACCACCGACCCGATCAACATCAAGGACCCGGCCACGCTGCGCGGGATGGTGCTCAGCATCATCATCCACGAAAACGGCGGGAATCCTTATCCAGACGCCATCATCAATGAAGGCGTACGGCGGGCGTTGGTATGACCTGGATCGGCGCGGTGCCGGCCTGGTGCTGGTGGCTGATCGCTCTGGTGCTGGTGGCTGGAGGCCAGGAAATTCGCGTGGGAGCGGGGAAAACTGACGCCGCCACAGCCCGCGGCGAAACGGCCACGGCGCGAACCGAACTGTCCGACTATCGCCTGGAGGTCTCTGAACGCGACCGCCGCGCAGCGGCCCAGGCCAGAACCGAAGAGCAACGCCGCCAAGCCGTGGCGGACGAGGAGGGGGAGAGTGCACGACAAAAACTGGAACTGGCCCAAGGCCGCGCCACTGCTGCTGAGTCTGCTGCTGGCGGGCTGCGGGGTGAAATCGCCCGACTGCGCGCCGGCCGAGCAGCCACCTGCGACACCATCGCTACCCAGCAGCGCCAGGCAGGGACCTCTGCCGTCGTGGTGCTTGGGGGGCTGCTTGAAGAGGCTGACCGAATGGCGGGAAGCCTCGCAGAGGCGCTTGAGCGAAGTCGAATAGCAGGGATGGCCTGCGAGGCTATATCCGAAGGTGTTAGATAACGTACTCCATCAACCTGTCACTCGCTTTGATTATAACAGTGTCGACAAGTGGATCTATATTTCTACCGTTGTGCACCAGGACAAAGTTTAGTCTGTATTCTCGTTCCTTCTTGAAGGTGGTCGGTTTGAAAAAAGCAGTGTGAGCCATGTGCTTAACAAGGCTTTCAAAATCGATTGTTTTGTGTTCTGTTATTGATATGTTTCTGTCGGCGTAAAAAACTGCCATGTCATCCACGTGAATCTGAATTTCTTTTGGGTCAATATCTTTGGGTATGACAAGTTCTTCGTTTTGGTCTAGAAGTCTTTCATATATGCAGTCAACAATCTCAGCTATAAAGCCTTTGATGTTTTCTCTTTTAATGCTCCAGTCGTCGTCGTAATCAGGGAAAATCTCTCTGCAGTCACCGGCCTCTGTTGACTCAGACATGCAGAAAACAAGGCTGCTAACTGCCTGTCGTTGGATGGAGATGTGGCCGTGCTCAATTGTGGCGTGGGAAGCGCTTTTTGAACTATATTTAAATTGGTTGTTTACCTTTGCTACGAAAACTCCCGGGAAATGGACCGGCTCGCATCCAGCATCCCCAAACCCAATTTGCCGTTGAAATAAAGTGTTAAACCATTTTTTGTGAACCGTAATTGGTGATTCGATATTGATATCGAAAAATAGTCTCCCTTCGTTGGTGTCCGCTATTTGTTCGATTTCAGTTTTCCTGTAATGCTCCAGTGTGGCGAGTTTTAATGTCTTCCTGCGCGAGATGTTATCTGTCGCGTGGCAACTTTTAGTCAATAGCATTAGGGCATCCACTTGCAATGTTGTTGGATGTCATAATGGCATCACTTGCAACGATTGGACAGCCGACGGGAGGAAATTGGCTGGCTGATCTATGATGGACAGAACGAGTTGTCGGAACGGGCGATGAACAAGCGCACTTTTATTGGAATGATTGAGGCCGGCGAACCGCTGATTCAGCAGGCCATCGACGCCATGCGGGAGTATCACCAAGCTCAGGATAGCGGCGCGCCTGCAGAGGAGATCGAGCGCCTTCGCCTGCTAGCCGAGTCGTTGTTCCAGGCTGTCTCTGACTACCAGCTTCGCGCTGTGGCCAAGGCTCGGGGCAAGGAGTTGCCGCCTCTCCACTGATCCGCTGATCGGCGATTGCCCGAGGCTAGGTCCGCCTATACGATACTGTATCTTTATACAGTATCGGTGCCTCATGTATTTCCTCCTCGTTCGCCGCCGGATGAATGGCGTGGCCATCCCTGCCGATCACCTCAGGAAGGTTCAGCCGCTCCGGGCCGACGTCCATATCGGCGACCACCACAGTGAACCGCTGGGGCGGGTATCGACCCAGGCATGGGTGTTCAATCCAACGCCCGGGCCCGATATCATCCCGCGCCTGCACGACGCCAGGGTCAACGGGATGGCCCAGCTCGGCATCAACATCAACGGGCTTGAAGAAGTCGACGGCGTTCTGTACGCCCAGTCCTGGTGGTGCAGGGCAGAATGATGGCTGGATTACCACAGGCCTGGGTGGCGGAACTGGATGACCAGACTGCCCTGGTAACTGACCCTGATGGGCGAGCGGCTGTGCTCAGTGAAATGGCCTATGCTGCGCGCCGGCGCCGGGACATCGACGATGACACTCTGGTCGACATGCTCGAGCTTGCCGAGGCGGCCCGACTTTGGGCGCTGATGGAGCACGAGGAAGCCTGGGCGCTGGGTTTGTTTGGCGACTATCCGCAGGAGCATCCCGGCGGCGCACAGGTGATGAAGGGAAGCAGCAAGGCTTTCGCCTGTGAGTAGGTATATAAAGGAAGGGAAGCGTTCGGCCGAACGCCGCAGGGGAGATCTTGAAACGTGGGACAAATCTGGGACATCGAATGTCCCAAACCATGATGAATCAAGATGCGGGAAAATTAAGCGAAACCCAATAAATACAGTAGGTTGGGCGGTTTCGTGAAGTAAAATAGCAGGTCTATACCGGATTGCAAATCCGTCTACGCCGGTTCGATTCCGACCTCGGCCTCCACCATTCGAAAGCCCCGCAGATTAACCTCTGCGGGGTTTTTCATTATGGGTCCAAAAAAGGCATGAGTTCCGAAACTTTCGGGGTGGAGTTCCGAAACTTCAGCCTTTTGAGGGCTTTGCGATCGCGCCGACGCGCCGGTAAACACGCTCGGTAATTCCCTCTTTCGAGTGCCCCAGCAGCACGCTTGCCTCACTCAGGTCGTTGATCTCCGATGCGGCCTTCGGTCGGATATCACGGAACTGGAACTGGGCGATTCGATTAGCTAGGTCTGGCTTCTTCTCCAGTTCGGCTTTTACCCTGGCTGCCTCGCGGGCATCTGCCCACCGGTTCCGCAGCATAGGCCAGCTCATGCGCTTGCAGTGCTCGTTGACGATGAAGAACGGCGAAAGGTGCTGGCTGGTGTATCGCATGATCCGATCGAGCAGCAGGCCCAGGCTGTTCCTCACGCCATTCGCTTCCAGGACGATCCTCAATCGCTTGCCGGTCTTACCTTGGCTGACCAGCAGGTAGATCCCTTCCATATCGTCCTTCCGCATGGACAGCACGTCCGACGGCCGCTGGCCGGTCAGATACGCCAGGTCCATTGCATCCTTCAGCTCCGGTGGAGCCTCCTCATACACCGCCTGCCATACCGTTTCGTTGGCGTAGAAGTCGCGCGGTATCTCCTTGTTCTTCCTCACGCCCAGGCACGGGTTATCCCGGATGGTGAGCCCCCATTCCCTGGCTGTGTTGAATACGTGAGAGAGCAGGGCAATTTCCCTGTTCGCCCTGGTCTTGGCGGACCTTGAGTCGCGGTACTGCGCGATCATGGCCGGCGTGATGGCGTCGATCGGCGCCGAATCGAACACGGCGCGCAGCTGCTTGAGTTCGTAGATGTTGTCCTTCTGGGTCCTGGCGGCCTTGCCCGGGATGATCTTCAGCAGATATTCGTCGAATATCCCCTTCATCGTTTTCAGCTCAGTCGGCGTGGCTTTGGCTTCGAAGTCGGCCCACTTCAGCTTGGCCTGCACTAGGTCGGTACCGAGAGGGATTTCCTTGCCGGCTCGGTCGCGGTAGTAGTACCCAACCCACACTTTTCCGTTCTTCCTGGTGCGCTTTCGCCGGTACATGCCCGGCGGCAGGTCGCGGTTCTCGGTACTTCTGGGTCGCATTTCACTTTACTCGGGAGAAGTCAGGGGTCCAGGCTGGCGCCGGGGGCGGTGCTGCGGCGACGGGCACGGTGTCGATCACCACGCCGCTCAGCTTCTGTCGGGCGTACTGGCGGCCTACCAGTGGCCGGCCGCCGCGGCTCTCGACGAAGTGCCAGCCTTTTTCTTTCAACCAGCGGCGCTGCCACGCCCGAGGTTTATAGCCGGTGATCACCACCAGCTCTTCGTCCGAAAGGATCTCGGTTTCCATGGGATGGTCTCCACGCCGCCGTTGGCGGCAGAGATAGTGATAAATGAGATTGAATAGCTGCAGTAGTTGAGCGGCTATAGTGCTAAGGCGTGAAGCTGCCATGACGCGGGGCTGGACCTATGAAACCCATGAAGCCGTTCGAGCGATTTGCTCATATTGCCGTCAAAGAAGATCTCGGAAGGCTAGGCAGAAAGTTCGCTTCGCCGGGCGTCGTTGAGTCTGGAAGCAGCAGTGATGGTGAGCTGACACTGCGCTCTCAAGCAGTGACGGCCTACGTCCGGAAATATCGGATAAATGAGGGGTGGAGGGTGGTCTTCTGGCGGAGTGGCGGCCATGAGGAAAAACACTACCCAATGTCCGAGCATGAAGTGGCGCGGCTCCTCGCGATGCATTTTTCCTGAACGGCGTCCTCGTCTGCGCATGTCGGCGTGCTTGAGTTGTTGGGGGAAGGGTTAGCAGTTGAAGGCGAACTGGAAATAGCGGCCGTCAGGCTGGGGGAGGGCTACAGTGCCGGAGAAGTCATCGCCGGACATGCCGCACTCCTGATCGACGTACACGTCGCCGAGGGCAAAGCCGTTGTCCTGAGGTGCACCGGCCGGCTCGTCGACGATCTCGTAGTCGTAGGTGTTCTCGGCTGCTTCAATCTCTTCCTCCACCTGGGCGAATACCTCATCGCCTACCAGCGCCTTTACCATTTCCAGCACGGGGGCGTTGCGCGCCTGCTGATCCAGATAGTACTGGGTCTGCGCCTCGTCGGCCGCCCGCATGATCTCGAAGCACTCCTCATCAGTTATTCCGAAGATGTTGTTCATCGCGGCGCCTTCCATACCAGGTAGGCCATGTACATCAGGGGCAGGATCATGGCATCAGCTCCTTCGGAACCTGGACGGTATCGCCGAGCTTGGCTGCGATGATTGCAAGCATCGACGAAATCAGAACCGTTCCTCCCCAGCCTTCACCTTCGCGGCCTCTGCGGGGTCAGTCCCCAGCGGCACCTCCTGCCGCTGCCCAGGGCAAGATCACCATCAACTGCTGGAACAAAAGCGGGAGCGACTACTGGGGCGGCATGGGCCCGCGCACCGTCGCGAAATTCATCCCCGATTGCGACTGGCACTACGTCCTGAATTGCCTGGATCGCGGCATCAGCAGTACTCGGTCAGTCTGGTAGTTCGGGTTCGATTCGGTGGGGCAGTCACGCCGGCCGAAGTCCTCAAGGAACACGGTGATCGTGTCCAGCCGAGGTACGCCGGTGATCACCAGCTTCGTTACCGTCGAGCGCTCAACCTTCAGCGGCTTGGTCGGTTTGTTTTCTGTGGGCATGGGGATACCTCGGAGCCTGGCAAGCCGGGCTACGCTGAATGTTTCATTGGTAGAGGAGGTCCGGAGATGACTACAATGTTCGTCTGCCAGAACTGTGAAAAAGAAACGGAAGCAGAGCTGGATCACGATGAAGAATTGAACAGCCAGGCCTTCTACTGCCAGCACTGCGGGGCAAAGCATGTTTCGGTGATGGAGTCGCGTGCACCCGGCGGTCCGGTGGAGATGCAGTTCCGAGTTGTCGAAGACTAGGCTGCAACAGCCTGGGCAGTGGCTGATCGCCAAGGAGCCGCCCTCGCCGGAGAGGCGTTATCGTTGAATAGCGGAAGGCGCTGGCTGATGGCACGGCGCCACGTTTTGCGGAGGGTGGGGATGTTTGATATAACGCCCGGCCATTTCCAGGAAGGAACCTCATGAAACGCACCATCATTGGCTCAGCCATCATCGCCATGGCTGCCCTGTCCCTCAGCGGGTGCTGGGAGTCCGAGGAAGAGAAGAAGGCGCAGGCACAGCAGGAAGCCAGCGAGAATCTCTGGAACATCACTCCGCCTGATGAGAGCCAGGACAAGGGGTTCAAACCGTGAAGTCATGCCTTGCCTCAATCCTCGCTGCCGCACTCGTTATGAGCTTGGCTGGCTGCAAAGAAGACGCCGTCGACACGGCAGCCTACGAGCCGACCAGCGAACACTGTCAGCCCGACTACCTGAAAACGCTTCCAGACAACAAGGCCCGCGAAGACCTGGTCGAGAAGTGCATGACCGGTGGCTCGTACAAGAAGTCAGAGCCGAAGACCTGGTAACGTCCGGTCTTCGTCAGTCAGCGCCGCCTCATCAGGCGGCGTTTTCGTATGTGGGGAAGGCGCTGGCGTGCAGCGCTGCTGTTGTTATGCTTAGCCGCTTACCAAGCAGGGAGAGTGGTAATGCAGTTGCGTGAAAGACTTCGGGCGTTCCAGCTATGGTTCAACCCGAAGCGCAGACGGTGGGCTGGCGTGACCCTGATCGCGCTTGGGGTGGTTGGGATGTTTCTCAACCCGCAAAGCCGGTGGACCCTGGTGCTGGGAACTGGAATCTACTGGTTCTTCACGGCCCTGCCGCCCACACTCGGCGGCAAGCGTTGAGGTGCTGGCGGGCAGCGCCGGAGGGTCAGGCGGCGATCGGAAACTCTTTGCCCAGGGCCTGCTGAACTGTCGCGATGGCGCGGCAGAGGTAAGCCCAGTCAGGGTTCGGCTCCATGGCGCCAGGTCTTCGAGGTACACACTGATCGAGTCGAGGCCGTGCACCTCGGTGATCAGCAGCTTGGTGACGGTCGATGTCTCGATGTTCATGGCTTTGTCCATGCATGCGCCGCCCTCCGTGGCCGGATGCGGCATGGTGGCAGTGTGAATGGCGAAAAATTGATTTGGTCTGTGGCTGTTAGAGGTGAACAAGACTGCGTCGTGTTAGATTGCGTGCATCAAACAAGGAGGTTTAGATGAGCCAGAGCAGAGACAGCAAGATCGATAATATTGAGTTCAATGTGGCGAGCATTGAGCGCAGCAAGGCTTTCTACGGTGAGGCCTTCGGCTGGAGCTTTGTGGACTATGGCCCCAGCTACACAGAATTTAGCGATGGGCGTCTTACTGGTGGTTTTACGACCGGGGAGCCCGTGCAGCCCGGAGGCCCGCTGGTGATCTTGTATTCAACTGATCTCGAAGAGTCGCAACGTAAACTTGTTTCGGCGGGCGCCCGTATCAGTCGAGAAATATTCTCTTTCCCTGGAGGGCGGAGATTCCACTTCACCGACCCAGATGGATACGAACTGGCTGTTTGGAGTACCGATATTCCAGAGGTTTAGATTTGCCCCCGATGGTTCTATGTATGCGCCGCCCTCCGTGGCCGGATGCGGCATGGTGGCAATTTGGTTTGGTTTGGGATGGGGTATTAGGGGTGACCGGCATGGGGCCGGGCATCGTCAGAGCCATCACCGCCTCCATTGCGTACGAAGGTGGCGCCAGGCCCGATGTCGAGTAGGTCGCATACTCGACAAACATCGCCAAAATGCCCAGCCATAGAGCTGGGCTTGTTCGTTTAGGGATTTACTTGAGGTGGGGCCTGACTGGTAGAATTTGCGCCCCTTGAACCTTGAGATGGATCTTATGCGACAGTTTTTGGCAATGACTTTTGGGGGGCTAACCCCGAGCTACTACGCTCGGCAGTTATTCTTCGGCGCGCTGTTTGGGGCTTTTTTCATTTACATGAAATCACGCGCTCCACTAGGTATTGATTTCGCAACGGTAGCCATCTCGGTGGTGAGTACCTTGCTCTATCCCTATTCTCGATTTGTGTACGAGAGCGTGGTGGGCTTCATCATGGGCCGCAACATGTTCTTCGTGAATGCGCTGCTGATGCTGTTTATCAAAGTGATGACGATGTTCATCTGCTGGTTCCTGGCGATCTTCATCGCGCCACTGGGATTGCTGTACCTCTACTGGCATCACAGTAGACAGCCTTCCAACTAAATCCTCCGAGCCCAGCCTAGCGCTGGGCTTTTTCGCTTATGCAGATGACGCTGAAAGTGCAGTGTGAGAGGGGCAGGGCGGCCGGAGCGAAAAGCGAAGAGGTCGCAACGCTGTTTAAAGGCCCGTCCCCTGCTGATCACAGGCACCCTGACACGGCTTCAGCGCCGGTCATCCGCACCCATTCATGAGCGCGGCCAAGTACCGGCTATGGGCATCGTCCGGATTCGCTAAGCAGGGGGGGTGGTTCTCGGCCAGGCCGAGCAGCTGATGTTCCGCGCAGGCGGGTGGCAAAGGGCTCGGCAAGAGCAGTAGATGCGGGAATGGTTTGGAGACGAGCCGACCTACCTCATCACCCTGGCCGCCGACTACTGCGCCCAGTGCTCCGACGCTGAGTTCTGCGCCCTCGTCGAGCACGAGCTCTACCACATCACCCAGGCAACCGATGAGTACGGCGCGCCCAAGTTCACCCAAGACGATTTGCCCAAGCTCTACCTGAGCGGCCATGACGTCGAAGAGTTCGTTGGTGTGGGCCAAGCCACGACGTACAGCAGCTGATCGACGCTGCAAGCCGGCCGCCTGAGGTGGCCAAGATCAACATTGCGAGGGGCATGACCCAACCAAGTACGCCGGGCGGGGCCGGTTCGATTCCGACCTCGGCCTCCACCATTCGAAAGCCCCGCAGATGAAAATCTGCGGGGTTTTTCTTTGTGCGCTGAAAAACCGGATCGTTTCCGCATCGGCGCTCCACTGGGTAGGGCTGAATGGCTGTCAATCTGCAGGTAACGTTTAGAGCTTGTATTGAATGGTGTAGGACGCATCTGTTCTCGGTTCTATCGTAATAGGAATACCGAAGAGCTTCCCTCGACAATCACTGACAACACAGCGATACACCGTTCCCTGCTGGAGCTGGGCCCATAAGCCTTCGTCGTGTATCGCGATACCTAGTACACGGTTGTTCGGATCCTCTCTGACCTGAGCAACGTAGTGGTCCAGGTCGCACCCGAATTCAGCAGTGGTAAACTCTGGATCGTAGCCGATCGGCACACCGTGCCTTTTCAGATCGTCCCTGATGCGTTCAATCACGTCGTCTGCTTCTTGTTTTAGCATGATCGTTATCTCGCGGTGCTGGTACTCATCAAAACTCTAGCTGACCCTGATGATTTTCGTTGTTCATCGGCGTAATCAACGACTCACCCTCATTCTTGACATTTCCTACCGCCTTGCCGACCGGATACCACCGGAATTGCGCAGCCGACATGCAACCTTGCTCCACAATCGCCGCAGCCCGCTGCGGCGATGTAGCTGGGGCGATCCATTCCCGCGCGAGCGCAGGGGGCAACACCAAGGGCTTCCTGTCGTGGATGTCGATCAGTCCCTGATCCGCTGCTGCCGTGATGATCACAAATCCATCGCGCTCGTCTGGCTCGGTGCTCTGGTGCACTTCTGCAAGCGCAGCGAAATAGAGCGGGGCGCCGTTGGCGCTTGTGATGTAGTACGGCTGCTTGCGC
>Ga0207713_1000412_pt1 | contig 45595 bp, 41 predicted proteins | sample KBSS64metaG_FD_184404 | JGI IMG/M metagenome (GOLD analysis project Ga0207713, IMG submission 184404) | Switchgrass rhizosphere microbial communities from Kellogg Biological Station, Michigan, USA - KBS S6-4 metaG (SPAdes) (version 2) | ecosystem: Host-associated > Plants > Roots > Rhizosphere >... | reverse complement strand
ACCGCGGCTACTACGCCTGGAGTTACTGGGGCGCGCTGTTGTTCAACTTCGTCCCGCTGCAGATGCTGTGGTGGCGGCGCTGGCGGGTCTCTCCGATACCGGTGTTCCTGATCGCGCTGAGCGTGGTGGTGGGCATGTGGATGGAGCGGTTCATGCTGCTCGTGACCACCTTGTACCGGGACTGGCTCGACAGTTCGGTGAACCTCTACCACCCGACGTTCTGGGACTGGTCGCTGTTCATCGGCTTCATCGGCTTGTTCTGTTGCGAGCTGCTGCTGTTCGTACGCTTCCTGCCGGTGATCTCCGCGTTCGAGATCAAGGAGGACTTGGCCGATGGCTGAGGCGGGCCCTTACGCGTTGCTGGCCGAGTTCGCCGATCCGCAACCGGTGCTCGATGGCGCGCGATCGCTGCGCGAGGCGGGCTGGCGGGTCGAGGTGTTCTCGCCATTCCCGCTGGACGGGCTGGGCGAGGCGCTGGGGTGGAGCGAAAGCCGCGTGCCGATCGCCTTCCTGATCGGCGGCGTGGTGGGCGCGCTCGCGGGCTTCCTGCTGCAAGCGGGAACGAACCTGCTCTATCCGCTCGACATCGGCGGCCGGCCGCTGATCGCGGTGCCCTCGTTCCTGATGATCACCTTCGAGACGATGGTGCTGGGCGCGGTCTTCGCCGGGATCGGCACGATGCTGGTGAACAACCGCCTGCCCAAGCTGCACCACCCGGTGTTCGATGCCGAGCGCTTCGATCTGGCCACGGACGACCGTTTCTTCCTCGCCGTGATCGCGGGGCGCGACTTCGACGCCTATGCCGCGCGAGCGGCGCTGTGGCGGCTGCAGCCGCTCGAGGTGACCGAGGTCGGGAGCGCGGAACCGTGAGGTATGCTGCGCTCTTCGCTGCGGTGCTGACGCTCGCCGCTTGCCACGACGGCAACATGGTGCAGCAGGCCCGCTACGACAGCTACGAGCGCGCGGCGCTGTTTCCCGATGGCATGGCGATGCAGCGCCCGCCCAGCGGCGTCGTCGCGCGCGATGCTGCGCAGCAAGCCGCCGCGACCCGGCGCCCGGCGATGAGCCTGGCGCTGGTCCAGCGCGGGCGCGAGCGCTACCAGATCTATTGCGTGCCATGCCACGCGGCGGATGGATCGGGGCAGGGGATCGTACGCGCACGCGGCTTCCCGCATCCGCCCGATTTCCACGCCGAGCGCCTCAAGGCCGCGCCCGACACGCACTTCTACCAGGTCATGACCAACGGCTACGGCGTGATGTACTCCTACGCCGACCGCGTGCCGCCGCAGGACCGTTGGGCCATCGCCGCCTACATCCGCGCGCTGCAGGCGACCGGGCTGCCGCCGCGCCGGGAGGAGCCCGCCCGTGCCGACTAGGCTGCCCGGCTGGATCGGCGTGCTGCTTGCCGTCGCGGCACTGGCGCTGGCGTTGCTCTCGCCGCGCGCGGCGCTGACCGGCTGGCTGGGCGCGGCGGTGCTGTTGCAGGCGCTGCCGCTGACCGGCTTGCTGCTGCTGGCGATGATGCGCCTGATCGCCGGCGAGTGGGAGGCTGAGCTGCGCCCGGTCTGTGAGGCGGCGGCGCGGCTGTGGCCGCTCGCGGCGTTGGCCTTCGTGCCGGTGCTGCTCGGAATGCCGGCGATCTACGATTGGCAGCGCGAACCGCCGGTCTCCGCCTTCCAGGGCGTGTGGCTGGGCTACTGGCAGTTCGCCTTGCGCACTGTGTTGTGGTTTGCCGCGCTCGCCGTAATCGCGCGCAGTCAGATCGGGCGGCAGGCGTCCCCCAGGGCGAGCATCGTCGCGGTGATCGTGCTCGTGCTCGGGGCATCGCTGGTCCATGTCGACTGGCTGATGTCGCTCGACCCCAAGTTCCATTCCTCCGGATTCGGGCTGCAACTGCTCGCGTTGGAGGCCGGCGCCGGGTTCATGGCGCTGCTGGTCGCCCGCCTGCGCACACCGATCGAGGCCAAGCGCGTGCCGACGCTCGGCGGCCTGCTGCTGACGATGCTGCTGCTGTGGGCCTACTTCCAGTTCATGACCTACCTGATCCTGTGGTCGGGGAACCTGCCCGAGGGCGTCGCCTGGTACGACGAGCGCTCGGGCGGTGCGTGGACGGTGGCGACGGTGGTGTTCGCAGCGTTCGGCCTTGCGCCATTGATCGCCCTTTTGCTGCCGCAAGTGCGCAACCGGGCCGGTCCGCTGCGGCTAGCGAGCTTGTGCGGCCTGGCCGGCAAGGCGATCGAGTTCGCGTGGTTCGCGGTGCCGGGCCGGAGCTGGGTGGCGGTGCTCGCCTATGCACTGGCGCTGGCGGGCTTCGCCTTGCTGGTGTTCGATCCGCTCGGCGCGAGGCGGGGCGCATGATCCGCGACCTCCACCCGCACACGCGCCCGCAGCGCACCGAGAACCCGGAACAGGTCGACGAGGCCGCGCGCAAGCTCGGCTACGAGCCGCAGGACTGGCCGGTCGGCAAGATCGCGCGGGGGCTGGCGACCTTGTTCCTGATCCTCGGCCTCATCACGGTGGCGGCGGCGCCCCTGGTGCGCAGGCTCGGGCCGGACTGGCAGACTTCCTCGGCACTGGCGGCGGCGCGCGACTTCAAAGTGCCCGGGCCGCGACTGGAATCCCGCCCCGGCCTCGACCGCGCGATCCTGGAGGCGCGGCGTCGCCAAGCCCTCGATCATGCACCCAAGCCGATCGACGCGGCCATGCGCGAAGTCGCGGCGCGCGGCTGGGATCAGCCCAAGCCATGAGCCGCCTGCTGTCGCTGCTGTTCCTGCTGCTGGTCGCCGCCGCGCCGTTCGACCCGTTCGGCGCGGCGCGGGTGGACGAGCGCCCCGGTGCGCAAGTCCCGCTCGACGGCGCGTTGAAGGACGCAAGGGGCGGGGCCACCAGCCTGCGCCGGTTGGCCGCGGGCAAAGTGCTCGTCCTCGTGCCCGTGCTGCACGACTGCCCGAACATCTGCGCAGTGACGCTGGCCGGGATTGCCGATGCGGCCAAGGCGCAAAGGCGCTTCAAGGCGACCCGCGACTTTCGCCTGGTCGCCTTCGGGATCGATCCCGCCGAGACTCCTGCCGATGCTGCAGCGGACCTCGCTCGCCTGAAGGCGCAGCATGGAGGGCTCCCCTTCGCCGCCACGACCGCCTCGCCATCCACGATCCGCGCCGTCAGCGACGCGATCGGCTACCACTACGCCTACGACCCGCGCATCGGGCAGTACGCCCATGCCGCCGCCAGCGCGGTGATCACGCCCGACGGGCGGCTGGTGCGCTGGCTCTATGGCCTCAACCCCGATCCGGGCGATTTCGAGGCGGCGATCGCCGATGCGCAGGCCGGCCGCACCGGCGGGCTGCTGCGCCAGTTGATCCTGCTGTGCTATCATTACGACCCGCAGACCGGCACCTGGTCGCCGATGATCGACCGCATCTTGCAGTATGCCGGGGTCGCGACGGTGCTCCTTATCGGCGCGCTGATCCTCACCTTGCGCAGGCGGTTCGCATGAGCGGCCTGCCGCTCTGGCCCGACCAGGCCTCCGCCTACGCGCGCGAAGTCGACTGGCTGATCGGCAGCTTCGGCGTGCTGGTGACCTTGCTCGCCGCGCCGGTCTTCGTGCTGATGCTGCTGTTCATGCTGCGCTACCGCAAGGGCCGCCGCGCCGATCGCAGCCCGCCGGAAGACCGCAATGTCTGGCTGGAGACGAGCTGGTCGGTGATCCCCTTCCTGCTGGTGCTGTGTTTCTTCTTCTGGGCCACGCGCATGTTCCTGATCGAGCGCAACCCGCCGGCCGACGCGATGACCATCGCCGTGGTCGCCAAGCAGTGGATGTGGAAGTATCAGCACCCCGAAGGCGCGCGCGAGATCAACGACCTGCACGTGCCCGCCGGCACGCCGGTGCGCCTGACGATGACCTCGCAGGACGTGATCCACAGCCTCTACGTGCCGGCGCTGCGGATCAAGCAGGACGTGCTGCCGCGCCAGTACACGCAGCTGTGGTTCAATGCCGACCGGCCGGGCGTCTACCCGATCCGCTGCGCCGAATATTGCGGCACCGACCATAGCGAGATGATCGGCCGCTTGATCGTCCAGCGCCCGCAGGACTACGCCCGCTGGCTCGCCGCCTCGGACACTGACGCCGGGCTGGCGGAGCAGGGCAAGCGCCTGTTCGTGCGCTACGGCTGCTCGGGCTGCCACGGCCCGTCCTCGCCGGTGCACGCGCCCAAGCTCGACGGGCTCTACGGCTCGGTCGTCGGGCTGGAGGGCGGGCGGGTGACCCGCGCCGACGCGCAGTACATCCACGATTCGATCGTGCTGCCCAACAAGGACGTGACCGCCGGCTACGCCCCGATCATGCCGCCCTACGGCAATCTCATCGGCGAGGACGAGGTCGTGCCGCTGGTCGCCTACATCAAGTCGCTTGGGCCGCGGAGGGAAGGGCCATGAACCGCACGTCGCAGGACCCGATCCCCAACACGCCCGAGGAGAAGGTCAGCTACCTCAACGCCGGGCACACGCTGCGCTCGTGGCTGCTGACGACCGACCACAAGCGGATCGCGCTGCTCTATCTGGTCTCGATCACCTTCTTCTTCGCCATCGGCGGCAGCGCGGCGGCGCTGATCCGAGCGGACCTGCTGACGCCCGAGGCGGACCTGCTCAGCAACGATGGCTACAACCGTGCCTTCTCGCTGCACGGCATCGTCATGGTCTGGTTCTTCCTGATCCCGTCGATCCCCAACGTCTTCGGCAACTTCCTGATCCCCTTGATGATCGGCGCGCGCGATCTCGCCTTTCCGCGGCTCAACCTCGCCTCGTGGTACATCTTCATGGCGGGCGGACTGGCGACGCTAGTGGTGGTGATCCTGGGCGGCGTCGATACCGGGTGGACGTTCTACACTCCGTATTCGTCGACGTATTCCAACGCCTACGTCATGGGCGCGCTGACGGCGGTGTTCGTCTCGGGCATCTCCTCGATCCTGACCGGGCTCAACTTCATCGTCACCGTGCACAAGTGCCGTTGCCCGGGCATGACCTGGGGGCGGCTGCCGATCTTCGTGTGGTCGCACTACGCGACGTCGGTGATCCTGGTGCTGGCGACGCCGGTGCTGTCGCTGACGCTGATCCTCGTCGCGCTGGAGCGGATCGTGGGCATCGGCATCTTCGACCCCCGCATCGGCGGCGACCCGTTGCTGTTCCAGCACTTGTTCTGGTTCTACAGCCACCCGGCGGTCTACATCATGGTGCTGCCGGCGATGGGCGTCGTCACCGAACTGATCACCGCCGCCGCGCACAAGCGGGTGTTCGGCTACTGGTTCGTTGCCGGCGCCTCGATCGCGATCGCAGTGATCGGCTTCCTGGTGTGGGGCCACCACATGTTCGTCTCGGGTCAGAGCCCTTATGCGAGCGTGATCTTCTCGTTCCTGTCGATCGTCGTCGCGGTGCCGAGCGCGATCAAGGTCTACAACTGGACTGCCACGCTCTACAAAGGCGAGATCCTGCTCGACGGGCCATTCCTCTTCGCACTGGCCTTCATCGGCCTGTTCGTGGTCGGCGGGCTGACCGGGCTGATGCTGGCGATGCTGGCGATCGACGTCCATGTGACCGACACCTACTTCGTCGTCGCCCACTTCCACTACATCATGGTCGGCGGCACGGTCAGCGCGTTCTTCGGCGCGCTGCACTTCTGGTGGCCCAAGATCACCGGGCGGTTGCATTCGGACCTGTGGTCGCGGGTGGCGGCGGTCATGGTGTTCGGCGGCTTCAACATGACCTTCTTCCCGCAGTTCCTGCTGGGCTACGAAGGCATGCCGCGCCGCTACCATGTCTACGACCCGCAGTTCCAGGTGCTGCACGTCGCCAGCAGCATCGGCGCGGCGGTGCTGGGCATCGGCTACCTGCTGCCGCTGGCGTACCTGCTCTACTCGCTGCGCTACGGAAAGCCGGCGGGGCCCAACCCCTGGGGCGCGACCGGGCTCGAATGGTCCGTGCCCTCGCCACCGCCCAAGGACAACTTCGCGGAAATCCCGCTCGTCGACACCGAGCCTTATTGCTACCCGGTCGAACCCGACGCGCCGCGCGAGGGTGCCAAGACAAGCCCCGAGGCGACGCATGGCTGAGCCACTCTCCCTGCACGACCCGTTCACGCGGATCGAACGCCAGCGCGAGAGCGATCGGTTCGGCATGCTGCTGTTCCTCGCGAGCGAGCTGATGCTGTTCGGCGGCCTGTTCGCCGCCGCCCTGTCGCTGCGGCTGCTGCACAAGGCCGCTTACACCCACGCCTCGGGCGAGATGCACTTGTGGCTCGGCGCGCTCAACACCGCCGTGCTGCTCACCTCCAGCCTGCTGGTCGCGCTTGCGGTCGAGGCGGTCAGGGCGGGGGCGCCGCGCCGCGCCGGCTGGCTCCTGGCGCTCGCGATCGCGATCGGCCTCGCCTTCCTCGCCATCAAGGGCGGCGAGTATGCTCTCGAATGGCGCGACGGGCTCGTCCCGCGTTTCCAGCCGGGCGGGCTGCACGACGGCCCGCAAACGCTGTTCATGACGCTCTACTTCACCGCCACGGGGCTCCACGCCCTCCACGTCACCGCCGGGCTGGTGCTGCTCGCGCTCCTGCTCGGCCCGCTGCACGCCGCGCGTGCGGATCGCGGCGCGACGACGGTTGGAAACCTCGCGCTCTACTGGCATTTCGTCGATGTGATCTGGATATTCCTCTATCCCACGCTCTACCTGGCGCGCTGACATGAGCGCCACGCTTCGCCTCGTCCTCGTCTGGTTCGCGCTCCTGGCGCTGCTCGCGGTCACGGTGGGCGCGACGTTCCTGCCGCTCGGCCCCGTGTTGCCGGCGGTGAGCTACGGCATTGCGCTCGCCAAAGCGCTGCTGGTCGCGTGGTTCTTCATGGACATGCGCCGCGAGGGGGCCCTCGCGCGGCTTGCGGTCGCCACCGGGTTCCTGTGGCTGCTGTTCCTGCTGACGCTCACGTTCGCCGATTTCGCGTCACGTGCCGCCGGATGAGCGCCACCGCCGAATACCAGTTCAAGCCGCACGAGCGGCCGACGATGCCGGGCTCGCCGGCCAATCCCGAGCACCCGCCGCTGCGGCGCGCGTTCTATCTCGCCATCGGCGTCCTCATCGGCATCACCGGCGGCCTGGGCAACGCGCTCGTCTCGGTGAACCTCGCCTTCGCCCAAGGCACTCTCGGCCTCGACAGCAACCAGGCGGCGATGCTGACCGCCGCCTACCTGATGACCAACGTCACCGCCAACCTGCTGCTCGTCAAATACCGCCAGCAGTTCGGCCTGCAGCGCTTCATCCGCATCATGTTGCCGATCTATGCGGGCGCGACGATCCTGCATTTGCTGGTCCACGGTTTCTGGACTTCGATCGCGGTGCGCGCGGCCAGCGGGTTTTCCGCCAGCGCCATGTCGACGCTGACGCTGCTCTATATCATGCAGGGCATGCCCGCGGCCAAGCGGCTGGCCGGGATTATGCTGGGCATCTCCATCCCGCAACTGGCGACGCCGCTTGCCCGCGCGCTGTCACCGGGCATCCTGATCAGCGGCGACTGGCACATGCTCTACTGGTTCGAGCTGGGCATGACGCTCGCCAGCCTCGCCGCCATCATGAGCCTGCCGCTGCCGCCCAGCGAGCGGGTCAAGGCCTTCGAGAAGGGCGACCTGCTCACCGTGTCCCTGCTCGCGCCGGGTCTGTGGCTGCTGGTCGCGGTGCTCACCGAGGGGCGGATCGAGTGGTGGACCGAGCGCGCCTGGATGGGCTGGGCGCTGGCGGCGAGCGCGCTGATGATCAGCGTCGCGCTCGCGCTCGAGCACCGGCGCGCCAATCCGCTTATCCACACCCGCTGGCTGGGCACGCGCGAGATGATGCGGCTGATCCTGGTGGCGGTCGCGGTCCGGGTGCTCCTGTCCGAGCAGGCGTTCGGCTCGGTCGGGCTGCTCAATGTGGTGGGCATGATCAACGACCAGATGATCACGCTCAATCTCATCATCGTCGCCGCCTCGGTCGCGGGCATGGTGGCGGCGCTGTTCACGTTCGACCCGGTCGACCCCAGCAAGTCGATCACGGTCGCGATCCTGCTGATCGCGCTCGGATCGTTCATGGACGCGGATGCCAACAACCTGTCGCGGCCCGAGAGTTTCTACGCCAGCCAGGCGCTGATCGGCTTCGCCTCGATGCTGTTCCTCTCGCACACGATGGTCATCGGCCTGTCGCGCACGCTGCTGGCCGGACCGACCCATTTCGTCAGCTTCGTGGTGCTGTTCGGCCTCAGCCAGAGCCTGGGCGGCCTGCTTGGCAACGCGGTACTCGGTACGTTCCAGATCCTGCGCGAGAAGTATCATTCGCACCAGCTGGTCGAATCGATCGTCCTCACCGATCCGCAAGTCGCCGCGCGCCTTCGCGGCACCGGCGCGACGGTTTCGGGCGTGCTAGGCGATCCGACCCTGCGCTCGGCGGAAGGGGCGGCGCTGCTCGCGCGGACGGTGGCGCGCGAGGCGAACATCCTGGCCTACAATGACGTATTCCTACTGATCGGCGTGCTGGCGATGCTGACGTTCATCTGGGGGCTTTCGATCCGCGCCTCGATCCGCAGGCGTGGGGAGACTTCGCCGGTGATTGCGCTACAACGGCGGGCGCAGGCGGGGGCCTCTGCGACTACGGAGTGACGATGGCAGACGGCAGCAGGGCAGGAAGCGGCGACGGGGTGACCAGCGACCCTCCGCTCGACGTCGCGGACGAGGAGGCCAAGGCGGCGTTCGCCGCCGAGCCGGTCAAGCCGGCATCCGCCACCGAGCCGGCCAAGCCGGCCGCGACGAGCGGCTGGCGCCCGCCGGAGAAGAGCCCTCTCACGGTCATCGCCATCATCGTCATCGGCATCGTCGCGGTGCTCGCGATCCTCTACGCCTGGCAGCTCCCGCCCTTCGCCGGCTGGGCGCAGGAGACCGACGATGCCTACGTGCGCGGCAAGGTCACCGTGATCAGCCCCCAGGTCAGCGGCTACATCACCGGTGTGCCGGTGCAGGACTTCCAGCAGGTCAAGGCCGGGCAAGTGCTCGCCACTATCGACGACCGCATCTACGCGGCGCGGGTGGAGCAGGCGAAGGCGAACGTCGCCGCGCAGCTCGCCTCGCTCGCGAACTCGCAGCAGTCGGAGCGTTCGCGCCAGGCGGCGCTGGCGGGGCAGGGGGCGGCGGTCGCGAGCGCCCAGGCCAATCTCGTCCGGGCGCAGGCGGACATGCGTCGCGCCCAGGCGCTCGTCTCCGACGGCTCGATCTCCGCGCGCGAGTTCGACCAGACCCGCGCTGCGCTGCTCGCTGCCGAGGCCGGCGTGCGCCAGGCCCAGGCGCAGCAGAGCGTCGGCCAGCAGGACGTGCGCTCGGTCGTCGTCGGCCGTGGCGGGCTGGAGGCACAAGTCGAGAGCGCCAGGGCGGCGCTGCACCTTGCGCAGATCGACCTCGACAACACCCGCATCCGCGCGCCCACCGACGGGCGCCTGTCCGAGGTCGGCGTGCGCCAGGGCGCCTACGTCACCTCGGGCACGCAACTCATGTTCCTGGTGCCGCATGAACTGTGGATCATCGCCAACTTCAAGGAAGCGCAGACCCACACCATGCGCCTGGGCCAGGCCGTGACCTTCCGTGTCGACGCGCTCGGCGGCGCCAGTCTGACGGGTCACATCGAGAACATCTCACCCGCCGCGGGCAGCGAGTTCGCGGTGCTCAAGTCCGACAACGCGACTGGCAACTTCGTCAAAGTCGCGCAGCGCATCGCCGTGCGGGTGCGGATCGATCCCGGCCAGCGTCTCGCCGAACGACTGCGACCGGGCATGTCGGTCGAAGTGCGGGTGGCGACCAGCGAATGAGGCGTCGCGCGGCTGTCCTTGTCGCCGCCCTGCTGGCGAGTGCCTGCGCGGGTCCACAGGTCGGGACCGCCCCGGTCGAGCCGGTGACGCCGCCGCCGGACTGGCGCACCGTGGCAGGCACCGCTGCGCCGATCGAGGCCGAGTGGTGGCGCCGCTTCGCCGACCCGCAGCTCACCGCCTTGGTCGAGCGTGCGCTCGCCCGCAACAGCGACATCGCCATCGCGGTCGGCCGGGTGCGCGAGGCGAGGGCGCAGGAACTGCTTGCCCGCTCGGCGCTGCTCCCCACGCTGGACGGTAGCGGTGGAGCCAGCCGCGCGCGCAGCGTGAGCGCGTTCGGCACGCCCGAGATCCAGAACGGCGCGCAGCCGCAGCTTCAAGCGGCTTGGGAGGTCGACTTGTTCGGCCGCCTGGCCGACCAGCGCGCGGCGGCCCGCCAGAACTGGATCGCCAGCCAGGCCGGGCGCGACGCGGTGCGCCTCTCGGTCGGTTCGGCGGCGGCGAGCGGCTACGTCACGCTGCTCGCGCTCGACGCGCGGTTGGCGGTGACGCGCCAGACCCTGGCGCTGCGCGAGGACTCGTTGCGGCTGATCCGCCGCCGGGTGGAGGCCGGCTACTCCCCCAAGCTCGAACTGGAGCAGGCCGACGCGGACTACCAGGCGGCCGCCCGCCTGGTCCCGCAGGCGGTGGAGGCGATCACGCGGCAGGAGAACGGCCTGCGCTTGCTGACAGGCGACGTGCCCGGCCCGGTCGAGCGCGGTCGGACGCTCGAGGCGTTGCTAGCGCCGCCCGTGCCCGACACGCTGCCGTCCGAACTGCTCGCGCGCCGGCCCGACGTCGCGCAGGCCGAAGCGACGCTGGCGGCGACCGACAAGTCGCTGGCCGCCGCGCGCAAGCGCTTCCTGCCCTCGCTGCGCCTTTCCGCCGCCGCCGGCGCGGTGTTCTCCTCGCTGCTTGCCGACCCGGTCACGATCTGGTCGGTCGGCGGCAGCGTGCTCGCCCCGCTGTTCGAAGGCGGTCGCCTGCGCGCCGGGACCGAGACCGCCGCGGCCCAGCGCGACCAGGCCGCGGAAAGCTACCGCCGCGCCGCGCTCACCGCCTTTCGCGAGGCGGACGACGCGCTAGCCGGCGTCGCCAGCGCCGACGCGCAACTGCGCATCGGCATCGCCCAGCGCGACGCGCTCGCCGAAAGCTACCGCCTCGCCCGCAACCGCTACCGCGCCGGCTACTCGCCGTTCCTGGAGCAGCTCGACGCCCAGCGCGGACTCCTCGCGGCCGAGCTGGCGCTCGTGCAGTCGCGCTCCGATGCCTTGACCGCCCGCATCACACTCTACCGCGCCATGGGCGGCGGGTGGACCGGCGCGGAACTGCCGGAGTAAGCGCGCTTCGTCATTCCGGACTTGATCCGGGTCCGGTTCGGGATCGTCTGCGAAGCTGAGAGGGTAGCGTGCGGGCGCTGCGATGCCGCGACCTGGCAGAACCGGTCCCGGGTCAAGCCCGGGACCACGAAAGTTCAGAACACCGGGTCGTAGCCTGGAGGCAGTTCGCTCACATCGCTGTGGCCGGGGACGTGGATGCCGCACTCGACCTTGTCCCAGCCCTTCCAGCGGCCCGAGCGCGGGTCCTCGCCCGGCGCGACCTTGCTGGTGCAGGGCGAGCAGCCGATCGAGGGGTAGCCTTCCGCCACCAGCGGGTGCGGCGGCAGGTCGTGCTCGGCGATGTAGGCGGCGATGTTCTCGGGCGCCCAGTCGATCAGCGGGTTGATCTTGAGCCGGCCAGCGGCGTCCGTGGCGTCGATCTCGAAGCGCGGCAGGCTGGCGCGGGTCGAGGCTTGGAACGCCTTGCGTCCGGTGATCGTCGCGTCGTAGCCGGCCAGCGCCTTGGCCAGCGGCTTGACCTTGCGGATCTCGCAGCAGCCGTCGGGATCGTAGGACCAGCGCAGGCCGGTCTCGTCGCGCTTGGCGAGATCCTCGGCATTGGGCGTCAGGTTGACAACGTTGGTGAGGCCGAGCCGCGCGATCAGCGCATCCCGGTAAGCCAAAGTCTCGGGGAAGTGCTTGCCGGTGTCGAGGAACAGTACGGGGATGCCGGGATCGACACGGCTGACCAAGTGCAGCAGCACCGCGCTCTCGGCCCCGAAGCTGGAGACCACCGCGACATCGCCCGCCATCTGCTCGCGCAGCAGCGTTTCCAGCATCTCGATCGTCTCGGTGCCGCGGAACAGCCGGTTGAGGCGCACCGCGTCGGCTTCCTGGAACTTGGCCGACGTATCGATGCGGTCGCGGATACGGTCGGTCCGGACGGGCTCTGAAGTGTCGTCGAGCGCTTTGAACATGATCGCGAATCCCTAAACAGCGGGCCTCGTGCGAGGTCTTCTCGTGCCAGGATCAGATGGGTTTTCGCAGGTGCGAAGTCGACGAAGAAAAAGGACGAGGGGGTGTAGGGAGGTTTTTAGCCGCGCGGAGGTAGAGATTTACGCCTCTGCTGCTGCTCCTTCCCCCTCGATGGGGGAAGGAAAGCGTAGCTTGCGGCCGTGAGGTCGCTAGCGCAGCTTGGATGGGGGTGAGCCCGCGGTTTAAAGCCGTGCCAGGACGAGAGCGCACCCCCATCCAACTGCGGCTAGGCGCTTGCAGCGCCAAGCCTTCGTATCCTTCCCCCAATCAAGGGGGAAGAGACCTCGCCGTTTCAGCCGGCGTGGCGCTTGGCCCAGATCGGCTGGCGGCCATCGGCCGTCGCCTGGTAGACGTTGTCCCAGCGCTTGAACGCAGTCTGCGCATCGGCTTCGTTCAGCGGCTTGTCGGGCGCGAAGGCGTCGAAGCCGCAGCGCTGGAGGTGGCCGAGCATGTCGATCACCACATCGCCCACCGCGCGGACTTCGCCAGTGAAGCCGGCTTCGCGCAGAATGCGGGCCGACGAGTAGCCGCGCCCGTCGGTCCAGGCGGGGAAGTTCACTTCGATCAGGCGCAGCCGGTCGAGGTGCGGCAGCAACTCGCGCGCATCGTCGCCCGGCTCCACGCGCACGGCCGTCGCGTTGGTCTGCTCGGCGAAGGCGTCGACCGTCACCGCCGGATCGGACACCGGCTCATCATCGCGGAAGCGGAACTGCACGTCGCTCATCGGGCGGCCTCGCAGAGGCGCGTCGGGCGGACGGGATCGGGCCAATTAGCCATAAAGCGCTTCCTTGAACGGTGCCATGCCGATGCGGCGGTAGGTGTCGAGGAAGCGTTCGCCCTCCTCGCGCTTGCCGAGGTAGACTTGCGTCGCCTTCTCGACGGCCTCGACGATGCCGTCCTCGTCGAAGCCGGGGCCGGTGATCTGCCCGAGCGAGGTATCCGCCCCCTCCGATCCGCCGAGCAGGAGCTGGTAGTTCTCCTTGCCCTTCCGGTCGACGCCCAGGATGCCGATGTGGCCGGCGTGGTGGTGGCCGCAGGCGTTGATGCAGCCCGAGATCTTCAGCTTCAGCTCGCCCAGCTCCTCAAGCTTCGGCGCAAAACGCTCGGAGATCTTCTGCGCGATCGGGATCGAGCGCGCGTTGGCGAGGCTGCAGTAGTCGAGCCCCGGGCAGGCGATGATGTCTCCGATGGTGTCGAGGTTGGCGGTGCCAAGGCCCGCCTCGTCGAGCTTGCGCCAGATAGCGTAGAGCTCGGCCTTCTTCACGTGCGGGAAGACGATGTTCTGTGCGTGGGTGACGCGCAGCTCGTCGAACGAGTGGTCGCGCGCGATGTCGGCCATCAACCGGATCTGGTCGGCGGTCGCGTCGCCGGGGATGCCACCCACCGGCTTCAGGCTGACCGTCGCGATGATATAGCCCGTCTGCTTGTGCGCCTGGGTATTGCGTTCCACCCACAGGCGGAAGTCGGGATCGGTCAAGTCGAGATCGTCCGACAGCCCGCTCTCAAACGCGGGATCGGCGAAGTACTGCTGGATCCGTTCGAGCTCGGCGATCGGCGGCTCGATGCCTTGCGAGAGGAGGTGCTGGAACTCCTCCTCGACCTGGCGGGTGTACTCGTCCTTGCCCAGCTCGTGGACAAGGATCTTGATGCGCGCCTTGTACTTGTTGTCGCGCCGGCCGTAGCGGTTGTACACGCGCAGGCACGCTTCCGAATACGTGATCAACTGGTCGAGCGGCACGAACTCGCGGATCATCGGCCCGATCATCGGGGTGCGGCCCATGCCACCGCCGACGTAGAACTGGGCGCCGATCTCGCCGGCTGCATTGCGGACCATCTTGATGCCGATGTCGTGCAGGCGCATCGCCGCGCGGTCGGTCTCGCTGGCGATCACCGCGATCTTGAACTTGCGTGGCAGGGTCAGAAATTCGGGATGGAAGCTCGACCACTGGCGCAGCAGCTCGGCGTAAGGGCGCGGGTCGATGATCTCGTCCGCGGCGGCGCCGGCGTACTGGTCGGAACTGATGTTGCGGATGCAGTTGCCGCTGGTCTGGATCGCATGCATCTCGACTGAGGCGAGCTCCGCGAGGAGGTCGGGCGTCTCCTCCAGCTTGATCCAGTTGTACTGGATGTTCTGGCGGGTGGTGAAGTGGCCATAACCGCGATCGTACTTGTCGGCGATGTCGCCCAGCAGCCGCATCTGCGCGCTGCTCAGCGTGCCGTAGGGGACCGCGACGCGCAGCATGTAGGCATGGAGCTGGAGATAGAGCCCGTTCTGCAGGCGCAGCGGCCGGAACTGCTCCTCGGTCAGCTCGCCCGAGAGGCGGCGGCGCACCTGGTCGCGGAATTCCTCGACGCGGGTGTCGACCATCTGCTGGTCATACTGGTCGTACTTGTACATCTCAGATCACCCAGTTGAGCGCTTCGGGGTCGGCGGGCTTGAGCGTCAGGTCGGGCCGCACCGTGGGCCCGAGCGCGCGGATGCGGTCCTTGATATGCGCCGGGCGCACGCCGTCCGCGGTACGCTCGCCGTCGATCACATAGGCGGCAAAGACGTTGCGCGCCGCTTCCTCGCGGGCGATCAGGTCGGCGGCGTGTTCGCCGACATCGACCGCGTCGTCGACGTGGAGCGACCAGCCTTCGCCGGTCCACCAGGTGACGGCGCCGCTCTTGAGATCGTTGCCGGTCAGGATCTTCACTGTGCAGCCTCCAGGGCGATATCGCGAACCACGGTGTCGGGCGCCGCCGCCACATCGCCGATGACGATCAGGGCGGGGCTGCGGACGCGCTGGCGTTGGACGAGTTCTGGCAAGCCCGCAAGGGGGCTGCGCAGCACGCGCATGTCGGCGCGCGTCGCATTCTCGATCACGGCGACCGGCGCGTCCGGCGCCAGGCCGTCGGCGATCAGCTTCTCCGCGATCTGGGCCGCGGTGGCGAGGCCCATGAAAATGACCAGCGTGCGGCCCTTGCCCGCAAGGCCGGCCCAGTCCTGCTCGGCCAAGCCCTTGCACTGGCCGGCGACGAAGCTGACGATCGAGGCATGCGCGCGGTGGGTGAGGGGCATCTGCGCGGCGGCGGCGGCGCCCATGGCGGCGCTGATGCCGGGTACGACCTGCACCGGCACGCCGGCGGCGCGGCAGGCCTCCGCCTCCTCGCCGCCCCGGCCGAAGATGAACGGATCGCCGCCTTTCAGGCGCACGACATCGTGGCCGGAAAGCGCCTCGCGCACCAGCAGCGCGTTGATGTCATCCTGCTTCATCGTGTGGCGCGAGCGCGCCTTGGCGACCGAGACGAGACGGGCGCCCTGGCGCGCCATCGACAGGATCTCGGGCGAGACCAGCCCGTCGTGCACGATCAGCCCGGTCGACATGATCAGCCGCGCGGCGCGCAGGGTGAGAAGGTCGGGGTCGCCCGGGCCGGCGCCGACCAGATGGACGGTGCCGGTTCTTGGGCCGAGACGGGACTCGCCGGGAAGTGCAGGGCCTTGCATGGTGCGCCAAATGACGCGGTGCGACCCGCGACGCCAGCCAGAATGGCTTAAGCGGTCGGTAGGTGGGCTTTATGGTGCGTTCACGTCCTTCCCCCATCGAGGGGGAAGGGCGGACGTTACTTGGGCGAGAGCACCATCAGCATCTGGCGGCCTTCCATGCGCGGATAGGCTTCGACCTTCGCCACCTCGGCGACGTCGGCCTGCACCCGGCGCAGCAGGTCCATGCCCAGCTGCTGGTGCGAGAGCTCGCGACCGCGGAAACGCAGAGTGACCTTCACCTTGTCGCCGTCCTCGATGAAGCGGTTCACGTTGCGCATCTTCACTTCGTAGTCGTGGTCGTCGATGTTGGGACGCATCTTGATCTCCTTGATCTCCTGCGTCTTCTGCGACTTGCGCGCGAGATTGGCCTTCTTCTGCGCCTCGTAGCGATACTTGCCGACATCGAGGAACTTGCACACCGGCGGGTCGGCGTTGGGCGAGACCTCGACGAGATCGAGGCCAACTTCGGCGGCCTGCGCGATTGCCTCGCGCGTGTACATGACGCCCAGGTTCTCTCCGTTTTCGTCGATCACGCGGACTTTGTCTGATTGGATCAGATTGTTGTAGCGCGGTCCGCTCTTGACCGGTGGCGCCATCATGCGCCGGGGTGGGGGTGCTATATGCGTTCTCCAGACTCGTTGTAGCTATGGACGGAATTGGCGGGCCTTAATGCGAATCACCCCCGCAAGCAAAGCGGGAATCGACACCGAGCCGGTGCATGTTGGCGATTTCACTTGGGCGGCCCAAGCGCGATATGGGAACTCAGGCGGCGGCGCGCCAGAGGGGGTACTGCACAAGCCTTCCGCTGGCGGGCAGGATCGCGTCGATCGCCGAGGCGGGTTGCATCGCCGAGAGGATCTCGGGCGCGGCCGCGTCCATGCCGCCGGTGAGCGCGCCGAACGCCGGCAGGATCATCCGCCGCTCGCTGGCGACGGCGCAGGGCCGGGCGATCCGCCGGCCGCGCGCGGCGACGACGAGGCGCGGGTGGAAGTGGCCCGACAGCTCGGGCGCGGTCTCCCCGGCGCGGGCCCGGTGGCGCAGCGCGAAACCGCCGAGGGTCGCCTCCGCCACCACCTCGCCGCCGGCCGAGCGCTCCAGCGCGGGATCGTGGTTGCCGGTGATCCACACCCACTCGACCGCGCGGGTGAGGGCGGCCAGCATCCCGGCAGCGTGCGGCTCGAGCCGGGTGGTGCCGGCGCTGTCGTGAAAGTTGTCCCCCAGCGCGATCACGCGGCGCGCACCGGTCTCGCGGATCGCCAGCGCCAGCCGCTCCAGCGTCTCGCGGCTGTCGTAGGGCGGGAGCATCTGGCCGTTCCGAGCGAAGAAGCTCGCCTTTTCCAGGTGGAGGTCCGCGACCAGCAGTGCCTGCTCGCGCGGCCAGTAGAGCGCGCGGCCGGCGACGAGGTGGAACTCGTTGTCACAGAACGAAAAGGGAACCATGAACCGGCCTTGCCGCAGCCGGCGCGATTTGGCAAGCGCCCTCGATGACCAGCACCATGACCGATTGGACACCTTTCACCCAGCGCGCCCGCGACTGGTTCGAGCACTTGCGTGATTCCATCTGCGCCGAGTTCGAGGCGATCGAGCGCGAGGCCGGCAGCGACGCACGCTTCGGCTACACGCCGTGGCAACGCGCGGCGGTCGAGGGAGAGGGCGACGAGACCGGCGGCGGCGTGCAGGGCCTGATGAAAGGCCGCGTGTTCGAGAAAGTGGGCGTCAACGTCTCGACCGTGCGCGGCGGGCTCTCGAAGGAATTCGCCGCCAGCATCAACGGCGCCAGTGCCGAGCAGAACGCCTTTTCCGCGACCGGCATCAGCCTGGTGGCGCACATGGCCAACCCGCATGTGCCGGCGGTGCACATGAACACGCGGTTCCTGACGACCGCCAAGGCCTGGTTCGGCGGCGGCGGCGACCTCAATCCGCCGATCCCCTACGACGAGGACACCGCCGAGTTCCACGCCGCCTTCAAGGCCGCGTGCGACGGCTTCGCGCCCGACGCCTACGACAAGTACAAGGCCTGGGCGGACGAGTACTTCTACATCCCCCACCGCAAGGTCCATCGCGGCGTCGGGGGCATCTTCTACGACCATCTGGAATGCGCCGACGAGGCGCAATGGGAGGTGAACTTCGCCTTCACCCGCGCGGTGGGGGAAGCGTTCCTGGCCGTCTTCCCGCGCCTTGTGCGCCGGCGCATGGGCCAGCCCTGGAGCGCGGCCGACAAGGCTCGGCAGCTCGAATGGCGCGGCCGTTATGCCGAGTTCAACCTGGTCTACGATCGGGGCACGCTGTTCGGCCTCAAGACCGGCGGCAACATCGATGCGATCCTGATGAGCCTGCCGCCCGAAGCCACCTGGAGCTGAGTGAGGGCAGGCCGCCTATCCGCAATGTGCTCTGCCGGCCACAATCCCCGTAAAACCACGGAGGCCGTTTGACGGCGCGTCCGCGCGGCTTAAGCTGCCTCTCGCACGTCATCAGGATAGGGCAGTATCCATGCGTCCCGGCCGCTTCACTTCGCTTCTGGCTCTTGCGGCGCTGCTCTCCGGGTGCGGCGGTGGTGGTGGCGGAGGATCGGGTTCGAGCGGGAGCGTGACCCCGACGCCCAGTCCCACGAGCACCGCGACGCCTACGCCCACGACCAGTTGCACGCTCGCTTCGCGGCAGAAGTGGGTGCTTGCCCAGCTCCAGGAATGGTACCTGTTCCCGGACTTGCTCGACTCCTCGGTGAACCCGGCGAGCTACAACAACCTCGATGACTACGTCGACGCGCTCGTCGCCCCGGCGCGCGCGCAGTCGAAGGACCGCTACTTTACTTACGTCACCTCCATCAAGGAGGAGAACGCCTACTACTCGCAAGGCAGCACCGCCGGCCTCGGCGTGCGGCTCGGCTACGACAGCACCGCGCGCCGTCTCTATGTGCTGGAGGGCTATGAGGGCTCGCCGGGCCTGGCCGCCGGGCTCGATCGCGGAACCGAGATCACGGCGATCGGCACGTCGAGCAGCAACCTGCAGACCGTGTCCTCGCTGGCGGCGAACGGCGGCTCGGACGCGGTCGGCAATGCGCTGGGCCCCTCCACCGCCGGCACCACGCTGGCCTTGCAGATCCGCCAGCCCAACGGCGCGGTCTCGACCGTGACTGTCGCCAAGCAGACGTACACGCTGCCGCCGGTATCCTCGCGCTACGGCGCCAAGGTGATCACCGACAACGGCCGCAAGGTCGGCTACGTGAACTTGCGCACTTTCGTAGACACCGCCGATCCGGCGCTGCGCAGCGCGTTCGACAACTTCCGCGCGCAAGGGATCACCGAGATCATCGTCGACTTGCGCTACAACGGCGGCGGCCTGATCTCGATCGCCGAGCTGTTCAGCAACCTGCTCAACGCCCAGCGCGCGGGACAAGTGCTGGACTACACGACCTTCCGCGCCTCCAAGTCGAGCCAGAACGAGACGACGACCTTCACCTCGCTGCCCCAGGCGGTCGCGACCACCAAGGTCGCCTTCATCGGCACCGGCAACACCGCCAGCGCCAGCGAGCTCGTGATCAACGCGCAAAAGCCCTACCTCGGCGACAACGCGGCGCTGATCGGCAGCAACACGTACGGCAAGCCCGTCGGCCAGATCGCGCTCGACCAGGCCGCGTGCGACGACCGGCTGCGCGCCATCGCCTTCCGCACCGAAAACTCCAATCACGAGGGCGACTACTACACCGGCCTCGCCGCGCGCATGAACCGGACCTGCCAGGCGGACGACGACATCTTCCACCCTCTCGGCGACCCGCAGGAAAGCTCGATCAAGACAGCGCTCGATTTCCTCGACGGCCGCAGCTGCACTCCGATCCAGACCACCGGCGTCGCCGCCCAGAGTGCCACCGGCAAGCGCCTGCCGCTGGCGACCGAGAACCCGACGACCATCCAGCGCGAACTGCCGGGATTGTTCTGAGGCCTCGCGTCACGCTTGCAGACGGGTGAGCAGGGTTCCGCCCTCGATCACCTGGGGAGGACGAAATTGATCCCGGTTCGGTTGGCGCTGCAGGCCGTGTTGGCGCCCGGGCGATAGCTGGTCTCGTAAAGGAAGTCGCGGCTCATCCTTAGGCCGGCATCGACGAAGACCAGTGGCGGATAGGCGGTCAGCGCCCGGGCGTGGAGCGCGTGGCCGTCCGGAGTGATATCGAACTCCAGGTTGACCCAACCCTCGAAGCCCATTCGAATGGCGTCTTGCGGATAGTCGGTGCTGCTCGCACCTGAGCGGCGCAGCGCCGGTGTCACGCCCAGCAGCGAGCACTGCTCCTGGCTCAGCCCGGACTTTGCGAAGTAAGTCTGGGCCTTGGCGAAGTCCTTCGCTGCCGCCGAACGATCGGCAAGCTCGAGCCAGGCTAGCTGGCGCAGTGGATGGTGCTCGTCGAGCCGACTGTCCTGGGCGACCCGCGTCAGGCGCTGCTCGTCGTCGGCGTAGGTGAGGGGGCCGGATTGCACCGTGCCGAGCAGCAAGGCGGTGTCCATGGCCAAAGCGTCGTTGGCGAACTCCGGCTGTGCGGCGAGCGTGAGGTAAGCGAAGCGCGTGTGCTCGCTCCAGCGCTGTTCATTGGCGCCGACGCGGTTGCCGGGCTCGGTCGCGAGCCGGACGAGCTGCAGCCAGTTTCTCACCGGAGCGGGGACCCTGTCGTTGGCGAGCGCGATCGCCTGGGCAATCGCCGCGGCGCGGTGTTCCACGGACATGGGGGCATCGTCGGCCAGGATAGCCAGAGCCGCCACCCGTGCATCCACCGCCGCTGTGGTGTCCGCGGCAAGCGCTTGCAGGGCGTTGTAAGACCGGTCCGGACGCCCTGCCTCGGCGAGCGCGGCTTGTGCCCAGCCCAGGAACCGCTCGCGCATGGGGCCAGCCGTGCCGGGGCCGCTGCCGAGCGCGTTGCTGCAGCGGAGCTCCACCCGAGTGATGCGATAGAACGGCGGAATCTTGGCAACCGATTCGGGTGTCCACCGCCACTCACGCGCCGCCGTGCCGAACGCGGCCGCCACTTGGGGCCCGCCGCGCGAGTAGACGACTTGCGCGGCACCGACTTCGCCGCTCGCACTCAGGGCAAACTCGACGACGGCGACATCCTCGGGCCGCAGACCGGTTTCGGAGCCGCACAAAGGCGGGTCCATCGAGACCGCGCGCGCGAAGGGCGATTCCTTGATGCGCCCGGCGCCGGTGTAGGCAAGGTAGCGCTGCGCCTCCTCCTTATCCCCCGCCAACATCGCCGCCATGGCCAGATCCGAGCGCATGGACACTTCGTTCAGCGATACCTTCAAGGTCAGGCCGCCGCTAAGGTCCAGGGCCGTCTTCATCTCCTTGTAAGCCTGATCGATCTTGCCCTGGTTGAGCAGGGTGCGCGCATGAAGCGTGTAGAAGCTTGCCAGCATCTCCCTGGTGGCCTTCGGATCGAGGTCCTTCGGCTTGGCGGATAGAAGGGTGATTGCCTCCTGCGCATAGCTCAGCGCCTCGGGCGTCCCGTCGAACGCGGTCGACTTGGCGAGCGAGACCAGGACAGTCAGGCGATCGGTACCCTTGAGGTGATCGAGCGCCGTCTTGAAATCACGGGTCGCGGCGGCATAGTCGTAGCGATTATAAGCGAGCTCCCCCAGCGCTTGCCATCCGTTCGCAACGTCTGTCGCATAGGCAGGGCCCGCCTTGTCGAGGATCGGCAAACCCCCGGTGATGGTGGCCTCGGCCTCATCAAGAGCATCGACATTCGCAAGGCAGATGCCCTTGCGCAGAGCGATGGCGGCGGCCGGCACGCTGCCGGGGTGAACACGCGGATCCTTCTCGATCGACCGGAACATCGCAATGGCTTGTTCGCACCGGCCGGCGGTCGCGTCCTGCGTGGCGCGATCGAACTTGTCCTGCAGCGTCGTTGGCGCCGGCTGGGCCGGCGCAGACTGTTGCGGCGCCGCCGCGAGCGCGAATGCCAGAAGACCGAGCATCGCTAAGCTTCCCCCGTTATGAGAGTAGAACTACTATGGTCCGATGAGCCGCCTGTCGACCGTCGCTTTCAGTTTGTTGCTTGTCGCCGCCGGGTCGACCGCCGCCGCGGCGCAGGAGCGCGCGGCTGCCGGCCAGAACCGGGCGGAGGCGGGCACGCTTCTTCTCTTCGGCGCCAGCTGGTGTGCTCCGTGCGTCGCGGAGCTTCGCAGCCTGAAGCCCATCGCCGAGCAGACCGCGCCCGCCAAAGTGCTGATCGTCTGGCAGGACACCGGGATCGCCCGGTTGGTCCCGCCATCGCTGGGCAACGTCGCGCTGGCTGGCCCCGAACAGGCGCAAAAGCTCACCAGCCAGTTTTCGGCCACCGGCGGCGGCTTGCCTTTCGCGGTGATGGTCGATGCCGCCGGGCGCGCGTGCGCGCAGCATCGCGGCCCCCTGACACCGCAGGATGCGGCCGCGATGGCGCGGTCCTGTGGCGCCGCCCGGCACGACTAGAAGCGGTTCAATCTGCGCGAGGTGTTCCTTACCCCTTGCCGCGCGGGCGAAAATCCTCACATGGTTAGCGCCGAATGCTGCGCCAGTACGAACTCGTCGAACGCGTCCTAGACTACGCACCCGAGGCCGATGAGGCCCTGCTGAACCGCGCCTACGTCTACACCGTGCAGAAGCACGGCACCCAGAAGCGCGCCAGCGGCGATCCCTACTTCAGCCACCCGATCGAAGTCGCCGGCCTGATGACCGAGCTCAAGCTCGACCAGCAGACGATCATTACCGCGCTGCTGCACGACACGGTCGAGGACACGCTCGTCACCATCGAGGATATCGACCAGATGTTCGGGCCCGAGATCGCCCGGCTGGTCGACGGGGTCACCAAGCTCTCGAAGATCGAGGCGATGCCGGAGAACGAGCGCGCGGCCGAGAACCTGCGCAAGTTCTTCCTGGCGATGAGCGAGGACTTGCGCGTCCTGCTCGTGAAGCTGGCCGACCGGCTGCACAACATGCGCACGCTGCACTTCATCAAAAGTGCCGACAAGCGCCGCCGCATCGCGCGCGAGACGATGGATATCTACGCCCCGCTCGCCGAGCGCGTGGGCATGTACGAATACATGCGCGAGATGCAGCTGCTCGCCTTCGAACAGCTCGAGCCCGAGGGCTATGCGACGATCACCGGGCGCCTGGCGCAGATCCGCAACCAGGAAGGCGGGCAAGTCGACGCGATCGCCTTCGCCATACGCCAGGCCCTCGCCGAGGCGGGGCTGACGGTCGAGGTCGCGGGCCGCGAGAAGCATCCCTACTCGATCTGGCGCAAGATGAGCGAGCGCCACGTCACCTTCGAGCAGATCACCGACATCATGGCCTTCCGCGTGCTCGTGGAGAGGCCGGAGGATTGCTACCGCGCGCTGGGCGTCCTGCACCAGACCTGGCAGATGATCCCGGGCCGCTTCAAGGACTACATCTCGACGCCCAAGTCCAACGGCTACAAGTCGCTCCACACCGCGCTGATCTACGAGAACTCGATGCGCATGGAAGTGCAGATCCGCACGCGCGATATGCACCGCACCAACGAGTACGGCCTCGCCGCGCACTGGGCTTACAAGCAGGGCGGCGTGCGGCCGGACGGGCAGGTGGGCTGGCTGCGCGACCTGATCGAGATCGTCGATGCCAGCCACGATGCCGAGGAACTGCTCGAGCACACCAAGCTGGCGATCTATGCCGACCGTATCTTCGCTTTCACGCCCAAGGGCGCGCTGCACCAGCTGCCCAAGGGCTCGACCGCGGTAGATTTCGCCTATGCCGTCCACACCAACCTGGGCAACGCGGCGGTCGGCGCCAAGATCAACGGCCGGCTGGTGCCGCTGCGCACGCGGTTGGTGAACGGCGATGTCGTGGAGATCATCAAGAGCGCCAACACCGGCCCGCAGCTCTCATGGCTGGGCTTCGTGGTCACCGGCAAGGCGCGGGCGGCGATCCGCCGCGCGGTTCGCGCCAAGGAGCGCCAGGAAGTGGCGGCGATCGGCGCCAAGCTGCTCGACGACATCGCCGCCCGCCTGCCCGGCCGCATTGGCAAGAAGGCGATCCACGCCGCCGTCGGTCGCCTCGCCCTGCGCGACGACGAGGAACTGATGTACGCGATCGGCTCGGGCCGGCTGAGCGACCGCCAGGTGATGGAGGCGCTCGCCCCGGGCAGCACTGCCGAGTTGCCCGAGGAGCCGGATTGGCCCGTCCACGAGCGGGCGATCTCGATCAAGGGCCTGACCCCCGGCATGGGCTTCCACCTCGCCGAGTGCTGCCATCCGGTGCCCGGCGACCGCATCGTCGGCCTGCGCCGGCCTGACCACAAGGTCGAAGTCCACACGATCGACTGCCTGACGCTGGCGAGCGGCGTCGACGCCGACTGGCTCGACGTCTCCTGGGGCGAGCGCACCACCGGCGCGGTCGGCCGGCTGCGGCTGGTGCTCTACAACCGCCCCGGCACGCTCGCCGAAGTGACCGACATCTTCGCGCGCAACCGCGCCAACGTCGTCAACCTGCAGATGATCCAGCGCGACGAGCCTTTCGGCACTTACGAGGTCGACCTGGAGGTCAGCGATCTTGCGCATCTCACCCGCATCGCCGCGGCCCTGCGCGCGAGCGAGGCGGTGGCCGAGGCGGAGCGCGGCTGAACGGCTCTGGGCACCGCCGCACGTTCAGCGCGACGGCTTGCCGCGCGTCTTCTTCGGTTCGGGCGGGAGCGGCGCACGGCGGACAGGCACCGGCACGTTGCACACGTCGACGCTGCCGGCGGGCTGGATATAGAAGTCGTCCTTGCGATTGGCCCGCGCATGCACGTAGCGCGCGAAGCTCGCACTCGTGGTCGAGAGATATTGGTAGGCCGGTAGCTCCGGGACCTCGCTGCCGAGCCGCACCGACAGGATCGGCGTGCGCTGCTCGGGCGTCGCGTAGAAGCCGAGCTCGGCGGTGCCTCGGGGCAGCGAGGAGAGGTGTTCGATCCCCTCGATCACGCGCCCGACCACGGCGATGTTACGATCGAGCTGGCGCGGCGCCTGGCCGATCACGGCATAGAGCTCCGCCCCCGTGCCGGTGTCGGGCGCCACATTGCGGCCGATGCCAACAGAGCCGTAGCAATGCACGGGCCAGGTGCGGCTCCCTTCGACCGCCACGGGAAAGCCGCCGACGAACCCGGCGTGATCGGCATAGCTGTCGCGGATCTCGTCGCTGGTGAACAGGGCGAGCGAGGGATCGGCACACATTTGCGCAAACGCGCCGCAGCCGCCCGGCTTGCCCGCGAGATAGTCGGCCGCAGGCATGCGCTGCAGCCCTTCGGGCAGCGGCCGCGCCAGCGCCGGGGTCTCGCCCTCGGGATCCCCCCATTGCACGACGTAGTTGTCCTGCACCCGTACGATCGCCAGCCCATCCCACCAGTGCGCCCCGGCGAGCGTCCGGATATTGGACACCCAGCCCTGCGAATAGGGCGGCGCGATCAACTGGACGACGATGCGTCGCGGGACGGCGGGAGGAGGCACGACAGGCGGCGCGATGGGCGGCTCGCCCTCGGCGTTTGCCGGCGCGGTATCGATTGCAGTCGGGAGCGGAGGCAGGTCCATCACCAGCAGGTCGGACGGCGCGATCGTCGTCCATTCGCCCTCTGCCGCCGCTGCGACAACAGAGGCCGGGGTGACCGCCGCCGGGCCACTTGTCCCAAGGTTGGCTGAGACCGTCTTGGCAGCGGCGCCAGCCTTTGTCGCAACGGACTGCGCGCGCCCAGGCGCGGCACCTGCAATGCCCAGCACCGCCGCCGCGACGAGCGCAAGAGAACGTGTCCCCCTCATCCTGTCGTGATGCCATGCTTGCATCGCTTGCGTAACCCCCCACCGCACGCTAGGGCGCCACCCCTGTCCAGTGCATGCGGAGCGGTGGCCGAGTGGTCGAAGGCGCTCGCCTGGAAAGTGAGTATACGCCAAAAGCGTATCGAGGGTTCGAATCCCTCCCGCTCCGCCATTTGCCCATCCATCAGTGTTCATAGGCTACCGCCGAAAGGCGCGGATTTCTGCGGTAAATTAGGCTTTCTCAGGCCGCCGATGTTCGTTGAAATTCGCCTCCAACCGCGATAAAACGTGGTGGAAAGTGTGGTGGATATCAGGGGGTGTGGTGGAATGCGCCCCGGCGAGGTAAAGCATGGGCAAACTGACGGCCAATGAGGTGAAGGCTTTTTTGAATAAGCCCGGCACTTATCAGGACGGTGATGGGCTCTTCCTGAAAGTGGACAAGCGCGGCGGTGCATCTTGGCTCGTTCGCATCCAGCATCAAGGAAAACGGCGCGATTACACCATCGGCACCGCAAAACTGGTGACTTTGGCCAACGCCCGTATCGAAGCCGTGAAACTGCGTGAGGCCGTCCGAATCAAAGGCCTCGATCCGGTGGCTGACAAGCGCAAGGCCAAGGCGGCGACCGTGACCTTCAAAGAGGCTGCGAATGCCTACCTAGAGGCACACAAGCATCAATGGGCCAGCGAGAAGCATGAAGACCAGTGGTTGAGTACGCTGCGAACCTATGCATTCCCCGCTCTTGGTTCCAAGCCGGTAGGCAGCATCACCGCTGGTGAGATAATTTCCGCTATCTCCGAAGTATGGTCGAACACACCGGAAACCGGGCGGCGAGTGAAGCAGCGGATTTGCACCGTGCTGGATTATGCCCATGCTCGCGGCTGGCGGGCAACCGAAGCCCCTCATAAGGCGCTGGCGGCAGGCAAGGGCCTACCCAAGCAATCTGGCGGCAAGCATCATCCAGCCATGCCTTACGCCGATGTGCCAGCCTTCCTCACCCGACTTCGGGTCACTGGCGGAGTATGGGGCCGCCTTGCCTTGGAGTTTGCCATTCTGACTGCCGCTCGCTCGCAGGAAGTGCGGTTGGCGACATGGACTGAGTTCGATCTTGAGAACGCCTTGTGGACGGTCCCCGCCGATCACATGAAGATGCGGCGTGAACACATTGTGCCGCTCTCGCCCGAAGCTGTGGCTGTGCTGCGAAGCGCCAAGGCCGTGCGGCTGGCGGGAACCGAGGTTGTGTTCCCCGGCATGAACGGCGGCATCATGTCCAACATGACCCTGCTGAAAGTGCTTCGCCGGATGGAGGAACCGGCGACAGTCCACGGTTTCCGCTCCTCATTCCGCACATGGGTTGCCGAGCAGACCAATTTCCCCGGCGAGGTGGCCGAAGCAGCACTAGCTCACCAGAACCCCAACGAGGTGGAGCGAGCCTATCAGCGCGGCGGTATGCTCGATAAGCGCCGCAAGCTGATGGAGGCATGGGGTGCCTATTGCGCCGCAGACCACGACTTGGCGAAGGTCGTGCCGATCAGGCAAGCTCAGGGAGCATGACGCCCCTGGACCTACAGATTAATGGTTTCTGGTAGTACGCTCCGCATCCGCTTGAGCAATTCATTCGCCTGCATGTTCATTGCCTCTGCAATGGCAACAAACTCCAGCACGTCCATTCGCCTTTCAAGCTGCTCTATTTTGTTCACGAAGGACGGAGGCTTTCCCAGCCTGCGCGCCAATTCTCGTTGCGAGATTTCTGCCTTGGTACGGGCATCCTTCAGGGCATCGATCACCGCTCGATAATCGGGTGAAACCACCCATCCCCGCTGCATTAACGACGCCCCGTACCTTGAACCGGGGCTTTAATTATATCTAAACGGCACTGTCCCCATTATGGGGACACCTGCGGGTGCGGCTGGCAAGCTCAGGCGGATCGTTCAGCAGCTTGAGTACATGGGACGGCATGGGCATTGTATTATTTTTAGGCGCAATCATCATTAGCCTTCTGGCAATGCGGGCGCGGGCACCGAAATGGCTACTCATGTTCTGCGGAGGCTGGACACTCTTCACCCTGTTGAACGTCACGTGGCAGCCATTGATGGTCTTTCAGTTGGCATTGATCTGGGGCGGCTATGCCTTTCTTGCCCCGCACGGCCTGCGGCAACGAAAGTTCTGGAAGGCCAATTTATGGGAGGCCGTGCAGAACCAGAGCGAAGCCATGGAACTCGCCCAAATGCCTCATCCCGAAACGCGACCTACGCCATCAACGGCAAGTCTGGCCCAGCCCATGGCCGCATCGGCAGAATCTAAATCGCCAGCGCTTACCGAAAATCCCAAGCGACGCGGCCTCAACAAGGCTATTATTGCACAGATGTTCGTTGTCATTTTGGCAATCAACATTGCGGCACATTTGTATCCATTCGATTATAGCTCCGACCTTGCCATCGATGAAATTTCGCGATCAATTGGGGTTACGTTAGCTATATTCACGGTTTCTTTAGCTGGCCTGTTATTTAGACCAAGCAAAACCTTTGGTATGGCGTTGATTGCAATCCTTGTCGCGCCGATCATGATTTTGGTGGATCGGTCGAACGATCCCATCGCGCCACATGATTTTCGGGAATTGTTACGTCCGAATGAGAATGCCGGAACGGACGCGGCTTTGCCCGAGACAGGGCAAGTAGGCGAAGATGCGGCGAATAATTTCGCGAACGCTCCCGTCAATGACGGAAGCATGGCCGAGCAGGAGGTCGCCGATCCCGTGGTGAAGGGTGCCAATAGCGGCGGGTCAGAATATCAGCGCTATTTGGACCAGTTCATCAAAGCCGACCCCGTTCTCAGTCCAGAAACATATGACACTTCGGACATGCCAGCGACCAAAGCGGCAAATGCCGAACTGGCTCGACAACGGCTAGAGGCCGCAAATTCAGACGCGAAATCCAATGATCAGCCTTATGCTCCAAACCCATAACGCCCCGGACCGGCTGGCATCAGCCGTCTGCCCAACACGCCGCCGCAGGCGGGCGTGGCAGGAGCAGGAAGGCTGGGCCTGCCGGTCGATACCTGAACCAGAAAGAAAACTCCTCATCCGAACCAAAGGGAAGCAATCCAAGGCCCAAAGATAAGTTGGGATTTATGGTCAAATTATCTGGTTTCTCCGGCTGGCCGTCCGCTCTCCGCTCCCGGCTTTGCCCTATCGGCCCCTCCGCTTCGCTACGGGCCGATGAGCAGCCTTCACTTCCGAGCGGACGGCCAGCCAAAAGGGAGGTGTGGAAGCTTTTTGCATCGTTGGCGATGAGTGGGCGACTGCACTCATCAATCTGTCACATCGGCAGCGAGGCCGCATCGCATACGTAGCTGGTCATTCATCTTCAGTCGGCGAAACACATTGCCCTCAGCCAATCAAGGCCCCGCTTCTTGCGGGTTCAGTCGGGAAATCCGGGACGGAAAGGCACAACAATAAATTCAAGTGCCTCGACCGCTACGCTTGAAGAGACCTGACCACGTGGCGATAGCCAGTGACACAAAAATCCAGCCAAATATACGATACATAGCCAAAAAGTATTCTGCTAATGCCGAGGGGCTGAGAAGATCAAACTGCTCTCCAGCGGAGCTGATCGAAGTAAGAGGTTTCCGTTTTTCGGGACGTTGGCTAATTTGACATTTGCCCTCTTGGCCCAAGTCGATAATGGGCATCATTACATCCGCAGCATACAGCGAAGGGTCGGCGCTGGAACAGACTACACCCGGTTGATCTGCTGCCTCAATAATGCTTGCACTTTGCAGGTACATGATCGCCGACGTTCCAAGCAGCCACAGATTGAAGACGGTCATGAAGGCGCGCGTACCGCTAAGCCCATGACCAAACAAAAATCCGAAGAGAGATTGCAGTATTTTTTGCCCAATGGGCTCGGCGTGCTTCGCTTCCTCCGTGAAGGCGTCGATAAGCACGAAGCGGCTCGCTTCATGCAGCCCTTGCTCATGAAGGACTCGTGACAATTGCCGGGCGGCCTGTGTTGAGCTTGTATCAGTCCGTCGGCCTAACCATTGCTTACGCCAATACCGGATGGTTGAAGGCCAGTGCCCTTTCCTACCCGATGGCGATATTAGGCGATCATAACGTAAGGTGTCGATATTCAGTTTGGCCTTGCCAGCCCCCCAGCCGTCATGTTCGCTATCAAGGCAGTCAACGAGGCTCGCGGCCCGCGTTCCGGACAGGTCGATTAGAGTATTGTCCGCAGCGATGACAGATTGGGATTCGAAACTTCGATCAATGACCATGTCGGTGGCGTTTAGATTCGAGTTTTCAGTAAGCTCTAAGCTAGCCCAGAGCATGGAACCGGCCCTCACACCATCTAAGTCGACATTTCCATTGATGCGTGTGGCCTCTTTCGCTTCAATCTTGGGGAACGCCACCGAAAAGCTAATTTGCCCATCAACGGTCGCCCCGCGTCCATAAAGGGCGGTTGAGCCGGGGTGCGATATTCGGGCACTTTCTAAGCGAAGGTTGCCCGTAATTTTTGCTGCCGAGAAACCAAGGCGTCCGAACACTTCTGTGTTGTGGACGACGACATCGCCAACGACCTGAGCGCTATCGAATGACAATTCCGCTTTGGCGTTCGACGTGCCGATTACGGAGCGTGTGGCCGTAAAGGACGACCCCAAGCGCGCGCCGAGAAAAACCACGCCCCCTTCGAATGCGCTCGGCGCTTGCGGCGTTCCGGATATCATGACGCCGCCATCAAGCTGTGCACCCTGCATAATCAGTGCGTGAGTTCGGCATTCAAGCACTTTAGCGTTGGCTATCAGCAGGCTACCCTTCACATGAGCGCCTATCATACGGAAATCACCGCCGTAAAGCACGATGCCAGCACAGTGGATATCGGCGTCGAATGTAGAAAATATCGCCGAAATCAGCGCATTATTCTCGTGCGCGTATCCGTCGAGAAATTGGGATAAATCCGGCAGTGGTTGGCTGCGCTTCGATTCCAAATCGTGAATTGACAGGCCACCGAAGAATGAATGGTCAATGTTGAGGCAGCCACGCAGCTCGGCCCCATATATAAGCAACGGCCCATCGACTTTGCTCTGCGAGATCGAGATCGCACTTCCCTCGTCGAATCCGGTGGCGTCGGCAAATACGCGCGTGAGGATAATTTTGCCTGCGCACTTCACGCTGTTGGCAGAAAAGGATCGTTTGAAGTGAACTGGGCCATGAAGATGGCCAACCATGATATCGCCACCGAGTTGGGAGCTGTCTAGAACGAGGCAGCGCGGCTCATCACTTGTAAGTTCTGCTGATGTAAGCTCAAATTGCCCGGAAATCCGCGACAGTATGAATCTCATCTCGCCGACTGCGGTAAGAGGATGATCATCTTGAGGACCGAGTTTTACGAACGAATGAACTATAAGTCCGTCCGCGATGATTGACGGGCCTCCACCTCCGTTCATGTTTGCCCCGAGTATGGCCAATGTCCCAATCTCAGCGTTCATGATCTTGATGGGGCCGTGCGTTTCAAATCGACGCTCGTCGGCTGCGCAAAGTTCAACCGGGCCAGTGATGCGGGCTCCCGCCAGATCGAGTGCTTCCGACGTGACTGGCTGTGTTCCCAGTACGCTTCCGCCTAACCGCAGTTCGCCATCGATCCTTGCACCCGAACCAGAAAACTTGCCATTGCAGGTCATGTTTGTCGCTCGCAGGCTGCGCCCGACACGTGCCTCGCGCAATTCCACGACCGATTCTCGTTCGCCGTTCCCGAAGTGCGATTCTGAAAGAGAAAGCATGTTGGTGACGTTGATATTCCGCGCTTCCAGCACTTCATCGACGCGGCTCTCCTCGATCACCAGTTCGCTCAGTTCTGCCCCGGGAAGTTCCAAAAACTTGAGGTGAGAATGATGCATCATCAGCATCCGCCAGCAACTGGAGCGGGCGCTCATTCCGTCCGGCAGTTTGCATCCTCGTAGCTGCAATGTGATCCGAACATCGTCTTGGCCTAGCCCATTGAGGTTGAGGCGACCCCTTATCGTCGCGTTGACGAGAGTGAGCACGATGGGGCGGGCTTCGTGCTTAGAAGCGCCTCGAATTGCCTCGGCCAGCTTTGCCGCTGAAACGCTGCTACCATTCAGGTTGACTTCTACACCCTTGGCGAAATTTTCGAGTGCTTCAGTCAATTTCGGATGGTCGATCATAGTGCCCTCGTATCTACCCAAGTACTTAGCAGCATACTGCGCTGCGCCATAGTCCGGCAGCTAGCCAAGATTCCACGCGCCACGCAGGATGTGGATGTCGGCCGGAACACCGTCAGACCACAACAGTCGGGCGGGGCTATACAGCCGCGCCGGTCTGTAGGGTAAAGCAGACGGCCAACACGACGAGTCCGCAAATCGCTTCTGGAATGACCCACGGCAGCGTTAGGCGGATATTGCAGTATCATTTTTGCTACGTGCTATCCACTGTGTGCAGCTTAGTGTTGCGAAGCCCAGTACGCTTATGGAAATTTTCCGTCGCTACCTCTGGCGGCAGGGGGGTGACCAGAAGGCACCCCCAATATGCAGATACCCCCCCGGTGTCTGGGAATACATTAATACGGGGTGCCCCCCTTCAATACATGGCCTCCGGCCTCCTTGGATCAATCCTATCCATCAGGAGGCAACGCATGACTACCGCTCGCATCACCGCAGGTGCAGTCTTGGGCACTGTTTCGCAGGCAGCGAACACCGTTACCGACATCGTGAAGACCGCTGGCAGCGGCGTCACCATCGTCAACCGCTTCGTGGAATCTGCTGCAACGGATCAAAAGGACCGTCAGTTGATCCATCGGAAGACCTTCCGGGATCGCCTGCTACAGGAATCCCGCATGGAAGTTGCGCGCCGCAACCTTGAGGTGCTGGCCTTCATCAGCGAAAGCGATGATTACAAGCTGCTGTATCAGGAAGCCGAAGCCTATCTCCCCGACAATATCTTCGGGGACTGAGTGCCGCAGCCTCGCTCTTCGGAGCGAGGTGCATTCAAAACATATGATAGATACAAGGAAGGGCGGCAGAGATACTTCCCTGCCACCCTTCCCGCGAGGTGTCACAAGCGTAACACCTGTCACATTGGCTGAAATCCTTGGACCGTCAGTCCTTCAGTGCCGTCACGCGTTACGTCACTGCCGTCACACGCCGGGTGATGCTGCATCATCCGCCGGATCGTAATTCTCTGTTTTATCAGAGCATTCCTGATCGGTGACGGATGTGACGCCCGTTACGGCAGGGGAAAGACTGGGAAGGTAGCGTGCCCATGCGCCTTCAAAGTCCTTGCGCAGATACCCTCTCTGCTGCGCCGTGCCTGGGCCACCGAACCTGTAGGGTTTCGATTTGATGCCATAGTCGCCCAGCATCTCGGCCAAGATGCGGGCTTCCAGCCCCTTGCGGCCGATGCCGCCCCACGGGGCTTCCTCATCGGCGTTCAACTGTTCCAACAGATTGGCGGTAGGGAGGCCATCCTTGCCCGCGAAGCAGAGCCGAATATCGGTGAGCAGTTGGACACCCGGCGAAGGCTTGTTGTTGGCTTTCGCCGCCTTCACCGCTGCCATGGCCGCCTTGCGCGCTAGATCGGGCCATCGACCACCGGCAAGATCGGCTACCGCAATAAGCGGTCGCCAGATATCGGCGTTCCGGTTGGCGATGCCATCCGGCAATTCCGGCCGGTATGCCGCTGCCTTGGACGTGACACTGGCCGCCCACGCCGCCAATCCATCGTACAGGGCATCGGCAGACGCCGCATGATCATACGGATCGAAAGGCTCGACCGTTTCACCCTCCGGCTGCCTCTGCATCCGCATGATGACAGACCGGCTCATGATCGTGTCGGGCAGAGTGTCCAATCCGCTGAGTGCCACGGCGGCATAGGTGTGAAACTCCACCGGAATCAGATCATCCTTCACTTTCTTGACCCGTCCCGTTGTCGCACCCTTCCGATATCCGGCATTCAGTGTTGCCAGCAGTTCGCCATTGCCACGGGCATTCTTGCCCAAGACATTATCAATCTCATCATACAGGATCGTGGGCCGGTTCTCTTGGTCCGCGATCTTCCGCATGATGTATGCTGCGGTTGAGCTAACCGACAGCACGGGATTGGGAACGAACAGCCCGGTAATTTCCAGTACCCGAGATTTCCCGCTACCTGGTTCCGGCGACAGAACCGCAAGGCGAGGGGTGGAAAACCATGAGCCCATCAGATGCGTATGGCCGATCCAGAGCGTATGAGCAGCGCTGTCCAGATCAGACGGGTAACCGATGAAGCGGCAGGCGAAGTTCTGGACGGCGTCAAGCAGAACGGCCCCATCAATAACGGCGGCCTCTCTAGGCGGGCTTTCATCTGGTGGTAGCTGAGCATCTGCGTTATCAGGAGTTGCCGGGCTGAGCGCTTGGGCATCTTCTGGGCCGGTTGCTGTCGCCACAACAGCACCGGCCCTTTCATTGTGGAGGGTCTCGCTCATGCTGCACCTCCAGTGGCGCGCTCGATCAGCGCCTTAATACTATCGATCTTGACCAGCCGCCGAGTGCCGATCTGCATTGAGGCCAGATCGCCTTTCGAAAGCATGTCGTAAATCTTGGTTCGACCGATGCCGAGCATCTGCGCGGCTTCGTTCACAGAACAGAGAACACAATCCATGGAAATAACCCTCGAAGTTAAGCCCGATCTACGCCGGACGCCCGAGGTATTCAGCGAATCACTTCTGCGATCAAGGGCGCGCTAGTCGTCTTAATTGCTGATTCTCAAGGTGAAATTTACGAAACCTAAGGTATCAATGTTCTGCGCATCGGGCACGATGTCCACATGGCGCAAGGCTTTTGAAGCGATGTTGGATTTTGGCCGACTATATCAGACCTAAGGAATGGGAAAATTCGCAGAGGCTGTGGAAAACTTATCCATGCCCCCTTTGTCGGAACCGATCAGGGCATTCCGTCGCACGACTCGCACCATGTATGCATAATTGGTTCAGCCCATGCCGCATGGGTTTGCTAAATCCGCCCGCAAGACTGCCCACCCGCTACAGCGCTATATGAGAAGCGCGCGAGCGGGCAGTCTCGCTACCGCCGTGCATTCACCGCAGCCGGTGAAATGTAGGGACACTTTGATAAAGTGTGGGGGATAATGTGGGGGATGATTTTCATCATTAAATAAAATGCAATATTATCAGCTATATATGATCTTAATACGGTTCCCTCCCGCGCCACTTGCCATTGAAATCATTGGATTTTTTCCGGGATTCGGGGCTGCAGTCCAAGTAGCAACCCAAGTTTTTTCATGGCTTGATAGGGATTGTTGCGGACGATTGAGACCGGATGGCCGCGTCCAGCCGCCTCTGTTCAAGCCAAGGCAGCGATGATCTCGGAGCGGTCGCGCAGCCGATCGCGATTTCCATTCGCGCTTGGAGCGACTGTCGTCCGACGCTATGATCGCGTTATGTTCCTGCCCCGAGCCGAGCCTCCTTCCGCTTACGCGGCGCAGCCCCAGTCAGCAGCCAGCGCCGATGCCGTCGACTTTGTCGCGGTCGACGTCGAAACCGCATGCGGACGGGTGAGCAGCATCTGCCAGATCGGGATCGTGGGTTTCCGCGGAGGTGATATCGCCTTCGAATTTGAGACGCTGATCGATCCCAGAGACTATTTCAGCAGCTTCAACACCCGCATCCATGGGATCACCGAGGACCACGTCGCGGGCAAGCCGTGCTTCGGCGATCTCCATCAGGTCATCTCCGGGCATATCGGTGGGCGGGTCACGGTAGCTCACAGCTACTTCGACAAGGGCGCGATAAGCGCAGCTTGCCGAGTGCATGACCGTTCGATGATCGATGCGACCTGGCTGGACAGCGTCCGAGTCGCCAAGCGCGCTTGGCCCGAACTTCCCAGCCACCGGCTGAATATCGTCTCTAAGCATCTTGGCATTCGCCTCAAACACCATGATGCGCTGAGCGATGCTCGCGCCGCCGGGCTGATTGTGGTGAAGGCGAGCGAGGCGACCGGTATTCCGCTCCAAGGATGGCTTACTGCCCCCAAGCGCGCGCTTCGCGCTGCGCCGGCCCCTGCAGCAGACGGTCCGCTCGCGGGACAGCGAGTCGCGGTCCTCGGTCAACCACGGCACGGCGATATCGCGCATCGCATCGCTGCTCAGGGCGGGAAGATCATGGCTTCGGTCGGCAAGACCACCACCATGCTCGCGGTCGTCGGCGATGAGCCATTCGGCTACATCCGCTACGATCCGCAATTCAGACGGGCGCTCGAGCTTCGAGACCTTGGCAGCCCGATCGAGATCGTCAGCACCGCGTCGCTTGTAGCGCGCTGCGTTGGCTTCTGAGCCGCTCGCGTGCCTTGTCGATCGGCCTGATTGCCCGATGAGGAGACATTAGATGCTGTTGCCAGAATTGACCGAACGCATCCCGCTCACGGATGGTCGAGGCTATGTACCCTGTTCGCCGGAATACCTGAGCGCGCGTGAGGCCCGAGACGCAATCTTCCGGCCCACTCTTGCGCAGCCCTCTGCCGACCATCTGCGGGCGAGGCACGCAGACAACGGTTCGAGCTCAACGGCGTGATGGACCGGTTGCAATGGCTAGGCGGCCATCTTGGCGCCACGGTGTGGTTCGATCCGCCCGGTGATGTGCCGCACGGCTGGGCTATCCTCCAAAAGCGCGACAAAAGGGACCATGCCGGCGCCCTCCTTAAATGTGATGGGCAATGGCATCTCGATTCCTACGTCACTGCGACTGGTGACAATGGGGAGAATGACCGCGGCCTGCTCTATGCGCTCGAACGGGTGAGCAGCAGCCGCAAGGGGTTCAAGGAATGGGCCGATCGCCGGGAGAAGCCGCACGACACCGAATACCTTCTCGTCCAGTGCTTCCAGGTCGATGAAGCCGCTCTCGCAGCATCGGTTGAAGATGGCTCTCGGGCTCGTCGATCAAGACGAGCGATTTCTCTTCCACCAGTTCGAACAGGCGGGTCATCGACAGGAGCACGACGTGGCGCGTCCCGAGCTCATCCGCCGAAAGAGGCTGCGTGCGCGCTGTTCGAGATCTGGCGCCTGAAAATTGGCAAGCGCAGAGACGTTCGCCTCGGTAAACATAGGATCGGCCTCCAGCGTCCGCAGGGTGTTTTCTCAGCGGCGCCGCCGGACGCCTTCGCGGCAGCCGAGCATGCTCTTGGCAAATTCGTGCCCGTCCTTGACGCGCGGGCCGCGCGGCATTGCGACTGGCGCGCCGGTCTGCGTGGCCTCGTGCGTGACCAGCCCGACATAGGCGTAACGCTTGTTGCCACTGCTGGCACCGCCAGCGGACCGGTGGAGTCGAATGCGCCGAACGACACCGTGATCAAACCCGCGAAGCCGGGATCGGCGTTCAGGTCTTCGATCCCCCAAGGGTTGGCGGCGCGGTTGCGCAGCTCGCCGACGGGCTGTGTGAGATCGTCCGCCGGCATTCCGAGGAAGGCACGGGCCAGAAAGTCGAAGCAGCGGGTCCAGCCGACGCCGTCGCGGCCGATTAGCACATGGATGTTGGTCGCTGGCAGCAAGTTCGGCGTCACCGCGAAGCTTAGGACGGGGGGCGGCGTTAGCGCCTGCGGATCCGACGGAAAGAGCTAGTCGAAGCTGTCGAGCGACAGCGCTACCTGGCTGTGGGCAAGGGGATTGAAGCGCTCGCGATCCCGCGACATTTCGATATCGCATAGAAGCGAGCTTTGAAGGACGGGCTCGTTGGCGTTGGCGTTGGCGTTGGCGTTGGCGTTGGCGTTGGCGTTGGCGTCGAGGATGGCCGGCGTGAACGCGCAGTCGCGCATTACGGTCAGAAAGCCGATGCGCACGTCATCGCCGAGCGAGATCAGCGTCTCGTAATAATTCTCGCCCTGGCCCACCGAAAAGTAGGTTGCGTCCAAGGCGTCGAAGACCGGCGGCAATTCCGTGCTGCCTTGGTCCTCCGCTATGCCTTGGCGCGCGATCTTCGAGCTTCCCAATTCGACAATCGAGCCGTCGGGCTGGATCGCACGGATCACGTAGAGCGTGCGCATCGTTTGACAGCACTTCTCAAATGGTTTGTTCTGATCAAGGTGTGAGCAATTGGTATAGCTATCAATGCCAAAATCCACGCGACACGGTTCTGATACCGCGGTGCAGGGGCAGAAATGCCGCCGCAGATGGCAGCATTGGTGAGCAGAAAGACCATTGACCAGATCGCCATCCATCTAAGCTTTGGTGATACAAAAGGCAAGCCGATCAATGTTACTGCCAATGCCACCAACGTTATGATCTGCTGGACTACGATCGTGAATGACAACGCAGGGAGCCTGTCCACCGATCTCATTAGTACGCCACCCTCGGCGCTAAGCTGCATGTTCTGAAATTCTATTGGAGAGATGCCGATTTCGATGGTCTGCTGCCACACGTTGGCCAGTGTCGATTTGAACTGGTGCCATGGGTAGCGTCGGATTGCCGCTTGTACGATGGCGGGCTCTTCTGCGCGAATGCGATCCATTTGCGTTGGATTTGCGCGTCCAGCGATACCCTCTTTGCCAAACAAGAAGGCGTTGTTGCTTTGCGGAATTGGACGGTCACGATACAGTTCGCATATCGCGAACTTTCGCTGCGGACACTGCTCATTCAGGTACCACAGTGCCGGTCCGTCCTCGATGGACCGGGCCAGCGCGAACGGATAGTGTTTGGGGGTAAGGCTCACTTCGCCAAACCCGATCAATGACATGGTGGCATTCGCGGCCAACCCGATTAGCAATGGCGCTGTGATCCAGCCCCATCGGCCGGGCATCTCACGGTTACTCGGTTTCAAGAAGCGATTGGCGATGAGCACCAGAACGGCGGTGGCTAAAATACCGATTGCCAGCAAGACGTGGCTGGCGTGTCCGGTGATCGCCGCAACGACGACGGCCCCCATCAGGTAGGTCTCTCGAGTGCGGAGTTGGTCGGCCTGGAAAATGAGGAGCAAGGCCGCCAGGATCATTAGACCGGCAAAGACGTCGGGGGTTGCCAGGGTGGTAAAGACTGGCAACGAAGTGAGCAGGCCGACCCCGAACAGAGCCGCCATTGTGCCATAGTGTTCAAGTATGCCGTTTGCCCGCGCGAATATCAGCAGAACCAACAAGACCAGAACACCCTGTGCCACGACCAGGGGCAGAAGGTTGGTTTTGAATGAAAGGAAATAGGTTGCGATGCTGTAGCTTATGGACCTTAACCCATTGACGGAACCCTGGTCCATCCTCGGAAGTGTGTCCGTTGCGGTGGTTGCAGTGTCCCGATGTAGGTCGGTGATCTCGTCGAGTTTACGATGCGCGAACTTTACCGCAACGACACCACCGCGATAATAGCCCGACGAGTCCGAGAAGTATCCTGCGCTTCCGTAGATCAGGACGGGCCACAAAAGCGCCATGAGCAGGAGCGCTGGGAAGGTGTAGGTTCTCATTCGAGACATGCGCTCGAAACCTCATGTGCTGAACAAGGGAAGTGCGCGCGGGTAAAGCGTGGAGCCTACTTGCAGGATCGTCGGTCATGACGCAACCGTACCCCACCGAATATCTAGACGATCGTGATGGTCAAGAAGAAGTATAGGTCTTTATACCTATAATAACATATTTTAATTAGATCCATGTCTGCCCTAATTAACGTTCGTAGGTGACTTATCTAATCGCAAATTCGCGTACATAGAGGACTCAAGTGGACATCTCACGTCTATGTCGCGAGGGCCTGTATGAAATATGTCGTAACCGGCGGGGCCGGTTTTATTGGCTCGCACTTGTGCGTTCGACTGATATCAGAGGGGCATAGCGTCTGGTGTGTTGATGACCTCAGCACTGGAACTCTGGACAATCTAACGCAAATCATCGGCAACGACCGCTTTCGCTTCATCCCGCACGACATTCGCGATCCGCTGCCTGAGATGATCGCCGATGCAATCTACAATTTGGCCTGCCCCGCATCGCCGCCGGCGTACCAGAGCGATGCCGTCGGAACGATGCGCACCAACATCCTCGGTGTGCTGAACGTCCTCGATCTGGCGCAGCAGCACGGTGCTGTCATGCTGCAAGCGTCGACGAGCGAGGTCTATGGTGACGCGGAAGTGCATCCGCAGCCCGAAAGTTATGTCGGCGCAGTCAGCATCACCGGCCCGCGCGCCTGCTACGACGAAGGCAAGCGTGCCGCAGAGACGCTATGCTATGATCATCATCGACAATTTGGCACGCGGATCCGCGTTGCGCGGCTGTTCAACACATATGGTCCGAACATGCGGCCCGATGATGGGCGTGTGGTATCCAACCTCATCGTTCAGGCTTTGCAAGGCGAGCCGCTGACGATCTATGGCGCCGGCGCTCAGACCCGATCCTTCTGTTATATCACCGATATGGTCGAAGCGCTGGTGCGGCTGATGGATGCACCGGGAGATTGTGTCGGACCGGTGAACCTGGGCAACCAGGGCGAGTTCACGGTGCGAGAGTTGGCGGAACTCGTGCTGCAGAAGACGGGATCCGCATCCGGCATTACGCATCTGCCGCTGCCAATGGACGACCCGCGAGTGCGTCGCCCTGACACGACACTCGCGTACAAGTTGCTGAACTGGCAAGCAGTTACGCCGCTCGACGTCGGGCTGGACCATACCATAGCCTATTATCGGGCTTGGCATGAAGGGCAGTTGCTGCCGAGTGACAAGCCGCAGGTCTCGACCAACGTCGTTGCGATTATAGGCGGGGGGCCGGCAGGACTGACCGCTGCTTACGAGTTGCAAAAGCTGAGCGGTCCATATCAGCCGATCGTTCTGGAGGCCTCCGACATGGTCGGCGGCATCTCTCGCACTGAAAGCTACAAGGGATATCGGTTCGACATCGGCGGACACCGCTTCTTCTCGAAGGTGTCGTCGGTGACGCAGATGTGGCACGATGTACTGGGCAAGGATTTCATCCGCCGCCCCCGACTAAGCCGCATCTATTACCGTGGCAGGTACTACAGCTACCCGATCAAGATGTTCAACGCCTTGTCCAACTTGGGACCATACGAAAGCGTTCGTATCCTGGGCAGCTACATCAAATGGAAGGTCGTGCCGCACAAGGTCGAGGACAGCTTCGAACAATGGGTCACAAACCGCTTCGGCAGTCGCCTGTTTTCACACTTTTTCAAGTCTTACACCGAGAAGGTCTGGGGCATTCCCTGTACCGAGATCCGGTCTGACTGGGCGGCGCAGCGGATCAAGAACCTGTCTTTGCGCAAGACGGTGCTGAACGCCATCTCCAAGACCAACGACGTGACCAGCCTGATCGAAGAGTTCGATTATCCGCGCCTCGGGCCGGGGATGATGTGGGAGGCCGTTCGCGACAAGGTGCGTGCACAAAGTGGCGAGGTGCGGATGCTGTCGTCGGTGGCGCGGGTCCGTCACGACGAGGCAAGGGTTACGGCGGTCGACATCATTCAGCGATCACCCGCTGGCGACTCGCATTATCGCATGGACGCGGATCACGTGATCTCGTCCATGCCGCTAGGCGAACTGGTGCTCGCGATGGATCCACCCGCGCCGGCGCCGATCCAGGCTGCAGCGCGGCGGCTGAAATATCGCGACTTCCTGATCGTCGCACTGATCCTGGACTCGGCAGAACCGTTTCCGGACAACTGGGTCTATATCCATAGTCCTGACGTTCAGGTCGGGCGTATCCAGAACTTTCGGTCCTGGTCGCCAGGAATGATCCCGAACGATACCAGCTCCAGTATCGGCATGGAATTCTTCTGTCAGGAAGGCGATGCCTTGTGGGCCTCTGACGATGCGGACCTGATTGCGCAGGCCACTCGCGAGTTCGCGCACCTCAAGCTGGCGCCATCGGCACGGGTGATCGACGGACATGTTATCCGCCAGCCAAAGGCATACCCGGTCTATGACTTCGACTTCGCAGAATCACTGGTGCTGATCCGCGGCTGGCTGTCCGGGCTCAGCAACCTGCAGGTCGTGGGCCGCAACGGCATGCATCGATACAACAACCAGGATCACTCGATGCTGACGGCGATGTTGGCAGCCCGAAACATACTTGGCGAAGATCACGACTTGTGGAGCGTCAATGTAGAGCAGGAATATCATGAGATCATCGAGACCTCTGCCGATGTCGACGCACGCGCCGGTTCGGCCTTTGGACGTAGCGCCCGTTTCTTCGGCAACGGTCGCCGCGTTGGTGCCAGCGCGTAACGCCGGCGCTACGCTCGATGCCTGCCTATCAGCGATCGCGCAGCAGACGCTCGCGCCCGACAGCATCACGGTATTCGATGATGGATCGTCTGACGACACGGCCGCCATCGCCGGCAGTCACGGGGTTGAGTTGCTGTGTCACACCGGCTTGCCGCTCGGCCCTGCGGAAGGGCGTAATCGCGCCGCCGCGATATGCGACGAGGATTTCCTGCTGTTCGTCGATGCCGATGTCGTGCTCGCGCCTACGGCACTGGCGCACTTGATGATCGCGATGGCTGAACCGGGCGTGGTTGCGGCGTTCGGGTCCTATGATGACACACCCCCGGCGCGGCGCATGAGCAGCATCTATGCTAACTTGCGCCATCATCACGTGCACCAAACCGGCGAGCGCGAGGCGGCGACTTTCTGGACCGGCATCGGCATCGTGCAGCGCCAGCGATTTCTGCAGCTGGGCGGCTTCGACGCGGTGATGTTTCCGGTGCCCAGCATCGAGGATGTCGAATTGGGCGGCCGGATCGTGGCGTCCGGCGGGCGGATACTGCTGGTGCCGGAAGCGCAGGGTAAGCACTGCAAGGACTGGCGGCTATTGCAGCTGTGGCATTCGGACATCGTGCGCCGCGCAATGCCCTGGTCGCGGCTGATCATCGCCGGCACGGCGTCGTCGAGCCCGCTAAACCTGTCCACACGCGAACGGGCGAAGGCGGCACTGGCAGGTGTCACGGCGCTGACGGTTATCGTGTCTGCATGGCTGCCCATCCTGCTGATCGCCGCAGCAGCGACCGCAGCTATTTATGTCGTCATGAACCGCCGATTCCTGTCGCTCGTCAGGCGACGTGCGGGAGCGCGCGCGATGCTCGCCGCGGCGGCGCTTCATGGTTGCTACCACCTCTATGCCACCGTGACATTCGTGGTGCTGAGGGCGGGGTCGCTGGTTGGCCTCGGCAACTCACGCAACTGCGCGACACACTCAGGTTCCGCCAAAGGGGTTGGGCAACCATGAAGATACTCGTAACCGGCAGCAACGGCTTGGTCGGGCGTGAACTCGTGCGGCGGCTGCGCGATGATGGCCATCATGTCGAGGGGTTCGACCTGTTCCCCCCCGCAAACGAGCCCGCTCGCGACATTCGCGATGTCGAGGCGCTGCGAAGCGCGATCGCGGGTTGCGACGGGGTCTATCATTTGGCCGCAGTTTCACGCGTCGGCTGGGGAGAGGCAGATCCGGATGCCTGCGCGCAGGTCAATGTCGACGCGACCGCGCTCCTCGTGGCCGAGATGGCCGCCGCAGGTGCGCCGTGGCTGGTGTTTGCCAGTTCGCGAGAGGTTTACGGCGACCCCGACGTTGCGCTTGTGCAGGAAAGCGCGCCGATCGCTCCGGTCAACGCCTATGGCCGCTCGAAAGCGGATGCCGAGAAGGTGGTGGACGCAGCCCGAGCCCGCGGTCTTCGCGCCAGCATTGTGCGACTGTCGAACGTGTATGGCACGGTGAACGATCACCCCGACCGGGCGGTGCCTGCCTTGTTGTGGCGTGCGCTGCACGGCCTGCAGATCGAGCTGACGGGTGCTGCGACTTACTTCGACTTCGTCCATGTCGACGATTCGGTCGAAGGACTGGTGCGCGCAGGTGACCGGTTGGCAAAAGGCTCGGCAGCGGTGCCGACGGTGCATCTGGCCACCGGCGTCGCGACCAGTTTGGAAACCCTCGCAAAGGCCGTCATCAAGCTGTGCGGGTCGCCTTCCGCCGTTCGGCTCGTGCCGGCACGCACCTTCGACGTTTCGGGCTTCTGCGGTGATCCGACGCAGGCCGGTCATGTGCTCGACTGGCGAGCGAAGGTCACGCTGGATGAAGGGCTGGCGCGGTTGCGCGCAGCCATGATTGCCCGTGGCAGCGCCTTGACGGTGCCGCTGCGACCAGCGGTCCTGCCATGATCGCAGGCCAATCGAGCGACGTCATCGACGCGCGCCTGCCACCCGGCCTGGCTACGCTCGTGCTCGCGGTGGGGCTGGTCTATGCAGTGCTCGAAAGCCTGATCCTGATCACGTTCATCCCGTTGGTGCGCAGCCTGATCGGGCAAGTGGACGGCGATTGGACGCGCTTTTCCGCGCTGCTGTGGCTGGGACGACAAGGAACTTCGTTCATTCTGGCGACGCTCTGCGTCCTGGTGGTCGCCAAGATCGCCTGCTCGCTGCTGCGGAGCTACCTGACCGAGCGGGTGGAGGGACAGACGGCGCACGCGCTGCGCCACCGGATCATGGAACTGACGCTGGCATCCTCGATCGAGCGGTCGGGAGGGCATGATCAGGCCGATATCCTGACGATCCTCTCGGACAGCTCGTGGAAGGTCGCTGCTGCGATGGGGCACCAGCTGGAAGTCCTGTCGGCGATTGCGGTCGGATTGGTGCTGCTGGTGACGATGGTGCTTATCTCGCCACCGCTTAGCGTCGTCGCGATCGTTCTGTTGGGCATCACCGCGCTCGCGATGCGTGCCGCGACCGATGCGGCCGATCGCAACGGTCGCGCGGTCGTGGCCGACAACAAGGCGCTGGGCGCGCGCATGCTCGAGAACATCAATGCGCTGCAGATGATCCGCATCTTCGGGAATGAAAGGTATGAACTCGATCGCTTCTCGCAGACGTCCGGGGCACTGACAGACCGAGTGCTGCGATTGCACCTGCTATGGGCGCTGCCGGGCGCGCTGACCGAGGCAGCGGTGGTCGGCGTGCTATCGGTGCTGATCCTTGCGGGAACACGGCTGGGGATCGAGGTCGGTGCGCTCGTGTCGTTTCTGTCGATCCTATTCCGCCTGCAGATCCCCGTCCGCAGCCTGATCGAGAACAAGCTGGCGCGCGACGGCCTGCGCGGATCGATCGAGGACGTGCGCCACTTCATCGACGCTGCCCGACGCCCCACTATCACAGCGGGCAAGGTACGCCTTTCAGATCCGGTCGAGGAAATCCGGTTCGAGGACGTGTGGTTCCGCTATGCCGATGATGCGTCTTGGGCTTTGCAGGGTGTCAGTTTCGTCATCGAGGCTGGCCGGATGACCGGCATCGTCGGCGGCTCCGGCGCGGGCAAGACCACCATCATGCTGTTGCTGTTCCGCTTCATCGACCCGACGCGCGGTCGCGTGCTGGTCAACGGACAGCCGTTGATAGAGTTCGAGGTCGCATCGTGGCGGTCGCAACTCGGCTTGATGGCGCAGGAAGTACATCTGCTGGACGCCTCGATCGCCGACAATATCCGTTATGGCCGGCTCGATGCGGATCGCGCCGAGCTGGAACAGGCCGGCCATGTCGCGGGCCTGGACGATGTCGTCAGCCGGCTGGAAGCCGGTTACGACAGCCTGGTCGGCAACACCGGTTACCGCCTGTCGGGGGGGCAGCGGCAGCGGGTGGCGCTGGCCCGCGTGGTGTTGCGCAATCCTTCCGTGCTGCTGCTCGACGAAGCGACGAATGCTCTGGATGCGGAGGCGGAAATGCACATCAAGCTGGCGCTGGACAGCTTCGGCCGCGGACGCACGGTAGTGGCGATCGCCCATCGGCTGAGCAGCCTGTCGGGAGCGGACGTCATCGTCGTGCTCGACCATGGCACCGTGGCGGAGATCGGCGCGCCTGATGTGCTGCTCAACCAGCGGGGGCGCTTTGCCGAACTGTACGAATTGCAGGCGGGCGAATGGCCCAGGCAGGCGTCATGAGTTACGCAATCGTGGACATTGACGTGGGGTACATACCGGCGACGATCGCCTGTCCCGCCGACCGTACCGGACTGGGATTGATCTTCCGGCGCGGTGAGCGGCCACTCGGTTTCGTCATGACGCCTTTGGCGCCCGGGGAAGC
>Ga0207713_1000411_pt1 | contig 45711 bp, 32 predicted proteins | sample KBSS64metaG_FD_184404 | JGI IMG/M metagenome (GOLD analysis project Ga0207713, IMG submission 184404) | Switchgrass rhizosphere microbial communities from Kellogg Biological Station, Michigan, USA - KBS S6-4 metaG (SPAdes) (version 2) | ecosystem: Host-associated > Plants > Roots > Rhizosphere >... | reverse complement strand
AACCAGGCGCCGATTCGCATCGGATCGAATGTCTGCATTTCGCAGGGCACGTTCCTCAGCGCCGGCTCTCACGACATGAGCACGACGATGGATCTGCGCGTCGCGCCGATCGTGATCGAGGACGGCGTCTGGATCACGTCGAAATGCGTGGTGCAAATGGGCGTGACGATCGGCCGCTCAGCCGTGGTCACGCCTTTGTCGGTCGTGCACCGTTCGCTGGAACCGGAAGGCGTCTATGGAGGCAATCCTTGCCGCTTCATCCGCAAGCGTTTCGATTCCGTGAGCTGAACCACAGACTTAAAACCGCAGCGTCGATACGCTGAGGAGACCCAGGACGTGATCGCGGACAAGCCGTGCCCGGTCACGACATACACGTGATTGACTTGCAGTCGCCGGCCGGCGAGAGCCAGTCACGCACTCCAGAAACGCATGCATAAAGATCGGGAGCCGTGGATGTTCATCGATACTCGCACAGTCGAACCAAACACAGTCATTGAAACGACGGTCTGCATCATCGGCGCGGGGGTGGCCGGCATCACGCTTGCGCGTGAAATGTCGAAGGCCGGTGTGGATACCTGCATGCTCGAGAGCGGCGGATTCGGACCCGACGACGAAACCCGCGACCTGTATCGCGGGGAGAGCGTCGGGCTTCCCTATGCGTTCGCCGACGGTTCGCGCAGCCGCTACTTCGGCGGCAGCAGCAACTGCTGGGGCGGATGGTGCCGTCCGCTCGATCCGTGGGACTTTGAAAAGCGCGACTGGATCGCGCATAGCGGCTGGCCGTTCCGCCTCGACGAACTGGCGCCGTATTACGCGCGCACGCATGAACTGCTGAAACTCGGTCCGCAAAATTTCGACCCGGCGTACTGGGAGCGCGAGATCGGGCGCGATGACGTGCGGCGCATGCCGCTCGCCACCGGCGACATGCGCGATACCGTCGCGCAATTCAGTCCGCCCGTGCGCTTCGGCAAGGCGTATCGCGAGGAATTGTCGCGCTCGAAGCGGGTGCGCGTGTTTCTCTACGCGAACGTGCTGAATATCGACGCCGACGCTCAGGGCACGACGATTTCGCGGGTGCGCGTGGGCACCGTCAGCGGCCGCAGGATGACGGTGTCGGCGAGAATTTTCGTGCTGGCGACGGGCGGCATCGAGAATGCGCGCCTGCTGCTCGCCTCGAACAACGTGCAGGCCGCGGGCCTCGGCAACGCCAACGATCTGGTGGGCCGCTATTTCATGGATCATCCGCGAATGATGTCGGGCAAGGTGCGCTTTCGTCCGGGCATCGCGCGCAACAAGCTCTACGACATCAAGTATCACTATCAGAACGCGGCGGTCTCGGCGCACGGCACGAAGATCTCCTCGCAGTTCGCGCCGAAGCAGGAACTGATGGAGCGCGAGAAGCTGTTGAATTCGCGCGTGTGGCTCTATTCGCGCTGGTACGGCGAAGGCAGCGCGGGTTCCGAGGCGCTGATCCGCTGCAAGGAAGCGCTGCTGCAGAAAGATCAGCCGGGCCGCAGCCTGAAGGCGGACATCGCGACCATGGCGATGCACCCGATGCAAACGGTCGGTTACGGCCTAACGCGACTTTTGCAGTGGCCGGCGCTGATCACCGGCGTGACGCTGCAGGCGATCGTCGAGGCGGTGCCCGATCCCGATAGCCGGGTCACGTTGTCGGCCGATCAACGCGACTGCTTCGGCATGCCGCGCGTGAGAGTGGCGTGGCGTCTCGGCGAACAGGTGCAGCGCACCTTCGACAGAACCTTCGCGCTGCTCGCGCAGGAGTTGCAGATGGCCGGCATCGCGGACGTCGAGCTCGATGCGCCGCTCGAAGGCCGGCCGTGGCCCGCGAAGCTGGAAGGCACCTGGCATCACATGGGCACGACGCGCATGCACGATTCGCCGCGCGAGGGCGTGGTCGATCGCGATTGCAAGGTGCACGGCATCAGCAATCTGTATGTGGGCGGCAGTTCGGTGTTTCCGACCGTGGGCGCGAATTTCCCGACCATCACGATTGCCGCGCTGGCGCTGCGTCTCGCGGGGCATCTGGTGCGGCAGCTCGATGTGCCGGACGTCATCGGCACGACGCGGGCCGAAGCCGCGAACAGCAGCTTGACGTCGGCTCACTCAGCACCGGAAGTCGACACGCTGCCGATCGCGGCCGCCACATTGACGCCGTTGATGAAGGAGCAGTGAGGCGCGAAGGAAGCCGTTGATGGCGCGTCATTGACGCGCCATCAACGTTTCCGGGGGACTGCTGCGAGATTCGATGAGGCGAGGCAAGCTCGCGTGAATTAGCGGATCAGCGGATCAGCGGATCAGCGGCTCGGCTGCGTGGCTTCGTGCAGCGCGGCGAGCGGGTTGTCGCGCACATCCTCGGGGCCGCCGCGGGTTTCCAGCAGGGCGGTCAACGCGCTGACCATCGTTTCGATCCTGAAGCGCGCATTGAACGTGCGGACCGCCTGGGCGCGCATGGCCTCGCGCGCCGCGCCGTCGAGTTCGAGCCAGCGCAGCAGATTCTTTTCCGTTCCCTCCGCCGTGTCGGCGGCGACCATGCCGGCGCCGTCCGCCTCGATTTCGCGCCATACGTTGACCTTGTCGGAGATCAGCGCCGGCAGTCCGCAGCCGAGCGCCTCCGCCACCGCCACGCCGAAGTTCTCCTGATGCGACGGCAGCGCGAACACGTCGCTTGCGTGAAAAGCGCCCCACTTCAGGTCGCCTTGCAGCATGCCGGGAAGACTCACGCGCTGCGCGATGCCCGCCGCCTCGGCCTGGGCGCGCAGCGTCGCGACCCAGCCGGTTTCGTCCGGGCCGGCGATCACGAGGTGCAAGGCCTGATCGCGGCTGGCGATGCGCGCGAACGCGTCGATCAGCAGATCGCAGCCTTTCTTCGCATGCACGCGGCCGAGAAACAGGACGATGCGCTTGCCGCGCAGGCCGGGCACGGCGGTCAGGAACGCTTCGCGCAGCGGCTGCGGGTCGAGTGCCGGCACGGTGGTGCCGAACGGCACGATCCGTTCACGCGCGCGATACAGCCAGAACGATTGGCGCGCCCGCGTGCGCTCTTCTTCCGTCGTGAAGATGACGGCGCGCGCGTCGCGCAGCACGCGGTACTCGGCCCACGGCCAGTACAGCCACTTCTTCAGATGCTTGAGCGGATACGCTTCCTTGAACCACGGGTCGAGCATGCCGTGCGCGTACACGTAATACGGCACCTCGCTTTTGCGCAACGCCTTCCAGGCGGCGAGCCCGTGGTACTGCCACAGGCCGTGCACGATGACCGCGTCGAAGCGGCGCGCGTTCGCGGCGAGCCACGGCGCGAGCCGCTCGCAATAGCTGTAGCGGCTGCGGGTCGGGCCGAACACGTGCACCGGAAACGGAAACGCCGTGAGGTAGGCGTCGCCGGGCGCATCGCAGGTGGCGACTTCGATCTCGTGTCCGGCGTCCCGCATCGCCATGCCGCTGCGGCGAACGCCTTCAACCGGACCGCCGGCGCGTGGATCGACGCTTGCAAGCAGGTGGAGAATTTTCATCGGGCGATAGTCGGTCGGTTGGAGCGTTGCGTGGGCGACGTGCGCGACACCAGCGCGCCGAATTCGCTCGCGCCGTGCGTTGCCGAACGCGATACGCCGAGCGTGGTCGCGAGATCGGCGCGGCCCATGCCGGGTTGGATTCGTCCGGGCAAGTCAGGCGGCGTGGCGAGGCGCATCAGCGGCGGCTTGCGCACGCGTTTCGCGCGCGCCGGCAGCGCGCGTTGCAGGCGCGCGTGCGTGGCGATCATCAAGCCCAGGCCGATGCCGAAGATCAGCCCGGAAAAACGCGGCCCGAGCGGATTGCCGCCGATCGACGTCGCGGGCAACGCGGCGAACAGCATGATGGCGCGTCCGAGCACCGGCAGCATCGGCGCGTCCGGCACGACCGAGCGCCAGTAGCGATACGACAGGAAGCAGATCACGAGCGCGGCAAGCGACGCCAGCGGCATGCCGATGCCGAACAGCAGCCCGCCCGCGAAGAATTGATAGACCCAGAAGTTATGGCCCGCGGCCCATTCGTTGATCGCGTAAAAGTCTTTCTCGCTCATCTGGCCGGCGAGGTCCGGCAGGTAGGCGGGCGAGTAGCGGTAGTAGTGGCCGTAGCCTTCGCCGAACAGCAGCGTTTCCGGCGACGCCGTCACCTGGTCGAACTGGTCGCGCATTTCGGCGAGACGGGTGATGGTGGTGGGGTCCTTGCCGGAGACGGTTTCCTTGGAGGCGAAAATGCGCTGAGCCCAATGTTCCGCCACGGTCGGCATGCTCAGTACCGCGATGCCGGCCACGCCGGCCAGCAGCACGCCCGCCACCATGCTGCGGCCGACCGCGCGCCAGATCTGCCGAATCGACGGCGCGCTCAGCGCCATCGCGATCACGAACAGCAGCGCGGTGCCGACCAGCAGACTGCGGGTCACGCTCAGCAATTCGATGACGATGCTCGTGGCGAACACCGCGACCGTGACGAAACTGAAGCGCCGCGCGACGACGAATTCATGCAGCAGCACGCCTTGCAAGCCGAGCAGCGTGACGGAGATGATGCGATAGCGCACGTCCTCGAGGCCGCCGCCGGTCGCCATGCCGTAGCCGAAGGTGAAGGCGAGGCTGATCACGTTCGCGACGAACACGGCTTTCTCGAACTGCGCGATTCTGAATTCGCTCCACGGCCGGCACGCGACGAGATAGCCGAGCATGAAGAGCCCGAACGGCAGCAGCACGCGCAGATAATTGCCGGTGTCGTTGTCCTGAACCAGTTGAGCGACGACGCTGCCGAGCACGCAGAGCAGCACGCTCGCGGTGACGGCCGAGCGCAGCCGCGAGCGCTCGTGAAAGCGCGGCGCGATCAGTGCGAGGGCGAGGCCCGCGGCGATCGCGGGCAGAACGAAGACGAACTGGGCGAAGTGGCCCGTGTTCGCATCGGTGGCCTTGTAGTCCAGCGCAAGCGGTAAGACGAAAAACCATATCCAGGGCGTTGCGTACTGATGGCGCATTGCTTGATTCCTCCCCGTCGCCGTCGATTCGCCGTCGGTCTGCTGCTAACGGTCTCACATCGGTTCATTGTGCGGGAATATCCCCGCCTGCCAATTGGGGTGGCCGGTTTCGTCGCCCATTGCCTGGGTTCTGGCGACAGTGGCAAGGGCGCGCTCTGCAAGACCCGCGCACGCTTTCCGATCTTGTCGGCCAATGCCTTGATGTTGGCGCGCACGCACGGCTAGCGCCACCGAAGATGCAGAAAGGGACATGCGCCCGCGACAGGCGAGAGGAGAGAACAAGATGAAATTATTCGGCGGGGCGGGGCCTTCAAAAGCAGGGCGATCGATCGAACTCGACTTCGTTCGCGGCATCGCGATCATCGCGGTGATGGGCTATCACTTTCATGCGGTGCAGACCGGCAATGTCCTGATTCAGATCATCGAATATCCGTTGAAGAACTTCGGGCGCGAAGGCGTGAACCTGTTCTTCACGCTCAGCGGTTTTCTGGTGGGCGGCCTGCTGCTTCGACAGTACGCGGAAACCGGTCACGTCGACGCGCGGCGCTTCATCATCCGGCGGATTTTCCGCATCTGGCCTGCGTATTACGTGCTGCTCGCGTTTCATCTGCTGGTCGGGCGGCATTCGTGGAACACGTTCCTGTTCCAGAACCTCGCGCACTTGCAGAACTACCTGGGGACGTCGATCACGCAGACCTGGAGTCTCGCGGTGGAGGAACACTTTTATCTCGTGCTGCCCGCGTTGCTGTTGCTGTTCGCGCGCTGGCGGCTCGGCGCATGGACGATCGTCGGCGTGCTCACCGGCATTTGCGCGGTGGTGCTCACCGCGCGCTGCTTCGCGGTCGCGGACGGCAATCTCGAAGGCGCCTTCGCGTACACGCAATATCGGATCGACAGTCTGCTGGTGGGCGTGATTCTCTCCGCGATCTACTGGATGAAGCCGGGCGTCTACCATCAACTCGCGAAACGCAAATGGCTGCTGATCGCAAGCATCGTGCTGCTGTGCGCATGGCTCGCGTTCGCGACGAAGAACCTGGCACTCGACGAAAGCATTGGCTACACGATCCAGGCGATCGGGTTCGCCGCGCTGATCGTATTCGTGCTGGAGTATTCCGGGTCGCTGCGTTCGTCGTGGCTCTATCGCGGGGTCGCCTGGATCGGCCTCTATTCCTACGGCATTTACCTGTGGCATTCGCTGGCGCTCGCGCCCGGCGACATGCTGATTCGCAAGGTGAGCGCACTCGGCCTCGCACCGAGCCTGATCTGGATCGTGGCGCTCACGTTCCAGTTCGCGCTGGCGATCGCGATCGGCTATGTGACCACGCGCGCGATCGAGTATCCGTTCCTGATGATGCGCAACGCGCTGTTCCCGGAAAAACGCAACAGTTCGGTGCGCGAGGAAGTGCCCGTGGCCGGCGGGCAATTGTCTTGAGTCGACGGCGATGGGTGGCGGCGCGGCCGGCTGCGCTAGCGCGCCGACCGCCGCGCGGCTTGGACGCTTCGCCTGACCATGTGCGGGGCAACGCCTTTGCCGCCCCGCCCGCTGTGCGATCACGCCATCTGTTGCAGCAGGGTCTGCTTGAATTGCCCCAGCGTATGCCGTGACAGCAGATCCTCCCGCGCGGACGCAACGGCCTCGCGCGCATGCGGCCACGAGGTCAGCGTCTCGGTGATCGCGCGGCCGATCGACGCGGAGCTGAGATCGCTCAGGATCGGTCCCAATTCGCAGCGCCGGCTGAACCAGCCGATCAAGCCGTCCTCCGTGGCGATGACCGGCTTGCCGAAGCGGTAGGCCTGCACCAGCACGCCGCTCATCCCGTAGTGCCCCTTGTAGCCGAGCCACACCGCGTCGCACGCCGAGAACAGATCGCGCTCGACGTCGTTCGAGATGAAGGCGTCGAGCACCAGCGGCGGCGGCGTGAGGCTGCGCACGTGATTGCGCATGAAGTGGCGCGTGCCCGCGTCCTGCTCGCCGGCGACGATCAGCGTGGGCGCATGTTCGAGACGCGTCAGCGCGTGCACCAGTTCGTAAATGCCCTTGCGTTCGGTGATCGCGCCGTACACCAGCAGATAGCGTTGCGCGGGGTCCAGTCCGAGCCGCTCGCGAGCGAGCACCGGGTTCTCCGCGCGCTCGTCGGGAAACGGGTCGGCGACGTAGGCGACCGTCGCGCCGGCCAGCGAATGACGCGCCGCCCATTCCGGCAAGGTGGGGTCGATGGTCAGCAGCGTGCGCAGTCCGGTGGAGCGCACCGCGCGCTTGAAGAGCCGCGCCTTGAGCGCATTGACGAGCGGGCGATCGGGCGCCTTGATGCCGACCTCGTGATGATGGAACGTCGCGCGCATCGTGATGCCGATCCAGGGCGTCTGGCCGAACGGCGAGCCGAGAAACGGCAACGCATGAAAAAAGTAGTCGACATACGGCACGACCACGAGCCGGATCTTCTGCATGCGGCTGATGATCGAATGCACGCGCTTGAAGTAGCGGTGAAAGCGCCAGTACTGGTTACGTTCGAACGGACGCCCGCGGCGCGGCGCTTCGGGATCGACGAAGGCGATCTGCTGATCGGGACGGTTGGCGGCCCTGATCTGCCTCGCGAGCCGGTGATCCTCGTTGGCGCACACGGTCACGAGAAGGCACGGATAGCCGGCCTCCTCGCAAGCCTGCATGGTCCACTCGACATAGCGCCACCGATGGCCGGTGAGATTGGGCTCGACAATCAGGACGTAGTCTTGTTCCATCGTTCGGTAGGCCGTGTGCGTGTGGAAAAAATGCCCGGACGCCGGCTGTCTCGCGGCGCTGGCGCAACAACGTTAGCATCGCCGGCACGCGCGGACCCAGTCAATTTGACCCGCTTTGTGCGTCAACGTACCGGAGCGCGACGGCTTCGGCTGAACCGCGCTAGCTGATGGCGGTTGTCGCCGATTGTCTCGCGGTAAGGTCGTGCATGCAGTGCAATGAAAAATTCGCCAGCTTACTGGCGCGACCTAACTAACCATGCGCCGGCGGCGTGCGCAGCGATGCGTGGAATCGCTGCGCGCGGACCGATCCAACGGCGTGTCGATTCGACGGAGAGACAGCTTGCGGGCGAACAGGCTTCCGGCGTTCTCGGTAGCGGGCAGCTTCGGCGCGAGTGCGGCGACGTGGGTGCTGCTGCAGCAGTTCGCCGTGCGCGGCCTGGTGGCCGTCAAATTCCTCGCGATCGGCCGGATGCTCGGACCGGAAGCGATCGGCAGCGTGAGCGTGGCCCTGCTCGCGGTGGCGATTGCCGAGGCGCTGTCGGATACCGGCCTCGCGCAAGCGGTCATTCAGGGCGAACACGCGCCGACGCGCTCGCAACTCAGCGCGGTATGGACGACGCTGACCGCGCGCGGCGTGCTCATTTCGTTGCTGCTGGTCGCGCTCGCGCCGTTGCTGAACAGCCAGTTCCATCTCGACGGTTCACTCGTGCTGCTGCAACTCGCGGCGCTGCTGCCCTTGTTGCGCGGTCTCGCGTCGCCCACTTACTACGTCGTGCAGCGCGAGCGGCGCTTCCAGCATATCGCGGGTGTGGAAGTGGCGGCCGCCTTCGTCGATTGCTCGGTCGGCCTCGCGCTCGCCTATGGCGGCGTGGGCGCGGTTTCGGTGCTGCTCGGCCTGGTCGCCGGCGAAACCCTGAAAAGCGCGCTGACCTGGCTGACGATGACGCCGCGTCCGCCGCTACGCATGGTGTGGTCGGGCATCGGCCAGTATGTCGGCTTCAGCCGCTGGATCTGGGCGAGCAGCGTGATCAATCTGCTGCTTAACCAGTTCGACAAGGTGGTGGTCGGCAAGCTGCTCGGCCCGGCGCAACTGGGCAGCTATCAGATGTCGTCGCGGCTCGCGCAGATGCTGCTCGCCGACGCCGCGATCGCCATGTCGCAATACCTGTTTCCCACCTTCGCGGCGCATCATCGCAGGAATCCGCAGGGTGCCGCGCGGCTCATCAAGATCTATCTGCTGGCGGTCGCGGTCGGCCTCGCGGTGTTCGTCGAGGGGCTGCGGCTGGTCGCCGAGCCGCTCTTCTCGCTGCTGCTCGGCGCGGCGTGGCTGCCCGCGGTGCCGCTCTTCAGGATCCTGGTGATCAACATGGCGATCGGCGCGCTGATCGCCGTGCTGGTCGCTTATCTGCGCGCGGTGGGCGACGCGAAGGCGACCGTGCATGCCTCGGCGATCCAGGTGGTCGTGTTGCTGGCGAGCGCGCCGCCCGCGGTTCATTGGTGGGGCGTGACGGGCATTGCCTGGTCGATGACCTTGGGGCTCGGCTGTGCCGCAGCCTGGATGCTGTTCAGGACGCTGACTGCAAGGACTTCGTGATGCGTGTCTTTCATCTGGTTCTGGCGCCGCGCCTGTCGGGCGCCGAAGTGCTCGCGAAGGATCTCGCCATCGACCAATGCGCGGACGGCATGGCGGTATGCGTGGCCTCGCTCATGCCCGTGCACGCCGACTTCGTGCCCTTGCAGAACGAACTGGAGGGTCACGGCGTGCAGTGCTGGTTCCCGGCGCGGCGTCATCGCGCGGCTCGCAAGCTGTGGGATCTGCTGGTCGCGGTGCGGCGCTTTCGTCCTGACGTGATCTTCGCGCATGCCACCATTCCGTCGTTTTACGCCCGCGCGTTGCCGTTGCGCGTGCCGGTCGTCTACGTCATGCACTCGGCGACCAACGACTTCGAGCGCCCGTTGTTCCGGCGCATCGAGCACGTGCTGTCGGGACGCGCGCGGGTGGTGATCGGCGTCTCGCAGCAAGGCCTGACCGACTACGTGCAGGCGATCGGGCCGCATCCCGCGATGACGGTGGTGCCGAACGGCGTGGACCTCGCGCGCTTTGCCTTTACCGACGGCGTGGAAAGTGGCGGACGCGCGCCGCAGATCGTGCAGATCGGCCGCTATGCGTCGGTGAAGAATCAGCTTCTCACCGTGCGGGCCTTCAGCGAAGTGCTCAAACGGGTGGACGACGCGCGCCTCGTGCTGTACGGCGTCGTCGAGGACCCCGACTATCAGCGCGCGGTGATCGAACTGGCGAAACAACTGGGCGTGGCCGAACGTGTCGTGGTGGCGGGCCCGCGCACCGATATCGCCACCGTGTTGTCGGAGTCGAACGTGTTCGTCATGCCGTCGCGCTCCGAGGCGCATAGCGTGGCGTTTCTCGAGGCGCTCGCTTCCGGCGTGCCGATCGTCGCGAGCCGGATTCCGTCGTTTGCCTTCGCGAACGGCTTTCCGGGCGTGCAACTGGTCGATACCGACGACGTGCAGTGCTATGCCAATGCGGTCATCGTTGCATTGGGGCAAGCGCGAGCGCAGCGTTCGCTCGTCGGCCTGACGCTCAGGGATACCGCTGCCCGCTACCGGGCGATCGCGCAACAGGTGTGTCTCGCCGCCGTCTCGGCCCGTTAGCGCGCATCACGCGTGAGTGCGGCCGCATGGTCTTTCGGCGGCGCGATGAGTGACGAGCCAATCCGTGCAATACCCATCGCTCGATGCCGCATGCCGTCAATGATGGTTGCTCGGGGAGCGAATCTCCGGCGTGGGCTCCGCTGCGGGCTCGGCGGGCGGCGTGTTCTCGAACGCGGACTCGTGCATCGCGAGCGTGGCGAGCCGCTGCGCTTCCTTGCTGCTGGAGTCGACTTGCAGCGCGTTGCTGGCGTTGCGCCACATGCATGCCCATCGCGAGACATAGCCGCAGGCGCGCGCGAGATTCAGGAGCGCGTCGCGCTGCTGCTCGCGTGTGTTCACGGCCGTGCGCAGGTTCAGGGCGTCGCGGTTGGCCGGCTGTGCGGCGACGGCCGCCGCGAGGCGCGCCTTCGTTGCCGATAGATTGTTCTGTTCCAGACTCGCGCGCGCGGCCTTGAGATGTCTCGACACATCCGTGCGGAGTTTATCCGGTTGATCGTTCGTTTTCGTGCTGGGCGTGCGCTGAGGCGGCGGCACGGCGGCTATCGCGGGCGCGGCGGCGATGACGCGGCGCGCGGGCGGCGACGGTGGCGGCGGTGGTGACGCGACCTGCGGCGAAACCGGCGGCGGCCGCACGGGCACCGCGCGCGCGGCAGCGGGCTGCTGGGCGATGACGACGGACGGCCGGGCAGCGGCAATCGGCGCTTTGGCGGCTTGCGTCGTCACCTTGCCGGACACGACGACTGGCGTTCCGACGCTCGAATCGTCGCCGTGGATGAAACCCAGGTACACCGCGGACGCCACCACCAGCGCCGAGGCGCTGATCGCGACGGGCTGGCGCAGTCTCTGATACGCGGACAACGCGACGACGGGTTCTTCCGCGATGTCGTACGGATTGACCAGCGCGCGCGACGCGGGACGCCAGATGCCGCGCGCCGGCAGCGGGGTGGTCACGATCGGCGAGCTATCGTGCAGCGGAACGTTCAGGGAGCGTGGCGGCGCAAAGCGCGTGTCGAGCGAGTCGAGCGAGTCGAGCGTGTCGGCCGCGCGCGCGTGGCACGAAGGGCATCGTGTGAAACGCCCGGCTAGCGGTGCACCGCAGTGTCCGCATTGGCGAGAATCGCGCTGATCGGAAGTCATGTCGCTAAGCATTGCCGTGTCGCAAACGGGCGTCGAAGGCCGGCGCCGCAACTAGAGAACAAGGCACCGCAACGAGGCTTGCATGTCGGGCTATTGCGGAGGTCACTGCGCAACGACGTAACCCCGAGCTTGCATGCACGCGCCGTACGCGGCCCAATACTGTGTCATCGGCGGTTCCGGTGCCGGCAGCGGCGGCAGTTTCACGTTGGACGCCGCAGTCGTTGGCGGCGCGCTGGCCGCGGTTGTCTCCGAGGCGCCGTCGTTCGCGTCGGCCGCGGCGCTCGTAGCCGGGGCGCTTGCGGTCGTTGCGCTCGCCGCCCTGGTGGTCGACGCCGGTGTTGCCGTTGCCGCGCTCGCGGCGGACGGCATGCTCGCGCCCATCGGCGTGGACGAAAAGCTGCTGGAAGGCAACGGCGGCCGCGATGGCGCGCCGGTCGACGAGGACTTGGCGGCGGGCGGTTTGCGCGGCGGAATCTGCGGTTCGCGAGCGATGTTGACCTTGGTCTGCCTGTTCGCCGCCGCGAAGCATAGTGCGTTGTCGACGCTGCGCTGGTACGCGCTCTGACTTCGGATCGGATAGGTGAGCGGTTGCCACCCGAAGGCGCCACTGCTGAAGACCATTATCGTCAGTACGGTATATGTTCTGATTCTCATCGCAGTCGCTCCCGCAGCGATGTTTCGCCGTTCGCAGGCAATCGCGCTTCGCGGTGTGTTGTGATGGCTGTCGATTCTGCCGCTGAACGGCGGCTCATGACCGCGAAGGCTGCTTTCTTCAGCGTAACACCGCGCCTTGCCGGCGCGACGCGCTGCATAGCGCGAGAAAACGCCATCCTGCAGTCGAATCACGACATATTTGCGCAAACAGGTGGACAGGTTGGTGATCCGTAGGGGCAATCCCTGGCGCGGTTGTCCGCCGACGATGCCGGTATTGCGCAACCGTCACCGGCATGCCGCGCGAACGCGATCGGCACTTTCATCGCCACGTTGTGCGGTACGCCGCACAACGAACGACGGCAACAGGAGATGATCGACCTCGAAGACATCGGCAAGCGGTTCGTCACGCTGTTGCGCGTCCGGGGTCGACGCACACGACGCACGTATCGCCTGATCGTTGCTAGTTGCCTGATAGTTGATAACCGTGCAATCACAAGTCACGGCCTGCTTCGCGCAAGCAGTCTTTCGCCCCTTGCCGGGGACGAATGCAGAGGCGATCCAGGAACCACTGACCGGAGCCAAAATGGACCTTACTGCGCGAACAAAAATACAGAGCGCGGCTCATTCTTTCTTTCACACGCATCGCCAAAATACGATGACGGCGGACGCCATATCGTTTGACGTCGTCGACGATATCGAGTGCTTTCGTGCGCTTCAACGCGAGTGGGACGATCTCTGGCGTCTTGCCGACGGGCAGTTTTTCCAATCCTTTGCTTTTTGCCATGCCAGCCTGATCGCCGAGGAAAAGGGTTCGCGACGGAAGCTTCACTGCGTCACTGGGCGGCAAAACGGCCGCCTTGTTTTCGTGTGGCCGCTTGTTACCTACTGGAATAGTGTCTGGAAGTATGCCGCGCCGCTCGCGCCGCGGAACCGCTCGCCCAGTGACATCCTCGTTGCGCCGGAATGCGGCAGCGAGCCACTCGTGAAGTCAGCGTGGGATGCGGCGCTCAAGTCGACGGGTGCGGATATCGTGGAGTTGTGGCGCGTCCGTTCGAACTCGCTGCTATGCCGGTGCGCGACGACGTACGCCGCGACCCGTCGAACACAGATCGAGCCGACATACTATGCGTCGCTGCGCGGCCTGGAAGATTGGGAGGCGTTTTGCCGCTCGCGGCCGGGACGGAGTAAACACCCGGACTATCTGAAGCGAAAGCTTGCCAAGCATATTGATTTCAACCTCGAAGTACTCGATCGGAACGACGCCCGGACCTCCTCCGTGGTGAACTGGCTCGTCTGCCATAAGCGCGAGTGGGCGCACGTCAAGGACATCGACAGTCAGTGGGTCTTTTCCGAATCCAGTGACAAGTTCTGGGGCGATCTGATGTTGAACAGGACATACGAAGCCGGTGTAATGCGTGTATTCGTACTCTGGCATCAGCAGCGACCCATTGCGGCCCTGATCGTGGCAGTGGGTGCGAAAAGGGTGGACTTCCTGACCGTCACCTACGATATGGAGCTTGCGAAGTTATCGCCCGGTACGGTTCTTCTGGACGAAGGTGTGAAATGGGCATTCGAGCATGGACTCGATGTCGATTTCACGCCCGGAAGTGAGCCGTACAAGGTGTCGTGGAGCGGGCGTGCGTCATACACGACTTCATCGTTCCTCGTTTTGCCGACAACGTGGGGGTTGATGGGCTACAGGGCAAAGATGGCCGCGAAAAAGCTTCAGGGCATGATGGGGCGCGCCGTTAGCCTGCTTTCGTCGCGGCATGCGGAGGTGGATCGCACGGGCGGGTGAGTGCGTGGAAGGTTTGTGATTGCCGAGGCGCTCGTCATCAGGAACACCACACCCGTACCTGCCTCAGCGGTAGTACCCAACCGGTGCAAGCATTCCCTTTCTCTTTCTATTCATTTTGGATAAACAGCGCAATTCGATTGATCTTTGTGCTGGTCCGTCAAATCCGTGTTGGCTGTTCCCGTTTTCAATTGAGCGGCCTTGGGCTAATGAGCAACCGGAAACGGCGGCAGTATGAAGCGATAAAGAAAAGCGCAACGTCGAATTGCAATGTTTAACAATATGAAGGGCAATGATTGTGGGCGGGAGCCGCGGAAACGGTTTCCAGTAACTGCCGGGGCGGGTCAGTGATGGCCGGCTGAAATAGGTAATTGGCGTGTCAGTCAGAGCGCGACGCGCACGCGGTATTGTGCGATATTCGTGTCCATCATATGATTCCGGACGCTCCAAAATTGGATTTCCGGAGACTAGACAGATCGGCGCGCAAGACCTTGTTTCGGCAATCAACGCAGGCATAAATCAAACCGAAAGGCTGCTGAAGCTGGATACGCCGCTCGGCATAGAGGTTCTCGTGCCTCAACGGGCCATCGGAACGTCGCGTATGGGTACAGCAAGTTCTCGGAGGATATTTCCGGAACCGTACGGACGCGTCGACTTGCCGGCGACGAAATTCAGACGAAGGTAACAAACAGCCGCGTCACAGCTACCGCGCGTACTGGAAACGCCGAAAATCAGGAGCAGTTGCAGTGAGCGACACCGTGAAACTCTACGATATGCGAGACGATGAGACGAGACGCCGAGTCTTCTGGTTACTCAAACGACTAACCAGCTATTCTTTATGGCAACGCAAACGCGATGCGTGGGAGTCTTTTTCCACAGCATATGAGAATGCGGTCAAGACTTGGCCGAAAAGTCAACCCGAGCAAATGGACGCAGATAAGCTACCTCGAATTTTCGAGACGCTGAGTCTATATAACAGAGGGCTTGATGAACTCCGAAAAGGCCATCGCTTCGTGTGGCGCTCCGGCGAGCCGCTGCAGGTGGCGATGGATAATTCCGGCACTATTATGAGCTTCCTCTACCCTCATCCCGACTACTGGGAGAGGGGCGCCCAGTTAGCACCTTATCCAGACAAGGTTGAAGCACTCCAACGGTTGCTTCTTGCAGGTAAGTATGAGGGTGACTATGCACCCATCGAAGTACCGTTTGTTCCTCACGCAATAGCTCGTCACAGCAGCCCGGGAAGTCTGCTCAACCCGGAAGCATATAAGTACCAGTTTTATGAGCTTCCGTATCCTGTCTTTCCGGATGTGCTTCCAGCCGTCCCGGCGGGGGCAGACATTATCATCAGTTCGGGCCAGCGCGTTCCTGTCGATGGAATATGGGAGCCCGTCAAAATAGAACGAGAGAAGGTTCTCGGTATCGTCCCGGTAGGCGTGAAGAGCATAGAAAATAACGGCTGCTTCAATTACCTGGTGGTGGACACAAAGGCACCCAATATCATTGGTGGCTGGAACGAAGCGGCCTCAAAAGCCGAGCGCACCGGTACGCACTGGCGTCTTCTCTGGGAGGACACTCGATACAAGAACGGCACAAGCCCCGACGAATCCGAATACTTTCTTGAGAGCAAGCAAACTATTCAAGACGCCCCACGCGAAGCTGCTATAGATGACCTTGAAGTCCGAACAGGCGACGTTTGCCCGGTAACGGGTACCTGGGAAGCGAAAGACTTCGAGAATCACCGCATTGAGGCATCGAAGGGCAAGGTCATGCCGGATGTTCTCGCCAGCGCGCCCGGTTCGGGTGAGCGCCGTGTTCACTGGGTTACATGGCGTCTCGTTAGGCGAGCGTGAAGCTCTTATACATCGCCAACAGCCCGATTGAGGAAATGAAGTGACCAGCGTAAGCCGCAGATTTATCCTGAAGGACGACAAGACGGACCGCAACGGCGTGGTGCTCGACGGGATTGCGGAACGGAGGGCGTTGTCGTAGGAGACGGCTCGCCGCTCGACCGATGAAGCTCAGAGCAAGGTTACGCAGACGAACAGTGTGAAGACGGCTGCAGTGAGAACTGGCGCCGATCTAGAGACGCAACGGTGACATATACGATGAAGCAGTACGACATGCAGGTTGACTTGATTCGCCGTCAAGTTTTCTGGTTGCTTCAGAGACTGACAAGCTATGCGCTCTGGAAAAGGAAGCGCGAGGCGTTTGCCACCTTTGCGAACGAGTACGAAGTCGCCGTCAAAATGTGGCCAAAGAGCGACCCGGAGCAGATGTCTGCAGACCTGCTCCCAATCATCTACGAGATGTTAAGTCTGTATAACCAAGGTTTGGAAGAGTTGGCGAAAGGTCGACGCTTCGTGTGGCGTGAAGGCCAGCCATTTCGGTTGGCCATAACGAACTACCACACTGTCACCAGCTACTTTTATACAGACCCCCGTTATTGGGAGCGCGGTCAGCAGGAGGCTCCATATCCGCCGAAGGTGGAGGCGCTAAATCGTCTCATGCGTGCTTCCGAGTATCACGGCGAGCAGTCTGCTCTCGAGGTGCCGTATGTTCCAAACCTATCTGCACATTGGACATCACCTGGGGGACTGTTGAACCCAGACGCCTATAAATACGAGTTTTACCAACTCCCGTACCCGGTATTCCCGAACAACCTGCCAGAAGTGCCCCTTGGCACGGGGCCGATTGTGCGCTCGGGGCAGGAAATTCCGGTCGATGGCATATGGGAGCCCGTAAAAATCCATCGCGAGAAAGTACTAGGGGTTATCGCTTTCGGCGCAAAAAGCGAAAAAAACGAGGGGTGCTTTAACTATCTAGTAGCTGGGACGCGAGCGCCCACGATAACAGGCGAATTTCATGCGGCGACAGGCCAGGTGGACAAGGTCAGTACCCATTGGCGGCTCCTTTGGGAAGACGACCGATACAAGGACGGTGTTATTTCCGACGAGTCTGAGTATTTCCTTGAACGTGCGCCGACGGATGGGGCAACGGACCGCGTGTGTTCGCACATGGATTCTCTTCACGGTTCCCGACCGCCGGCATTATTCCGCCTCTTCGGCGCGCATGGCGCTAGACTGGCGTAACCGACCGCAAGGAGACCCGGATGATACGTAAGACGCTCAACGCCTCCAGGCTTCAGCAGGAGGTTGACCGGCGAATCCATCGACTGCAGGCAATCGTCGAGGACGGTGTAAAGATTCGCGTGCCGCGACCGCAGTTGCAGGAGCCTGACAAAACGGGATGTAACTGGAACATGACCCATTTCGGCAACGCAGTCGGCTTCGACCGCGACATCGAGGACGTGCTCAAGGCCGTGCGTGCGGAATACAACCTCAGTACCGAGGTCAAGGATGCTGACAACCCATTTGGAGACTAGCTGTCGCGGATGCGGGAAGCGGTGAAGTCGCCGACCAAGGAGTGGCCGGACGAGTACCCTGCAGCTGCGGTGGAACGGCTAATGGTACTGCCCAATGGGCCGGCCAACGCGCCTTCGCCCGTCACTCAACCGTAACGGACTTCGCCAGATTCCGCGGCTTATCCACGTCCGTGCCCCGCGCGCACGCCGTGTGATACGCCAGCAACTGCAGCGGCACCACGTGCAGAATCGGCGACAGCAGGCCATAGTGCTCCGGCATGCGGATCACGTGCAGCCCCTCATCGTTGACGATCTTCGTATCGGCATCGGCAAATACAAAAAGCTGACCGCCGCGCGCGCGCACCTCCTGAATATTCGACTTCAGTTTTTCCAGCAGCGCGTCGTTCGGCGCGACCGTCACCACCGGCATCGCTTCAGTGACGAGCGCGAGCGGCCCGTGCTTCAACTCGCCAGCCGGATAGGCCTCGGCGTGAATATAGGAGATCTCCTTGAGCTTCAACGCACCTTCGAGCGCGATCGGATAGTGCAAGCCGCGCCCGAGGAACAACGCGTGCTCCTTGCGCAAAAACTCTTCCGACCACGCGATGATCTGCGGCTCGAGCGCCAGTACGCTGTTCAACGCGGCTGGCAGGTGACGCAAATGCCTGATGTAGTCCGCTTCATGTTCCGCATCCACATGCCCGCGCATCTTGCCGAGCGTCACGGCCAGCACGAACAGCGCGACCAGTTGCGTCGTGAATGCCTTCGTCGACGCCACACCAATTTCGCGCCCCGCATGGGTCAGGAACGCGAGTTCGGTCTGACGCACCATCGCGCTAGTCGCGACGTTGCAGATCGCGAGCGTGTGCTTGTGCCCAAGCGACTGCGCATGCTTGAGCGCCGCAAGTGTATCCGCCGTCTCGCCCGACTGCGAGATCACCACCACCAGTGACTTCGGATTCGGCACCGACTCGCGGTAGCGATACTCGCTGGCAATTTCCACCTGTGTCGGGATCTTTGCGACCGATTCCAGCCAGTACTTCGCGGTCAGCCCCGAGTAATAGCTGGTGCCGCACGCAAGAATCAGGAGACTGTCGATCTCCGAGAATGCCTCGGCTGCGTTGTCGCCGAACAGCGAGGCGTCGAAGGTGTCGGCTTGCGGAAGCGTGTCCGTCACCGCACGCGGCTGCTCGAAAATTTCCTTCTGCATGAAGTGACGATACGGGCCGAGTTCGACCGCGCCGCCATACGTTTCCACGTGACGCGTGTCACGCTCCGCGGGCTCGCCATCGCGATCGACGATGCGCACCCCCTCGAACGTCAGTTCGCAGACATCGCCCTCTTCGAGGAAGATAAAGCGGTCGGTGCTGTGCTCGAGCGCGAGCGCATCCGACGCGAGAAAGTTCTCGCCTTCGCCCAGGCCGACGACGAGCGGTGAACCCCGGCGCGCGCCGACCACCGTATGCGGCTCGTCGTTATGCAGCACCGCGATCGCATACGCGCCGTGCAAGTGCTGCGTCGCTTCGCGCACGGCGGCGAACAGATTGCCGCGATACAGGCTATGCACGAGGTGCGCGATTACCTCGGTATCGGTTTGCGAGGCGAATTCATAGCCCTTGGCGCGCAACATCTCGCGCAGCACCTCGTAGTTCTCGATGATGCCGTTGTGCACGAGCGCGATCTCATTGCGCGAGAAAATCGGGTGCGCGTTGTCCGTGACGGGCGCGCCGTGCGTGGCCCAGCGCGTGTGCGCGATACCCGTGACGCCGTCGAGATGCGAGTTGCGCACCTTGCCGTCGAGGTCCGACACGCGTGCCACGCTGCGCGCGCGTCTCGGTTCGCCGTTCGCCAGTACGGCCACGCCGCATGAATCGTAGCCGCGATATTCAAGGCGACGCAGCCCTTCGATCAGGACAGGAACGATGTTTCTTTGCGCTGCCGCGCCGACAATGCCGCACATGATGAAGGCCTCAAGCGGAGTTGCAATCCGGAATCTGAATCAATCTTCTCGTCCTCGCGTATCGAGGCGTGTGGACGATTGGCGAGCCGGCGGTTCTTCGACACGTGGCTGCCCGAAAACGCCACGCGTACCCGTCATGTTCCTCTTAGGTGTTCCGGCGACGCTCGATGCACGGGCAGGCGAACTTCCGCTTCGCTGTCTTGCGGTGCGCGGGCGCGCGCCGGCAGGCGCATCAGCAAGGGGAGCAGCCCGAAAAAGAGCGCGGGCTCGGAATAGTTGAGTTTCAGACTCATGATCACCACAAAAAACAGCACATGCGGCAGGTCCTTTCGCATCTTCATGAACATCAGCGCGGGAACGATCAGCCCCAGGACGCCAAAGCGCACGACGAAGTATTGAATCAGTCCGGCGTCGTTGAGTGACGCTACGTGCACGCCGCCACCCGGCTTCGCGAGATGGTACAGCGAGCTTTCGAGCGTAAAGGGACCGTAGCCAAGGAGCCAGTCCCAACCGGTGCGAACGTTATAAATGTAGTCCAGCAGTTCCAGGCGGATTGCGGAGGACTCGTCCATCTTCATCGCAAAGCTGTTGAAATACGCCTCGAAAAAAGACGGAGCCGCCAATAACGCAGCGACGCACAGAATGATGATCATCACTCGGGCCGACTTTCCCTTGACGAGAAGAATGGCGAATATCAGCAACGCGCATTGCACGATGGCCGCTGTCGACTGGGTGATCAACATCGCAACGATCGCGAGCAAAACGGGAAAGAAATGCGCTTCGCGTTGACGCACCTTGCCAAGCACGACATAGCCAATCGTCAACGAGGCAATCACTGCGCCGAACGTGGATGGCTCGATGAACAGGCCGGTCGGTCGGTACGCGAAGACAGGATTAAGACCCTCGTAATTGTGAAAACGCGACGGCTCGCCGGTCACCGGCTCGACGAAATCAATGTAGGTGTTCGTGGCAATCAGAGACGCGGTCTGCGCGAATTGCACCACGGTATTGAGAACGATAAGTCCCACGAGCGAAGCGCTCAGCTCGTCGGGCGTCGCAACGACGAGCGCATGAAAGCACAGCACGAAAAGCGTGACCAGGACGAGGAATGCGTAGTTGTTGAACGCGGACTTCTCAAGGTCAGGCGCGCCGTTCGCCACGGGAAAGAGGAGGTAATAGAGAAAGAAGCCGGTAATGATCGCCAGCACTGCTGCGGCCAGCATGAGGTTTCGATGTCCGAGCAACTCCGCACGCGTACTGTGAGTGCCTATGCAGTACGCGCACAGCAGCAGGATGCCAGCCATCTGAACATAGGCACCGTGGCTCACCAGCGACGACAAAAGCAGCGCGATAAACAGGATCGGAAAACGAAGAATGCGGCTCATGGGCGATCTTGCCTTCGTATACCAGCCCGCAAAGGCAGGCAATGTTGCGCTTCGGCGCGTTTCCCGCGCATTTCCCGTTCCGCTGGCGTCTTTGTCATGCCTTTGCAGACAGCACAAGCCTGTTCCAGCGAGGGCGCGAAAGTCGGAAGTCTTGCCGTTCAAGCTCGCTCGCGATCACAAAGAAGCGCTGCGAGACGGCTTAATTTCGTGTGTCAAGCGTGATACAGGCTCACATGCACCACAGTGCGGCATCACACATATGAACGGAGAGGGGGCGGTCGAGCCGGAAAGGAGGGAGCGGGGAAGGAGGGGAAGCGGCAGCTATTTTGCGTGAACGGAAACGTTCAGCGCCGACGAGCAGGTTTTTCGGCAGCAAGGTCTTCTTCGCCCGTCAAATGCGAGCGGGAAGGCGTTTTCGAGTCGAATTTCTGAGTACCATTGCGGCCCCGTCTTGAACCCGGCTTGAGGGAGAGAACATCGAAGACGGCCAGCAGTGATAGGGCGACAACAGCCAGAAAGATGACCGTGCCGATGATATTGAGCAAACCCATATCTCACTCTCTACATGGAAGATCTTCAGCATCTCACTGAGCCGAACGCCGCAAGCACCGATGGGCATTCCCGCAGCGCAGCGCGAGACGGCGCGCGTCGAAGACATGGTAGCACGACGATATGTGCGGTATCGCGCACTATGGTAGGGAAGGCGCTTGACGCCGTGATCAGGAGGAACAGGGCGGATTCGCGCTAGAGGCGAACACGGTCCCAAGCCACGGCCTGTCTGATTTGCGCTTCGAGTGCGGACAGGCGATAGCCCGGCTTTCGTCCTACGAAAGCCGAGGGGGATTTCATCGGCGCACGGGCCGATCACGTTGCATCGTCTGCGCCAACAAGAGTCGGGCCGCTTCGAGCGTTGCGTCGCTCCCTGGCCGGTTGGCGATTTTCGCCTCGGCATTCATCGCTATCTGGCGCTTCGGTTGCGCCGTCGTTCTCAGCAAACGACGGTTGCCGGAGTCGTGAGACGAGGGCCGAGTTTCGCGAAATGAGTTTTCTGACGCCAAACGCGACGCGCCCCCATGCCGTCACGGCAACCTCCGCACTTGCCACGGTTATGGCGTTGTTTCGACTCCAATAGGATTTGAAGCTCTCTGAGCCCACACCAAAATCGAAATCGAGGCGATGGTCGAAGGCCCACTTCACCATGTACTCGACGACGAGCTGACCGGGGCTGTACTTTGCGTAACGTTGGTCGAAACCTGTAAGCAGCCCCTTGATCGAGGACTTTCCGATGCCGATGATCGTCGTGGCGAGCGGGACATCATCGAGTGTGATGAGATAAAGGCGCGCTGCGGGCTCGTGTGCTTGCGTGTTGAGCAGCGAGACGAGAAAGTCCCGGTACTGGGCCGAATATAGCCACGCGCCCCGCTTATCCACGCGCGATGCCCATTCACGTTTGCGCGAGAGCGTCCAGTCGACCAGTTCGCGATTTCTTTCTGTTTCATCCGGCGAAAGAAGACGTGCCTCGAGCTTCCCTTGCTTTGCCAGCCGCCGTTCCAGCGCGCCCGGCTTCTTGCCTGACAGCGTGCCAAGGGCGCCGGCGAAAGACCCCCAATCTGTCTCCGCGCGAAGCCTTGCAATGGCGGCGCTGCGCTGCTCGCCGAACACGATATGTCGCTCGCTCGAGATGATGCGGTGGAGCCGGGATCTCTCGTCAAGGTAAGGCACCCGCAACACATCCGCTCCGCAATGCTTCATGGCCGCGCGCCATGCCTGATCGACCAGTAATTGAGCGTCGGCCTCCGGGTCGAGCAGCATGCTGGTGTAATCGGCAGCCTCGGGCCCTAACATGCGAAGTACTCTCCATAATGCACGCCGGGTAACGACCAGTGGCCATACCATGACGAGCCGGCCGTTTTGGCGCCCAACGATACACCGCAGCTTGCTGCCGCGCGGTTCTGCGATATTCAGCCAGCTTTCCCAACAGACCGCGAACGCCTCATGGTAGTGACCGTTTGCTCGCGACCACAAATCCTCCCATTCGTTTTTCAACGCTCGAAAGCGCTCTACGTCAGAGATGATCTCGATATGCGACTTCGGGTTGTGCATTTTGGTCTCCGCGGCCGATGCCTCACCTGAGATCGATGGAAAACCTCAAGATACCAGGTGATCGGCACATGCCCATATTCTGCTCATTCCAACCTGCGGAAATGTGGGTTTGCCAACATACCTGACGAATAGGCAAAAAGCGCGCCGAATCGCCGGCTTTCCATTATGTGTCGAGTTATACGACCGGCGATCGGCCGACGTTCGGCTCGCGTTACGCGCGTTGCCATATCGGACGTGAGACAGCGATATTCGCCGCGGTAGCGATGAATCACGAGTGTTTGATCGCGCACAGTGGTGCATTCGAACTGCCGCTACGCTTGGTCTGCCGCACTTTCTGGGTTCGTTTCAGGACGGTGACTACAATTTGACGTGACGCCGCAATAGCGGTGTTGAGCGCCAAGGCGCGACGGGGCAGCGACTATATAACGGGTTTCATGAATGAAGCCTCGGCGGCCGTGTCGATATTTAAACCCGTTATCTGTAAACGCTCCAGCCGATTGAATCCTTATGTGGCTGCTTGCGACAGTTACGCTGGTACCGTGAACATGGTTAACGAAGACGTCTCCGTGAAGCTGATGCCTGCACCACGAATCGAACTCGACCGAATGCGCACCGATGTGAGCAACGCCAGCACAACTGTCATCCACGCCGCACGCGCCGGTCTGAACGGGCGCTCGATTTTCCATGAGCCCTGGTGGCTGGATATCGCGACCGGGGGCAACTGGAAGCTGGCGTCGGTTCATGAGCGCGGTCAACTGATCGCTGAAATGCCGTACACCGTGACGCGCAAGGGCATCTGGCGCCTCTCGACCTTGCCCCCGCTAACGCGCACGCTCGGTCCCGTGATTCCGGCAGCAAAAGGCACGAGCGACGATGACTGGCGTCATTGCTTCGGTGCAACGCAAGCCCTGGTCGAGCAGTTGCCGGAGTGCGCGCTGTTTCACCAGCGGTTCGACCCGCACGTCTCGGATGCCATGGGATTTGCGTTGCTGGGCTTCGAGGTCGCCGTAAGCTATACGATGCGGATCGAGCCCGGCAGGGCCGAGCCGGAGGTGTGGGCCGGACTTCGGCCGAATACCCGCAACCTGATTCGCCGTGCCGGCGAACAGCACACCGTTCGTCAGATAACGGACGCGAACCTGTTCGTCAGCTTCTACGATGCCAATTTGACGCGCCGGAATCGTGACAACGTGTACGGCACGCACGTCATGAAGCAACTCGTCGATGCCTTCATCTCAAGGGGATCGGGCATGGTGCTTGGCGCTTACCAGGCGGACGGCAGCTTGTGCTCCGCCATCGCGGTGATATGGGATAAACACACGATGTATTACCTGCTGTCGTCGAGAAAAGAAGAGGCCCACGGCGGTGTCATCGGCCTGTTGTTGTGGAACGCCATGCGCAATGCCAGGGAAAAAAATCTCACTTTCGACTTCGACGGCATTTCCAATGTCGGCATTCTCAAGTTCCTCAGCGGTTTCGGGGGAACATTGGTTCCCCGGCTCGAGGTCACGCGAGCGAGCGCGGACTATGCCGCGATGCGCAGCATCCTGCATCTGGGGCGATGTGTATCACGTTCGATGCGCCAGCGCGTGAGGCAACTGAAACGTGGCGGGTGACGCCTATTGCGACAACGCAAACACTTGCTTGAACATCGGGACGAGAAAGCGATTCCCGTACTCGCTCATGTGATGCCTGTCCGAATAGAGCGGCCTTCCCTGGTAGGAACCCAAACACTTCCCCTGTGGGCAGAGATACGGCGTTGGATCGAGCAATTGGACGCCGCACTGATCGCGTGCTTCACGCAATAATTTGAGCACTCGCGCGTTGCGTTTGTAGTACTCAGCCATGTCTAGCGTCAGGTCGGGGGCACCTGGGTCCGCGAGTTTTTCGCGCGCGAGCGTATTCGGCACGTTCACGTCGAATTCGGGAACCGGTTGTACCAGATAGACCGGCCGCGTTTTAGCAAGACCGCACATGGTCGAGAGAAAGCGCCTGCGATATTGATCGGCCGAGAACGGCTCGCCCTTGTATCCCGCTTGATTGGTATCCGAAAAAGACAGTTTGCTGGCGGATTCGCCCGACATGTATTCGGACCAGTGGTTGACGATAATGACAGGCGGACTCTTCGACGATTGCTTGCCGAGCAGATGGATGTATTTCCGGTTGGCCTCGAAGCATTCGCCGTTATCGCGGCGCACGCCGTCGATCGTCGGGCAACCCTGCACCGCGATCAGGATCACATCGCCACGCTTGCCGTTCGGCACCGCGGCGTTCACCGCCTCGGCGAGCGCGTCCGCATGGCTATCGCCGAGGATCACGGCACGACTCGCCAGTTGCGTTTTATATACGTCGCATGGATCCATGAGCATGTGACAGACGCTACGGTGCGGATTGGTGTCGTACGTTTCCTCGTCCGCGACGAAGACCGAATGGTCGAAGCGCTCCGGTACACCCTGCCGGTAGTAGATCGCGCCGCCGCCGACGAAAACCAGCAACGCGAATGCAAGCGTCACGGGCAGTGGAACGCTGGGCAGAAAGGCATGAGAGGGAGCGGCCTTGCCTTGCGTGCGCAATTCCACGAACTTCCACGAGAGATAACCGAAGACGAACGAAGCGAGAATGCCGCCTGCGATCCACACTGGTTGAGCGGCCTTTTCATAGTAGTTTTCCGCCACGACTATCGGCCAATGCCACAGGTACACCGAATACGAAATCTTGCCGATGAATTGCGCCGCCGCGTTGCTCGTCGCCCACGATGTGCTTCGCGCCGCGGCGATGATCAGCGCCGTGCCGCCCACGGGCAATAGCGTCAACCAGCCAGGCCAACTGACTCCGGCGTTAAAGCTCAATAGCGCAAAGGCTATCAGCGCAAGGCCGGCCCACTCCATTGCCGCTCGCGTACGCTCGGGTGCGCGTATCGGGTAGAGATACGCGAGTGCGCCGAAGAGCATTTCCCAGGAGCGCGTCGGCAAGAGATAGAACGCCGCAGTGGGCCATCTCGTCGGCGCGGACAGGTAGAGGCAGGTGGCAAGGGAAACCACGGTCCCGATCATGATCCATCTGCGCAACCATGCGGCGGACAGCCACTTTCTCAACGCGACAAGGACGAGCGGGTATAGCAGGTAGAACTGCCACTCGACCGAAAGCGACCATGTGTGCAATAGCCACTTATCGAGGGATCGAACATCGAAATAGCCGGCCTCGCGCCAGAACGAGATATTGGAGAAAAAGCCGATACTGGTGGCGGCTTGCTTGCCGAGGGCGCGAAACTCCGAGGGCAAAAGGACGAACCAGCCGATGGCCAACACCATGAAACACATTGCCGCCAGCGCGGGAACGATCCTTCGCGCGCGGTACTTGTAAAACGTAAGAACCGAGAACGAGCCTTTGTCGATGCCCCTGAAGATGATGTCGGTCATCAGGAAGCCCGATATGACGAAGAACACGTCGACGCCGATAAACCCGCCTCGAAAGTGCGGCACCGAGAAGTGGTAAAGAACGACGGCTGCCACGGCAATGGCACGCAGACCGTTGATGTCACTTCGGAATTTCATCGAAGTCTCCCGGGTGCCGATAAGCCGACGACGGCGAGCGTCGGCGGATGAGTTCCTCACCTACCTGGATTACAGAGGCTGAACGCTGACCCGAGTTGAATGATGCATCGCCCCTACGAGCTGTCGATGTGCGATGGCGCACGCTTTCCATGCTCCCTCGGCGCGGGGAAACGCCTACGGAAGAATCGTGGCGATCGAACGTTCGCCACTTCGCTGGCTATTACTGTCTCGCTTACTGAATGGGAAAAGGAATAGCCAATGTGCGCTTGCGCACGCTTCTCTCTGAATAGGAAGAAGCGGCTTACAACGAGCCTTCATAATGTGACCTTTGTGATTTCATCCCGGACGTCGCGGCCGGTGCGCACGATATCTGGTTTTCTTCCGCCAAACGGAATGAACACGTTCGTCGACTCTATTGCAACCGTGGACGTGATTTCGAACTGCTCACACTTCAATCAGGAAAGTGCGCAAGCGCCGCTACTCACAGGTGGCCGCTTGCGATGGCGCGGCAGTTCCTTTCACCGGCTTGATCGGCTTACGGGCGGTCCACCAGGCGTCGCTCGTCCCCCTATGCACGATGCGATGCGTAAAGGAGCACCACGATGGCAATGAGTCCCGTCGCGTTTGAAGTCGTTCGAGACATCGACCGGTTCCGCGCGCTGCAATCCGATTGGAACGATCTGTGGCATCGCGCGGAAGGCGAGTATTTCCAGTCCTTCGCTTTCTGCCATGGCGTGCTAGAGGCGGAAGACGCTGCATCCCGACGCAAACTCCACTGCATCGCCGGACGGCGCGAGGGCAGGTTAGTCGTGGTGTGGCCTCTCATGACGTTCTGGAGAAGCTGCTGGAAATACGCTACAGCGCTTACGCCCGCAAACCGGTCGCCCAGTGACATCCTTGCCTCGCCGGAGGCGGATGTCGAGCAGATCGTAAATGGCGCATGGAAAGCGGCACTGCGATCGACTCGCGCCGACGCCATCGAGCTATGGCGAATTCGCTCGAATTCGCCGCTGTGTCGCAATGCGACGCGCCATGGTGTTATCGAGCGAGGCACCGAGGAAACGACGCCCTATGCCAGATTGAGGGACCAAGGCCCGTGGGAGACGTTCGTGCGCGCGCTGCCCGGCCGCAAGAAAACCCGGCCGGAGTATCTGGAGCGGCGCCTCGCAAGACATGGTGAAATGAAGTTTGAAATCATCGATGTCAACGACAGTCGCGTGCCGTCACTCGTCGAGTGGTTCGTGTCGCGCAAACGCGAGTGGGCGCAGCACAATCTGATCGACAGCCGGTGGACCTTTTCGGAAGCCAGCAGCAAGTTCTGGCGCAGCCTGTTGTCGAATGATTCGTCTGGTGTTGGCGTATTCCGCCTATTCGTCCTTACGCTGGCCGGAGAGCCGGTAGCCTTGAATATCGTCGCCGCGCAAGCCACGCGCGCTTATCTGGTGGCCAATACCTACGATCTCAGATACGGGAAGTTGACACCGGGAACGGTGCTTGTCGATTACTGCGTGAAATGGGCATTCGACAATCGGCTCGACATGGACTTCGGGCCGGGCGACCAGCAATACAAATCCTTCTGGAGCGCCGGGCACTCGTACCTCACTTCGTCGTTTCTCGTCATTCCGACCCGCTGGGGGCAGGCGGGTTATGCGGCGAAGCAGGTCGCCAAACAATTGCGCACGGTGAGCTCGAATATCGCGGGCCGGCGAACGCCCGAACGGAATCCGGTGCATTCGCCGTAGGGCGGCGCGCCTCGCGCGCGCGGTTTAGTGATGCCGCGTCTTGTCAGGCGCGGACGCGGTAATCACTTCGTGGTGGCCCATGAGCAGCCAGTGCGGTGTTCTGAACCGCACGATGCAGCTATAGAGCCAGAGATACACCGCGACGAAGGCGAGCGCCGCGCAGGCAAGCAGGAGCGGGCTTTGCCAGAAGAGCGTGGCGGGCACAATGCCGATTAGCGCCATTGCCCAAAGGTAGACCGACGCAGTCGGATTGCCGCGCTCGCGCCGCCGGGTGTGACCGGAATACACGCCGCGCCGGGCGATGCGCTTGTAGATGAGCGTATGCATATGCAAACCGTCGGGCTGGCTCGCTGGACGGCCCTTGAGCATGCGCCGGCGATAGATCGAGAAGACGGTTTCGAACAGCGGGTAAATGGTGACGACCGCGGCGTACCAGGCGGACACATTCGGGTGCCGCAGTATCAGGATCACCAGCAGCTCCGCCATCACGAAGCCGGCGAAGTATGCGCCGCCGTCCCCGAGAAACACCGATGCCATCGGATAGTTCCAGATGACGAAGCCCAGGATTGCGCCGACCATGGTGAGCGCAACGCTCATCACGAACCAGTCCCCTACCTCGTGCGCGACGTAACCAATCGAGCCGAAGATCAGGATCGCGGTGACCGAGGCGAGGCCGTTCATGCCGTCCACGATATTCATGGCATGAGTGAGCCCGGCGACGGTCAGCACGGTGAGACCGATCGCGACTGGCGCGAACACCAGATACGCGTCGATCAGCGGCAAATCCACCCGCACCACTATCGCATCGAGCAGATACACACCTAGCCCGGCGCCTGCCATGGCGAGCAGCAGGCGCACGCGTGGACTGACGCGCTTGGTCAGATCTTCAGCAAGGCCGCTGCAGAAGGCAGGCGCGGCCACCGCCAACAGCAGCATGGTTTCGGCGCGTGGATTGGTTCCGAACAGCGCGCCAACGAAACAGGTGAAGCAGGTCGCACTCACGACGCCGATGCCGCCGACTCGCGGCACAGCGTGGGTGTGGTTCTTCTGCACCCCGTGTAAGTCGTAGTCCATCGAGAACTTGCCGAACATGCCCGCGTAGCGAACGATCAGCATCGTGACGAGGAAAGAACTAATGAAGCTAAGCGAGAGATTAAACATGGTATCCAGGCCGGCAGCTCAACTATGGGACGACTCATGAACGGAGGTGCGCTTTGCGTCCGCTTTTCGGTTTAATGAAGAATATTTCGCATAATGCTTACGTATGAGCAAGCCAGATGAATGGCCAATCCCGCGACCGTTTCATCATAGCCAGAAAAAGCGCGCGTTCAAGATTATTTAGCATGGCGGTTTACCTTCATTCGACGCACAGAGATAGCAGCATGGCCGGCCCGATCAGCAAAAGACCGCACACGTCCGCCGTATTACCGTGTTAGTACGCCACTCGCGCAGCGGCCAATGTCTGTTAGCGCACATAGGTTCCGTGGTTTGCTTAATGGACGCTTGTTCCATCGGAGATGTGATGCGCGGATAACACTGAATAAGCGGGAATTAATATATATGAGGAATTGCGTGATTGAACGATCGGGTAACCGCTTAGTGTTTTTCGACTTGCTGGTTTAAGAATGTGAGTTAAAGTTTTGACAGGCGATGCCTATGCCAGCGTATGAAACCCGCGGAGGAGACGACATGTGTGCTATCGAACGGCAACCTGATTCCGTGGGCCGGCAATGAGGCGCCGCGAGGAGATGGCGCAGGATGCGCGCAAGACCGGGCCATCCATTTCGGTCACGCGGCGGCGCATGATCCGCGCGCTTCCGTTGCTGGCATGTCCGATGGCGGCGGGAATGGCACACGTGGCGCACGCGGCGTATGCCGACGACGCGTCGAACGCTCCGGTCGTGATGGCCAGTTCGTTCGGCGTCGCAGGCGACGGACAGACAAACGATCGAGCGCAACTGCAGGCGGCTATTGACCGATCAGTCGGCAAGACGCTGGTGATCACGGGCGCATGCCGCATCGACGAGCGAGGCCTGGATCTGCGCAGCGGGAGCCGCGTGCGGTTCGCGCAAGGCGCGTCGATCAAGCTGCTGCCGCACGACGCAGCCTTCTATCAAATCATCCGCATCTGGGACGTGCAGAACGTCGTGCTGGAACGCGCGATGCTGGACGGCAGCAAGGAATTGAATGCCGCGCCAAAAGATACCCGTAATGGCGGATACGGCATGGGCATTTCGATCGCCGGAAGCTCGAACGTCACGCTCATGGCGCCGACCACGTCGGAATGCTGGGGCGATGGCATCTATATCGCCAACAGCTACAAGTACAAGGGCCGATTTCCCAGCGCCATCAAGGTGATTGGCCATCGGGCGTATGGCTGCCGCCGCCAGGGCGTGTCGATCATCAGCGGCTCCGACATCCTTTTCGAGCACCCGGTCTGGGAGAACATCGGCGGGACGATGCCGTCGGCGGGTCTGGATATCGAGCCGAACAGCAACCTCGATGTGCTGCAGAAAATCCGCGTCGTGAGCCCGACCACGCGCAATTGCCGCACGGGCATCCTGATGTATTTGCAGGAACTCGTCGGCCCGATCCCCAAGGTCATTCAGATCGAAATAACGAATCACCGGGACGAGTCGGCGGCCGTTTCCCCCGTCAACATCTCGGGGCTGGAACTGAATGGCCGAATCGTGAAAGGCCGCATCGTGATCGACTCGCCGGTGTGGGTCAAGCCGCGCCTCGCGGCATTGAGAAGCGAGAACTATGACCGCGTGAGCGGCCCGGAAATCGTCGTGAACAATCAGAAGATCATCCCCTAGCTTGCTCGCCGCAGCCACTCTGCCTGAGATGGGCCGTCGTGCATGCGTGCGCTCCCGAACATACCTGAAGAGGGTGCGCTGATAGCTTGAGGTACGCGCTGACAGACGGATAGCGCTGCAACAGTCTTTAGCGAGAAAGCCCATGAAACAAGCTTCAACTATAGAGGCGAGCGTCGGCCGGGACGAGCGGGCAGGTCTGGCTTCAATCCTCGACGCTTTGATCGAATACCGTGTGATGATTATCGTCACGACGCTCGTCGTGATGATGCTTGGGGCGAGCTACGCGTTTCTCACGCCATCGATTTACGAGGCGAGCGTGCTCATCAAGGTCGAAGACTCGACCGGCATGGCCCCACGACATGACGGTAATGAACTCCTGAATAACATTTCGCCCGGCTTCGACGAGAAGTCGTCCGCCGAAAGCGAAATGCAGGTGCTCGGTTCGAGGTTGATCATTGCGCGCGCGGTGGATGCGCTGCACCTTTACGTCAACGCGAAGCCGCACTACTTCCCTTTGATCGGCGAATGGCTGGCTCGCCGCGCGGACGGTCTGTCCGCGCCCGGCTTCATGGGGCTGGGGGGGTATGTCTGGGGCGCCGAATCGATCAAGGTCGAGTCGTTTGAAGTGCCGCAACGAGATCAGGGCCAGGGTTACACGCTGAAGGCGCTGCAGAACGGGTTGTATTCGTTGAGCGGGCCAGGACTGCCCGACGAAGGCGCAACCGGCACGGTAGGGCGCGTACTGCGCGTCGACTCGGCAGCCGGTCCAATCACGCTGCTGGTCAAATCGCTTGTAGGACGCCCCGGCGCCGAATTCGATCTGACGAGGGAATCGCGTCAACTGACCGTCGACCGGCTGCAGCGAACCCTCAAGATCAAGGAGCAGGGCGCGAAATCCAGCGTGCTGAAGGTCTCGATCGAAAGCCCCGATGCGGCTCGCGCCACCGAGACGATCAATCAGATCGGCCGCGAGTACGAGCAATGGAACGCCGCGCGCAAGGCGGTCATCGCGAAGAACTCGCTCGATTATCTGCAAAGCCAGTTGCCGTCGATGGCGCGGCAGGTTCGCGAGGCGGAAGACGCGTACAACAACTATCGCAACGGACACTCGCTGCTGGACATGAACGAGGAGGCACGACTGCTCCTCTCGCGCAGCGCGGACGCGACGACCAAACTGATCGAATTGCAGCAAAGGCGCGCCACGCTGCTGGCGACGTTCTCGGCCAGCTATCCGGCCGTCGCGGCACTCGATAAGCAGATCGGCTCGGCACAAAAGTACATCGACGACCTGAACTCGCAGATCAAGGGGATGCCCACCGAGCAGCAGGGCGCGATGCGGCTGATGCGTGACGTTCGCGTCAACACGGACCTGTATACGACGCTGCGCAACAACATCGAACAATTGCGCGTTATCCAGGCTGGCAAGGCTGCCTCAGCGCAGTTGATCGACACGGCGGACGTGCCGGAAAAGCCGGTCAAGCCGATCAAATGGCTCGTCATGCTGGTTTCGACGATGTTCGGGCTGCTCTCGGGTATCGGGCTCGCGATTGCGCGCGACTACGTCTTCCGCGGCGTGACGGACTCGCGCGAGATCGAAATCGGCACGGGCCTGAGTGTATTCGCGGCCATTCCGCAAAGCGACAAACAGCAGTTGGTGGACAGGAAGGCGAAGGCCCGAACCGGTGAGAGCCTGCTGCTTGCTTCCCTCTATCCGAGAGATGCCGCCGTCGAAGCGTTGCGTATCCTCCGCTCCGCGTTGCAGTTTGCACAGATCGGCGCGCGCAACAACGTCGTCATGATCGCGGGCCCGCTGCCGGGCATCGGCAAGTCGTTCCTGTCCGCCAACCTGGCGGCGCTGCTTGCATCGGGCGGCCGGCGCGTGCTGCTGATCGACGGGGATCTTCGTAAAGGACACCTGCATCGCCTGGTTGGTTTGCAGCCTGGTCAAGGTCTCGCGGATGTGCTGGCCGGAACGTGCGAACTCGACGCGGCGATTGCGCGAGACGTGCAGCCGCGGCTCGATGTTCTGCAGACCGGTCCCTATCCGAGTCACCCCGCCGAACTGCTCATGCTGCCGAGGTACCGGGAGATGATCGAAAGCGCATCGGCGCGCTACGACATCGTCGTTATCGACGGACCGCCGGTGTTGGTCGCGTCGGACACAGGCATCATGGCGCCCGTCGCGGGCTTGCTGTTCCTCGTCGCGCGTTTCGCGGACACGCGTGTGCGTGAGCTCGAGGAGTCCGTCAAGCGGCTTGGACAGACCGGCGCCCGAGTGAACGGCGTGCTGCTGAACGGCATCAACATGCACACGATGGACTATGCGCTCGCGCGCCGCTACGGCAGTCGCGCCTATGTCGCGTACGACTACCATTCGGACTCGACGACGCGTTAACCGACGTTAGCGGCTGCACATTCAAGAACAAAGCGGGGGCAATACGTGGGCGCCCCAACGCAATCGTTGCATTAGCGGAGACTGGTCATGCGTGAGTCGAATGGACTAAAGGTCGCGGTAGTCGGCTTGGGGTACGTGGGTTTGCCTTTGGCGGTGGAGTTCAGCAAGCATCGTGAGGTGGTGGGGTTCGATATCAGTGGCGCGCGTATTTCGGCGCTGCGGGAAGGGCGCGACGCGACGCTGGAAGTAAGCGAGGAAGAACTGGCGGCGGCGACCGGCATGACGTTCACGTCCGACGTGGAGGATCTGCGGGCATGCAACGTTTTCATCGCCACCGTACCCACGCCGATCGACCGTTTCAAGCGGCCGGATCTTGGTCCGCTATTGCGGGCGAGCGAAACGATCGGCTCCGTGCTCAAGAGAGGCGACATCGTGATCTACGAGTCGACCGTGTATCCCGGCGCGACGGAAGACGACTGCGTGCCGGTTCTCGAACGGGTGTCGGGCCTCAAATACAACGTGGACTTCTTCGCGGGCTATAGCCCGGAGCGTATCAATCCCGGCGACAAGGCGCACCGCGTGACCGACATCCGCAAAGTCACCTCGGGTTCGACGCCGGAGGTCGCGGAGGTGGTCGACGCGCTTTACCGCGAGATCATCACGGCCGGCACGCACAAGGCGAGCAGCATCCGCGTCGCGGAAGCCGCCAAGGTGATCGAGAACACGCAGCGCGATCTGAATATCGCGCTCGTCAACGAGCTTTCGATCATCTTCAACAAGCTTAACCTCGACACCGAAGCGGTCCTGCAGGCCGCCGGAACCAAATGGAATTTCCTGCCGTTTCGTCCCGGTCTCGTGGGCGGCCACTGCATCGGCGTCGACCCTTACTACCTGACGCATATGGCGCAGTCGATCGGTTATCACCCGGAGATCATCCTTGCCGGACGACGGCTGAACGACAGCATGGGCGAGTACGTCGTGTCGCAAATGATCAAGGCGTTGACGCGCTCTGAAATTTTCATACCCGGTGCGCGGGTGCTGGTGCTGGGCCTCACGTTCAAGGAAAACTGCCCGGATCTGCGCAATACGCGCGTGGTCGATATCATCCACGGCCTGAAGGACTACGGCGTGCTCGTCGATGTATTCGATCCGTGGGTGTCCAAGGAGGCCGCGCACCACGAGTACGGGATCGATCCGATCGAGGAACCGGACGTGGGTGTGTATGACGCGACCATCGTCGCCGTTGCGCACAGGCAGTTCGTCGAGTGGGGATACGAGAAGCTGCGTTCGTTCGGCAAGCCGCGGCATGTGCTTTACGACCTCAAGTATGTGCTGCCGGCAGAGTCGAGCGACCTGCGCCTATAGTGCTCGATAAGCCCGTCGGCCCTCGGTGCCGGCATGGGTCTCATGGTCAGGAGGACTTCAATGTCAAACCGATACGATCGGGTACGTCGCGACCTCGTTCAGCATCCGCAAACGTGGCTTATAACAGGTGTGGCCGGTTTCATCGGTTCGAATCTTCTTGAGACATTGCTCAAGCTCGATCAGCATGTGGTCGGGCTGGACAACTTCGCGACCGGCCACCGCCGCAATCTCGACGAAGTCCGTTCGCTGGTCGGCGTCGACCAATGGCAGCGCTTCAGGTTCATCGAAGGCGACATACGCAATCCCGCCGAATGCGCGGCGGCGGTGAAGGGTGTCGATCACGTGCTGCACCAGGCGGCGCTCGGCTCCGTGCCGCGTTCGTTGCTGGACCCCATTGCGACCCACGAGGTCAACCTCAGCGGCTTCCTGAACATGCTGCTTGCCGCACGCGATGCGCGCGTCAAAAGCTTTACCTATGCCGCCTCGAGTTCCACTTACGGCGATCACGCCGGATTGCCGAAGGTCGAGGACCGCATAGGGCGCCCGTTGTCGCCCTATGCGGTCACCAAGTACGCGAACGAACTGTACGCATCGGTCTTCGCGCGCAATTACGGTTTCAAAACGATCGGCCTTCGCTATTTCAACGTTTTCGGCCAGCGCCAGGATCCGGACGGCGCCTATGCGGCTGTGATTCCGCGCTGGACGGCCGCGCTCATCAACGGCAACGACGTCGTCATCAATGGCGACGGCGAAACGAGCCGGGACTTCTGCTTCGTCGCCAATGCGGTGCAGGCGAATCTGCTGGCTGCGTGCGCCGACGAAGCGAGCCGCGACCAGGTCTACAACGTCGCGGTGGGCGACCGCACCACGCTCAACCAACTGTATGACTATCTGAAGGCGACGCTCGCGCTTCATGGCGTTCAGCCAGGCGAGCACCGTGCCGCTTATGGCCCCGCGCGCGACGGCGACATCCGGCATTCACAGGCCAACGTCGAGAAGGCCGAACGACTGCTCGGCTACGCGGACGCCATTCCACTCGCGCAGGGACTTGCCGTGGCGATGCCGTGGTATGTGCGCTTCGTTGCTCAGCGCAACGACCGAGGCGCCGACGCTCGCGGCTTCAATGAAGCCATTCACATGACGGCGGGGTGAGCGCGTGTTTCCGTACTTCGGCACGTTACGAAGCAAGATCCCGCCATTTCACCCCGATCATATGCGCATCGCGCGCGGTGCGATGCGCATTTCGGTTTTCGTGCTGGTTGGACGCTGCGCGGGCGCATTAAAGGAAATGGCGGTCGCGTATCGCTATGGCACGGGGCCGATAGTCGATGCGTACCAGTTGACCATGACGCTGGTGGGCTGGCTGCCTGTCGTGCTCGCAACGATATTCTCAATGGTGCTGGTGCCTGTCTTCGTCGAGTTGCGCGCGCAGCCGCTTGCGGATCAGACACGCTTTCTGGGTGAGCTCGAAGGGTGGGCCATCGTGGTCGGCGCGATGCTGACGCTATTGCTCTATGCGTGCTGGCCGCTCGCGCTGCATATCGGCGCGACGAATCTGTCGGCGGAAACGCGCGCGATCTGCCGGCAGATGATCCTGACGATGGGACCGATCGGCGCGCTCATGCTCGTGTCCAGCGCCTACGCGGCGAGGCTGCAATCGCGCGAACGCCACATCAACACCTTGCTCGACGGTTTGCCCGCCGGCTTCGTGCTGGGCTTCGTACTGTCGGCCGGCGGCGAGGTCTCGGCGCTACCGCTGATATGCGGCACGATCGGCGGCTACCTCGTGCAAACGCTGATATTGCGAATGCTGTCCGTGCGGGTCGACCCGATTCGCCACGGGCTGCGTCTGACGCTGAAGGCGCCGCAATGGCAGCGGGTGTACCGCGCGGTGCGGGTGCTCGCCCTCGGCCAGGTGGTCATGTGCTGCACGCCGATACTGGATCAGTTCTTCGTGGTCGCCTACGGCGATGGCGCGGTCGCCACCGTCGGCTACACCAACCGCGTTCTCTCGCTGCTGCTCAGCATGGGTGCGCTCGCGATCGGTCGGGCCATCCTGCCGATTCTGTCGGATATCATCGGCGTCGGCGATTTGTCGCGTGCCCGCCATACCGCGCTGAAATGGACGCTGCTCATGTTTCTGCTCGGCACGGGCGTGGCGCTGGTGTCGTGGCTGCTCGCGCCGCAAGCTGTCGCGCTACTGTTCCAGCGCGGCGCGTTCACCGCGCGGGATACGGCGGCCGTGGCGGAGCTTTTTCGCTGGGGGCAAATGCAGGTGCCGTTCTATTTCTCCGGCCTCGTGTTGTTGACGCTGTTCGCGAGCGCGGGACGTTACCGGGAAATGGCCATCATCGCCTTGATGAGCTTTGTCGTGAAGGTTGTCGCCAATGTGGTCATGACGCATTGGCTGGCGATTCCCGGCATTTTCGCCGCCACCGCGCTGATGCACGCGACGACGCTCATCTACTATCTCGTCTACGTGCAAGGCTGGCCAACGGACACGGCCACGACGGCGGCAGGGCAGCCATGAATATCGTTCTTCTCGTGAGTTCGATGGGCACGGGCGGCGCGGAACGCGTGGCATCGACGCTTGTCAATGCGTGGGCCAGGCGGGGCGACACGGTGACGCTCGTCATCACGTATAGCGGCCGCGGCTCCTGCTTCTATACGCTCAGGAGCCAGGTGCGGCTCGTCTATCTCGCCGATCTCGCCGGGCGGAAGCGCTCGGGATTGCGCGGCTATGCGGCACGCCTGCGCGCACTGCGCACGCTACTTTGCGACAGCAAGCCGGATGTCGTCATTTCGTTTCTCACCAACGTCAATATTTCGGCGATCCTGGCTTCGAGGGGACTGCGCGTGCCCGTCATCGTGTGCGAACACAATGACCCCGCCGCCGACGGGCGCTCCCGTTTATGGCGGCTCGCGTGCCGCTTCCTCTATCCGCGGGCGAGCCTTGCGGCGGTGCTGACGGAGAACGTCGTCGCGCCGTTCAGGCAGATGGTGCCGCGCATGGCGCGCGTCGCCGTGATGCCCAATCCGCTGCCCGACGAACTGTTCGATCGCGCCGACCTCGGCGGGCGCGCCCGCGAGCGAGGCGTGACAGCGCATGGCGATGGCAGGCGACGGCTCATCTCCGTGGGCCGCTTGCACGAACAGAAGCAGTATGACCTGTTGATCACCGTGTTCGGGTCGCTTGCCGATGCTTTCCCTGAATGGGATTTGTGGATCTGGGGCGACGGGCCGGAGCGCGCAAGGCTCGAGGCGCAGGTGGCGGATGCGGCCTTGAAGGAGCGCGTCTTTCTGCCCGGCAAGACCGTCGACCCGTGGGCGGAAATGGCGCGCTCGGACGTCTTCGTGCTGTCGTCGCGTTTCGAAGGCTTGCCGATGGCGCTGATGGAAGCGATGGGAGTCGGCATGGCGACGATCGCATTCGATTGCCGTAGCGGACCCAGGGAACTGATGCGCGCCGGTAGCGACGGATGGCTCGTGCCGCCGGGCGACGCGTACGGAATGGAGCAGGGCTTGCGGCGCCTGTTCGCCGATGATGCGTTGCGCGCCGAACTCGGCTGCAGGGCGGCGCACTCGATCCGCGAGCGTTTTTCGGCGCAGGCGGTGCTCGACATGTGGGACGCGCAATTCGAGCGTGTGGGCGCGCGCCCGCGGCGCGCCGGCGCGGCAGTGAGTGCCGCGATGCCGGCCGTCCCGCCCGACAGTTCGTGCGGGGATATACGCCAACCCGCACGCCAACCCGCACGCCACCCCGCGCTCGTAGACATCCGGCGCGTCGACAAGGAGCCGACATGAGCAAGGTGATCCTGTTTGCCAACACCGATTGGTACCTCTACAACTTCCGGCTATCGCTCGCGCGGAAGTTGCGCGAACTGGGCCATGAAGTCGTGCTGCTTTCTCCGCCGGGCGAATACGGACCGCAATTGCGCGCGCTGGGATTTCGCTGGGAGCCGGCCCCGATGGTGCGGCGCAGTCTCAACCCATTGCGCGAAGTGACGCTGTTGATGTGGCTCGTGCGTTTCCTGCGGCGCGAACGGCCCGACCTCGTGCACGGCTTTACCATCAAGTGCGCGGTCTATGGATCGTTGTCGTCCCGTCTTGCCGGGGTGGCGGTGCGCGTCAACGCCGTGGCGGGAATGGGCTATGTATTTTCGAGCCGCGACGTCAAAGCGGTCGTTCTGCGTCCGCTGGTGCGCAGAGTGATGCGCATGGCGTTCGGCGGCAAGCGCAGCATGCTGATCCTGCAAAACCCCGACGATCTCGCGCTGTTCCGCACGGCCAATATCGTCGACGAACGGGCGATACGCGTAATCAAAGGTTCGGGGGTCAACATCAGCCGCTTCAAGCCGCGTTCCGAGGAAGCGGAGCCGCTGGAAGCGCAGCCGTTGCGCGTGGTTCTGGCGGGACGGCTGCTGTGGGACAAAGGCATCGCCGAATACGTCGAAGCGGCGCGCATCCTCAAAGCCGAAGGCCGCAGCGTGCGATGCATTCTCGCGGGAACACCGGACCCGGGCAATCCGGCTGCCGTCGACGAGAACTTGCTGCGGGGCTGGGTCAGGGATGGACTCGTCGAATGGCTGGGACACGTTAGCGACATGCCCGCGCTCTTTGCCGAAACCGATGTGGCGGTGTTGCCCAGTTATCGCGAAGGGCTGCCCAAATCGATGATCGAGGCGGCGGCGTGCGCGTTGCCGCTCATCATTACCGATGCGCCGGGATGCCGCGAGGTTGTCGGCATCGACGGTGAAGAAGGGCTCGTGGTGCCGGTGCGCGATGGCCGCGCACTCGCCGGCGCCATTCGTCGTCTCGACGACGACCGGGCGCTGGCGCGCAAGCTCGGTGAGGCGGTGCGGCAAAAGGCGCTACGCGAATTCGACGAACAGATCATCATCGAGCGCACGCTCGCCGTCTACCGGGAAGTGCTCGAGCCGGCGCGGCAGGCCATGCCCGTGAGCGGGAGCGTCGTCCCGTGAAGATCGTTCACGTGATTACGGATCTCGCCGTCGGCGGCGCGGAGACGATGCTGGTGCGGCTGATCCGAACGTCACAGCGCGAGGGCTTGCAGCATGTCGTCATTTCGCTCTCGCGCGAGGCGCCGCTGGCCGATCGTCTCGTCGAACTCGGCGTGGAGGTGCGTGTACTCGGCATGAGGCGCGGCATGCCTGACATCAGGACGTTTCGCCGCCTCATCCGATGGCTGGACGAACTCGAACCGGATGTCGTGCAGACCTGGATGTATCACGCGGACCTGATGGGCGGCGCGGCCACCTATGGGGCGCAAGCCGCGCGGTTTTTGCGCGGCGCGCATGTGAAGCGACCCGCGCTGCTGTGGGGCGTCCATCACACGGATCTGCGTTTGGCCGGCAGCGCACGCATGACGCGCTGGATCGCGCGCGCATGCGCGCTGATCTCGTCGCGCATACCTGACCGGATCGTTTGCTGCGCCGAATCGGCGAAAGCGTCGCACCGCCAGGGCGGCTACTGCGCGCAGCGCATGACCGTCATTCACAACGGGATAGACCTCGAACGCTTTCACGCCAATCCAAGGGCGCGCGAGATGTTGCGGCGCTCGCTCGGTATCGGGGCGCTCACTCCACTCGTCGGAATTGTCGGCCGCTACCATCCTGTCAAGGACTATGGGACGTTCATCGCCGCGATGCGCATCGTTATCGACGCCATGCCGGAATGCCGTTTCGTGATGGCCGGTCAAGGGCTCGACCCGAGTAATGACGAATTGGCAGCGCTGCTCAACGCAGCGGGAATCGCTCATGCCTGTAGCCTGGTTGGACCGCAGGCAGAACCGCAGACCCTGCTCGCCGGACTCGACGTGTTCTGTTTGTCGTCGAGCAGCGAGGGCTTGCCGACGGTGATCGGCGAGGCGATGGCCTGCGAAGTGCCGTGCGTCGCAACGGATGTCGGCGACACTGCGTTGCTGATCGGCACGACCGGCCGCGTCGTGCCGCCGCAAGATCCCGAGGCGCTTGGTCGCGCGTTGTGTTCGTTACTCGCGTTGCCGCGTGACGAACTCACGAGGCTCGGACATGCGGCGCGAAGGCGGATTCAAAGCCACTTCTCGATAGAAGCGAGTTGGCGCCGTTACGAAGAGACCTACGTGGAAGCACTGGGCAAGCGAGAGCAGTCGGCGGTTTGAGCGGCGGGTCGTGCATGACGTGCGGAACTGTTTGTTCGGGAAGTGTTTTAGTCTGCACCGCCTCTTTGCGTAACAGCGCTCTTGTCGAGGGTCCAGCCGTACTGCTTGATCGCCTGTTCCAAGGCGTCTGGGTCGCGAATGTTTGAAAAATCCGTGGAGAGTGCCGGCCGTTGCTGTGGCTGGGAGACGTCGGTGTCTGTAACCGGGTTGGGTTCTACTACTGCCGTTGCCGCGGTTTCCGCGACCGTGCGGTTATCAGCAGGTGATGCGTCGACGCGCACGTCTTTGTCGGTGAGTACTCGGGCGAAGGGGAGGGCCGTATCGGTCGATTTAAGCCCGGAAGGCGGCGCGGTGTCGGACCTGTCTTTGGACATGCCGAGCGTTGCATCGATTTCGCGCAGCGCGCGCGGCGTCATGTAGGCGGTGTCGGCAGACGAATTCTGTTCTGCGGCGGCAGCGTCATGACGGGCAGGCTGCGCTTCCTCGCGAACCGTCTGAGGTGGCGCATAGCGCAGATAGGCCAGGCCGAAGGCGACGGCAGCCGCGACACATGCGCCCAACAAAGCCGTCCTTACGCTGAGCGTTCGCTGCAACAGCGAAGGCGGCCTCGAAGGAAACGTGGACGGGCTGTGAGCGTCGTAGGCGTCGACGCTCACCAGATCGCGCTCCGGAGGCTGAGATTGCTGCACATTCGCTCGTTGTGAGTACGTGCCCAATTGGTCGCGGTTTGCTTCGGGCATGGCGGACTGAAACGCTCCACATCGGGTACAGAAGCGTTGCTCTCGTTGCACGAGGCTTCCGCAGCGCGGGCAGGCGGCGGAAACCATGGCGACTGGAAACAGCATGCGCTTGTTCATACTCGAACCTTTCGAATGATTCGCGCCCTTGCTGGTGTATGTCGCTTTATGACCAGCGACCCTGGCCATGATGTCCGTCAATACGCTGCGACCCGATGCGATGAAGATCGCCGAACGCGGCTGACGGCCGTCGAAGCGCGGATATTGATGTTGTGCCGTTCGGCGAAATTGAAGTGTGGGCTTGACCACATTTCTCGCGGGAATAGCACCGTGATCGATGGACAGCCAGGCTATCGTGTATCTGTGGCTATAAAGGCGCGATCGGATAAAAGACGGTTTTAATAAGCAGCCGGCACCCTGAAGCAAGGCCCCCGATCCTTCCGATTTGAGGAGAACCTGAATGTCAAAGAATCATTTCAGCCGGCGTTCTTTCCTGCAGGGGTCCGCATCGGCTGCGGCTCTCATGTCGCTTCCAATGCCGGCCATGAGCGCAGGGCCGGTTTCGACCCGGCTGGAATGGGAGGTTTTCAAAACGACGCCTCAGTACGCGTCGTTCCTGAATGCGGTAAAACTGATGAAAGCGGTCACGGACGCGACAAAACCGACCTCCTGGGCGTATTGGGTCAACGTGCATATGAACTACTGTCCGCATATGGTGCCGTACTTTCTCGCGTGGCATAGGGGCTACATTTACTACTTCGAACAGCAGTTGAGAACGGTGTCCGGAGACAGCCTGTTGACTTTGCCGTACTGGGACTACTACACCTATCCCACCATGCCCAGTGAGTTTACCGATCCCTCCAGCGGTAATGCACTTTATGTGTCGGGGCGGGCCAACTCGAACGTCTATTCCGCGCTCACGCTTGCGCCGTTCGCACCGACCGTAATCAATTTTCAGCGCGGTACGTCCAACTCGTTTGAGGCGTCCTTCGAATCGGCTCCGCATAATCCGGTGCACAACATCATCGGTGGATGGATGGCCGACATGCAGTCGCCGACCGACCCGATCTTCTATTTGCATCACGCGAACGTCGACCGCCTATGGGACGCGTGGGCGCAGCAGCCGCAAACCACGATGCCTTATCCGAACAGTTCATACTGGTCCGGAACGTTCACTTACGCAACCGGCCTTACGATGAGGAAATCGAAGACCTATATGCCCTCGTTGCTGAACTACCAATATTCGAATCAAAAGGTGCCGACTGCAATGCCGCTGAACGCTCAGGAAGGACGCATCATTCGTGTGCAGGCGCAGCTTTCCCCGATCCTCGTGCGACCGGCGCTCGGCAGCTTTTCAACGACACCCCCGCGTTCGATCGCGACGACCCGCCGGTCGCTTGGTGGCGTCGCGAATCTTACGCTCAACGAGCGGTCCGTCAGTGCGCGTGTGCCGTTGCAGGCGTCAGGCACCACCTCCTTGCAGGATGCAGTGGCTGCGAATGCGTCAACCGTCGATACGGCCAGCACGAGTGAGACGATAACGACAACGTTCAAGTATCCGCGCATCGTGCTGGACAAGCTTGGTGTCACCAGTGCGGGAAAGAAGGGCGGCTATTTCTACAACGTGTACCTCAATCTGCCCGCTTCGGGTAGCGCGGACGCCGAGAGTCAGTCGCATTTTCTCGGCACGTTCGGGCCATTTGAAGTGTCCGGAGCAATACATCATGGCGAGGGCAGCCTGGTATTGCCGGCGACCGACGTGTTGCGCAACGTCGGCGTAGCGAATCTGAAGGAGGTTGTGATCTCGCTAGTACGCGTCAATGGTCCGAACTACCCAACGGGCCCGGTATTGACGGTAGGCGAGATGCGTCTCGAGCTGTCGACGGAAGGCCCGTGACCCGCTGAGAGTGTGAGCGCTGTGACGCGCGGGTAGGGTTGCGCGCGTCGCTGCCGCTCACTTCAGCCTCTTCGCAATGTTGCCCTTGGCCTGGTTGCGTAGCGGCTGGAGTTCGCAGCGTCTTCCTGCTTGTCGATCCAATCCCGCGCCCAGTCCAACGCACACTGCCTGGCAGCCTCCGGCGCGATAAACCTCGGGCCCACGAGGCCGGAGTGCGCCACGCGTTGTCCGTTTTCCATGATTTCCGCCCAGCCTCGAAACAGATCGTTCTGCATGAGGTCCGCAGCCGCGTGGACGACATAGCCTCGTTCGTTGACGACGCTCGTTCCGCTGGCTTCCGACGCGGTCTGCCACGCCCCCTGGGCGTAAACACGCTGACGTTTCGACGAGGCTTCTTCCTGCGCGCGCGCGTCGTCGTTGCATGCTTCTGGAGGACCGGGCTCCGTGTCGCGCGTGCGGCCGATATCGCCCAATATCCAACTATCAGCATGGTATGCAGTGCGTTCGGTGCTCGTACTCAGCCACGACTCCTGGCTTTTCCAGACCACATCAGGTGTGCCGACGTCGTCGTCCGCGCCCGCATCATCGAGTGGAGCAACGGCCGGCTTCTGATCCGCTTTCTTGTCCGAAGGCGGTCGGTCGGGGACATATGAAAAATGCCGTCCTGCATGCGACAGGACGCGCATCATTTCCGCCAGTTTTCCGTTTAGCCGCCACTGTTCGAATCGGTATCTGCAGGTGGGCTGCGACGGATATTTCTCGGGCAGTTTCGACCACGATTCCCCCGTCGTCAAAATCCACAAGACCGCGTTGGTAACCACCCGCGGCTGTACCCGGGGACGGCCGCGTTTCGTCATGCGAACAACGGGATCGGCAAGCATGGGGCCGATCAATGACCACTCCTCGTCGGAAAGCTCTTCGAAGAACATTGCAACCTCCAGGACATTGCAACTCCCAGGCCTCACCGCGCGCGAATGCTGCTCGACAGGCACAAGCGGTGATGACGCGTATTGTCTGCGGAAATGGCGGTGACAGAACTTGCCAAAGGGCCTGGGCTGCTCTGTCGCCCGCTGAAACCGGATAGGTGCGGCAGGACGATGCGAAGTTCCCGCCTGATAGTGATTGACCCATGCCATATTGTTTTTTGCAGTCAGGGTTTGGACACGACTCAACGCAGCGTCCGCTGAATCTTTTGTCAGGATATGCTGACGCAGGATCTGTCCCTTGGCTGAACGCGCGCGCAATAGAGCGGTTTGACGATCTCGCGATGCAGGGGAAGATGTAGCCATCGACTTGACGGGCTGGCAGGGACGTTCAGGATATCGTGCAGCCTGGACACGGCACATCGCATGCCGATGGTCGCGCCGCATTGCGCGGGGACGAAGCAGAGAGATTGGCTGCGCCCAACAGGACACTGACGATCATGCCGTGCATGAAGTGACTGGCAACGTTACGGCGGGTTTCAACGTGCTTTGAGTGCACTTCGATCGCGTCATGGTTGCAGTTCTCAGCAAGTCAATCCTGTCGAGTACCTGTGGGCGCAAATAGAGGGTCATGCGCGGGCATGCGATTGCAAATCGATGCCCTGAAAGCAGCAGAGTCGAGCCAATCGCGCACGATAGTCCGACTCTGCTTTCTTCATTTACTGCCGCTTGATTACTGCGTAACCAGGCATCCCGAAACGCAGGTGTTGTTCGAGTACTGCGCGGCTTTTACGCCCCAGTTCCTACCAATGATGGTTCGGCTCGGGATGTTAGCGCCGCGGAAGCCTTGCGCGTTGCTCGTGCCCGACACCGTGTTGTTGCGCACGATGTTGGTTGAGTAGTCGGCACTTGCAGCGACACCGCCGGTCAGCATCACCGAGGAAGACATGTCAGGCGCACCATAGCCATAGACAGCCTTAATGGTGTTGTACTCGATCACGTTATGGCCGGTTTGTTGCGTGGTGTTGTCGTTCTCGATACCCACAGCGCAGTCGGTCACGGTGTTGTGTCCGATGTAGCCGTTCGTATGAGCAACGAACACCGGTCCATAGTAGCCGCAGCTTGCGAAGGTGTTGTAGATGATCTTGTCGCCGCTTCCGCCGTTGGTCGAGCCGTAGGTCTGGAACATCGACTGGCCGAAGAACTGCTTGAAGCTGTTGCCTGCCAGGAAGAAGTTGCTGACCGGACCAACGGTTTCAACCGGAATATCCCAATGCCGTGCGTCGTTGTTGTAATAC
>Ga0207713_1000409_pt1 | contig 45761 bp, 40 predicted proteins | sample KBSS64metaG_FD_184404 | JGI IMG/M metagenome (GOLD analysis project Ga0207713, IMG submission 184404) | Switchgrass rhizosphere microbial communities from Kellogg Biological Station, Michigan, USA - KBS S6-4 metaG (SPAdes) (version 2) | ecosystem: Host-associated > Plants > Roots > Rhizosphere >... | reverse complement strand
GAATTAGCGTATTGATCGCTATGTCGTTGTAATATGTATCCTTCACGTGAGTTGCTTGCCTCCTGTTCGAGTGGAGGAGCAAGTATAATATGCTTCGTTATCTGTAGCGAGTCGCATTTTAATCCAGTCAACAGATAAGACAGGCTACCTAAGCGGGTAGCCTGTCGAACGTTTGGCATTTCTAAATGGCAAATGCAGATGACTCAGCGAATTGTTGGTGATTTTATCGAATCCCGAAATAGTTCACTAAATATAGTAGGCTGCAAAATTTAGGAGGTTTTCCGCTTTACATTCGAGTACCGGACAAGCGTACCGAAGCTGATTCTCATCAGGATTTTAAGCCACAGACTACATAATGCCTTTAAGAGCAATATGATAAAGCAGCATAATGGTTTTACCGTCGACAATCTTGCCTGTTTCAATGCCGCATAATGCCTCTTCAAGCGTCATTTCCAGCACGTCGATATCTTCTCCCTCAGCCTTTATCCCGCCGCCTTCGCCGGTTCTGTCTTTCGGATGGTACTCGGCAAGATAAAAATAGAGTTTTTCCGTGACGGAGCCTGGACTCATATAGGCTTCAAAGATTTTCTGCACGCTCGAAACCTGAAATCCTGTCTCTTCTTCCGCTTCTGCTTTTATGCGGCTTTCGGGATCCATGTTGTCCAGCAGTCCCGCCGCGGCTTCAATTAAATCGTCCTCATGGCCGTTGATAAAGACAGGGAAGCGGAACTGGCGCGTCAGGATCACCGTTTTTTTCTCACGGTTGTAGAGAAGAATAGTCGCACCGTTGCCACGGTCGTAGACCTCTCGCTGCTGTCGTTGCCATTCGCCGTCACGGCGCTGCAGGTCGAAGGTGTATTTTTTAAGGTTGTACCAGTTATCTGACAGGGTTTCACTGTCAATGATGCGCACATCTGTACGTTTTGATTGCACGTTTGTTCCTCCTTACGTAGAGTAATTATCATAAACAGCATTATCGTGCATTTTCAAGATAAAACATGCAACATCAGGAATTCATGATGCTCACCAGTCAGCGAAAACAACTGATCCTCGAAAAGCTCGGCGCCGAAGGTCATGTCCAGTCAAAAGCACTAAGTATTTTCTTTGACGTCTCTGAAGACACCATTCGGCGTGATTTACGCGAGCTGGCGGCAGAAGGGCGTTTACAGCGCGTTCACGGCGGCGCGCTGCCGTCATCTTCCGCGATTGCGCCATTTGCCGAACGGCAATCCGTGAAGGTGGATGCAAAAAAAAGGGTGGCCCGGAAAGGGGCACAGCTGATTTCATCAGGCCAGGTGGTGATCGTCGACGGTGGCACGACAACTTCGGAGCTGATTACGTTTTTCCCTCCTGACCTGCGCATCACGGTGGTAACGCACAGCCCGAGCATCGCCCTGGGGCTTGTGGAGCATCCGTCCATCGAGGTGATTCTGATCGGCGGTCGCTTGTATAAGCACTCCATTGTTACGGTCGGCGCTGCGGCCATCGAAGGCATCGAAAATATTCATGCAGATCTATTCTTTATGGGCGTGACCGGGATCCATCCTGAGGCGGGGCTGACAACCGGTGATTTCGAAGAAGCGTGCATCAAACGTGCATTTTCCGGCAGAGCCGCGGAGACGGTCGTCCTGGCTTCTCCGGAAAAGGTCAACACAGCGTCTTCGTTTGTGATTGGCGATGTATCATCGGTGAACACCATCGTCGTAGAAGACAATACCGATCGGGACTGGATCCGCGCGGTCTCGGAAAAGGGGGTCTCCGTCGTGTTGACCTCAGAGAGTGACTGAAGAAGCCTTGTGCTACACGCCCTCCGGCGCATGGCACACCGCCTCAATATTGTGGCCATCGGGCGAGATGACAAACGCGGCATAGTAATTTTCACCGTATGACCTCAGCCCCGGCCCGCCGTTATCACGCCCACCGGCGCGCAGGGCGGCATCGTAAAACGCATCGACCTGCTGGCGCGTGTTGGCCACAAACGCCAGATGCAGAGGCGCAGGTTTTTCATTTGTCTGAAAAAGACATAGCGAAACGTCGCCTGAACTCATTTCGACGCCGTAGTCTGGGGTGCCTTCATCGATGAGCTCTACGCCAAGCGGCTGAAGCGCATGGAGGAAGAAGGTTTTACTTTTTTCATAATCACTGACGCCGAATTTCACATGGTCGAACATGGTTCCTTCCTTTATGAGATGGAGAAATAACCAGTATAGAAGGAGAGTAGGGGCGAACATGCTAAACAACGTGTCAATGTGACAGTCATCAATTTATGCAGTCTTTTCCGATGCCGAAACGGACAAATGGCATATTTAAAACGTCAGGGTTTGAGCTGGAAAAATAGACCAATCCTGTTCTGTTGTCCCGCGGTTTATATTTTTTCAACATCTCAAGCTCAATGCCGGTGCTCATAAATGTTTTTCCGTTTTGATCAAACAGGAAGAAACATATCTTATTATCTTTGCCCGGTTCAATACTTTTACCCGACGCGTTATCCAGCGTAACCTTATAGCTGACCATATATTTTGCTTCGCCCGTTGTACTGTCCCATTGGCTTCCCTGAGACTCTTTTTGAGCGAAAATGGTTATCCCGGTGAGCTTGTCGTCATGTCTCTCTTTCTGAGCGGCCTGAGCCGTCCCGGCGGCGGACAGCGCTAACGCAAGACAAATTCCTTTAGTCAGGAGACTTCGCATTTTTCTTCCTCTTCATTTTTTACATTGATCTACTATAACTATAACGCCGTACGTTTCCGTCCAACGAATGTCCAGCGCAGGTAGTCGTAAAGCCAGTTAAAAAGCATCGTATAGGGCAGGAAAAACAGTACCAGACCAATCTCAACGAAAAATGCCTCAGTCATGGTTAAATTCAGCATAACCATCGCCACAGGGATTAAGGAGATGATAAGTCCCGTTTCAAAACCCACCGCATGGATTGCGCGAACGAGAAATGTTCGTTGAAACTGATGTTTTTTTTGCAGGGAATCAAAGAGCTTATTAAAAATAAAATTCCAGACCGTTGCGGTAAGGGCGGATATCACGGACAACGAGCCTGACTGAAGTACCGACACGTTCATCAGCCAGGCGAGTGACAGCGCGATGATAACGTTGGCCGTCACTTCAAAAATGACAGCATGGAAAACTCTCTCTTTAAAACTTTTATTTAATTCAATTTCCATTTGCTTACGACAGCGTTTATCAAAAGCTGAAGTATATCAGACATTTTTCAACCCTTTCTAAACGTGCAGGTTATGTTAAATACAGCCCAGGCCCGCTAGCGTAGAACGCACGGCCTCGGTAAGAGGGGTCTGCGGTTCATGGCCTAAAAAGGCAATCAGTTTTGAATTATCCATCTCTATTGTCTGCTCCCAGAGATAGCGCATCTCCCGCATTTCACGCAGCGTGGTGTTAAACGGACTCATTGCAGAGACCAGCCACCATGGAAATGACTTCACCTTCGCCTTAATACCGGCATGCTCCGCGACGTGCTTTATGGCTGTGGTCATCGTTGTCCCATCTGGATCCCAGTGACCACGCATATGGAAACAGGAAAACGGTTCGAGTTCATCCCGCCGCGCCAGCAGTGCCGCAACGGTTTCGGCGACGTCCGGCAGATAAGCCCACTGATGTCCTGCGCCGGTTTGCCCGGGATTTTTAATGACCTTCGGTGGATGCCCCGGCTTTACCAGTCCCTGTGAAAACCAGTTGTTGCCTGCGAGGGGACCAAAAAAGTCGCCCGCCCGTAAAATGAGCACCTTACCGCCACGCTGTGCATAGGATGCGAGCTCTTGCTCCATTTGCACGCGTATGGCTCCTTTTCGGGTAACCGGATTCTGTGGGGAATCCTCGCGTAAGAGGGGAAAAGCATCAGGACCGTAGTTATAAATCGTCCCAGGCAGAACGATTAATGCACCGTTTTGCTCCGCTGCGCTGATGGTGTTATGCAGCATGGGTAAAACCAGCCGTTCCCAGTTTCGGTAACCCGGCGGGTTAACGGCATGAACAATCACGCTGCATTCTGACGCCGCTGCCTGAACCTGTTCAGCATTCTGCGCATCGCCGCTTATCCACGTCATGCTTTTGTTGTGGGAGTCATTTCCCGGAACGCTGCGGCGCAATGCACGTACATCCCATTCGTCACGGATCAATTTACGGGCAATTTCGCCACCGATCCCACCCGTTGCGCCCAGTATCAGTACCTTATTTGTGCTTTTCATCGTCTGGCCCTTATTGGATATCTGCTTGACATCTTAAGGGCCGCACGGGCTAAATGTAATTGCATAATACAAGCCAGCAGGTATGCATTTTTGTATGAAGCTAAATATCCCGTGGGAATGGTATCGCACTTTTTTGGCCGTAATGAAGGAAGGGTCGCTGTCAGGAGCCGCACGCAGGCTTGCCATCACCCAGCCAACCGCCGGACGTCATATTGCGGCACTGGAATCAGCCCTCGGCCTTGTTTTATTTACCCGTTCGCAGACTGGATTGCAGGCTACGGACGCCGCCGTCGAGCTGAAGGGCCATGCGCAGGCAATGGAAAATACGGCCATGATGATTGAGCGGTCGGCGGCCAGTTTCAGCTCCGGCGCAACCGGATTGCGGGGCGTGGTGCGCGTCGCCGCCAGCGAAATCATCGGAACGGAGGTTCTGCCTCCCGTGATTGCACAGATAAAAGAAGAATATCCGCAAATAACCGTTGAACTGGTTCTGTCTAACCGCGTTCAGGATTTACTGAACCGGGAAGCGGATATTGCCGTACGCATGGCGACGCCGGTGCAGGAGCAACTGATTGCTCGTCGGATGGGCAGGATAGAAATAGGCCTGCATGCCGCGCCAGCCTATCTGTCACGACACGGTGCACCGGAAAATATTGATGAGTTATTAGCCCATACGCTTGTCGGTTTCGATAATTTAACGCCCTTTATTTTACAGGCACTTAAACAATACCCACAGCTAAACCGCGATCTGTTTAGCGTGCGGACCGACAGTGATATTGCACAATTAAACCTTATTCGCGCAGGAGCGGGTATCGGAATGTGTCAGGTACAACTGGCAGATTTTTCTCCGCCGTTGCAGAGGATAATGCCTGATTACTTTGCGTTTCATCTGGACACCTGGCTGGTGATGCATGAGGATTTACGCCACAGCCGGGCCTGCAAAACGGTGTTTGATTTTCTTGCTGAGGGTTTACAAGCTTATATCAACAGGGCAAAACGGTAAGTCATGCATGTTGAGATGATCAGCGTGACGATGGCAGCACTTGAGAAGTCACACTCAGAGGCCTTTAGCATCCAGGCCGGACGATGCCCATAAGATGCCAGATTTCTCCTTACTTCATATTGGTGCGCATAATGTATATTATGTTAAATCATGTTGATTGTTAACTTACTTCATGAACTTAGATGGCTCGCATAAAATCATAGGGTTAAGCCCCCTCTTAATCTTTAGTTTGCTGGCATTATGTTTAAGAGCTATTTTCTTCATATCCACGAACCTCTCTGAGGATGTCTCAGATGTATGTACTTGACCAGTTGAGCGTTGCTCCTAACCGGCGACTTTGGACATTGGTTGACACCACTACTAACTTACCGCTTCTGTTTCCACTTCTCTTTCTCATTGATCGCTTAGCTTCACGTTCCGAATCCACGCAGTCATCTACTCTACAGGCTCTAAAGTTTTTTTATGAGTACTGGTATCAAAAACATGATGTCACTTTCTGTTTGAGCTTCCAATTGTCTGGATACAATCCTTCGATTGCGGTTAGTGAGCTTGAAGCATTTCTTCATTATCTTGAATCAGGAAAGCTTATGTTGCCTACACTCGGATATGCAGTAATTAGCAAGCACAATACTAATATAAATCATGTACATGCAGTCTGCCGTTTTATAAACTATCTGATCAATACTTACGTTTCTCCTCGTTATATGGATGGCACCCCAAAAGAGCTTTCTCGTTATGCTTTACAATTATCCAAGCGTTTGTCGACCTATCGTTCTGATTTTCGACCCAGCAAGCAAAAGCATTCACACAAACATTTTAATAGCCTTACATCAGACATGGTCAGGAGATTTTATGAGATTGATAGAAGGTTGTTCTTTTCCGCCCTGAACCTGCAGGTGAGACAGATAACCTTTATCCAGGATTTGATTGAACTGGTACTGAAAGTGCTTCTCAACCAGTTTCTCACTTTGAGAAATGTTGCTGTCATCAACCTTTAATGTTAACCCTCCCCTCCAGTGGTCCTGGAAAGTCTGGTTGCTGAAGCAGCTAAATGTAGCTAAATCAAAGGATAAGGTGCCGCCACTGTCCTGGATAGTTGAAAGGTGCGGTATCTCGCCAACCTCTGAGAAATAGCCATTTGATTTGTCGGTTAAGGCCAGTCTACCGTCAGAGGAGAGCGTCAATTCACCACGCTGCACAAGATCAGAAATCGCCTCCTCTGTCTCACGATGGGTCAGGCCAAAATAGGTTGCTATTTGAGTTTTGCTCATCGAGGCTACATGAACGAGTCTCAGCACAAACTCCCGGATGAATGGCAGCCCCTTCTGGGAAACATAGGAAAACTGAATGTTAAACCTCTGTGCGGGCAGCAGGAAGTCAACCTCGTGATAGGTTACTTTGTTATCAGATATCATTTCTTTTTGCCTCCCTGCTGAGCGGAGAGGAATCTGTATCCAGCTTCCTGACCTCGTTCAGCCATATAACTTACAACGGAGCCTAATGGCAGTTCTTTATTATTTCCCTTCCAGATATCGGCATTACCCACAATCAACAGTCGATCCATAGCGCGTGACATCGCAACATTTATACGGTTTGGAGCGCGTAAAAAACCTGGGCTATGCTGCTTATCCGAACGCGTCAGTGAAAGGATAATGATCCGGTTTTCCTTGCCCTGATAACTGTCAACAGTGTCAATTTTAACAATGTCCTTAAATCCCTCGCTCCATATTTCCTGATTGAATTTCTGACGGAGCAGCCGCTTTTGTTCGGCATACATACATATCACGCCGATAGCGGCTTCATCTTTGTTAACGAGCTTTGAAAGCTGAGCGACAAATTCTTCATTCTCTGACACCTGTTTAAGAACCGAAATAATCTCGTCAGCTTCACATCGGTTGTAAATGCTTGTTCCGCGATCTTCAAGATGATGTGCCCGATGGCCGAGATTAGCAGTATCAAGCCAGGTTACGACGCTACATAGCGCTTCTGGTGCTTGCCGATAGACATCCGGAATTGCCCGTTCTCCATTCAGAAGCTTCCTGTCATAGAACGTCTTCGATACGAGATCACCAATCGGTGGAGCCATACGATACTGGGTCAGCAGAGCTGCACTTGCTTGCGCACCATAAGCAGAGTTGAAGGCACGGGCAAAGTCACTTCGTAACACCTCGTCAATTTCAGTGCGGGAGTTATTGATACCCAGCTTCCTCGCTAATGCCGCCTTGTGAGCATCCGAGTACAATGGGGGAAGCTGCAAGTGGTCACCCACCAAAAGGACGCGTCGGGCCGACTGCATAGCAATGGCCAGCTCGCTTGCAATCGAGCGCGCCGCCTCATCAATGATTACCCAGTCGTAGATATTCTCCTGAATGCCAATGTGCCCCTGTCCAATACCAACGCATGTTCCAGCCACTAACTGCCTGGACCGCGAATAAAACTCGTCCAGGTTCACTCGCTCTCCCGACATAGCATCCTGCATATCACGGGATATTTTAGCTAACGCCTTTACACGTCTTGCCTCATCAGGTCTGACCCCATACTCCGTACACAGTCTGGAAATCAGAATATCTTTTGCTGCAGAGACTTTCGCGTCTTTATCCAGGTTAATCCCATATTCATGACTTAGCCTAGAGCGAATGGAATAATCTAGTTCGACTGCGATATCTTTCAGTTCACCAATCTCTTTTGAATCCGTTAAATCGTTCACTTGGTAGAGCAATTTCTCAAGGTGATCGATTTGCCTGAACAACCTGAGTTCAGCAAGTACAACACCCGAAATAAATCTCGGTTCTAGGCCAATGGCTTCACTCAACGCTTCAACACGGTACTTAATTTCAGCATTGAACAGTTCGCGCTTCTCCGTTGTGATTGCGTTTGAATACACATCTTTCAGACCAGGGGAAACGGCCCCTTCTCGGTTGCTGAACCTAACAACGTCCAACTCTGTACCAAGCCGGGAACAGTGTTTTCTGATACGCTCAGCCGCTGTATTAACTGCCTCGTGTGACTGACTGACCAGTAAAATGCGTTTGGTATTCTGTTTCTCGATCAGGTAGTGGACAAAGGCCGCGATGAACTCGGTTTTACCGGTCCCTGGTGGCCCCTGAAGCAGGGAAAGAGGGCCATTATTGACCAGTTTGTTAAACGCCTTTCTTTGCTGCTCATTCAGACTGATCTTGTTTCCGTGCTGGTCTTCACGGTCGTATCTGGCAAAATCTGCATCACTGAGAGTGATACCATAATTTTGAGCCACCTGTTTGCAGGATGGGTCGAACAGGTCAATTAAGTCAGGCAGTACACTTTCTCGATCGAGGAGACGTTCAAGCGCACGTTTACGTTTCTGATAAGACGCCCGATCCTGCTTTGTACGGAAGAAGACAGTATCAGAATCCTTCAGCCTGTAGGCTGCTGAACGCACTTTGATCAGACGGATCTCTTTGAGCTCTGACTTCTTGAGTGACACCTCACCTATAAATCGCTCAACACCTTCCTGATCGACCTGCAAGGCTTCGACCTCATCACCATTTCTGAATACGCCAAGAGGATCAACGTCTGTAGAGTAAGGGAGAAGTAGCTCTCCATGAGCATCTGCAACCGGGACCACCTCTCCGCTGACTTCAATGTTTGGGTAGGATTCAGTTTCAGTATCAAGAATGGCGCGCCAAAGCTTCACCGTCGGGATTTCCAGCACTTCTTTTAAAGAAGGCTCAAGAGCCTGCTTATCCAGTCTTGCAAAGGCATCTTTAAGCTGAAGCGTAAGCGGATCCTGTTCCTGAACGTCTTCAGACGCGGCAATCAATTCGATTGCCCGCCCAAAAGATTCTTCTTCATTAAGTAAAACTGTCAACGCCGACATATCCTGCGGACTGCCGGGGGTAATCCTGATACCGGTAGCAATTTCGAACTGACTTTCATCAATATCTTGCTTACGAATGGATGTACGAGCCCATGGCCTGAATCCATGAATCAGCGTTTTCTGCTCTTTGTGGAACACAGCAGTGAAACTGCCACCTATTCCGGTGAAAGTGACTTTTACTTCGGCTGACACTTTAGGATTTGGCTCGACTTTGACATACAGATGGCCGTTATCTGGCAGGACAGAGATGATTTCATCGGCATTTCCTGCTGTTATCTCTATCAGGGCTTGTTCTGACGCCAGGTCATTACTGTTTATCGCTTTTTTAAATCGCCCTAAATCCTTAAACCCAAAAACCAAGTCTTCCAGCTCAGCACGGATGGAATTCGCAATAGTTGGATAAATGTCAGATTCCTGCCCCCATGACAAACCTAACAACTCGCTGGACATCTTCATCACTGCATAGTTGTCGCGTTCAAAGGAAGTACAATTATCGATGTATTCAGGGCTGTAGCTGTGGTTTTTAGGTTCGTCACCGGATGGTGAAAAATCGGGGATATCGATGAGGAAAAGCGAACGACTCTGTGTCCCAAGCATCACATTGCCAGGATGGATATCCCCGTGAGAAACACCGAGGCCGTGTAAGTGCTCAACGGCGGCGACGAACTTACCAATAAGAGCGATTTTTTCATCATCGGGGACCAGCATTTTATCCCAGGTTTCTCCATGTACCTGATCCGTGACCATATAGAGGCTTGATGATTTTGATGCGATACCGAATTCACGAATTTCAGGAAGATACGTTGGTTTAACTAAAGAAAGCTACTCAACCTGCTTTAAAAACTTCAGAACCTGGAAGTTAATTGACGGATCGTCTCCCTGCCCCCCCGCGTTCAGCCAGGCCTTCACGAGCCTTCCACCCGAGATATAGACTTCCTTGTCGGATGTTTCGACCAGAAAGTCACCGTCTTCCCGGTACTGACGAGAGTGATTGATAGCATGCCGGTAAGGATCAAGCTCAGTATCATCAAATGTTGGGATAGTCTTGCCAGCAGGCTCGGCTTGTTTCAGGGCATCAAAAAATTCTGTCGCGGAAGTAAATTTTGCAGCAACGGCATCCAGTAATACATATGAATACCAGTGCTGGCTGTCTAGCATACTGTCCTGTACTTTCTCCAGACTCTTTGGCGACATGCGCGTACCGCTTAATAAATGCCAGGCCACAAGGCCCAGGGCATGAACATCCTGCTGAAAAGGCGTAAGCTCGACCTCATCAAGCATGTCTTTTACCCCGACTGCACCTACGGATAAAAGCTTACGGTAATCGCCGACCGTTCCGGCTGGCCGGTGGTAAGCCGAAATAAAGTTCGAAAGGGCAACTTCTTTTGAAGGTGAAATCCACAGGCTGTGATCGGCTATATCCCTGTGCGCTATTTTCATCTCATGAAGATCACTAAACTTCGCAATGAGCAGTTTCACCACGTTCAAGCGATCCATATCAGAAAAGGCCTTACCATATTTTCCGATAAACTCATTAAACCGGACATGGCCCGGCGGAAGTTCATAGACTTCACTGTACTCGGTCGTGACATCGTCCTTCTGGAAACTCGTCAGAGACCTGAGACAGTGGTTATACAGGTCACGGTTCTGGTGATTGATGTGCTGCAACACTTCGCGCTCACGTGAAACGATCTGAGCTCGTCCTTCAGGGGTATTCGCTTTCGTTCCCGCGATATTCTTAAAATTCCACACTCTGAGTAGCGCTTCGCTATTCGCTGATATCTCAGATTTTGCCAAGTATTCGCGATACACCTTTTTAGGGTGTTCGAAAATCATATCCTTAGCCTCGTAGCCATTAACTCTCAGGGCTTTTGGCGCCGTCTGAGGCCCTAGGAACAGATTATCAAAAAGAGGAAAATCCTTGTTAAGAACTTCGGAACCTCGGTGCGGCTTGAAGTAGTTATTGAACGTCCGGCGATCGGCAAATTTTAGGAATTCTTTTAACGAGATCGTATGGTGAAGTTGTTCCTCCGGCAGCGCGCTGAAGTCAGCATTGCCGGTCATCACAACAAAGAAATGAACAAACGGGGTATAGCCTTTGTTCGTAAAACGGTTTGCCAGACGCTTGAGTTTGTTGTCTAGCATGAATTTTTTGCCACGGGTCACGCTTACGGGCGAGCGCCCCATGTTCTTGTCACCCTTATACCAAGTATCTCCGCGCGCGGTTACAGGCTGATGGTTCCAATCTTTCAGTTCAACAATGATCACGTTGCAGTGTGTGACAATAACTAAATCGAATTCACCCTCTTTTTTGGCCTCAACAAATCGAAAACCTGCATAACCTTTCCAGGGGAACATTCCATTGCCGGTAAAACCATAGCTTTGTAGCTGCTCGCCAATTGAACCGCCACGGACAGGCTTGTCAGGCTTAGATACGTTGGCTGAAAAAGCAGCCTTTATTTTCTCAATAGCCAACACTTCCTGCTCTTGTAAGCCACCATCCCACATTTCTACTTCCAACGCAGTTCCCCTTAGATTTCAGTTTAAATTTGCTTAGAAAGTCAGGCCATTTATTCTGGTCAATAACGGATGAATCGGACTAATTGCTATCTATGTTACTATTAAACATAGATATTTTTAATATCATCATTTGTTTGAAGCACAGACGGGCTCACTAGTTAAGTTCAATCGTGTAAGCCAAAGCGTGCCAAAAGAGGCCATCCTACATGCTTCTGTGGCTTGTCAGCTTGTACTACGCATTGTAAACAAAGAGATCGCTGTCCTGTGACATAAAATACGGCAACATTTCTCCATAGCAATAGCAAGGTTCGCAACACGGTGATAAGAAACCCTACTAATTGATGATTATCAATTCTAGTGCTCATTACCCACCGCGTAGACCAGAAAAGAGGCTAAAGCGAAAATGAGCTGCCTGCCAACGGTATACCCCCTTGCTAACGCGGAGTGAAGATCTACCAAAGCCAACCATGCTAAAATCAGCTTTTTATCCTCATGGGTATTATCACTATGCGATTGAGTAAACTCCCCGGATATGGCCTTCCAGAGCTGGCTTTCTGGCCGCAACCCAAATACGAAAGAAATGAATGGTCGATTTATTGCCTAAAGCTTCGCTCAGACGGAACTCTCGTCTGGTACAGACACTTTGTCGATAGAGGGACGAAATACCGAGCATATGGTGTAAGTATCCCTGCAAAACGCACCATTCACTTTTAGAGATCTCCCGACATACTGTTTATGTCCCCTGAGGAGATCGTCATGCGCAAAGTCCGATTCACTGAGCGTCTGCCGGCGCGTAATCCGGCTCCATTGGCTACGCCAGAAGCGTTGAACCAAAGCTGGTCCATCGATTTCATGCATGATGCGCTGATGTGTGGCAGACACTTCCGGACCTTTAATGTAGTGGATGATTTCAATCTCGAGTGTGATTACAATCGGTGGCGTCGTCACAGTGCGTGTGGAGGCCTCAGTCCGGAACAGTTTGAAAATCAGAACCTCGCTTAGGGCCGTGTCCACATTATGTGGGTATGATCATTTTGCAATTGTTCGATTGTTCGATTGTTCGATTGTTATTAAATTATGGTTTTCTATTACTCAAACCATGTTAGTTCGCTACTCATAGCATTAATAAGGTCTTGAGTTTCTTGCTGTGACATAATCCATGGGTCGGATTTATTAATTTTACGTAAAATAGCATTTGTCTTTGGGCCAAAATAGATTGCACTTAAAGTTATGGTTGCGGATACTTCGGCATTAAGATCATGAATCTCCTTGGAAATCTCTTCAACTCTAACTAAGTTACCACTGTATTTGTTACATGTATCAGAGTATGACGGGGCACCCTTTGCCATACATAGCACATGCATAAACGCAGAATTTTTTTCAGCTTCAAGTGAGGCCCTAAGACCTATGATCGTCGGGGCTTTGTTGACTAACTTAACAGTTTTCTCTATAAGTAAAACCCTCTTTTCCATCACTATTTTTTTTTGCTCTAAAGTAAATCGTGCATTCCAATTCTCCTGCTCAAAATAAGATGAAAAATATACAGCAAGTGCAGCGCCTAGAAAAGAAAACAAGCCACTAGTTATTATTTTTTTCATTACTTCCTGTCCTTTTATTTGTCTTAGATTGATTCCGAGTTCTAATTTTTTTCTTTCTATCATATATTAATAACTTTGACACAAAAATCAGATATCCAATAATATTGAGAATTATATCCGATTGTTCTCTTTATCCGATGCTCCCCCTTCAGGTAAACCCAGCCAAACCCGAAAAAGCTAAAGCGTTCAGAGGCATCTGCCTTGATTGAGTGATGGTATGTCTAAATGGTACCAATTTTCATGAGTTGTTCAAGAGAACAATTAGGATCACCTAAAGTTTGATAAGGGTAGCTATGAGGTTGTGGTTGGATTTGGTCATGGGCTGATGTTTAATCAATCGTCAGAAATGCCTATAAGAAGTTCATTTTCTCCTAGTTCATGAACTTATCTGAAATTCATCTGACGTTTATATTACAATTAGTTATTTAAAACAAGGAGATATGCAGCATTAAATTGATGAACTGAATTCTCACACAACATAAGTTAAATTCGATATGGACATCCCATAAACCGTCCAGTCAAGACCCTCATAGTTGCCTTCCCTCTCATATCAATACAGTGGCCTTTTGGCCACTGCATCGGTTACTGAGGAAGTTATCTTTTATTCAGATACTTATTGAAGAATGCCGTGATGTTATCGAACGGGATCTTATCCATACGATCATATAAATCGACATGCGTGGCATCTTTAACAATCAGAAGCTCTTTTGGCTGATTTGCCGCTTCATAAGCCGTTCTGGAGAAGTAAAGCGAATGCGCTTTTTCGCCATGAATGAACAGGATTGGACGCGGAGAAATTTCCTTAATGTAAGTCATCAGCGGGAAATTCATGAAGGACATCGGCGTTGTCATAGACCATGAATTGCCAGAGTTGACGGCTCGTGGATGATATCCGCGCTTGGTCATGTAGTAGTCCGCATAGTCCACGAGGAACTGTGCTTCACCGCCCTTCAGCTTATTGTAGGCTGGCTGGTAGGCCGGTTTGCCGTTTGCCGCATCTTCCCAGCGCTGTAGGCTCATCTTATCCAGGGCCTGCTCGCGTTGCTCCGGTGTTACGCTGTCATTGTAACCTTTCGACATCACGCGGCTCATATCGTACATGGTGCTGGCAACCACCGCTTTTACGCGTTTATCCACGGCAACAGCATTCAGGGCAATCCCCCCCATACCACAGATACCTATGACACCGATACGTTCACGATCCACATAAGGTTGCAGTCCAATAAAATCGACTGCTGCCATAAAGTCTTCGGTATTAATATCAGGTGAAGCGATATTACGGGGTTCCCCACTACTTTCACCGGTATAAGACGGATCAAATGCCAGCGTCACGAATCCGCGCTCGGCTAAGGTTTGCGCATAGAGACCAGAGGCCTGCTCTTTTACCGCGCCAAAAGGCCCGGAAATAACAAGTGCAGCAAGCTTCTTATTTCCGCGATCTTTTGGGAGATACACATCAGCGGCCAGCGTAATGCCGTAACGGTTTTTAAAAGTCACTTTTTGATGATCCACTTTGTCGCTCCTTGGGAAGGTTTTATCCCACGTCTGAACCAGACGCGGTGAAGAGTCTGTTGCGCCTGGTGCAGGCTGGGCGACCGCAGTTTCTGTTGAAATCAGAGCCATCGCTCCGGCAAGGAGTGCGCCGTTTAAGAATCGCGTTGAAGATTTTGTCGTCATGCTATTAAAACCTTTCATTCAGTGAATTCAGGGTTGTTATTTTGGGAGTCTTTAACGAAAGGTGTTATTGAAATACTCTGCATTATTTGCCCGATCCTCTAAACCTGATGCCAAAGCGTATATTTCAATTTTCATAACTGCTACGTTAATTACGTCGTAAAAGGTGAGGCATTACAGAATGATTTCGGACAAGTCGGTTGAGAAACTACTCGGTGAGCTTTCCCGGGATATTGCTCAGCGCACACCCTGTACGGGTGATTTCCCTACAGCCGTAGAAGGACTAGAATTATTCCGGCGAAATGAACCCGCTCCGCCGGTGAGCTGCCTGGTCCCTCCCAGTATCGTTCTGGTAACCGACGGCGCGAAGATCATGTGGGTTGGTGGTGAACCTTACGAATACAATGCGGAAAAATTCCTGATCACCTCTCTTGACCTGCCAGCCAGCTCGGAAGTATTACAGGCGTCGGCAACCCGGCCCTGTGTCGGCGTAGCCTATAAACTTGACCAGCGCGTGCTGATGGAATTAATTGCACAGGGAAGCTTGCCGCCCGTCAAAAAACGAGACGCGGGAACGGGTGTAGGGATCGGTACAGTTAGTGATGTTTTGCTAGAGCCTTTCTGCCGCCTGCTCTCTTTGCTTGACGAGCCTCAAGCCATTCCTGTTATCGGGCCGCTGATCCAAAGAGAGATACATTACAGGCTTTTGATGAGCGATCGGTCCGATCATATCCGGCAGATTGCCGCAGTAGACGGCCATGGCTACCGTATCGGTAAAGCTATTGACTGGTTAAAGACCCATATCGCCTCACCTTTACGTGTCGAGGAGTTGGCAAGCCGCGTGCAAATGAGCACGCCCTCTTTCCACCAACATTTCAGACAGCTTGCAGGAATGAGTCCGCTCCGTTATCAGAAATGGCTGCGCCTCAATGAAGCCAGACGACTGATGCTGAATAAGCATTACGATGTCACCACGGCGGCTTATGCTGTCGGTTACGAAAGCTTATCCCATTTCAGCCGGGAATATTCGCGGATGTTCGGTCAATCGCCTAAGAGGGATATTACTGTGCTGAGAAAGTCTGCCGGTAAGCTTTAATATTTCCTGAGCTGACATGTTTCACTGCGAGGATATGAAGTGACATTTCTATTACTCGATGGGCTTATTCCCTACCCGTTCCGGCACTCAAGGAGTGAGAGAAACAAAACATTGATTATTAATATGATTAAAATAGTATCCCGTCACCTGCAACGCTGTAACGAGGTGGCTACCAGCATAAGCAATGCCTCCCCAACACAGCTGCAACAGCTAAAAACCGAGTTGGCTGACGAAATGGGCAAACCTGTAGGTCTACACACCATGGGTATTCCAGCGGCGATCAGTACCCTCGGGGTGATTGTCAGTTTCGCTATTCCTCAGCTGCGGCTGGGGTATGGCGTACTCGCCGGACTCGACCAGCCAGCGGAACACGTATTCGTCTGGGTTGTCCTGATCGCCCTTCTGTTCGCTGGCCTTAACGGCGTGACGATGTTTATGATTGGCAAAGGCAGTATGCGCGCCGTGCGGTTACACCTTACGCTGGCGGTGATAAGCCTGGTATTAACAGCAGCCTATCTGCTGGTCGCGCTGAGCGGTAGCGCAGCTCCGGGCGTCAGTCTGACCGCGGCGCTAGTGAGCATCGTCATGCTACTGCTTAGCGGCAGCTGTATCCTTTCAACCGCCTTCTATAAGATGCTGCTGTTTACTCCGCATAGTCGAGCCTGGCGCAAGCTTCTCAGCCAGACGCGTGCTAAAACAGCGCGCTGAGCGTTCATCCCGTAAAAAACCCGCCATCGCTGGCGGGTTTTTTTATGGCTTTTTATGCCTGCGCAACCAAATCAACTTGTACGCCGCCGGAATAATAAACAGCGATAACAGCGGTGCCGTGATCATCCCGCCAATCATAGGTGCAGCTATCCGACTCATGACTTCTGACCCGGCACCGGTACCCCAAAGAATGGGCAGCAGACCGGCAATGATCACCGCGACGGTCATTGCCTTTGGCCTCACGCGCAGCACGGCGCCATGGTAAAGGGCGTCATCCAGCCCCCGTTCGGTGAACGTTTCCCGATGGGACAACGCCGGCTGTGCCTCAACGGCATGACGCAAATACATCAGCATGACCACCCCAAATTCTGCCGCCACACCGGCCAGGGCGATAAAACCGGTGCCGGTTGCGACTGACATATGGAAGCCCTGCCAGTAGAGGAACCATATTCCCCCGACCAGAGCGAACGGCAGGCTCATCAGGATCAGCAGCGCTTCATCCACGCGACGGAACGCCAGATACAGCAGAATGAAGATGATCATCACCGTCATCGGCACCATCAGCTTCAGTTTCTTATTAGCGTGCTCGAGCAGCTCAAACTGCCCGGAGAATGAGACGCTGGTGCCCGGCCTCAGCTTTACGTTCTGGCTGATGGCCGTCTTAATGTCGTTCACCACCGACACCATATCCCTGCCGCGGGCATCGATATAAATCCAGCTCGCAGGCCGGGCATTCTCCGTTTTCAGCATCGTGGGGCCGGAAACCACGTTGATATCCGCCACATCGCCCAGCGTGATCTGCTGCTTCATCGGCGTGAGGATAGGCATCTGCTTCAACGCGCTCGGGCTGTTCCGGTAGTCCTGAGGATAGCGAATATTAATCGGGTATCGGGCGACGCCTTCCACCGTTTCACCCACCGTCGCCCCGCCGATGGCCGAGGAGACGAACAGCTGCACATCGCCCACCGTCATCCCGTAGCGCGAGGCTTTTTCCCGGTTGATATCAACATCAATGTAGCGCCCCCCCTCCAGACGTTCAGCCAGGGCAGACACCACGCCCGGCACCGTTTTGGCTACCGCCTCGATGCTCTGCGCCGTGGCGTCGATATCCGACAGAACGGTACCTGACACCTTAATACCAATCGGGCTTTTGATCCCGGTGGATAGCATGTCTATCCGGTTGCGAATGGGCGGAACCCACAGGTTAGCCAGGCCGGGTAACCGAACGGTCTTGTCGAGCTCGTCAATAATCTTGTCAATCGTCATGCCGGGCCGCCACTGATCCTCAGGTTTGAGCTGAATGGTGGTTTCCACCATTTCGAGCGGCGCGGAATCCGTAGCCGTTTCGGCCTTACCCGTCTTGCCGAAAACAGAGGCCACCTCAGGCACGGTTTTGATTAACTTGTCCGTCGTCTGTAACAGCGCCGCCGCTTCTGCCGGAGAGACGCCCGGCAACGTTGACGGCATATACAGCAGATCGCCTTCGTTGATCTTCGGTAAAAACTCGCCGCCCACCTGGCTGAGAGGCCAGATCACCGTGAAGATGGATAAGGCCGCAACCAGCAGGGTTGTTTTTGGCCAGTGGAGCACCCTAATCAGTAGCGGGTGGTAGGCTTTAATCAGCAGCCTGTTCAACGGGTTACTGGTCTCAGCGGGAATCTTACCCCGGATCCAGAATCCCATCAGGATGGGGATAACGATGATGGCCAGCGCGGCCGCACCCGCCATGGAGTACGTTTTGGTGAATGCCAGCGGACCAAACAGCCGCCCTTCCTGACCCTCAAGAGTAAAGATGGGAATGAAGGACAGGGTGATGATCAGCAGGCTGATAAACAGCGCGGGGCCTACCTCGACAGAGGCGTTGGTGATCACCTTCCAGCGCGTGGCGTTATCAATCTGTTCTCCCGGATGCTGGTGATCCCACTCCTCCAGCCGCTTGTGCGCGTTTTCAATCATGACGATGGCGGCATCCACCATCGCGCCGACCGCAATGGCAATGCCGCCCAGCGACATAATATTGGCGTTTAGTCCCTGGAAATGCATGACGATAAAGGCGATACACAGGCCAAGCGGCAGAGAGATAATCGCGACCAGCGCAGAGCGAACGTGCCACAGGAACAGGGCGCAGACGATGGCCACCACGATAAACTCTTCGAGCAGCTTGGAACTCAGGTTGTCGATTGCCCGATCGATGAGCTGGCTGCGATCGTAGGTCGTCACAATCTCAACGCCTTCCGGCAGGCTGGCCTTCAGCGTCTCCAGCTTATCTTTCACCGCCGTAATGACCTCGCGCGCGTTTTTGCCCGAACGCAGGATCACCACGCCGCCCGCAACTTCCCCCTGCCCGTTCAGCTCGGCAATACCGCGCCGCATTTCCGGCCCCGTTTGTACGCGGGCAACATCGCGAAGGTAAATCGGTACCCCGTTCTCTCCGGCTTTCAGGACGATGTTATTGAAATCGTCCATCGTCTGCAGATAGCCGCTGGCCCGGACCATATACTCCGCTTCCGCCATTTCAACTGACGATCCTCCCGCCTCCTGGTTAGACGACTCGAGGGCCTGCTTCACCTCCGGCAGACTAATGCCGTACTGAGCCAGTTTTAACGGATTGACCTGGATCTGATACTGCTTCACCACGCCGCCGACGGAGGCCACTTCGGCCACGTTAGGGATCGTTTTCAGCTCAAATTTCAGGAACCAATCCTGCAACGAGCGCAACTCTGCGAGATCGTGTTTTCCGCTGCGATCCACCAGCGCATACTCAAATATCCAGCCAACGCCCGTGGCATCAGGACCGATTTCTGAGCTCACGCCGGCAGGCAGCTTGCCCTGAACCTGGTTCAGATACTCCAGCACGCGCGAACGCGCCCAGTACAAATCGGTGCCATCTTCAAAAATGACGTACACGTACGAATCGCCAAACTGCGAAAAACCGCGCACGGTCTTTGCGCCGGGAACCGAGAGCATGGTGGTCGTCAGTGGATAGGTCACCTGGTTTTCGACAATCTGCGGGGCCTGGCCGGGATAGCTGGTTTTGATAATCACCTGAACGTCAGAGAGATCGGGCAAGGCATCGACCGGAGTGTTGATAATGGTCCATGTCCCCCAGACGCTGAGAAACAGCGCCCCCATCATAACCAGGAAACGGTTGGCGACCGACCGCCGGATAATCCATTCAATCATCATCGTCTCCTTAATGGCCAGAGTGCGCGTCGTCAGCGGCTTCAGCGTGGCGCATGCGCTCCAGCGCGCCGGTAATATTGGCCTCGGAGTCAATCAGGAACAGACCTCTGACCACCACCGACTCCCCCTCTTCCAGCCCGCTACCAATGCCGGACTGCTGCTGAGATTCATGCAGAACGTGGATCCTTTTCGGGACAAAATTCCCGTCCGCATCAACCGTAATCACGCGCTGTTCTTTGCCGGTATCAATAACGGCCTGGGAGGGGATCAGCAGCATTTCCTGGCTTCGGGTATTCAGCTTCAGGTAGGCATTCATGCCCGGTTTAAGCAGCTCATCCTTGTTAGCGACCTGCAGGCGCACCTGCAGCGTACGGGTGGTTGGATCCACGCTCGGCAGAAGACTCCATTTTTCAACCGGGAAGGATTTATCCGGCCAGGCCGGTATCGAAACAGCAAACTGCGAGGTATCTTTCAGCAGATAAGCAATGGATTCAGGTACTGCCGCGCCGATCCAGACCGGATCCATCCCCTGAATTTGCGCTACCACCTTATCTTTGGAGATATTCATGCCGGTACGCAGGTCAAAGGCCGTGATCACCCCGTCGATCGGGGCCTTGATGGTAAACCGGGTCTGGATAGTGCGGGTCGCACGCAGCCTCTGAATATCCTCATCCGGCATACCCGCCAGGCGAAGCCGTTCCAGAACCCCTTTTATTTGCGTTGGCGTTCCGCCTGTGCCGGATAACAGCAGAAACTCGCTCTGCGCCTCTACCCAATCAGGAATGGTAATATCAATAAGCGGCGTGCCTTTTTTCACCTTATCGCCCGTCGTCAGCGGGTACACTTTCTCCACGAAGCCTTCCGCGCGCGCCTGCACAATGACAAACTGATAGTCGTTATAGCTGACGTTAGCCGGGATCGTCTGGGCATAATTCAGCGTTCCGCGCGTCACCTTTTGCGTTTTTAATCCCAGGTTCTGAACCTGCGTCGGGTCAATACGGATACCGGCGCTGCTTTTATTGTCGTTTTCATCCGCATATTTCGGTACCAGATCCATATCCATAAACGGCGATTTGCCGGGCTTATCGAATTTCACGTCTGGCTTCATCGGGTCATACCAGAAAAGCGCCTTTCTTTCTGGTGCGCTATTTTCCTTTTTTTCAGATGAATGAAGAGTCTGCCAGGCCGTCACCGATATCAGCCCTCCCGCAATAAGGCTGCTGACTATCATGGCAGCATATTTTATTTTTAATGAGGCCATGCCGCGTCTCGCTATTTAATGCTCTTGAGTAAAGAGAGATTGCCCTGCTGAACAAACGAAAAATCAACGTGACTGCCGACTTTTAAAGCATTGATACTCTCGTCAGCCTGAATAAAAGTGAAACGCATGGTCATCGCGGGCCAGCCAATCGCCGGGATAGCCTCATGAGAGATCGTGACTTTTTTATTCGTGAGATCAATGTCCTTCACGATGCCGGTTCCCGTGATGACCTGCTCTGAGGTCCCTTCGCTGGCAGCACTCATCATCTCGTGCTGATGAACCTCAGCCTGAAGGCCGGTAGAAAACACAAAGAAGATCGCACCGAATACAACAGCCTTAATTGAATTGCGCATGTTTATTTTCCTGTTTAATTAAAGAACGTTATTCGACCCAACCGCCGCCGAGCGCGGTGAAGAGATTAATTTCATTAACCTGCCGGGCATAAATAAGGTCGAGAATATTTTGCTGCGTGGCGAAAAGAGAACGCTCCGCGTCAAGCACTTCGATATAGCTGACCGCGCCGCTGGAATATAATCCTCTGGCCCGCTGCAGGGTGATGCGTAGCGAATCAAGATACCGCTGCTGCGCAGCAAGCTGCTGGTTAATGCTGTCACGCAGCGCGAGCGCGTCGGCAACCTGTTTGAAGGCGGACTGAATTTTTTGTTCGTAATTAACAACCGACTGCTGCTGGCGAATTTCGGCCAGCTTCAGGTTGGCCTTATTTCTGCCCGCATTAAAAATGGGAATGTCGATTTTAGGAATAAAATTCCACATCCCGCTCCCTGACGTGAACAGGCTGGACAACTCCGTGCTGCTAGTTGAAAGCCCGCTGGTGAGTGATATGGACGGGAAAAAGGCGGCACGTGCCGCGCCAATATTTGCATCGGCCGCTTTAAGCTGATACTCCGCTTCCATAATATCCGGGCGCTGCAGCAGTATCGCCGAGGAAAGGTGGGGAGGCAGTTTTACCGGCGCAACGTCGCTGGAGTTCATGCCGCCGTCGCCCGGGAGCGCGCGATACGTGCCGAGGACCAGCTGCAGGGCATTATTGGCCTGCGCCAGCTCCCCCTCTCTTTTGGCAATCTCTGCCTGAGTGCTTTCGATCTGTCCCCGCGCCTGTTCCAGCGCCAGGACGTTCGTACTGCCCGTCACCAGCTGCTGCTCAACGAACGCATAAGACTGCTGGTAATTTGTCAGCGTATCCCGCGCAATGCGCAGCTGTTTGTACGCCAGCTGCTGGTTGAAATAGCTCTGAGAAACGTTAGAGACGAGCAGGATATGCACCGCGCGACGGGCCTCTTCGCTGGCGAAAAAGTTTTGTCGGTCGGCTTCGCTCATGTTCCTCAGCTTGCCGAAGAAATCGAGTTCGTAGCTAAACGCAAGATCCGCGTCGTACTGCTGTGCGGTGGGTTTGTCACTTTTCAGCCCACCGCTGTACGTGATGCCCGAGGAGGCATTCAGCTGAGGATAACGATCCGCATCCGTCACGTTGAACTGCGCCCGGGCTTCCTCGACCTTCAGGGCGGCCATTTTGATATCGCGATTGTTATTCAGGGCTTCCGTAATCAGCCCCGCAACCTGAGGATCGACAAAAAAGCGTCGCCAGCCGGTGTCCTGATACCCCGCCGCCGCGGGCGTCAGGCCGTTACGGGAGAGCGAAAACTGCTGGGGTACAGGTGCTTCCGGTCGCTGGTACTCTGGGGCCAGCGAGACGCAGCCTGCCAGAATAAATACCGTGCTGATGCTTAGTCGTTTTAACAGGAACATAACGGTTCAGATGAAGTCCAGAGTAGTTTTAGGATTACTCTACGGAACGCATCCTGTTTGACGGGTGACAGGATAATGACAATGTTGTCATTTTTAGCGTAAGTCATTGTTAACGGTCGCAGGCTCACTAGAATGTCATCAGCAGCCAGTCAGGGGAGCATGATGAAAATACTGATCGTCGAAGACGAAATTAAAACCGGTGAGTACCTGAGTAAGGGGCTGACTGAAGCGGGGTTTGTGGTGGACCACGCGGATAACGGCCTGAACGGCTACCATCTCGCCATGACCGCTGAATACGATCTGCTTATTCTGGATATCATGCTGCCCGATGTGAACGGCTGGGACATTGTCCGCATGCTCCGCTCTGCCGGAAAAGGGATGCCCATCCTGTTACTCACGGCTCTCGGCACGATTGAACACCGGGTTAAAGGGCTTGAGCTAGGCGCGGATGATTACCTGATTAAGCCTTTCGCCTTTGCCGAGCTGCTCGCCCGGGTAAGGACGCTGTTAAGACGCGGAAATACGGTGATCGCGGAAAGCCAGCTTCAGGTGGCAGACCTGACGGTTGACCTCGTGTCGAGAAAAGTAAGCCGGGCCGGAAGCCGCATCTCGTTAACCAGCAAAGAGTTCAGCCTGCTGGAGTTTTTCATGCGTCATCAGGGAGAGGTGCTTCCCCGCTCCCTGATTGCCTCCCAGGTGTGGGACATGAATTTTGACAGCGACACAAACGCGATTGATGTGGCGGTAAAGCGGCTTCGTGCGAAAATCGATAACGATTATGAACCGAAGCTGATCCAGACGGTGCGCGGCGTGGGCTATATGCTGGAGGTACCGGATGCGCGTTAAGCTTCCCGGGCGCCCTTTTTCGCTTGCCCTGCGGCTGACCTTTTTTATCAGTCTCTCCACGATACTGGCCTTTTTCGCCTTTACCTGGTTTATGCTCCATTCCGTTGAAAAGCATTTCGCCGAGCAGGATATCAACGATCTGCAGCAAATCAGCACCGCGATGCACCGCATACTGCAATCGCCGGTCGATCCCGACCAAAAGAAAATCAGCAAGATCAAAGAGTCGATAGCCAGCTACCGCAACGTGGCCGTTCTGCTCCTGGATCCGCAGGGAAATACCCTGTTCAGCTCGGCGCAAGGGGCTGCACTGCGCCCTGCAATAAAAACGGCGGGATTTAGCGAACACCTCCGCGCGCAGGATGTGTTTCTCTGGACGGTTGAAGACCCTGCCGAAAACATGCACGCCGGGCCCGACATGAGCATGGAAACGTACCGGATTATCGCCTCTTCAGGCACGGCAACGCTGCAGGGCAAAACGCAGAACTACGTGATGCTGATCGGGCTCTCCATTAATTTTCATCTGCACTACCTGGAGGCGCTGAAAAAGAATCTCCTGATGATTGCCGCGGCGATCAGCCTGCTGATTATTCTTGTCATCCGCATCGCGGTTCGTCAGGGACATTTGCCCCTGCGTAACGTCAGCAACGCCATTAAAAATATCACCTCAGAAAATCTGGATGCCCGGCTGGAGCCGTCCCGCGTGCCCGTTGAGCTGGAACAGCTGGTCATCTCCTTCAACCATATGATCGAAAAGATTGAAGATGTGTTTACCCGTCAGGCGAATTTTTCCGCCGATATCGCGCATGAAATCAGAACTCCCATCACCAACCTGGTGACGCAAACGGAAATCGCGCTGAGCCAGAACCGCTCGCAGAAAGAGCTGGAAGATGTTCTGTACTCCAGTCTGGAAGAGTACAACCGGATGACCCGGATGGTCAGCGATATGCTTTTCCTGGCGCAGGCGGATAATAACCAGCTGATCCCTGACCGGGTGATGTTTGATTTAAGCGCCGAGGTCATGAAAGTCTTCGAATTCTTCGAAGCCTGGGCGGAAGAACGCAACATCACGCTGAAATTTAACGGGATGCCCTGCCTGATAGAAGGCGATCCGCAGATGTTCAGGAGAGCAATGAATAATCTGCTCTCCAATGCCCTGCGCTATACGCCAGCAGGTAAAGCGGTGACGGTTTCCATCAGAGAACAGAATGACGACGTTGAACTGATGATAGAAAATCCCGGTAAGCCGATCCCACAGGAACATCTGCCAAAGCTGTTTGACCGTTTCTATCGCGTCGACCCGTCCAGACAGCGCAAAGGCGAAGGCAGCGGGATCGGGCTTGCCATTGTGAAGTCCATCGTCACCGCGCACCACGGAAAAGTCCGCGTGGAATCGGATGCAGTGTCGACGCGCTTCATCCTCTCCGTGCCGGGAAAAGCGGCCTGAGCGTCAGCGCACGGGCCGACACACTTCCAGTACCTTTTCCCTGAGCCATCGATGCCCCGGGTCCCGCTCCATGCGCGGATGCCACATCTGCGACACCGTAATGGTCCGGGTTTTAAACGGCAGCTCAAAGACATGTACGCGCTCGTTCATCGGCTGATTGAGCAGGTACAGCGCCGGCACCATGGCAATCAGATCGGAAGCCAGCGCCACGGATAGCGCCGTCGGAAATCCGGGCACCACGCTGGCGACCTTGCGCTTCATTCCCCGTTCCGCCAGCGCGTCATCGACAAACCCGTGTAACGATCCGTCCGGTGAAGCCACCACGTGGCCCCACGCGACATAATCGGCAAGGCTGACGTCAGGCTGTAATGACAGCGGATGTCCCTTACGCACCGCGCCAACAAACCGATCCTGAAAGAGCCTTTGCAACCGTATTTCAGGCCCCATATTGCTCTGCACGCCGATCTCCAGGTCGACAAGCCCCTCGCGCAAATAGCGCGACGTTTTTTCAGGTTTCGGCGAGAAGCGGATGCACACCTCGGGCGCAACGCTCGCCACCGCCGCAATCAGCAGCGGCCCAAACGCCACCACAAAACCGTCGTTGGCTCTGATGGTGAAAAGCCGCTCGAGATTTTCCACCTTCAGCGCGTCGGTGGAGGGCTGTAGCACCGCCCTCGCCTCATGCACTGCGCTTCTGGCGCGGTCCCGCGTGGCTTCGGCCCAGGGCGTCAGCACCATATGACGCCCGGCCCGCACCAGAATAGGATCGCCGGTCACCTCCCGCAGCCTGCTCAGGGTGCGGCTCATGGCGGAGGTGCTGAGGTTCAAACGTCGCGCCGCGCCCGCCACGCTGGCCTCTGCGAGCAGAACGTCGAGTGCAACCAGAAGGTTAAAGTCAGGATCGGACACGATGGCTCCTCAGATAAGGCGTTATATGCAATGATTAAGTGCAGCTGATGCGTCTTCCGCCCTGTATACCGCATGATTATAGTTTCGTCATCACTATTCTTATCCGGAGTAACGACGATGACGCTATTTTCAAACCAGCCCGGCGATGAAGGTTTGCCCGGGCATGAACGCGCCCGGGTCATGGCCGCCGTCATGACCACCACGCTGATGGGCGTCTTTGACGGCACCATGATCAACATCGCGCTGCCCTCCATGGCAACGGCGATGCAGGTTCCCGCGAACGTGGCGGTCTGGTTCGCCAACGGTTACCTGCTGGCAGCGGCAATGACGTTAGCCCTCTTCGCGGCGCTGGCGGCGCGCGTAGGCTATCGCCCGGTCTTTTTGTGCGGGCTTGCCACCTTTACGCTCACCTCGCTCGGCTGCGCGCTGGCGACCACGCCAGAAATGCTGATCGGCATGCGTATTCTGCAGGGCATCGGCGGCGCGGCCACCCTGAGTATCGCTCCGGCCATCCTGCGATCCGTTTTTCCGGGTCGACTGCTTGGCCGTATTCTGGGGCTGCACGCCCTGCTTATCGCCTCCAGCACGGCGATTGCCCCCGTGCTGGGCGGAACCATACTGGACGCGCTGAGCTGGCAGTGGCTGTTCGCCATTAACATTATTCCGGGCAGCATCGCCCTGCTGCTGGCGTGGCGCGCCTTGCCGCGGGAATCGGCCGTTGACCGCTCATCCTTTGATGCGCCTGGCGCCGTGCTCTCCGCCGCGCTGTTAGGTTCGGCGATAATGCTGGCCGACAGCCTTCAGCGCGTGACGCAACACATTAGCCGGGAGGCCGTCGGCTGGGGGTTGCTCACGCTGGTCAGCGCCCTCGCCTTTATCTGGCGGATTCGGCGCGCGCAAAGTCCCATCCTGCCGCCCGTCATGTTCAAAAACGGACGCTTCACCCTCGCTGCCCTGACCTCGCTGGCCTCGTTTGTCAGTCAGGGCATCACCTTTGTCGCGCTGCCGTTCCTGTTTCAGAGCGTGTATGGCTACAGCCCGGTGGTCTCCGCGCTGCTGTTCACCCCGTGGCCGATTGGCATCGTGCTGATCGCGCCGCACGCGGGACGCTGGGCAGATACGATTTCCGCGCCGCTGATCTCGACAATCGGGCTGATGATTTTTGTCGGTGGGCTGGTCCTGCTGGCGACGTTGCCGGAAAGCCCTTCCGTATGGAATATCTGCCTGCGCAGTCTGGTTTGCGGGATTGGGTTTGGCTGCTTTCAGAGCCCCAATAACCGGGAGATGCTCTCTAACGTGGCGCGGGAATATGCCAGCTACGCCTCCGGCGTGTTGTCTATCGTCAGGACGTTTGGACAGTGTCTCGGTGCCGCTGTGGTGGGCGTGCTGCTGGCCGCGACGACGGGATGGGACCATCAACATGCCATCCAGGTTGCACTGTGGATAGCCGTCATCGCCTCGACGGGATCGGTGTTGTTTAGCGTGAGTCGTCTGCGCCCTGCGGTTCGCGCATCAGCCTGATTCGCCCGACGGCGCTACGCTTGCTCGGGCCTACAAGGAAGCTTTGCACAATGTAGGCCGGGTAAGCGTAGCGCCACCCGGCAAGAAAGACGGCGCGTTCGTTTACTCCAGCGCCAGCAGCGCAAAGCTCGCCAGCCAGTGTCCGCCGCTGTAGTGGCTGCCGACCACATGCTCGACGCTTGCCGTCAGGTGTTTCGCCACCGCCTCGCGCAGCGCCTGCTGCGCCGGATGGTTAGCGGGAAGCGCTTTAGCAATATGCTTCATGCACCAGGCGCGGCTGAGGTTTAATCCGTCGAGATGGGCGATTTTCGGGTCGGTACGATCGCTCACTTCCGCCGGGTTCATCAGCGCCGCAACGAAGCCGACCTCCGGGAGAAACGCGTCAAACCAGGCCGGGAAGCCCTCCAACACTTTGCTCATCAGCAGCGCTTCCGTCAGCGCCCCGGAAATGTACTCATCACCGCCGGGCTCGTAGTGGGCCGGATAGCGCCTATCGGCGAGATAAAACCGCTCCGCCGCCGTCACAATCGCCTGCTCAAGCGCGCTATCTTCTAAGGCTCGTGCGTAGTCCAGCCCCAGCGCGAGGGCAAACGCCGTGTTGTAGTGTGTCCCGACGCGGATCGGATAGGTGAGCTTGCTGAGGTAATCCACCAGCCTATTGCGAATATCCTTGGTTAGCGGCTCAAGCGTCCGATACCAGCCTGCGGCCTGCGGCAGCGACGACTGTTTTAGCTCCTGGGCCAGCGCCAGCAGCCAGCCGTAGCCATACGGGCGCTCAAACGAGGCGCGGAACGGCGCGGTGAAATAGGCCAGCTCCTTCGCCACGTTCTCTTCCGTCAGGTGCTCGTCGAAAAGCGCGACGATCGCGTTCCGGCTCGGCAGTTCCGGGTAGAGGCGCACGCAGCGCAGCAGCAGCCAGTAGCCGTGCACCGCCGAGTGCCAGTCAAAACAGCCGTAGAAAATCGGGTGCAGTTCGCGCGGGGGCAGCACGTCGCCATCATCATTCAGCAGATGCATGATGTGGTTCGGGTATTCCTGGCGCAAATAGGTCAAAGGCATGCGGGCAAACGCGTCCGCCTGATGTTGCGTTAATTCCATAACAGCTCCTTAGCGAAACACGAGGAAATACATGAGGAACACGTTCACCACCAGCAGGGTTAACGCGGTCGGGATCTGGATCTTGATCACCTGATACTTGTCTTTCAGCTCCAGCAGCGCGGCGGGAACGATATTGAAGTTCGCGGCCATCGGCGTCATCAGCGTGCCGCAGTAGCCCGCGTACATGCCAATCGCCAGCAGCGGCGCCGGGTTGCCGTGATGCACGTTGATCAGAAACGGCAACGCGATCCCCGCGCTCAGCACCGGGAAGGCCGCAAACGCATTCCCCATGATCATGGTAAACAGCGCCATACCCACGCAGTAAATCACCACCAGCATAAAGCGGTTATCCGGGTTAACGAACAGGCTCACCACCTTCTGCACCGAATCGCCGGTATTGGCCGCCACGAACACGCCGCCGAGCATGGCCAGCATCTGCGGCAGGATCACCGCCCAGCCGATGGTATCGACAAGACGACGAGACTGACGAATGGCGTGCAGCGGCGTGCCTTTGGTCAGCCACCAGCCGGTGAGGATCGCCGCGACGCAGGCCACGCACAGCGCCGCCAGGGTGAGCTGCTTCTGATCGAGCAGGAACACGCCGCCAACCGAAACCCCTTTCAGGAACAGGGTGCCGATAACCGTCACCACCGGGATCATCAGCGCGGGCAGGAACAGCCAGTTTTTAAGCCGGTTTGACGAAGCGATACGTTCGTCTTCGGTGGACATTTTATAGTGCCCTTTCCCGACAAGACCAAAGCCCGCCAGCAGCGCGATAGCGATAACGCCCCCACCGATTATCCGGTACGCCAGCGATTTCCCCAGCTCCTGCACCATCAGGTCACCGAACAGAAAGATCCCACCGAATAAAAACCAGAACAGCGCCGTGGTAAAACGCTTTGGATTGGCGCGATCGCGCAGGGTCATCACAACCAGCAGCATCACGACGAAGCCGATCAGGTAGTACACGCGGTTAATGGTGATGAGCGTCATCATTGCGCCACCTCCTGTTTACCCTGCTCTGCACGCCAGGCCATGACGTCGCGACGGATGCTGGCATCCAGACGCAGCAGGCGCGTCATATGAATAACTAATGCCGCAATGGCGGTTGGAATAGCCCACAGGCCGATATGCAGCGGTTCGATGCCCGGAATACCGTTCTCCTTCAGGAACGCATCGATCAGCAGCACCGCACCGAAGGCAATAAAAATATCTTCCCCAAAGAAGACCGCAATGTTGTCGCACGCGGCGGCATGGGCTTTGATTTTGTCGCGGATGTGCTGCGGCAGCTCGCCGTATTCGTTTAGCGCCGCCCCTTCGGCCATCGGCGCCAGCAGCGGACGCACCGTCTGGGCATGGCCGCCCAGCGACATCAGCCCCAGCGCGGCGGTGCCTTCACGGGCGACAAAATAGAGCATCAGAATTCGCGCCGAGGTCGCGCTGGCGATCTTCGCCACCCAGGCCTGGGCGCGCTCCTTGAGCCCGTAATATTCCAGCAGACCAATCACGGGCAGGATCAGAATGAAGGTAGCCAGCGATCGGCTATTCACGAACTTTTCGCCAAAGGTCTCCAGCAGCATCCCGAAATCCATACCGACCAGCAGACCCGTCGCCAGCCCCGCCACCACGACCACCAGCAGCGGGTTGAAGCGCAGTGCAAAACCAATAACCACGATCGGTATCCCGATCAGCGGCAACAGCGTAGTACCGTCCATAACGTTTACCCTATCCAAAGTGAGCGTTGCGCGCCGACGGCTATTTTTTTAATTTGCGGCGAGCGATGTTGTGTTTTTCGTCAGGTTTCGGAAAACCTGCGCTAAAAAGCTATATCTGAACCTCAAAAACATGTAAACAAATTATCAATAAAATGTTCTTATTTTATCGATGAGTTTACATTTCTGGCTAAGGAACGTTATGACCTCGAAAAAGAGTGCTTCACCCGATCGCGACGATATCAACGATGGCCGGATCGTCTCTTCCCGCCATCTGGTGTCCGAGCGCTGCGCGGAACTGTCAGAGCTGGAGTACGCGCTGATCATGACCAGCAACGCGTTCAATAAATGGATGGTGCGCTGCATGGCCGCAGCCGGTGAACCGGATATGGGCGCATTTGACGTCTCGCTGCTGCATCATGTGAACCACCGCGACCGCAAGAAAAAGCTGGCCGATATCTGTTTCGTTCTCAACGTGGAAGATACCCACGTGGTGACCTACGCCCTAAAAAAGCTGGTCAAAGCGGGCTACGTGACGAGCGAGAAAGCGGGCAAAGAGCTCTTTTTCTCCACCACCGAAGAAGGGAAAGCGTTGTGCATGAAATACCGGGACGTGCGGGAGGCGTGTTTGATCGCAATCCACGCGGAGAGCGGCATTGCCGGGAAGTCGATTGGCGAGACCGCGCAGCTGTTACGCACGATCTCCTCCCTGTATGACACCGCCGCCCGCGCGGCGGCATCACTCTGAAGCTAAGGACGTCTAAAGAGGGTAATACTGCGTCCGGCCAGTTCGTACTCTACGGTTTCGGTGAACGCTGTCCCGGCGGCAGCGCCATCTGCCGTAGACAGCTCCAGCACCCATCCCCCTTCGCCAAACTGCGGGATCTGGAACGGCACGGTGCCTTCAAACGGGTTGAACAGCATCAGCACGTCGTGCCAGATGCCGTCCTCCTGCCTGAGATCCGGCCTGCTGATGGAGACGCCGAGCGTCGAGCCTTCATCCCACTGCTCGGCCTGCTGCGGACCGCCTCCGGCATTAAACCAGCGGATCTCCAGCCCGTCACGCCAGCTTTCACGGCGCAATAACGGCTGTTGCGCGCGAAGGGCAATAAGCCCTCGGGTAAACTCGCGCAGCGCGGCGTCGTTTTCGGTTATCCCGTTCCAGTCGATCCAGGAGATCTCGCTGTCCTGACAGTAGCCGTTGTTGTTACCCTTCTGCGTGCGGCCAAACTCGTCCCCCGCCAGCAGCATCGGCGTGCCGTGGGAAAACAGCAGCGTGGTCAGGAAATTACGCTTCTGCCGTTCGCGGGTAGCAATAATATCCGGGTTCTCCGTCGGCCCTTCTTCGCCATAGTTGTACGAGCGATTATCGTTATGCCCGTCGTTATTGTCCTCACCGTTGTCGGCGTTATGCTTTTCGTTGTAGGACACCAGGTCGTTCAGCGTAAAGCCGTCGTGAGCGGTGATGAAGTTGACGCTGGCCCACGGACGACGCCCGCGCAGGTCGTACAGATCGCCGGAGCCGAGCAGACGCGCGGCAAAATCGGTAGAGACGTTATCGCCTTTCCAGTATTCGCGAACGGTATCACGGTATTTGTCGTTCCACTCCCCCCAGCCGGGCGGGAAACCGCCGACCTGATACCCGCCGGGGCCAATATCCCAGGGTTCACCAATCAGCTTCAGTCTCGATAACACCGGATCCTGGGATATGGCGTCAAAGAAACCGCCGCGCGGGTCAAACCCTTCCGGCTCGCGGCCCAGTATCGTCCCCAGGTCGAAACGAAAACCGTCAATATGCATCGATTCCGCCCAGTAGCGCAGCGAATCCATCACCATCTGCAGCACGCGCGGGTGCGAGGTGTTGACCGTGTTTCCCGTCCCGGTGTCGTTGATGTAGTACCGGTGCTGGTCCGGCAGGGTGCGGTAATAGCTGTAGTTATCAATCCCCTTAAACGAGAGCGTGGGGCCAAGCTCATTTCCTTCCGCCGTGTGGTTGTACACCACGTCCAGAATCACCTCGATGCCCGCATCGTGATACGCGCGGACCATGTCGCGAAAGCCCTGGATCCCCGCCGGGCCGTAGTAGCGCGACGCCGGAGCAAAAAAGCCGAGCGTGTTATAGCCCCAGAAGTTCTTCAGGCCACGATCGAGCAGATGCTGGTCGTCCGGGAACCAGTGAACCGGCAGCAGCTCCACCGAGGTGATGCCAAGACTCTTGATGTAGTCGACCGAGGCTTTGTGTCCCATCCCCTCAAACGTGCCGCGCAGCTCGGGCGGGATGGCCGGGTTCATCTGGGTAAAGCCCTTCACGTGGCTCTCATAGACAACGGTATGCGGCCAGGGCACGTTCGGCCGGCTGTTGTCCTGCCAGTCAAAGGCGTCCGGGTCGATAACCTTGCACTTCGGCGTGAACGGCGCGCTGTCGCGCGTGTCAAAACTGAGGTCCAGTTCGTCATGCCCCAACTGATAGCCGAAATGCGCGTCGTTCCAGTCGATATCGCCCACCAGTTCGCGGGCGTAGGGGTCGATAAGCAGCTTGTGCGGGTTAAAGCGGTGACCGTTTTCCGGGTCGTAAGGGCCGTAGACGCGATAGCCGTACAGCGCGCCGGGCTTCAGATCGGGCACATAGCCGTGCCAGACCTCATGGGTATATTCCGGCAGTTCCAGCCGGGCGATTTCGTTTTTCCCGGACGGGTCAAACAGACAGAGTTCCACCCGCTCGGCGTGAGCGGAGAACAGCGCGAAGTTGACGCCCTTCCCGTCATAATTCGCACCCAACTGTTGGCCATGACCGGCCCGAATTTCAAACGTTGTATCCTTTGCCATTTTCGTTCTCCACGATTATTCGCAGGTAAGCAGAACCAGTACACATCCCTTTTCTGACGTTAAATCCAGCGTCTCTTGCAGAATGCGGCTCTCACCGCTGAACAGATCCCGATAGCGTTTCCCCGCCAGCTCCTCGGGTATCGCCACCGTGGTATTGACCCACAGCTGATGATTATCGGTGACATCAAAAACCAGACGCGGCACGGCGACAACCAGCGCCTCGTCGTCCTTAACGCGCGCAAAGACAATCAGGTTCTCCTCGCGCTCGCCGGTGACCTTAAGCGGCAGCCAGTCGCCGTAGCGGAATAGCGCGTCGTAATGCGGACGCAGCCGCAGCAGCGTGGCGGTGACGAACTGCTTAACGCGCCCGTCTCGCCAGCAGGCCGCGTTTTCAAACACCGAGGCATCCGCCGCGCTGAGGTTGCGCACCAGCGCGTTGAAGTCCGGCTCCCGTCGGTTATCCGGGTCGACCAGGCTAAAGTTGAGCGCCTCGCTGCCCTGATAGATATCCGGCACGCCGGGAGCCGTCAGCTTGATCACCGTCTGGCTGAGGCTGTTCATCAGCCCGGCGCGGATAAAGGGCTGCATCGCCTCGCTGAAATCATGCAGAAACAGGGTGTTGTCCGGCGAAAGCAGGTGCCGCGAGTAGCTCAACACCACGCTCTCGTAGCTCTCGTTGCTGTCGATCCAGTCGGTGCGCTGTTTTGCCTCGCGCAGCGCTTTTTCGAGGAAACCAAGAAAACGTTCTTCCAATGATTTAAGCCCTTCGGCATCGTCCGGTGACTGCGCGGCGGGCCAGACGCCCGCCAGCGCCTGATAGATCATCCAGGTATCGGCGGCGTTCGGCGCGGTACCGTCATTGAGAAAACGCACCTGGGTCTGGTTCATCTGTCGCCAGCGGGCCAGGTTTTCACCCCACCGTTCCGGCGCCTCCGTCAGGGTGTAGAGACGCGCCCGGGCGTCTTCCCCGCGCTTGGTATCGTGCGTAGAGGTGCCCAGCAGCGCGTCGGGCTGACGGGCCAGACGAATGCGCATCTCCTGGTGGAAGCGGGATAATGAAAACGCGCGCGGCGTCGGGTCGGCGCCCACTTCATTGAGCGCCAGCTCCAGGTTGTGGCGGAAGAACAGCGTGTCTTCAACGGATTTCGCCATCAGCGGCCCGGTAAGCTGCTGGAAGCGGGTTCTGAAAAGCGCGGCGGACTCGCGGCAATCTTCCGGCAGGTCGCCGGTAAGAATGCGCACAATCAGGCTCAGCGCCGCTTCAGACGTCTCCACGCTGGCGACCACGCGGTTAAGCAGCGCCACGTCAGACGGGGTTAATCCCTCCCGGGTGCCGTAGGTGCGGTACACCGGAAAGGCGATAAGCAGCTCGCGCAGCGCGTGGCGGATCTCCTCGCGCGGCAGTGCAACCTCATTGCGGCGGGCCAGATCGTCAGCAAGGTTAAGCAGCGTGGTGAATTCACCCTCAAAATTGCGGTCGGTCATCAGGCCTTTGGCATCGCGCAGCTCGGCGTGGCGATCAACCGTGCTCCCCAGCGTCTCGTCGTGGATTTTCTCCAGGCGCGGCAGATTCGCGTCGTCGACCAGCACTTCCGCCAGCGAGGCGATAAACTCGTAGCCGGTGGTGCCGGAGATCGGCCAGTCTGCGGGGAGCTGTTCTCCCTTCGCGAGAATTTTTTCAACCGTGATGTAACAGTCGGGGCCAGTTTTCTGCCGCAGGCGCTGCAGATACCTCAGCGGATCGGCCAGGCCGTCGACGTGGTCGATTCGCAGGCCGTCCACCACGCCCGCGTGAACCAGCTCCAGTATCAGCCGGTGCGAATCGTCGAAGACCGCGTCATCTTCAACCCGAACGCCGACCAGCCCGGTAATCTCAAAGAAGCGCCGCCACGAGAGCTGCTTCGGCGCCTCCCGCCAGGACATCAGCCGCCAGCTTTGCGCTTCATGCAGCTCAGCGATGCTCTTATCCTCGCTGTACGTGCCCGGGTTGAGCGGATACTCGGCGTCATAGTAAACCAGCGCGGCCTTTTTCGTGACAGGGTCACGTTTCAGAGTAATCGCACCCTTCTCCAGCTCCGCCTCAAAGGTATCGCCGAGGAACGGCAGCGTTAGCGGGCGCGATCCGTCGATATCGAAATAGCGGAAATAGCGGCTCTGCTGGCCGTATTCAATCACGTCCCGCCACCAGGTGTTTTCCAGCGAGGTGGACATATGGTTCGGGACAATATCCAGAATCAGCCCCATGCCGGCCTGCTTAAGCGCCGCGGCCATGCGGTCGAAACCGTCTCTTCCGCCGATTGCGGGGTCAATTTCATTCGGGTTGGTGACGTCATAGCCGTGGGTGGAACCCGCTGTGGCGGTAAACACGGGCGACGCGTAGAGATGGCTGATGCCGAGATCTTTCAGGTAAGGCACCAGCGCCGCAGCGCGGTCGAAGGTCATGCCATTACGGAACTGAATACGGTACGTGGCGGAAGGGATCATAACGATGCTTCTCCATCAGCAAAGCGAACGACAATACCGTTCGGCGGTAAAACGTCAGTGACTTCCGGCCAGGCAAAGCGCGTCTCACCCGCGAGATCGTGCAGCGCGACGGGCTTATTACTAATATTCAGCGCCAGAGAGAGCGTCCCCGACGGGAAATACCAGCCCACCGCCACCATGCCGGGCGCGGTCTTGATTACCTTGCCCTTAACGGTGCCGCCGTGACGCAGAAGCGGAACGATATGGCGATGACGCAGCGTCAGCAGGTGGCGCGTGAAGCGCAGCCACGTTTTGCCTTCGTCGGTGGCAATCTTATTCCAGTCGAGTTTTGAACGGATAAACGTGTTCACGTCGTTCGGATCCGGGACGGTTTCATCGTGCCCGGCATGGCCCGTAAACTCTTTCGCGCGCCCTTCCCGTACAGCCTTTGCCAGATCGCCGTGAAAATCGGTGAAGAACAGGAACGGATGCGTTTCACCAAACTCCTCGCCCATAAACAGCAGCGGGATATGGGGAGAAAGCAGCAGCGCGGCAAGCAGCACCCGCGTCTTGTCGGCACCGGCCAGGGCGATCAGCCGCTCGCCCTGGGCGCGATTCCCGGTCTGATCGTGGTTCTGAATAAAATCGACGAAGAACTGCGGCGGCTGCGTCTGACACTCCACTCCGCGGGATTCACCGGTTTGCAGCGACACCTCGCCCTGGTAGACAAAACCTTCCGCCAGCGCCCGGGCGAACTTTTTCTCCGGCTCAAAGGCAAAATCCTGGTAGTAGGCGTGGGTCTCGCCGGTGGCAAACACGTGAGCAGCGTTGTGGAAGTCATCATTCCACTCGGCGGTAAACAGCGGCGTGTTGCCCTGTTCATCGCGCGGGTGCAGGAAAATCACGTTGCGGCTGTCTTCCGTGGTCAGGTGAACGTGGCGGTGCGGGATCGCCTCGCGGATTTTTGCAGCAATCTCCTCCAGAATGTGCGTCTCCGCGGTGTCTTTAATCTGGTCGATGGCATCAAAGCGCAGGCCGTCCAGACGGTACTCCGTCAGCCAGTAGAGCGGCGCATCGGTGATGTACTGCCTCACCGGCTCGCGTTCGTAAGCGATGCCGTTGCCCCACGGCGTCATCCGCTGTGCATCAAAAAACGCGGGCGACAGCAGGGGCAGATAGTTCCCCTCGGGGCCGAAGTGGTTGAGCACGATATCCAGCACCACGGAAAGCCCCAGCCCGTGCGCGGCGTCGATAAGCGCGTGGAAATCCTCCGGCGTACCGTAGGCAGAGTGCGGGGCGTACAGCAGCACGCCGTCATACCCCCAGCCGCGGTTACCGCCAAACTGGGAGACGGGCATCACTTCAAGCTGGGTAATACCGAGCTCTGCCAGATACGGGAGCTTGTCGATGGCGGCCCGGAAGGTGCCCTCCGGGGTAAATGTGCCAATGTGCAGCTCGTAGATAACCGTGTCTTCCCACGGCCGTCCTGCCCAGTCCCGGTTGAGCGGCTGATAGCGTTGGGGATCGATAACGATGGAGGGGCCGTTAACGTCGCCCTTTTGCGCGCGCGAGGCGGGATCGGGCACCGTCATGCCGTCCTGAAGAACAAATTGATATTCTGCACCGTGCGTGACGCCGGGTACGTCTGCCTGAAACCAGCCGTCGCCGGCTGCCGTCATCGGCACGTCGGCGGCGGCCAGACGTAGCGTAAGTTCTTTCTGTCCTTCTGCCCAGACGCGAAAACGTACAACGTCATCGGAAATAAACTCAGCACCCCACTGCTTTTGAAATGTCCTGAATTCCATTCATTGTCCTCGAATGACCCACATTTTACGCGGAACGAAGTACAAGCTTAGTTCAGGATTAAAAGTGTGTTAGGCCAGCGAATTTAACCGCTTCGTCTATTCTTTATGAAATAACTCACTACCGGGAATACTATGCAGATTCGAAAAGGACTCAGTACCGACCTCACACGCCTTGAATGCTGTGACTTTTCTTTCACCATTAGCCACATTGCGCGAGAGCCCTTTATCCACTGCGATTTGCATATCGAAGCCGTCGCCGTGCCCTGGATTAAAACCTACGAGCTCGATATCCAAACCCTTGAAAACCACTGCGTTAATCCGGACGCCATATTTCTTATTGCCGAAACGGATGACGGGGAAATTGCCGGATTTATTACCGCGTCAATCGGCTGGAATAAGTTTATCTCGGTGGATTATATTGCCGTTGAGCGTACAAAACGCAGAACCGGCGCCGCGCAAAAATTAATGGCCGCCGCCCACGTGTGGGCCCGCAGCGTAAACGCCCCGGGATTACGGCTTGAAACACAAAATGTGAACGTCTCGGCCTGCCTGTTTTACCGCAACTACGGGTTCACCCTGGGCGGATACGATCGTTATCTCTACAACGCCTTACCGGAAAAAGACGAAGTCGCCCTGTTCTGGTATTACATGCTGGTCTAGCGGCACGGCCTTCATATTTCTGTCATTGAATTTCATTACGCTTTCGGGATTTTAACCACGGTGTTGAGGAAAGAAGTGTGAATTCAATGGCTAAGGCATTACTGCTGGCATTACCTGTTTTGAGTGCAACGGCAGCGGCGACGGCCGCCGGGGGCGAGCTGTGTGAACCCAAAGCGTACGAAATGGCGCTGCGTTATCAGCAGAAATCGGCAGAGATCATGGCTCTTCAGCTGCAGACGTATCGGTTTGCCACCGAGCGTTTCAACGAAAAGTTAAAAGAGCTGAAAACGCCTGAAAATTACGCCGTGGTAATGGACCTGGATGAAACGGTACTGGATAACACCCCTCTGCTGGTGCGCGACACCGAGCAGTGTCACGACTTTACAAAATGGGACACCTGGAGCGACTGGGAGAAACAGGGTAAACCCGGCTTAATTCCGGGCGCGAAGGCGTTTCTTGACCATGTGAATCAAAGCAAGGTCCGTATCTATTACGTCTCGGACCGCATGCAGGAAAATAAAGCCGATACGCTCAGGACGTTAAAAGCCCTGGGACTTCCGCAGGTGTCCGATGAAAGCGTGCTTCTGGATACGGTCAGCAAGGAAGAGCGTCGCCAGAGCATCCTCAAAAAGCAGCAGATTGTGATGCTGTTTGGCGACAGCCTGCCGGATTTCGCCGTGCAGTTTAAAAATAAAAAGCCGAGCGAGCAGCAGCGCGAGCTGGTTGAAGCCAGCGCGGAACACTTCGGTAACGACTGGATTGTGCTGCCAAATGCCGCTTATGGCTCCTGGTCTAAAGCCACGCCGGACGGCTGGAACGCGCCGCTGAAAAAATAACGTTTTACGGGCCGGGAAAGGCATCACCGCCACCCGGCCTCTTCGCTATGCTATCCACCGCGTTTATAGGTCCTATCATTTCTGGGCAGGTTCTTATAATTTTACGAAGAAGTAAGATGAGCGCTTTCAAAGGAGACTCGTATGCTTACCGTGAAAAAACTTGCTCTTTCCACGCTTATTTCCAGTTCACTGCTTTTCTACCCTGCGCTGCAGGCGTCGGCAGAGACGCCCCAGCACGTCGTTAAACAACCGGCGGGCGGATACAGCGTTCAGGTCGGAGACGTTCTGGTCACCTCGTTTACGGACGGGACCGTCGCGCAGGATCTGCACAAGCTGCTGCGCCGGACAACGCCGCAAAAAATTGATGCACTGCTCGCGAAAAATTTTCAGACCAACCCGCCTGAGGTGTCCATCAACGCGTTCCTGATTGCGATGCCCGGACATAAAATTCTGGTGGATACGGGCTCAGGCCAGCTCTTTGGCCCCGGCAACGGCGGACGTCTGATTGAGAGCCTTGCCACCCAGGGGATTAAACCCGAGGACATTACTGAAGTCCTGCTGACCCACGCCCACTCCGATCACGCGGGCGGCCTGGTGAAAGACGGCAAGGTGGTGTTCAGCAACGCGCGCGTTTTCGTTGGCAAACCGGACGTCGACTTTTTCTTTAACGACGAGAATCAGAAAAAAACCGGCTACGGCAAGAACTACTTTGACGTCGCGCAGAAGACCTTAAAACCCTATCTTGACGCCGGTAAAGTGGTGCCGTTTAGCGGCACATCGGAGATTCTCCCGGGGCTGACCGGCACGGTTCATCCCGGCCATACGCCGGGCTCAGCCTTCTACACGCTGACGAGCAAAGGCGAGAAGATCACCTTTGTCGGCGACATCATTCATGCCGCGGCGGTACAGTTCCCGCAGCCTGACGTGACCATTACCTACGATGAAGATCAGAACAAAGCGGCAAGCGTGCGCGAACATGCGTTTGCGGACTTTGTGAAAAATAAAGACCTGGTTGCCGCGCCCCATCTGCCGTTCCCGGGTATCGGCTATGTCACCAAAGGCGAAAACGGCGGCTATGCCTGGATCCCTGTGACCTATACCAACCGGGACGCCAGCAGCGCGAAATAAGATGACGCCCATCTCTGACATGGACATCGACCTGATCCTGACCCTGGACGCCCTGCTTCAGGACAGGAATATCACCCATGCGGCCGCGCGGCTGGGTATCAGCCAGCCCGCGCTGTCCGCTCGTCTCGCGCGTCTGCGAACGCTGTTTGGCGAACCGCTGTTTATTCCTTCCCCACATGGACGTGGGGTGCTGCCCACGCCGCGAGCGGAAGCGCTCAAGCCTCAGGTGGAGAGCGTGCTGCGCGGCATCAGCGCGCTGTTTGCCCCCATCGCGTTTGATGCGCAGACAAGTTCCCGGACCTTTGTCATCGCGTTGCACGAAAACCCGGCGCTGATGCTGGGCACCGGGCTGCTTAACCAGGTGGGTACCGAAGCTCCAGGTATTCGCCTGCGCTTCGCCCTTCCACAGATGTCCGAACTGGCGCAGCAGCTGGAAAACGGAGATGTGGATATCTACATCGGCGTGAGCGCAGGCGCCCATGACGGCTGGGTGAGGCGCAAACTGCTCGACGATACGTTTGCCACCGCCCAGCGCAAAGGCCATCCGCGCGGGACCGGAGCGTTAGACCTGGAAAGCTACTGCGCGCTTTCTCATCTGGTGGTGTCATCGGCGGGAGATCCATTTACCGGCTTTGTCGATCAAACCCTGGCCGGGCTGGGCTATCAGCGACACGTTGCGATGTCCACGCAGAGCTACGCCATGGCGCCTGCGCTTGTTGCCGGTACCGACCTGGTGTGCACCCTGCCGGAACGGATGCTGAAACAGTTTGCCAGCACGCTGGATCTCTTTGCGCCGCCGCTGCCGCTCCAGCCGATTACCATTTACATGTACTGGCACCCGAAAAACAGCCAGGATCCGGCGAACGTCTGGCTGCGCGAGCAGCTGCTGCAGGCCGCCGGGCGTCAGGCGTGATCGAGGGTAATCAGGAATTTTTTAAGCACTTCTGAGCGAATAATCCGCTGGCAAACCAGCGTCAGCTCGCTTTCCCGGAGCCGGTCGAGGATGTCCACGTACACCACGTTCTCAACGCTCACCGCCTTTGCCGAGGCGGGCAGCAGCGCCAGCCCAAACCCCGCCGAGACCAGGCTTATCACCGTGGGCACGTCGGTCGCGTTTTGCACCACGTCCGGCTGAAAGCCCGCCCCGCTGCAGGCGTCATAAAAGTACTGTTCCAGCCCCATTCCCTCCGGATCGCGCAGGGAGATCCATTTTTCATCCTTCACGGACGCAAGCGTCAGCGCGGACGATCCCGCCAGCGGATGCTGACGATATAGCGCCAGCACCGTTTTCTCTGACGTGAACGGGCGGCTTTGCAGATCGTCAGGCAGCGACGGCAGCGGCGCCCGGATAATGGCCACATCGAGCTGGTTGCTTTGCACGGCCGCGTAGAGCGTCTGCACGTTTCCCGTCACCAGCGACATGGTAATGGCCGGCCAGCGCGTATGCATCTGGCGCAGCGCGGCGGGCAGCCTGCCGTCGAACATCGCGCTCGACACGCACCCCAGGTTTAATACCCCCTGCTCGCCCCGTGCCGTTTGCCTGGCGTCGAGAATCGCCTGCTCGGTCAGGGAAATGGCGAGCCTGGCTTTCACCAGAAACGCTTCACCCGCGGGCGTCAGGGTTAAGCGGCGATTCGCCCGGCTGAAAAGAGTGACGCCTAAACGTTCTTCCAGCGCCTTTATCTGCTGGCTCAGGGCCGGTTGCGCCATGTTCAGACGCTCGGCGGCCCGGTGCATGTGGAGCTCTTCGGCCACGACGATGAAATGGCGCATCTGACGAAACTGCACGGAACGCTTCCTTTTTTGATATGAATTTACTTATCAATTTAGCAGTAATGATGCAATTGATGCTATTGGTCATTGCCATAAAAATGGAGGTATTCAAACGAGGGAGGAAAATATGGAAAACCCGATCAACGATCTCCGCAGCGCCATCGCCCTGCTTCAGCGCCACGAAGGGCAGTATCTTGAAACCGATTATCCGGTCGATCCCAACGCGGAGCTGGCGGGGGTCTACCGCCATATCGGCGCGGGCGGCACGGTTAAACGTCCCACGCGTACGGGACCGGCCATGATGTTCAACAGCGTGAAGGGCTATCCGGGCTCCCGCATCCTGGTGGGCATGCACGCCAGCCGCGAGCGTGCGGCGCTCCTTCTGGGCTGCGAGCCCTCTGAGCTGGCAAAACACGTCGGCCAGGCGGTGAAAAAGCCGGTTGCGCCGGTTGTCGTTCCCGCCTCGCAGGCGCCCTGCCAGGAACAGGTCTTCTACGCAGACGACCCAGACTTCGACCTGCGCAAGCTGCTTCCGGCCCCAACAAATACGCCGATTGATGCCGGCCCGTTCTTCTGTCTGGGGCTGGTGCTGGCAAGCGATCCGGAAGACAGCTCGCTGACGGACGTGACCATTCACCGCCTCTGCGTTCAGGAGCGCGACGAGCTTTCGATGTTCCTTGCCGCCGGTCGGCATATCGAAGTCTTCCGCAAAAAGGCGGAAGAGGCCGGAAAACCGCTGCCGGTGACGATCAATATGGGGCTCGATCCCGCCATCTATATCGGCGCATGCTTTGAGGCCCCCACCACGCCGTTTGGCTACAACGAGCTGGGCGTCGCCGGGGCGCTGCGCCAGCAGCCTGTCGAGCTGGTGCAGGGCGTGGCGGTAAAAGAGAAAGCGATCGCGCGGGCGGAAATCATCATCGAGGGCGAACTGCTTCCGGGCGTGCGCGTAAGAGAAGATCAGCACACCAATACCGGCCACGCGATGCCGGAGTTCCCCGGCTACTGCGGCGAGGCGAACCCGTCTCTGCCCGTGATCAAAGTGAAAGCCGTGACCATGCGAAACCACGCGATCCTGCAAACGCTGGTGGGGCCGGGAGAAGAACACACCACGCTGGCCGGTTTGCCGACGGAGGCCAGCATCCGCAATGCCGTTGAAGAGGCGATCCCGGGCTTCCTGCAAAACGTCTATGCGCATACCGCGGGCGGCGGTAAGTTCCTCGGGATATTGCAGGTGAAAAAACGCCAGCCGTCAGACGAAGGCCGTCAGGGACAGGCGGCGCTCATTGCCTTAGCCACCTATTCGGAGCTGAAGAACATCATTCTTGTCGACGAAGACGTGGATATTTTCGACAGCGACGACATCCTGTGGGCGATGACCACCCGCATGCAGGGCGATGTCAGCATCACCAATATTCCGGGGATCCGCGGCCACCAGCTGGATCCGTCCCAGTCGCCGGATTACAGCAACTCAATTCGCGCAAACGGCATCTCCTGCAAGACCATCTTCGACTGCACGGTGCCGTGGGCGCTGAAGGACCGCTTCGAGCGCGCGCCGTTTATGGAGGTGGATCCGCGTCCGTGGGCGCCGGAGCTGTTCGCTGAGAAGAAATAGGGAAAATTTCGGGCGTGTGACCAGCAGGTCATACGCTTATTTTCTTTTCAAGCGTGGCAATATTTTTATCCGCCTTTCGCTCCACCGAGAAACGATCGACGCTCAGCAAAATGAGCATCAGCCCCCTGCCGCTCTCAAGTAACGGCGAGATTTCGCAGAAGCGGTCTCGTCGGGCGGCCTCAAGCCGCTCCAGCGGGAATGTATCACCCGAGTCGGTAAAGACAACGCGGACATTATGGTCCCGGATGTCGAACTGTACGTCGAATGCGCGTGAGGCATCCTCATGCAGCGCGTGCCGGATGATATTCGTCGCCGCTTCACAGACGGCCAGATCGAGCGCGAAACGCCACTCATCGTCAACGGCAAGCGCGCTCAGACGGTCTCCCAGCCAGCCGGCAAGCGGCGTCAGGGAGCCGAGCTCTGCCGGAAATTCCGCATGCTCCGGCGTCTGCATCTACTGCCCCAGCTGCGCAAGCGCGCTGTTTTTATCCGGATAGATGCGGAATATGCGATCCATTCGGGTCAGGGTGAACATATTCATGATCCCGGGGTTCAGGGAGCACAGCGCCATTTCGCCTTTCCCGTTCATCAGCTTAAACAACGACACCAGCATCCCCAGCCCGCTGCTGTCGATAAAGTCCACTTTGCTAAAATCGACAATTAAGGCTTTACGATCGCTGCCAATTTCTTCCGTCACAGAGGCCTTAAACGCCGCGGCAATGGACGCATCCAGCCGCCGGACCGCTGGCGTGAGAATGTTGGCATGCGGTAATCGTTCAGTGGTAATAATCATTCTGTTCTCCCTGACGCTCAATCACTAACAGTGAAACGTCATCGGTTAAGGCGGTCGGTTCATGTCTGTTTGCATTGCGCCAGCCGGTCAGGTGTTGGCCGAACCGCGGCAGGAGCTCGTCAACCGGCAGATGGGCATGCTCATGAAGCCAGCGTTCCAGACGTTGCGGGCCAAACTGCTCGCCCTCACTATTTTCACACTCCGTGATGCCGTCACTGAATAAGCATAAGCGATCCCCTGGATTGAGGGTAAAAGCGACGTCCTCCCAGCTGAGATCGGGCATCAGCCCGACAGGCGGTCCACCCTCGCCAACGTAAGTGACGGCATTTTCTGCATTCACAATCACGGGAGTAGGATGCCCCGCCTGACACAACAGTCCCTGACCACTGACGGGGTCGATCACGCCGTAGATGATGGTGAAATAGCTGGTGATGTCGTTTTCTTCACTGCAAAAGCGGCTGTTCAGTATTCTGACGACCTCGGCAGGCGACTGAATTCCGCCCTCTGCGGTAAACAAAAAACGGTCCACCACCCGGCCGTGCAGGAACTGACGCGCCACCGCGAGGGACATCATCGCGGCCCCCACGCCGTGACCGGACACGTCCACGCAATAGAACCCCAGATGCGAGTCCAGAGGAAAAATATTGAAGACATCGCCCGATACCCAGGCAGACGGCAAGAAAAGCCAGTCGGAAAAGTAGTCCCCAAAGCGCAGGCGGTGTGAAGGCAGCACCGAGTGCTGAACGCGCGCCGCCAGCTCGAGATCCTGTTCAATCTGGCGTAACGCTTCACTCAGGCGCTTGTTGTGCGCCGCGAGGGTAGCTTCCAGCGTCAAAATACGTACCCCGGCATGGAGCCGCGCCCGTAGCTCAGCCTGTTCGACGGGTTTGCTTAAAAAATCATCGGCCCCCGCATCAAAACCCTGCGTTAAATCCCCGGCATTCTCGCGGGCCGTCAACAGGATGATATACACATAGTGGCCAAACTGACGGCTGCGGATCGTCTGACAGAGCGTAAGCCCGTCCATTTCCGGCATCTCCCAGTCGCTTATCACCATGCTGATCGGCTGGCTGGACAATATTTCCAGCGCGGCGACGCCATTTTCCGCCTCGCTCACGATATATCCCCACTGGGTGAGCATTCGGGAGAGCAACCGACGATAAATCAGCGAATCTTCAACGATTAACACGTGCAGCGCTGACATATATCCCTCCTATAGCGGTAAGAACCAGATGAGGCTCACGGTCCCTTCCCTGAATTTTGCATTACCGTTCCCATGCCCCGGATAGCGGGTTCCCGCGTAGTTAGCGTACTGGACGGAGAACGATCCGGGCGTATAGCCCGCATAGCCGAAGCTGTAGCTGTAATCGCCGTTCCAGGGCTGCTGCTGGCTGCTGTCCGGGAACCAGAACGCCGTTGCGCGAACGAAGAAATGTTGTTTGAAGGTATAGCCGCAGC